>Ga0134124_10004653_pt1 | contig 11031 bp, 7 predicted proteins | sample KB304_FD_96880 | JGI IMG/M metagenome (GOLD analysis project Ga0134124, IMG submission 96880) | Terrestrial soil microbial communities without Nitrogen fertilizer from Kellogg Biological Station, Michigan, USA - KB3-0-4 | ecosystem: Environmental > Terrestrial > Soil > Unclassified ... | reverse complement strand
TGTCTTCAAGATATGCGACAAGGAGGTCCTCGCCTTATCGTTTTCACCTGACGAGCAAACATTGGCTGCCGGCTGTTCGGATGGAAAGATTCAACTGTCGAGAACTCAGAAACCACCAATCACACTCAACGGACATTCGGGTCCGGTGCGTTCACTTGTGTTCTCTTCAGACGGCAAGCTGGCGAGCGGCAGTGAAGATAAGACAGTGAGAGTTTGGGATGGAACTACGGGTCAGCAACTGTGGGCGAGCGATGCTCACAAAGATGGAATTCTGGCGGTGACTTTTTCAAGCGACGGAAAGAAACTCGCCAGCGCGAGTAAAGACAAGACAGTAAAGCTTTGGGACGTGACCACGGCGCAGCAGTTAGCAGAACTCGTTGGACACAAATTTGAAGTCTCGACTGTCGCCTTTTCTCCAGACGGCAAGACCGTTGCTACAGGCGGCGAAGACAAAACCATAAAACTCTGGGATCCAAACACAGGCCAGGAACGGACCACCTTCGCACGGCACGACTTGCGAGTAACGGCAGTCGCCTTCTCACCGGACGGACGGACACTCGCGACAGGTAGTTGGGATAACACCGTGAAGCTCTGGTTTGCGGCGACGGATGAAGAAGTGAAAGCTGCGCAAAGAAAGCCATAGATACGCTTACATCGTGATGAGATTCGGAAGGTAATGCGTTAGTTTGAGACTGAATGAATACGCCGGTCAAGTTTCAAACTGATGCCCTACTAATTCGAAACATCTGTTGACACACTTTGCCCTATAGTCATAGACTGCTTCACCTCGTAAAGCTTGCGCCTTTTATGTTGTTAAACCTCTTGCCCCCGGAGGTGTCATGACACACATCTCACTCTTTGCATTCGTTCTCACCGAAGCTTCCACGCTCCCGGTAAAACTATTTTCCTCGTTCACAATGCTCCACTGAACTCACCCTTACTCTCGGAGACTATCCATGAGCTCAAAATATCTGTGGGTGTTCGGAAATGCGGTGCAAGACATTACAGTCGACGTGGACATGGAGCAGTTGTCCCGTTTACGCGATGCAAATCGACAGCTAATTCAACTAACAGATCAGGGACCACGCATAAGTCCCAACCTTTGGTTGAAGACGCAAATTGGCCTAAGAAAATTTGGTGTTCAGGTGGATCTACCAAATCTGAAAACTGAAAAGGAGATGTATCCACTTGAGGGAGGTAAAAAGTATGACCTTCGTGGAAGTGTGTTGGATTCGCACGAAAACCTTGGAGAGCCGTGCATGTTTCTCCCATGTGAGAACGTGTCCTGGGGCGGTGGGGGAACAAACGTAATCACCTTCCTGCGTGCTCTGACGCCGAATTCCGAAGTGGTTCCAATTAGGTACACAGATATAGCAATGAGTCGTTCGATGCCAACCATCATTCGACGCGTTCTTGAAGGTCTCAAACCGATCATGGACAAGTCAGCAACACCGGCTTCGGGTGATGAGGCTTTGTTAACCTGGCTGAATAAACTCTACGAAACGGATCCTGTAGAAGCTGAATCAATAACACGTCAGATTGCGAGAATCGCGGCTGATTATTCACCTGACACCAATCTAGCCGTGTACCTCGCATCGTTGTCGGTAGAAAGCGTGCTTTATAGACCTGACAATCCGAGGTTTCGCAGAAACTGGGTATTCAGTCGCTTCCGAAGCGCGTTCCGCGAAGTGAACAACAAGATCATATTGAAGGGAAACTTCATTCCTGTAGCCGATGAAGAAGAGCAGAACATAACCCGCCTCCTGGCTGCGCACGCCGCTGATATTGGCGCTATCCTTATCAATTCGTTAAAAGATGGTCCATTATTTAGAGCAGCTTATTCTCTGTGCGTGGAAGGATACAAAGACGAGAACTTTGTGGCAGTCCTGGCACTGACGGAAACCACGCACCGGTTCGCCGAATGGATGCAGGAGCAACGCGGAGGAGGTTATTTTCCTCCCTTTATTCTCATCCTTAACGAAACGGAGGCTCAAAACCTTGCGACTGCTCTTGGGAAAAACGTAGGGCCATTCATGGAACACAACGATCTCCCGAATATCCTGGCGTTCGCTAAATTGATACATGAACTCCGTGAAAGCTTTGATCCTCATCGTACGCCGAGAATCTACGTGACCCTGGGCGATCGCGGTAGCTTGGGAGTCGATGAGGGAGGACACGTTGTTTATGTATCCAGTTTTTCGAAACGTGGTGCTACGGTCTATGACACGAATGCGTGTGGCGACGCGTACTGCGCAACCATAGCGCTATTGGAATGGGCCAAACGTAACGGGTATCAAGAGCTCGCCGAAGACACCGGTGAGGAGGACATTCCTCCCAGTACTGAAGAGATGCGATATTTTATGGCTATCGCCACCGCAGCAGCATACTGTAAAGCGACGAATCGTCGTGGTCGAGTTTATGCGGCAGAACTCAAGGAGCTATTGCAATACAATCACCTTGCAAGTGCACACGTTTGGACCGTTAGTGACCTCTTACAAGTGAGGCCCAACCATAAACCGGATTGTGTCGATTTAGATTTTCGACTAAGAGAACCATCCGAAGCACGTCAGATGCGCGTCAGCAGGGAGTTAGCTGACCTTATTATGTGAGATTATGCCGCAGTCTACCGAAGATAACGAAGCGTATGCCAGTGGATTGAATATGCCTCTCGATGATCAATCGGGTGTTTGAGACGATGTCTCCATTGACGATTCCAGGCGAAGTAATCCTCTCTAAATTTTTCGTAGGACTGTGAAGAAACTTCGGCTTCAGGTTTCCTATCAAGCTCTTCTAAAGCTCTGCCTTTGAGATAATGCCCCCACTCGTTTGCAGGGTCTATCTGAAGAAGCTCATCTACCGATAACAAAGCCTCTTTGTAATGACCCTGGTTTGCCCATGAGCGCGCCAGCATGTTCCAACTCTGCCGATCTTCAGGAAGCAGCTTTAGAATGTCCTGGAAGGCCTGCGAAGCTATCGAGTACTCTCTCCGCATGAAGTATGCCTGGCCCAGAGACCAGATTGCGCGGCGATCGTCTCGCCATCGGGCAGCCTTCGTGTTAAGCACTTTCAAACCCTCATCAGAATTCCCCTGCTCAATCATCGTGCGAGCGTAATTCAAAAAACCGTCCGCCTTGTCGGGGGCCAGCTCTTGCACTTTAAGGAAGGCGTATTCCGCCGTGCTGAAATCATTCTGTAGCAGCGCCCCTATTCCATAATCATTGAATCGCCGCCAATCAATATTCTGTTCAAGCGCGAGGTTTGGACCAGTCACCGATGAAGCCGCCACCCTTAGAGAAACTTCCGCCCGTGCGAGCTCAATTACCGGTAAAGCAAAGTTGCTGCGGGCCGGAAAGCCTTTGGGATTGGCCTCCTGAGAAAATCGGCGGAATGGCTCGTTGAACTTGCGCCACATAAGACGACTGCGAATCGTGAGGGATTTGTCTTTAAACTGTCGAGGCACTTTCACCCGGTACCGGACAAGGTCAGACTCCCCGAATGAAATTACATGACGCCAGACTATTGTCCTGACATGAGCCACGTTGTGCTTCGTGATGGGCTTTCCGCTCTCGTCGGTGAGGAGCGCACAATAGCCGTGCGCCTCGGGATCCAGACTTCCATCCTTCTCTAAGTCGCCGTTCTTGGCTACCATTGTACCGTCAGGCTTGACTAGAGTTACCTCGATCCATCCCTCGTTAAGATCGAGCGTACCTCCTGGAAACGTATGCCCCACGTTGTGGTTACGCACTATAAGGTCGAGTTGAATTTCCTCACCAGCAACCAAGGTAGGTTTTGTTATCTCTGGACCAGGAAGGTATTCGTTAAAGTCCTTACCACGTCGCACTGCAAACAAGTCCAGGCTCACGCTGCCAGCAAGAAATTCCTTAGTGCGTTTGATGGTGTCCTCATCCTTGCGTAGCGCCGGCAGAGCGGTATTAACGCCGAGGAACCGATGCGAGCGTATAAAACCGTTTTTAGCCGCTAAGTCTCCAAGAACGGCTGGCTCTTTAGCCATATGACAATCCTGACATCTTCGCGCCTCACCAAAATCGTAGAAAGCTCTGGCAGCTTTCCCAGAGGCACCACTGTCGTGCCAGGGATCGTAATCGTTCTGTGCGCGGAACCAACGGAAGTTATTTACCTCAGCCGGCAAACTTGCTTTATGACAACTACCACAGAACTCCGCAGATTTCTGACTGCTAGTCATGACGTTCCGTTTATGAAGCTCCAAAGCAGCAGGATCTCCCACCCGCTTCTTACCGTCTTTCTCCAAAAATGGATCGCCATTCTCCAGCAACCCTCTTCCCATTATGTAGTTGCCATTGCCGGGACGGCCCGCCACACTCGTGATGCCGTGACAAGCAAGACACGTCAATCCCGCCTGTGCCTGAACGTCATTTCGATCGAAGTCAGTATCGAAGTCTCCGGTAAACAGGAGCGCGGGATCATGACAACTGGCGCACCATCGAGATCTGACCTTACCCTGGTCCTCTTTTCTCAAGTCTTCAATTGAAGCTTCGTAAAAAGGATTGTTGAAAGAGGAGAAACGGTGAGCTGATTTGGCCCACTGATCGACAACGTCCTGATGACACCCGGCGCAAAGCTGCGCTCCGATCAATACTGTGTGCGAAAAACCGTTCTTCTTTGACTCCTCAATAACCTTTCGCCGCTCGTCGTCTGTAGGGAAGCCGACGAAGATTTCGGACGATAGTCTTTGCCGGCCACCTTCGAGCCGAACGGCCGATGGAGGAAACGGTAAAGAGGGCGAGTATTGAGATTGATTCTGCGTGTAGATATTTAGAGGGATGGCCGTGAAAATGATCACGCCAATGAGTCGCACAAACAGTTTCCTTCGATGAGGGTATTTGAAGTTCATATTACTTTGCACAGTTTGAGGATCGCTCTAAGGCATTCTGCTGTAATCACAAATGAGGGTTGGTAGATGACTATGTCGTGTAATTCAACGAATAGTCTCCACCTCCGATGAGAGTTCCTCGCTCGTTTCTGGCCTCGACGATTACACGGCCTCTACCATTTCCGTCGGTAGCGTAATTAGCCGCCACTACTCCCGCATCAGTCTGGTATATGTCCGGACTCGAGTAGCTGGCATTCCACGCCCCCAATCCCCGCCTTGTTATTCTGCGTGGGAGGAAAGCCGATATCGCATCGTACGGTGATTGAGTTCGAGCAAGATCTTGAGCTGCCCTGCCAATGCCGTAGAGTGTAGGGCCTTCGATGAGAGCGATTCTTTGCTCTCTTCCGACGCGTCGCCTGTCGAAGAATGCCACGCAGGTGTTAAATCCATCCTGGCTCACGACGGGATAGAAGAAATAGCTTCCTTCAGGAGAATAGACAGTCGATCTCGACAAGTCTGTAAATCTTCCTACTCGATCCTGCGCCATCTCCGTGTTAGCCGCATAAACTTCATTTTCTGTCGCTACCGGAATGGAAACCTGCCGCACGTACCCGATGATATTTGAGGCCAACACGCGGCACCCCAAAGCGTTGGCGAAACTTACCACCACATCGACGAGGAGCAATCGTCCCTGTGCGTCTACCCCTTTGAAGGCTAATAGGCCCGCGCCTCCGACGCCCGAGAGGATTAGGAACTGCCGCCGATTGAGCGCTGTTACACGTGTCTGCATGTCGTGTTCTTTCATTTCTGTCTCCTATAGTGAGTTGTCGACTCTGAGGATTTGTTTGTTAGTTATCCGATTACCGTCTACTCGGTGTGATACGTCAGGTCGTAATCACCTCCCGCCAATAATGTTCCCCTCTCGTTGTGTGCCTCCACAGTAACTGTCCCTTTCCCATGTCCGTTGGTCGTATAGTGCGCACGGACAGTCCCTTCGTCTGTGCTAAGCACGTCATCGCGATCATAGCCCCTATCAATCGTGCCTCTCCCGGCATAAACAGTGTTCCTGGGCATTAGCGTTTGCCTAACTGTTTGCGGCGAGTTGTTGCGACGGGCAAGCGTTGACGCTAACTCACCAATTCCGAATAAAGTGGGCCCCTCAACAAGCGCAATTAATTCCGAACCGGTACTGCGTCTGTCATCAAGGAAGGCGACGCAAGTATTGAACATATCCACGTTCCTTGCCGGATAGAAAAAGTACGACTGTTCTCCACGCGGTATATAAACTCTCGATTGGGTCAAATCATTAAATCCACCACCTTGCGCCATTCTGTTGTTTGCAATTGACACCTGCTGCCGGGCCGATGACGAAAGTGTCTGCTGCCGGAGATAGTCACTTATGAGATCTGCGATTACAGGAGCCGCAATCGCCGCCGCGAATCTGGCTACAGCCCAGAAAACGGGAGAGGCTTGAGCTGAATTAAACGGAAAGAGGATCAAGCCTGTAGCTCCCGCCCATGACGTTATTAAGAACCGGCGGCGAGTTACCAGCCCACTCGCCTCATCCTTTGTGATAACAGGATTTTTTAGGTTGTGCAGTGAGTGATTTTGTTCAGTCATATGTGTGCCTCTCTGCCTCAAGGGTGGTATTCACAACCATCAAATTTACGCTCGATGCCGGTGAGGTTCGTCGATATGGTAAGCCAGTTCATAATCGCCGCCGGCGAGTAATGTTCCGCGATTATCTTTAGCTTCAATCCCAACCAAGCCTTTTCCTTTACCGTCGGTCTTGTATGAGATAACGACAGTGCCGACATCTGTCTTATAGACGTTCGGCCGGCTGTACATCTTATCGAGCCTGCCACTGCCTATTCGTACTTTTTGACGCGGTAGAAGTGTCTGCTTGGCGACTTCTTTTGAATTCTTTTGTGCGACTGACGATGCCAACTCCGCAACGCCAAAGAGTGTTGGACCGTCAAGTGAACAAATCAACTGTGGACCCCGTTTGCGGCCCCGGTCAAAGAAATGAACGATAGCGTTGAACTGGTCCGTGTGCCTGGCTGGATAAAAGAAATAGGTCCCTTCAGTGGTGGGAACATAGACGGGGCCTTGCGAGAGATCGGAAAACCCTTTGCGACCAATTGCCGCATTTACTTGTTTGATTTCAGAAAGAGTCTTCTTTTCCAGCTCATCATGACTAACATAATCATTTATCGTGCTCGCGACTTCGCTCGCTCCAATGGACTGGGCGAACTTCGCTACCGCCAGGAACACCGGGGACGCGTAAACCGAATCGAAGGGAAAAAGCATTAGACCCGCTACGCCAACTCCGGAAGTGACGAGAAATTGACGCCTACCTAAAGGCGCAAGAACTTTTGTGGTCTGTCTATATTTATCCATGACTCAGTACTCAAGGTTTATGTGCGTGGACCAACAGCTACTCTGCAGTACGGTAGTTTAAGTCGTAATCGCCGCCCGCCAGCAGAGTGCCTCTTTCGTTTCTGGCCTCTACTCTTACAGTTCCCTTGCCCCTGCCATCAGTCGTATAGTGCGCCCTCACATTTCCCTCATCTGTTCGATAAATGTCAGGCCCGCTATAGCTCCTTTGCATCGAAACTCCCTGCGATTCAATGGTGCTGCGCGGAAGCAACGCCCGCCTTACTGTTTCTGCCGGAACACGTTTTGATCGAACCTTCGCAGCAAGCTCACCTATACCCAGCAGGGTTGGTCCTTCAATGAGCGCAATCCTCTGGCTACCTTGATTGCGACTGCTATCCAGGAAGGCCGCGCACGTATTAAAGCCATCCTGACCGCGTCTGACGGGGTACATGATGTAGGAGTTCTCCAGTCCATACACGGTTGAATCATCGAATTCATTGAATCCCAGTTGGACCATTCTTCGGTTCGTTCTTCCTATCTCCTCGTTAAAAGCCGCCGACACGTAGTTCCTCTGTAAATATTCACTGATCAGGTCTGCAATAACGGAGGCGCCAATAGCGGCTGCAAACTTTCCGACCGCTCCGAAAATAGGAGAGGCGTATACCGGTTGTGTCGAGACCAGAATTAGACCAGCGGTTCCGAGCGCTGACGTCTTAATGAAGTGACGCCGATCGATCAGAGAACCACGTGGTTCTGGATAGGAGACAGAAGAACGTTCTTCGAGGTCGTGTGGGAGAATAATTTGGTGAGACATAAACCCTCTGCCCGGAACTTGAGTTGATAAACCGGGCTCAGCTTAATTGGACCTAGAACAACGTGAGTGAAACGCGCGAGGTTTGATCTAGGATAAGGCTCGCATCACTACAGTTTTCAATGAATCTCAAATCTGCGGACCTTCAAGGAGACGCCTGTATCTTCTGCAGCAGCGCCTGCGCAACTTTGGGATCCAGATCACGAAGTACTTCGTACTCATCCTCCGCTGCGCTCTTGTTGCTGACGCCCAGGTATGAAAGACCGAGAGCGTAATGGGCATCAACATCACTCGGGCTGAGATTAATCGTCTTCCTGAACATCTCTACCGCTTGTTGATACAACCTTTGCGCGAAATAAACATTCCCCAGGTTGAGGTAAGCATCGCTGTAATTTGGATTGATACGAATAGCCTGCGTAAATTGCTCGATGGCATCGCCGTAACGATTCTTTATGCGGTATGCGATTCCTAAATTGACGTAAGGTTTAACGAAGTCTGGCTTAATGCGAATCGCTGCTAAATATTGGGTGATGGCTTCGTCATATTGCTCCAACGCAAAATAAGTCAGGCCTAAACTGTTGATTGCGTCTACATAGTCGGGACTTAACTTTATCGCCTGATTAAAGCACTGCTCCGCGTCAGAGTATCGCTTTTGAGCTTTCAACAAGTTTCCGAGATAAAAGTGAGCCCGCGGTTCATTGGGGTCGAGTGCGAGCGCTTTCAGATATTGTTTCTCCGCATCTAAAAAGCGCTTTTCCTCATAAGCTTTAACGCCAAGCTCCAGTGCCTGATCAACTTCCCTTCGTACTGAAGCGGTGTTTGGTCCAGAGCTTGGCGGTACCGAAGGAGGGTTACCGGTAGACGCCGGCTTGTCGAGTCCGAGTTTTACTCGAACTTCAGGAACGGTTAAGGAAATAGGTATCGCTATTACGGCGGCGACGCAGGACAAGATGGTAGCAATGACGGTGGTGCGATTTTCTGGCATTACTTCCCTACTAACCAAAAATTACAACCCCAGCCTTAACACCCGAGCCAATGTTCACAGTGGTTACAAAGTCGTAGAGTGAAGAGTCACAAGGCCCAAAGACATGAATAACTCGAACAACCGGTGAAGAGTTTGGTGGAAAATTTCAAACTCAGTTCGACTGCTAACATTCCGCACTTAGCTCGTTTTGGCTTTTGCAATATGCGTTCCGTAGACACCGCGGAACAATCTGGTCCAGCAGATCGGACCAACGAGGCAGTTTTCTGTCTTTCCACACCTGAGCGTATCCAATTTTTTGGACATTATTGTCCGATATTTTGAACCGAGCTGCTTCTGGGAGACTCAGAATGGCATCGGTCACCGTGATGTTCGGAGCGACAAAGACGTTGAGGCGCATTTTATTGACGCTTCACAAACCGTCCTGATAGAATGCGCCGCGACTTCAGCGAAGCCAATAAAACCTAAGGGCGCAACGAGTTCCTCGTACTCACGATTTACTGAAATCATCTGTTCAACAGCTAGCCCGACACTACAACGTGTCAGAAAGCGGGCAGTCATGGCTGACCATAACGATCCAAACGCAGTCAATTCAATCTTCTCCGACATCGACGTTAGCGCTGCTGACCTGTACGACTTCTTCGGCTTCCCGAGCGCCGACACCGGCGGTGGTGAGAAAGTCGTCATGGCGCTCACCTTTGCTTCCATTCCGGAGGCCGGCGTTTTTGATACTGACATGCTTTATCGCATGATGATCGCACCCGGTCCGAGAGTGGGCGTGGGTGAAGATCATTCGCTGCCGGGACTACTGGGTTATTTCGACTCGCTCAAGGACAAATTTCTCGGGCCATTGGCGGCTGCCGAGATTCGCGTCACTTTCGATCAAAGCCAGCGCGCCACCGTGAAGTTCATAAACTTTCCGGGCGCGAGCTTCTCAACTGTTGTCGATACCAATCAGGTGACGTCGATCAACACGCCGGACGGTCACTCGATCAAAACCTACATCGGCGGGCGCGACGACGCCTTCTTCAACGATCTGACCGGCTTCTTCCGCTCGATCAATTATGCGCCGCAGTTCTATCACGTACCTCACACCATGGCGGACTGCCGCGAGTTAGAGATTCCCAAGACCCTGATCCAGCTCGAAGGCAATCACCTGTTCAATCGCGATCCGAATGATCCGGAGTGGGGATACCACGGTAATAAGCGAGAGCTGCCGCCGGGAGATCTCAAATGGAATGGCGACAAATTTCTCAAAGATGAAAACGGCAACTTTGTTTTTGTCTACGACGGCAGAGATTGCCAGGCGGGAATCAATATCAACGCGATCATCCTCGAGATTCCGCTCGGTTTTCTTACCACTAACCCGGCTCACGATCGCATCGTTAACTGCTGGGGTGAAAGCTGGGTGCTGAAAGCCGCGGACAAGATCGAGACAATCCCTGATGATCCGTTCTGGCTGGAACATCCGATCGCGCTGCTCCAGTCGCACAAGCTCGACGACGAGCTGAAGAAATACAAACTCGTCGACACTGATGGTCAGCCTTTTGCCGATGCGGCGTTGAGCGAACGTGAAGACAATCGCCAGCTCGGCGCCAACAACTTCTGGCTTGCGCCGCACTTCATAAAGCGACTCGCGCATCTCGGCTGGGGCTTTGGTCCGTCAATCAGTGCGCTCGGATTGCAGACGTCTTTCGATCACGACAACTCGCCCGTTTCGGTTCACAAGACTTACGCGCTCGTCAGTCTGGCATTTCCGCGCGTGAAGAAGACTCTCTTCCAGCACCTCAACATGCCCGACGATTCGTGGAACCCGAAAGGTTTGAACATTCCACTACGGCGGCCGGTTGAGATCTTCGTGCCGAACGTTTGCGCGATCGATATGGACACGACCGGAACCTGGCCGTACGGACGCCGGCTGGAAGATCAAGTCGCCACGCGATTCCTGTCGATGTTTCTCGATCATACGGCGACGTTGAACGGAAAGAAGTACCACATCGAATTGCT
>Ga0134124_10004652_pt1 | contig 11031 bp, 11 predicted proteins | sample KB304_FD_96880 | JGI IMG/M metagenome (GOLD analysis project Ga0134124, IMG submission 96880) | Terrestrial soil microbial communities without Nitrogen fertilizer from Kellogg Biological Station, Michigan, USA - KB3-0-4 | ecosystem: Environmental > Terrestrial > Soil > Unclassified ... | reverse complement strand
GCCGGCGAAGTTGGAGCCGCCGCCGGTGCACCCGACGATCACGTCCGGGCTGAGGCCGACCTGTGCGAACTGCGCGATCGCCTCCTGGCCGATGATGGTCTGGTGCAGGAGCACGTGGTTGAGCACGCTGCCCAGCGCATAGTTCGTGGACGGATCCTGCGCGGCGACCTCGACCGCCTCGGAGATGGCGATGCCGAGGCTGCCCGGGGAGTTGGGGTCCTGCTCCAGGATGGCCCGGCCGGCCGCGGTCAGCGGTGACGGCGATGGGTGGATCGTGGCACCGAACGTCTCGATCATGATCTTGCGGTACGGCTTCTGGTCGTACGAGGCGCGGACCTGCCAGATCTCCGCGTCGAGTCCGAACTGCGAGCACGCGAAGGCGAGCGCCGTGCCCCACTGGCCGGCTCCGGTTTCGGTGGTGAGCCGGCGTACGCCCGCTTGAGCGTTGTAGAACGCCTGCGGCACCGCGGTATTCGGCTTGTGTGAGCCGGCCGGCGAGACTCCCTCGTACTTGTAAAAGATCTTCGCCGGCGTGCCCAGCGCCCGTTCCAGGCGGCGCGCCCGGTAGAGCGGCGACGGCCGCCACAGGCGGTAGACATCGAGCACCTCGTCGGGGATTGCGATGTAGCGATCCGGCGAGACTTCCTGCGCGATCAACGCCATCGGGAACAGAGGCGCCAGATCGTCCGGGCCGATCGGCTGCAGCGTGCCCGGGTGCAGGACTGGCGGCGGGGGAGCGGGGAGGTCGGCGAGGATGTTGTACCACCGCCGTGGCATCTCGGACTCGTCCAGCAGAATCTTGGTGGCTTCGTCGGCTGCACTCATAACCTCAACGTAGCCGCCTTCACCGGCCCGATCGGTGGGCTGAGTGGACAAATCGTCCGCCGGAGGCGATCTGACTGTAGCCTGCGGGTAAAGGTGGGTCCGCTGACCTGCCCAAACTTGAAGCCGGACCGCCAATCACGGTGAGAGTCACTGTGCTCTCCGACTGACGTGGGGTGGATCGTGGCGTACGCCAGCTCGTTCGGATCCGGACAGGTCTTCCTGTCCATGCTCGAGTTCTTCTTCTTCATCATCTGGATCTGGCTGCTGATCGTCATCTTCGCTGACATCTTCCGCAGCCGCGATCTCTCCGGCTGGGCGAAGGCGCTATGGACGATCTTCGTCGTGATCCTGCCGTACATCGGCGTGTTCATCTACCTGATCGTTCGCGGGCGCTCGATGCACGAACGCGCCGCGGAGCAGGCACAGGCGCAAGATGCCGCGATGCGTAAGTACGTCCAGAGCGTGGCCGGCTCGTCCGGTGGCGGCGAGGACGCGGGTGGTGGCGTCTCGGCCGAGCTGACCCGCCTCGCCGACCTTCGCGACAAGGGTGTCATCAGCGAGGCGGAGTTCCAGCAGGGCAAGGCGAAGGCGCTGTCCTGACCGCCGGCGACGGCGGCCCGACAGGCCGGGCCGGAGCTCTCGCACACCTGTTTCCGGACCGATCGGAGCACCCGACCCGGACCGGCTAGGGTCGCTGCATGCCTGCTCAAGTGCCGGTTCTGATCGCGTCCTACCTCGAACCGGCGCACGTGTCGCGGATCGCCGCGGTCGACCCGCGAGTCTCGATCCTCTACGACCCGGCGCTGGTGCCCGCGCCCCAGTACGTCTGCGACCACACCGGCACGCCACCGAGCTTGTCCGAGGCCGATCAGGCGCGATGGGAGACGTGGCTCGGCCAGGCTGAGGTGTCGTTCGACTTCGACTGGCAGTCGCCCGAGCTGCTGCCCAAGCGGGCCCCGCGGCTGCGGTGGGTGCAGGCGACCAGTGCCGGCATCGGTGCCTTGGTGCGGCGTGCCGGCCTGGACGGTTCTGGCCTGGTGATGACGACGGCGGCCGGGATCCACGCGGTGCCGCTGGCGGAGTTCGCGGTCACCGGGGCGCTCTACTTCATCAAGGGCGTCCCGCATCTTTTGTCACGCCAACGGGCGCACGACTGGGAGAGGTACACGACGGCGCAGCTTGCCGGGCGGGTCGTCACGGTGGTCGGACTCGGCGGCATCGGGCGGCGGGTGGTCGCGACCTTCGCCGGCCTCGGCACGCACGTGATCGGGGTCGGCCGGCCCGGGAGTTCGTACGATGTTCCCGGCGCTGGGGAGATCGTCTCTGACCTCGATGCCGTTCTTGCGCGTACCGATGTGTTGGTGCTGTGTTGTCCGCTGACGCCCGAGACCGCCGGCCTCGTCGGCCGGTCGCAGCTGGATCTCCTGCCCGCCGGGGCGATTGTGGTGAACCTGTCGCGCGGCCGGGTGGTCGACGAGTCCGCGATGATCGCCACGCTGCGGGCCGGCCATCTCGGCGGCGCCTGCCTCGACGTGTTCGAGGAGGAGCCGCTGCCGGCCACATCGCCGCTGTGGGATATGGACAACGTGCTCGTCTCCCCGCACTCGGCCTCGACCGTGGCGGGTGAGAACGCGGCGTTGACCGAGTTGTTCTGCGAGAACCTGCGCAGATACCTGGACGGCGAGCCCTTGCGTAACCTCTATCGGCGCGAACTCGGCTACTAGCCTCGGCGCGTCGGCCTTCGGCTCAGCGATCACCGCGTGAGCAGGCCGGAGCCGATCGCCTCGCGTCTGGGCGCGTAACATTTCGTATCTCCTCCGGTTTCCTGCAGCCCGGTCTGAAGCGAAACGGGGGACTCGCCATGATCGGAATTCGCGGCGCAGTTGGACTTCTGGCGTTGTCGTTGTGCGGCATCGGAGTCCCGTCCGTGCGCGCTAGCGGTGCGAGCCAGGCCGATGCACCGCCAGCCTCGGCGATGGCCGGGGCAGGCGTTGGCGACACCATCGAGTTGGCCGGGATGGACCAGGGCGAGCAGATCGCTGCGACCGTCGAACGCGTGGTCGACCCGGCGCGCCCGGCCACCGAATTTGATCACCCAGACAGTGGCCAGCGCCTGGTCGCGGTCCAGCTGAAACTCGTCAACACGGGGAGCACCGTCTACTCCGACTCGCCGGACAACGGGGCCATCCTTGTGGACCGTTCCGGCGAAAGCTTCAATTCGGACTTGTCCTCGACGTCGGCCGGGGCATCGTTTCCCGGATCGGTCAACATCAGCCCGGGAAGTAAGCGTCTCGGGTTTGTCGTTTTCGAGGTGCCGAAGTCATCTGCGATCGATACGTTCCAGTTCACCCTGGATAGCGGCTTCGCGGACCAGACCGGCGAATGGTCGGTGAGAGGTGCGGCGCGGACGCAGCAGTCGGACCCGGCGAGCGTCGTGCGGAGCTACTACGACGCGATCAACAACCGTGATTTCAAAACCGCATGGGATCTTGGCGGGAAGAACTTCGGCCAGTCCTACGAGGACTTCGTCGCGGGATTCGACCAGACCGCCAACGACACGCTCACGATCGTCTCCACCTCCGGAAATGCGGTCCGGGTGAAGCTTGACGCCGAGCAGACCGATGGTTCACACAAGCGATACGCCGGAACGTATTTTGTCAGTGGCGGCGAGCTGACGAGCGCCGATATGCACCGTGTCTAGAGTTGCGAGAACTAGTGGCGGCGGCCGTTCGGTGCCGGTCAGTCGCTGGCGTGGGCGGTGTTGTCGAGCCAGTGCTGGGCGAGGTCGGCGTCGCCGTCGATCTTGATGTTGTTGGCTTCGCGGTCGGTGAGAGGGAGTCGTCGGGTCAAGGTCAGCAGCAGCGATCGTGTCGGGCCGGCCACGGTCACATCGGCCTGCTGGGTTCCGGGCTGCCACGTCGCCCCGTCAGGCCGCCGTTCGATGAACCAAGCGCCCGCGTCGTCCGCGGTGTCGGTGGCCAGCCACTGCAGGGTCTGCCCGGTGCCCCGGATGGCGTGGGCGGACTCGGACCGCTGCATCTCCCAAGTGGGGGAGGTGAGCATCGCGAGGTGGTTGCTGATGAGTGCGGCTGCGATGTCGGCGTCAATGTCGGTCGGCCGGTCCGCCACGTTGGCCGCGTCAAAGCCGTGGACGACCGACTCGTTGAGGACGCTGGACATCCAGAATCGCGTGCCGGACCGCTCGTCGCCCGCGGGGTTGAACACCGGCGCATCGAGCGCGTCATCGGAGCACGCGCTCGCGACCCGCTGCGCTGACTCCGACAGCCACGCCTGCCACTGGCGGGAGTCGATGGGGCGTGCGGCCATCTCCGTGGGCAGCTGGGTGGGGTCGGTGATGCGCCGCTCGATGATCTCCGCGACCCAGTGCTGGGTCTGGCCCACGTGCTCGACCAGGTCAGTGATGGTCCACTCCGGGGCGGTCGGCACGGCGGCGTCAGGTCCGGCCGCGGCCGCTGATTCCGCCAGGCGTCGGGTGTGTTCGACGATTGCGCGCCGGGCATGTTCCGCGTTCAGCTCGGTCATTGATTGTCCGTTCCGTAGAGTCGTTGTGCTGGGCACGCTGACGGCCATCCACCGGTTCCTATCATTGCTCCTAGAGTGGTGCGGCATATCGATCATGTCGGCGATCGGGAATGGCGAGGCGGAGATGCCCTGCGGCGGTATCGGTGTAGGTGCGGTCGTGGCAACCGGTCGAGCTTGATGTTTCGGATCGCATTTCTGGAGCCGCAGATCGCTCCGAACACCGGCAACGCCATGAGACTGGTTGCCGGCACCGGCGCCGAGTTGCATCTGATCGGACCACTGGGTTTTGAACTCGACGATGCGAAACTGCGCCGGGCCGGTCTGGACTATCGCGATCTGGCCTCGGTGATCGTGCACGAGAATCTCGCCGACTTCTGGTCGTCCGTGGGCAGCACGCGGGTTTTCGCGTTCACCTCGCGCGCACGTTCCCTCTACACCGATGTCGCCTACCGGCCGAGCGACGTGTTGCTGTTCGGGACCGAACGCACCGGACTGCCCGCGGACGTGCTTGCTGATCGACGCATCACTCAAGCCGTCCGGATTCCGATGCTCCCCGACCGGCGGTCGCTGAATCTTTCCAATGCCGCGTCGATCGCCGCCTACGAGGCGTGGCGCCAGATCGGATTCGCGGGCGCGACGGGGGCGCCGCAGGGCTGAGAGGGGGCGCCGCAGGGTTCGGAGGGGGCATCGCCGACGTAGGCACGAGCGCCGCCGATTAGGACCGTTGCGTACGCCGAGTCGGCGGCGCCGTGGTCGGGTCTTCCGGCCACGGGTGACGGGGGTAACGAGCGCGCAATTCCTTGCGCACTTGCGGATAGGTGTTCCGCCAGAACGACGGCAGATCGCTGGTGACCGCGGCCGGCCGGCCCGCGGGGGACAACAGGTGCAGCACCAGCGTGACCCGCCCGTCCGCGAGGGTCGGCGCGCGCTGCCAGCCGAACGTCTCCTGGATCTTCACCGGCAGCACCGGCGCGGTCGGATCGCTGTAATCGATCCGGATCTGGGACCCGCTCGGCACCGTCATGCGTTCCGGTGCGACGTCGTCGAGCCGGGCCGCCTGCGGCCAGTCCAGCAACCGGCGGAGAGCCCGGGCGACGTCGATGCGGGCCAGGTCGGCGCGATTGCGGACGGATGCCAGATCGGACTCCAGCCAATCCAGTCGTGCAAGCAAGCTCGTATCGTCGACAGCCGGCCACGGATCGCCGAACACCCGGCGACAGAACGCGAGCCGCGCCCGCAACGACGACGCCTCGCGATCCCAGGTCAGCAGATCAAGGCCGGCAACCCGCAGGCCGGTGGTGACGGCCGCCGCGACGGCGGCGCGATCCGGGCGGTTCAGCCGCTCATCCGACAGTACGATCGCACCGAGCCGGCGTATCCGGCGCGCGACCACGTCACCATCGATCCATCCGACCTCGTCGGCGCTGGTCAGCAGGTGTGCCGCAGCCGCTCGGGCGGTGGCCTCGTCGACGGCCGCGGCCAAGCGGATCCGGGCCGACACGCTTCCCGCGGGCCGGTCCGCGACCGCGATCGCAAGCCACTCAGCGCCGGTGAGCTCGGACGCCGGAGCCAGGTCCGCGGCGGTCCCGCCGGCCATCAGGAAGGTACGCGCGCCGGACGTCCGCGCCTTCGCGACACGTTCCGGGAACGCGAGCGCCACCAACAGCCCCGCGGCGAGGTCGTCTGGCAACGATTCGGACGTCCTACTGTCCTCGCGACCCGCTGCCAGTCGTCGCGTCTCGTCCCGCCATCGCGCGGTGGCACCACGGTCGGCGCCGTCCCGCAACCGTCGCCAGCTCGCCACCAGGTCATCTCCGGCGCCGGCGAGCCCGTCCTCGGAGAGCACGGCGATCACCTGCGCGGCGCGATCGGCGCCGACCATGCCGGCGCCGTCGATCAAGGCCCGCGCCAACCGCGGATGAGCGCCGACGGCGGCGATCGAACGGCCACGGGCGGTGACGCGGCCTTCATCGTCGAGCGCGCCGAGGTCGGCAAGCGTGGTGCGGGCGACCTGCAGGGCGCCCGCCGGTGGCGGATCGAGCAGCCTCAGCCCGGCGCCGTCCGGATCACCCCAGCAGGCCAGGTCGAGTGCGAAGCCGGTCAGGTCGGCGACGGCGATCTCCGGCTGTGCGTGTTCGGCGAGGCGCTCGTGCTCGACCGCCGACCAGCACCGGTAGACGTGACCGGGACCTTCGCGTGCGGCTCGGCCGGCACGCTGGGTCGCCGTCGCTTTTGATACGCGTACGGTCACCAGCGATCCGAGGCCTCGTGCATGGTCGGCTCGCGGCTCGCGAGCGAGGCCGGAGTCGACCACGATGCGTACGCCCGGAACGGTCAGGCTGCTCTCGGCAAGGCTGGTCGAGAGGACGATCCGCCGCCGTGGTCCGGGTGCCAGGGCTGCGTCCTGAACATTGGCGGGCTGGCGGCCGTGCAGGGTGAACAGATCCACGTCCGGTGGCCGATCATTCAACCGGTTCGCGACCGCGTTGATCTCGCCGACTCCCGGCAGGAACACCAGCACGTCTCCGGCCGCCTCTCGCAGCGCCCGGTGAACCGTGGCCGCGACGTGATCGAGCAGCCGAGGGTCGACCCGGGTGCCGTAGACCGGCGCGACCGTCCGGTCCGGCGGCGCCCAGGCGACCTCGGTCGGGAACAGATCATCGGGCGAGGTCACCACCGGCGCCGGGGTTGGCCCGCCCAGGCATCCGGCCAGCCGATCCGCGTCTGCAGTTGCCGAGGTCGCCAGGACGACGAGCTCGGGCCGCAGCGCCTCTCGTACGTCGACGAGGAACGCCAGCGCAAGATCCGTGTCAGCGTGGCGTTCGTGGCACTCGTCCAGCATCACGGCGGCGACGCCGGCGAGCTCGGGGTCCCGCTGGAGCCGCCGGACCAGGACGCCAGTGGTCACCACCTCGACGCGGGTGGCCCGGCTGACCCGGCTCTGCCCGCGTACCGAATAGCCGACCTGCTCGCCGACCCGGCCGCCCACCAGTGTCGCCATCCGCCGGGCGGCGGCCCGGGCCGCGACGCGGCGAGGCTCGGCCACGATCACCCGGCCGTCGTACGCGTCCGCGAGCGCCAGCGGCACCAACGTGGTCTTACCGGCTCCCGGCGGAGCGACGAGGACTCCGGTGCGATGCTCCGCCATGGTCGCCAGCAGTTCCGGCAGGACCGCGCGGACCGGCAGTTCGACGTCGGGCAGCATCTACTCGCGCGCCGTGACGGCGTCGTGTGCCGCAACGGCCAGGTAAACCGTGTTCGTCGAGCGCCGACCCTGCAGCGGATTGTCGAAGCTGACCACTTCCGCGGTCACCTCCGCGAAGACCGCGCCCAGGACGCCCAGGTAGTCATCGTCGGGCGGGTCGTTGGACCACAGCGAGAAGACTCCGCCGGGGCGAAGGCGGGCGGCGAGTCTGCGTACACCTGGTGGCTCATAGAAGTCGGCGTGGCTTGGATGAAGGATGTGCCGCGGTGAGTGGTCGATGTCGACGATGATCGCGTCGCGTTTTTGATCGACCGTCGAGTCGTCGCGCATCAGCGCGAAGAAGTCGCCCTCGACCAGCCGGCATCGCGGGTCCGCAGTCAACGCCGCGCCGGCGGGGATCAGCGCCTGCCGGTGCCAGTCGATGACATCGGCGAGCGCTTCGACCACGAGCAGGGACCGAACGCGATCGGAGTCGAGCACCGCCTGCGCCGTGTATCCGAGGCCGAGGCCGCCCACGACAACGTCGAGATCGGTTCCCGGAACGAGCATCAGCGCGAGCCGGGCCACCTCGATCTCGGCGACGGTGAACTGGCTGGACATCAAGAAGTCGTCATCGAGCTTGATTTCGTAGACATCGTCGTGCGAGACCGGGTCACGGCGCCGGCGCAGGCTGATGGCGCCGAGCGGCGTCTCGCGCCAATCGAGTTCCTGGAAACGAGCGCTCAACGGACCCCGATTCATCGTGTCCGGCCAGCCTATCGTTGTGGTTCTCGATCTCCGCGCGCCGATCCGATCGTGTCGATTAGGCGCGTCACGGCCGCTACAAGACCGGAGATGCCGGCGGTCGGTGGGCCGCCGGGCTCGACCATGTAGATGTCCCGGCGGATCTCGATCATGATCGCCTCCACCTTCGTGTTCTGCCGGTAGTGCTTGAGCGGCACATAGCACCCCGCGAAGGGCGTATTGACCGCGATATCGCCTTCCGTCGTGAAGGCTTCCGCGGCCGCCGCGATCAGCGCTGGCGGCGTGTGGTCTGGGTCGACGCCGAGGCAGATTCGTGGTCGATGTCCGTCGGCGTGCAGCTCATAGGGGAGGGGATTGAGAGGGTACGAGTGCACGTCGACGATGACGGCTCGTCCCGTGGCGGCCAGGCGGTCGTCGACGAGAGCGGAGATGGCGGCCGCGTAGGGCTCGTAGTGGGTCGCGATGAGGTCCGCGGTGTGTGACTGGTCGTCTGCATTGTTGTCGTCGCTTCGCAGACCGTCCCCGCTGGACGTCTTTGTATAGACCGCGCCCATGCCGACGGCGCGCATCTCCTCGCGGTCATCCGGGAACCGTTCCGGGTCGACGACCAGTCGGGAGGCGAGGTTGGTGAAGGTCCAAGGCGTCGTCGCGGCGCCCGCCGCTGCGCGATTCGCGATCAGGTCGGTGTGTGAGTCGGTCATCCGGTCGAGTTCGGCGATCAGAGCGGCATCGTCGAGCAGGATGTGCGGTCGGGCCGCTGCGGTGATGTGCCGGGAGCTATGCGGGACGTGCAGGATCACTGGAGAGTCGGGCGCCCCGGCATCGGTACGGAACACGTCCTGCATGGCTCTCCTCAAGATCTGCACGCTGCTCGCCACCCCATCCTGCCTGCGGAGTCACTTCGGCCGCGATCCGGTCGACGTCATCGAGGCACTGCTGACCGGCCAATGTGGCCGGTCGGCCGGCTAGGACCTCTGGCGGTAGAGGTCGAGCGCTATCCGCAATGCGTTGTCGACATCGATCATTTCCTCGATGGAAAGGCGACCAAAGGGCTGTTCGAGCCCCTTCTCGACGTCGACAGCGCGCAATTGGTCGGCGAGCGCGAGTGAAGACTCACCACGGATCGTCACCGCCGGCCGATACACCGCCGGTTGTGCGCTGGTCGATGTCGGGACGACGAGTGTCGTCGACAGCCAGAGATCATCAGACTGCACAATGATCGCGTAACGTGCGCCGCGTTGTTCGTGACCTTGGCGGTCGCGAGGGCTACGGATCCGCCAAATCTCGCCGCGGGACAGTTCACCATGCATCGGCAGCGCCGAAGTCCCGAGATATCTGCTCCACCTCGGCTCGATCGTCGGGATCGTTGCGCAGGCGAGCTGAGTCCGACCGGGCACGAGCACGCGTCATGAGCTCAATGTGATCATCAAGAAGGCGCCGAATCACGGCGTCCGCCGAGGAAACGCCATCGAAGTCGTCGGCTCCGACGCGGGCCAAGCGATCTCGCGTGCTGCGCGCCACCCGAATGGTCGTCGTTCCGTCGGGTTCCATGAGCCAAGTCTACAATTTGTATACGTGGTCGTCGAGCAGGACAGGGTTCCGCCACATGATCTTGACCCGCTCACGATGCTGCCGACACGAATGGGTTGACCACACGCACGCCGGTGCGGCCGACATCGGCGACGTTGCGGGTGACCAGTGTCAGGCGATGGACCAGCGCTGTCGCCGCCATCAATCCGTCAACCACTGGCGGCGGCTCGGAGACGGCGTTCAGGCGGCCCCATTCCTCGGCGACCGCGGCCGTCACTGGGAGCACGCGGTCGGCATAGATCGTGACGAGGCCGGCGAGCCAGCGAATCGGCGCGAGCCGCCTCGCGTCCGCGCAAGCGCTCGATGCCCTGGCGAATCTCGCCGACCACTAGGGCGCTGATATACAACTCAGCCGTTGATTCTCGGTCTATCCAGGCCCGGACGTTGTCGTTTGGGTGTGCCATGCGCAGCTCGGATATGACGTTCGTGTCGAGCAGGTATGCCACTCAGGTGTCCATATCAATTGCCCGTGGACGGTCGGTCCCGCGCTCGACCGTGACGTCGTCCGGCGCGGTGGCGTCTGCGCGCAGATAGTCGGCCAGGCTCGTCGACTCGCCTCGCAAACGTCGGTAGTGCGAAATATCGATGACCACCGCGATCTCCTCTCCATGGCGAGTGACCATTTGCGGTTCGCCGAGAGCCGCGGCGCGCAGCACTTCGCTGAAGCGCTGCTTCGCTTCCTGAACCTGCCAGCGCTGGGGGTGTGCGGAGTTTGCGGCCATGACACCATCCTGTCTAGACAGACTAGATATTGCTCCGCACAGAAATGTCAGCCAACCGTTCGGCTGCGTTCCTCGTGGATCTTGCAAAGTTGGCGTCGCCATAGCCACGCCAACTTGTCAAGATCCGGTGGGGGAGGGTGGGTGAGGCGCCGGGGCGAGCGGAGGGGTGAGGAACTCCCGGGCCAGGCCCGCTCGCGACCGAACCCCGAGCTTGCGGTAGATCCGAGTGAGGTTGACCTCGACGGTTTTGGGGCGGAGGAACAGCCGGCTGGCGATCGCTCGGTTGGTGAGGCCTTCGGCGACCAGTTGCGCGATCGTTGCTTCGGTCGGGGTGAGACGAGGATCGGCAAGGGTGTCAGCCGCCGACGACGGCGTACGACGTTGCGGGATGCGACCGATCTC
>Ga0134124_10004649_pt1 | contig 11039 bp, 10 predicted proteins | sample KB304_FD_96880 | JGI IMG/M metagenome (GOLD analysis project Ga0134124, IMG submission 96880) | Terrestrial soil microbial communities without Nitrogen fertilizer from Kellogg Biological Station, Michigan, USA - KB3-0-4 | ecosystem: Environmental > Terrestrial > Soil > Unclassified ... | reverse complement strand
CGATGTGAGTCGTCGGCCTTTTGCACTTCGATCGCCAGCGCAGTGCCGGCCAAGAATTTGCCGCGCTGTCCGTCGGCGAGTTGCCCAGCGACGCGTTCGGTGATCTGCGCGAGCTCGAAGCGGTGCTTGGCCGCGTCGCGCCGAGCGATCGCCGATTCGACGTCAGTGCGCAATTGTTGTCGCGCGCTGTCGATTTGCTTTTCGGTGATGTGTGCAGCGAGCAGCGCGTTTTGGATCTGCGCATTCCGGCGCGTGCTGGTGACTGGCGTTTCGAAGGTCAGGGCGACTTGGGCGCTCACCGCGTCCAACGTGCCGAATTGCTCGAATGCCGGCGAAACCGCGCGATTTCCCAGGCCCTGCGCGGACAGCGAGGCATCCAGGTTGAGGCTCGGGCGCAGCGCGTCTCCCGCGATCTTGGCTTGGTATTGGGCGACTTCGAGTTCGGCTTGTAGTTGCTTCAGCTCATAGGACGACGCGAGGGCATCGTCGACGGCGGCTTGGGTGCTCGCATCGTCGACGCTGACGTCAGGCGGTATGTCGGCCGAGCGCAAATCAGGACCCGTGCGTCCGGCTTGGCCGAGCGCTTGAGCCAAGGCCAGCGCGCGCTGGCGACGATCGGTGGCTTGTTGCACCATCGACTCTTCTTGCTCGGCCAATTGCGTGGCGAACGGCAAAGCGTCCACGTTGGCCAAGGTGCCGCTCTTGACCTGCTCGCGCGCTTGCTCTTCCAGCGTTTTCGCCAAATCACGCGAAGCTTCGATGATTTGCACGGCTTCGGCGGAATACCAGAGCTCCCAGTAGTCGGTCAGCACGTCATGCAGGATCTGACTGCCGGTCTGCAGCGCGGAGAGTTGGGCGGCCGTGCGATTGAGCCGTGCCACGCGCAAGCTGGCCAAGCCGACGGTGTTCCAAGCGCCGCGTAAGAATGGCTGCGAGAGCGTGAGCGTGCCGACCAGCGAATAGGCGGGTCCGGTCGCGGTTTGCCCGCCCTGGTTGCCGATCGGGGGTGAGCGAGTGACGCGACGCTGCCCGGTAACGTTCGCTCCTACGGTGGTCCCGGTCGTGAAAGTCTTGCTCAGGCCAGCGCCGAGTACGGCAATGTCGCTGACGCTCACGATTGTGCCGTCCGTGCCGCGTAGCGTCGGGCTACCGTTGTGCGCGTAGCTGGCGTTGGCGTTGAAGACCGGATCGTACAATGCCTCTTCCGCCAACACGGCGTAGCGAGCTTGCTCCTGCTGCAAGAGCGCAATGTGCAAACTCGGGTTGTTCTTGACCGCGATCTCGACCGCGCCTTGCGTGGTCAGGTCGCCGCTCGAGTCCTGTGCTCGCGCCGGGTGCGCGATCGTGGCGCACAGCGCGAGCGCGGCCAGCGTTCGAAACGGGTTACTCATGGCGGAGCGCCTCGATGGGATTCAGCTGCGCCGCTTTGCGCGCGGGCAGGTAGCCGAAAAGTACCCCGACGAGCGCCGAAAAGGCGAACGCCAGCAGCACGATCTCGGGCGGGATCACGAACGGCAAGGACAACGAGCGAGCGGCGAAAAACGAGCCGATCAGCCCCAAAATGACGCCGATGATGCCGCCGAAAGTAGAGAGCACGATCGCTTCCAGCAAAAACTGCATCATCACCTCGCTGGCGAACGCGCCGATCGCCAAACGAATGCCGATCTCGCGGGTGCGCTCGGTGACGGAGACGAGCATGATGTTCATGATGCCGATGCCGCCGACGACCAGGCTGACCGCGGCGATCGCGCCGAGCAGCGCGGTCATCGCGTTGGTGGTGCTGGTCACGGTGTCGGCAATCTCGGCCATGTCGCGCACGTTGAAGTCGTCCTCGGAACCCACCGGCCGATGGCGTCTTTGACGGAGCAGCGCGCGAATGCTCTCGGCGATGACCGTGGTGTCGAGCCCCTCTTCGGCCGACACGAGGATCAGCGAGATGTCGTTGTTGCCGGTGATCCGCCTTTGAAACGCGGCCAGGGGAATCAACAGCAGGTCGTCTTGATCCTGCCCCATGCCGGCGGTGCCCTTCGACACCAGCGTGCCGATGATTTGGCAGGAGAGCTTGCCCACGCGCACCTGTTGGCCGATCGGATCTTGCGTGCCGAACAGCGTGTTTTTCACGGTCGCGCCCAGCACGCACACGGAGATCCCCGCGCTGGCTTCTTGCTGCGTGAAGCTTCGGCCTTTGTCGATCGTGTAGCCGCGCACCTCCAAGAAGTTGTTGTCCGTGCCGGTGACCGAGGTGCTGGCGTTCTTGTTGCCGAAAATGACCTGCTGCATGCTCGTGGAGCCAGGTGCCACCGCGTGGACGCCGGAAATTTCCTGATCGATCGCGCGCATGTCGGCCATCTTCAGCGACTGTGCGGCGGACGATGCGCCGCCACGCACGCGCGCGCCCGCGCTCACCATGAGCAAGTTCTTGCCCAGCTTGCCGATGTCTTCCGTGACCTTTTGGGTCGCGCCACGGCCGACCGAGACCAGCGCGATCACCGCGCCGACGCCGATCACCACGCCGAGCATCGTGAGCACCGAGCGCAGCGTGTTCCTGCGGATCTCGCGCAAGGCCATCAGTACCGTTTGCAGGAACATCAGTGCGCTCGCTCGGGGCGCGTGTCTTCGACGATGTGACCGTCTTTGAACACGACCACGCGGTTGGCGAAAGCGGCGACGTCCGGCTCGTGCGTGACCATCACGATGGTAATCCCGCGCGTGCGGTTCAAATCGACCAAGAGCTTCATGATCTCTTCAGTGCGGGCCGAATCGAGATTGCCCGTGGGTTCATCGGCCAGCAATAGTTCGGGATCGGTGACCAACGCGCGGGCGATGGCGACGCGCTGTTGTTGGCCGCCCGACAGCTCCTGAGGAGTGTGGTCCGCGCGATCCGCGAGGCCGACCAGCGAGAGCGAGCGCAGTGCGGCTTCGCGTCGCGCTTTGGCCCCCACGCGCCGGTAGACCAGCGGCAGTTCCACGTTCTCCAGCGCGCTGGTGCGCGCGAGCAGATTGAAGCCCTGGAACACGAAGCCGATGTAGTGCCGGCGCAACAGCGTCAGGCCGTCGCCGTGCAGATCGGTCGTGGCCACGCCAGCGAGCTGGTAGGTGCCGGCCGTCGGCGCATCTAGGCAACCGAGGATGTTCATGCAGGTCGACTTGCCGGAGCCGCTAGTCCCCATGATGGCCACGAAATCACCGCGCGCGATGTCGAAGTCGATGCCGGCCAACGCGCGGACTTCCGATTCGCCTTCGCCATAGCGTTTTTGGATGCCGCGCATCTCGATGATGATTTCGCCGCCTCCGCTGCTGCCGAGGGCGCTCGTCACTCGGCCTTCCTCAAGTCGATTTCGGTGATTACCTGGGCGCCAGCGGCAAGCCCGCTCTTGATCTCGGTGCGCTCGCCGTCCGTGCCGGCGATCTCGACGACCGTGCGCTTCGGGCGTCCGTCCTCGAGCAAATACACGAGCCCTTGTGAATCGGCCGCAGTGATCACCTTTTTGCCGGTGCGCGAGCGCGCTGCGCCGCCGCCGGTGCGCGGCGGTCCGCCGGGCATGCCCCCGCCCAAGAAAGGAATCCCACCGCCCGCCGCGCTGCCCTTGGCCGAAGCCGGCGGACTGAAACGCAGTGCGGCGTTCGGTACGAGCAGCACGCCCTTGCGTTCGTCGGTCGTGACCGTCGCAGTGGCGGTCATGCCGGGACGGAGCAGACGCTCACTGTTGTCCACCGACAGCACGGCTTGGTAGGTGACGACGGTTTGCCCGGTCGTCGGCAGATTGTGAACCGAGACCACCTTGGACGAAAAGCTGTGCCCGTTCCAGGCGTCGACCAAGAAGCTCGCGGACTGCCCTTCTTTGACTTTGCCTACGTCTGCCTCGTCCACGTCGACGTACAGCCGAAGCTGCGTCAAGTCGCGCGCGAGCGTGAACAGAATCGGCGCCGACATGGTGGCGGCGACGGTTTGCCCGGGTTCGACCAAGCGTGACAACACCATGCCGTCGATCGGCGAGCGAATCACCGCGTACGACAGCTGAGTTTGCGCGTCCTTCAATGAAGCTCGCGCGAGCGTGGCCTGCGCGGTCGCAGAGGTGATGCTGGCAGTGGCGCGGTCGGCGTCGGCCTTCGCGCTGTCGAGGTCTTTGCTGGAGATCAGGCCCTTCTGCGAAAGGTCCACCGAGCGCAGGTATTGCGCTTTTGTCTGCGCTTGGGTTGCCTTAGCCAGCACCAATGAAGCATCAGCCGCGTTCACTTGCGCCTTCGATTGCTCGACGCGCGATTGCAGCTGCGCCGTGTCGATTTCCGCGAGCACCTGACCGACGGTCACGTGATCGTTGAAATCCACGTTTATTTTCGTGATTTTGCCCGAAATCTGCGCGCCCACGTCGACCGAATCGAGCCCTTTCAAAGTGCCGGTCGCGGTCACGGTTTCTTTGAGGTCGCCCACTTGTGCGACCGCGGTCAGGTAACGAACGCCTTTGGCTTTGCTGCTCTTGTTGCGTAAGAAAAAGACGGCAGCCCCGATCCCAAGCACCAAAAACAAGCCGATGATTTGGTAGATTCGGGCGCGGCGTCGTCGAGATTTGGTTTCTGCCAGAATTGCGGCAGCGTCCGGTCTGGCACTCATTAAGGGTAGATTTAGCCTAGGGCCCGCTTGCTGCCGAACCATATCTTTTTTGTGTCTAATTGTGTTTGGGACGGCGGCGATCGAGGCGCTCGTGTACGCTTCTCGGCAACATGGAAGGCGCGCGGCTCAAGGTTCTGGTCGTCGAGGACGACGCAAAAATAGCGCGCCTCACTCGCGATTACCTGGAACAGCACGGCTTCGACGTCACGCTGGTGAGCGATGGGAACGCGGCGACGCGCGAAGCGCTGCGGCCGGAGTTCGACGCAGTCGTGCTGGATCTGATGCTACCCGGCAAGAGCGGCTTCGACGTCTGCCGCGAGATCCGCGAACACTCGCACGTGCCGATCATCGCCGTGACCGCGCGGGTGGAGGTCGCCGATCGCGTGCTCGGGCTGGAGCTCGGCGCAGACGACTACGTGACCAAACCTTTTTCCGCTCGCGAGCTGCTGGCGCGCATTCAAGCCGTGGTGCGGCGCGCGGAGGGGCGCGCCGGCCCGCGCGCGCGCGAAGTCAAGGTTGGCCGTGTGATCGTCGACAGCGCGAGCCTGCGCGCGACGCTCGACGGCCAGCTACTCGCGCTGACGTCTTACGAGTTCGCGTTGCTGCGCGCGTTGGCCGAAAATGCCGGCAAAGTGTTGACGCGCGAACGCCTGCTCGATCTCGCCAAGGGCAACGCGGAAGAAGCGTTCGATCGCTCGGTCGACGTGCGCATCTCACGCTTGCGTCAAAAGCTCGGTGATGATCCGCGTCATCCGCGCTTGCTCAAGACCGTGCGCGGCAGTGGCTACATGTTGGTGTCCGAGGAATCCGCGTGAAGGAACGCTTGGGCACCCGCCCCGGGTTCCTGGTTCGCGTTTACTTGTACGGGGTGTTGATGATCGCGCTGGCGGTCGGAGCGAGCGTGCTCGTGGGGCGCTTTAGTTTGCGCTCCGCCCTCGACGGTCCGGCGCGGCCCGCCTCCACCTGGATCGCCTGGCACATGGCCGAGCTTTCGGACCAACCCGACGAGCTGAGCAAGCAATTGTCGGATCTCAAGAGCCGAGTCGGCATCGATTTGGCGGTTTATGAGCTGAATGGCCGGCTTTTGGGCACCACCAAGCAGCCGCCGCTGCCGGCCCTCGAGGCCGACGAGCTGGAACGCTTGCAGCGTGAGGGCACCGTGTTTGGCCGCGGTTGGGGCCGCGTGCTCGAACCAAAAACTGCGCGCACTCCCGCCCGCTACGCCGTGCTTCGTTATCAGGCGCCGGATTGGCCGTTCAGCTTGATGTTGCGTCAGGCCGCGGTCGCTTTGGTGGTGTTGGCGTTGGTTTCGATCCCACTGGCGCGCTCGGTCACTGCGCCCTTGCAGGGCCTGTCCAGTTTGGTGCGGCGCTTCGGCAAGGGAGATCTGACGGCGCGTTTTCGCTCACGGCGTCGCGACGAGATCGGCGCGCTGGGCCGCGCGTTCGACGACATGGCCGATCGCATCGCTACGCTGCGCCGTTCGGAGAAGGAGCTCTTGGCGAACGTCTCGCACGAGCTGCGCACACCCCTGGCGCGCATTCGCCTGGCGCTCGAGTTGGTGACCGACGGTGATCGCGACAAGGCGAGCAGCTACCTGACCGATATCGGTGAAGATCTGGCGGAGCTCGAGCGTCTGCTGGACGACGTGCTCAGCGTGGCCCGTTTGGATCTCGCGCGCGACTCGGCCGGGGACGCGGTGCCGCCGCTGCACGTCGAATCCCTCTCGGCTCGCGCGTTGGTCGAGGCCGCGGCAAACCGTTTTTTGGTTCGCTACCCCGAACGCGGGCTGACCTGTGAAATCCCCGCGGATCTACCGATGCTCGAAGCCGATCCGGTGCTGCGCCGCGTGTTCGACAATTTGCTCGATAACGCGCGCAAATTCTCGGAGGCGCCTGTCGAGCTCAGCGCACGCGTCGCAGACGGCGGCGCGGAGCTCGTCGTCGAGGTGGCGGATCGCGGTATCGGCGTCTCCGCGGCTGACCAAGCTCGCATCTTCGAGCCGTTTTTTCGGAGTGATCCGAGTCGCACGCGCGCGACGGGCGGCGTGGGTCTTGGTCTGGTGGTGGTGCGCCGGATCGTCGAAGCACACCACGGGAAGATCGAGGTGCACAGCGAGCTCGGAGTGGGTAGCCGCTTCTCGGTGACACTGCCGCTGGCTCAGCCGCAATCCCCTCCGCAGTCGTCGCGCTTGGGCGCTGCCTGACTGCCACACTCACCGGCAGTCGATACCACGGCCGCAGCCGCGGCCGTGGTCGAGTGTGTGCAACACCGGCTACTTGGCGGCGGCCTTTTCCTTCTTCTTGGCCTTCTTTTCCTTCACGGTGAGCTTGGGCTTATTGGTCGTCTTGGTCTTCTCTTGGCCTTTGGGCATCTTGCAAAACTCCCTGCGCAAGCCGAACTTGGCGCGCAGCTTCTAACTACTCCTTGTCGCGCGTCTCTGGAAGGGAGGATCAGGGCGCGGCCAGCTTTTCGGCGAGGCGGGCGAGGGAATTCGGATCCATGTCCGAAACCAGGGCGTAGCCCAGGTCATGGTCTCGCCAGAGCAGGACATTGAAGCCTCTCGAGGCCGCGCTCGTTGCCGAGGGGCCGCCGATCGGTCGGTCCGTGCGAGAGGGAAAGCTCAAGTCCTGGCCGCGAAAAACGAACAAGCTTGCCAGGTGGAGGCGATGCTTGAAGACGAACGTTGCCGCCTTGCGGTCGACGAACACGGCAATCGCCCCACCCTGAAGCGGGAATTCTTCATCTCCGCTGAATTGGAGGACCGGCGCAAAGTCGAGCTTGCCGGCGAACCACGGTTTGACCTGGTGGATGCCGCCGCTTTCGATCTCGATCGGGTGCTGGGCGTAAAGCACGCGCAGGTGATCGTTGATCGCTTCGTCGACGAGTGGCTGACGAGAACCCGCAGGACCGCGCACGAGCATGACTGCGAGCAGGGCGGCTGCCAAGCTCGGCACCACGACGGCTGCCCAACGCGCGAGACGGGGCCGCGGACGCCGAGTGCCGCTCTCCACTTTCGCCCCGGTCATGGTCGCGGTCAGCGTTTCGCGCAGACGCTCGGGAAGCGGAAAACGCGGACGCAGTTCGAGCGCGCGTTCGAGCGCCCGCTCGCGTTCGACCAACCGACGGCAGTCGGCGCAGGTCTGCAAGTGTGCCGTCATCTGCGTGCGCTGCGGTTCCGCGAGCCGGCCACGCACGACGTCGAGCAGCTGGTCACGCGTCCGCTGACAGTCGCTCATTTCGCGTACTCCTTCAGTTCGAGCCGGAGTAGAGCTCGAGCTCGCGCTAGCCGCGACTTGACCGTCCCGACCGCCGTGTCCATCACATTGGCGATCTCGGTTTCGGTGAAGCCTTCGAGGTCGAGCAAGATCACCGCTCGGGCGTCGTCGGAGAGCCGGTTCAAGGCGGCCTCGATGTCGCGCGCGACGAACGCTCGCAAGCGATCGATCTCGATGTCGCCCCGGAGCCAAGCATCCCCGCTCGTGGCTTCGAGCTCGTCTTGCTCGTGGTCACTCAATGGCTGCTTGCGCTGCCGGCGCTTGGCGTCCAAAAAGGTGTTGCGCAAGATTCGAAACAGCCACGCTCTCAGGTTCGAGCCGATGACGAACGAGCCCTGCGCGTTCAACGCACGCGCGAACGCGTCTTGCACCAGGTCTTCCGCCTCGGCCGGATCTCGACACAAATAGCGCGCGAAGTTGTACAGGGCGCTGGCCTGCTCCAGGAGCAGCGCCGCAAATGGCGGCTCGCTCCGGGACGGTTCGCGAGGCATGCCTTGGGCGTACCAGTGCACACTGGCGTCCCGCAAGAGTGGCGCGGGCTCGATGCTCCTCGGTCGTGCGGAACTCGGTTTCAACTGCCGATCAACGCCGGCCGCCGATAATGGTTCCCTTGAAAATTTCGCCCGTCCGCGAGCGGATTTTCCGGAACCTGTGCGGCGCGCGTTTCGTTGGCTGGGTATGAAAATGCTGCAAAGAAGAGAGCTTTTGCGCCTGCTCGGTGTTTCAGGGGTTACTTTTGCGTCGGGGCTCTGGGGCTGCGCGGCGCCCGCTCGGGCGGGTGCGGGCAGCCCAGTCGCGGCGCGTGGGGAAGGGGCACCCGAGGAAGTCGCTCCACGAGATTTCTTCTTTCTGCAATTGTCGGATACGCATTGGGGTTACCAGGGAGCCGCCAATCCGGAAGCGGATCACACCCTGCGTGCGACGATCGCCACCATCAACGCCGTCTCGATTCGGCCCGAGTTCGTGATCTTCACCGGTGACTTGACTCACACCACCGACGACGCCGCGCTGCGCCGTGAACGCATGAAGACCTTCAAGAGCATCGTCTCGGAGCTGGCCGTGAAAGAGGTTCGCTTCATTCCGGGCGAACATGACGCTTCGATCGACGGTGGCGAGGCGTATCGCGAGTTCTTCGGTGAGACCCACTACGCCTTCGAACACGACGGCGTGTATTTCTTGGCCCTCGACAATGTTTCGCAACCCGGCGCCATCCTGGGCGAAGCGCAGCTCGCGTGGCTCGAGCAGCAACTCTCACGAGTTCCGAAGACATCGCCGCTCGTGGTGTTCGCACACCGCCCGCTGTTCGACCTTTACCCGGAGTGGGACTGGAGCACGAAAGACGGCGCGCAGGCCATCGAGATACTCGGGCGGCATCCCAACGTGAACGTGTTTTACGGACACATTCACCAACAGCACGAACAGCGAACCGGCACGCTGCTGCACCGCGCTGCCCGTTCGCTCGTCTTCCCACTGCCCGCCCCTGGCTCCGTCCCCAAAAAGGCGCCGCTCGCTTGGGATCCAGACAGCGCGGATCATGGCCTCGGCTATCGCGAAGTGGATCGCGAACGCGAAGCGCTGCGCGTGCAAGAGCATCGCTTCGCCAAGGGTTGAACGCGTGCTGACCGTAGTTAAGCTCGCTTACTAGACGCCGTCCGCAGCTCGAACCGAAACTCGACGCCGAAGGCTGGGCCGACCTGTGGCGTGACGCGTGACCATCAAAAACCCAAGTGCAAACTCGAGCGAGTCTGCCGCATACTGCGCGCCCCGATGACTTACCGAGCTGCAGACAATCGTTACCAGAGCATGCGTTATCACCGCGTGGGCCAGAGTGGGCTCAAGTTGCCAGCGGTGTCGCTCGGGCTGTGGCACAACTTTGGCGGCGTGGACACGTTCGAGAATGCACGAACGATGCTGCTGCGCGCGTTCGATCTGGGCATCACTCATTTCGACTTGGCGAACAACTACGGGCCGCCTGCCGGCTCGGCCGAGGAGACCTGCGGGCGGGTGCTGCAGCAAGATTTGCGGGCCCATCGCGATGAACTCGTGATTTCGAGCAAGGCCGGTTATGGCATGTGGGCCGGGCCGTACGGTGAGTGGGGCTCGCGCAAGTATTTGATCGCGAGCGCCGATCAGAGCTTGCGCCGGCTCGGGCTCGAGTACGTAGACATCTTCTACAGTCACCGCTTCGATCCGGAGACGCCGCTCGAAGAAACCGTGGGCGCGCTCGATCAGCTCGTGCGCAGCGGCAAAGCGCTGTACGTCGGCATTTCGAACTATCCGGCCGAAGAAACGCGTCGAGCAGCGAGCCTTTTGCGCGCGCTCGGGACGCCGTGTCTGATCCACCAGCCCGCGTACAGCATCTTCAATCGTTGGATCGAGCCCGCGCTGCTCGCGGCGCTGGGCGACGAGAAGATGGGCTGCATCGCGTTCTCGCCACTTGCTCAAGGGTTATTGACCGACAAGTACCTGAACGGCATCCCGAAGGACTCGCGCGCCGGCAAAGAGCACGGGTTCTTGCGGCCAGAACAGGTCACCGCGGAAAAGGTCGAACAGATCGGTCGTTTGAGCGCGCTCGCCAACGCACGCGGCCAGAAACTCGCGCAGATGGCGATCGCCTGGGTGCTCAGGCATCGCGGCATGACGTCGGCGCTGATTGGCGCGAGCAAGGTCTCTCAGATCGAAGACGCAGTGGCCGCGCTGGACAACACCACTTTTTCGGCCTCAGAATTGAGTCAAATCGACGCGATCGCGCCGGTTTGAGCTCGAGGCGCCGTGCGGGGCTCTGGTGGAGTCTGCCTGGGCTTGGGAACACGTCTCGAGCCGAGGCAGTCTGCGCTCGGAAAATATCCTTCGGCTCCCAATGCCGTTCACTTGAGACTTCGAGCCGAATTTGCGCGAAGTGCCCCTTTAGAACTCGAAAATATTGTTCGTATTCGAACAATACTTTCGCGAAACCACCCCAACCACCGGTCGAATGTGAGCGTGAATGATGCTCGACTTCGAGAAAAGAGCGGCCCGGTTTCCCGAACGATTGCGAGCCTTGGACTGCAGGTTGGCCTCGTCGCCGCGCCTTGGTCGGCTCGCATCGCTTCGCCGGGCTCGATCCAGCCCTCTGAGACGCGCCCTTACCCCCCGACGCTGGCCCGGTG
>Ga0134124_10004648_pt1 | contig 11039 bp, 11 predicted proteins | sample KB304_FD_96880 | JGI IMG/M metagenome (GOLD analysis project Ga0134124, IMG submission 96880) | Terrestrial soil microbial communities without Nitrogen fertilizer from Kellogg Biological Station, Michigan, USA - KB3-0-4 | ecosystem: Environmental > Terrestrial > Soil > Unclassified ... | reverse complement strand
TTTCGTTTCTGCTTGCTCTGCCTGAAACTTAGTACGCGCTTCCGGTATCGCTTCGCGATATCTGGCGCCTCTGATTTGGAAATCAAAATACCAGTGGCCACCACGCTTCCTAACTGTCAAAGGACATCACCTCCGTTCGGCGGTTGCAGCCACAGCGAAGGTTTGACCGAATAGTACCCGAGCCTTGCGGTCCTTACCAACGCTCATTTCTCTTTGTCCTTTGTCCACTCAACAATCTCCTCAAAGTCGAAGCGTAGTAGGTGTCCAACCTTCCGGTATGGGATACGGCCTTGAGACTTCATCACGTAGAGTGTGTTGATCTTGATACCCAGAAATTCGGAGCACTGTTCCGGGGTCATCAATGACGCTGTCGGCGTTCTCGAAGTCTGTTTCTGTTCTTGTAGCATTCGTTCAACTCTCAGGCGCACCGGCAGCCCACAGCACTTGTCATACCATGCGTCCGACTTCTGATTGGCCCATGTAACACAGCTAGAGATCTCAACCGCTTGAGTGAAAGGCGGGTGTCACAATTGTGACAGAGTGTGACACTTTGTGACGAAGTGTGACGGGTTGTGACACTCCTTAGTCGCTTGGTTTCGTTGCGGTCCAAAGCCGAACGACGCACTGCGCTTCGCGCATCTAGGCTGTTAGTTTTTTCGGTTCTAAAGACCTCGATCGCACCCCTCGGCCCGCAACTCCCTCCCCCTCTTCCAACACTTACTTACGCAACGGCGTCACCTTTGCAGATACCGCCAGACCGAAACAGCCGTCACCGTTCGCCTAATTGAATTGAGGAGAGACCGACGCCATGAAAGACAAATCAAAGACGTTTACATGGGATTGGGAAGATGGGGAAACAGGCGAGATCCGCACTATCGAAATCGCGATGCCCGACCTTGATCGTGACTACGATCCAAGCGAATCACAAGAGATCCTTCTCGATCGAAAGCTAGACTTGGACAACGTGGAAAAGCCAGATTGGATCGAGATCATACCGCCGAGAAAACCTAACTAACGGACCTTCAAAACAACAACCAAAGACGCGCGAGTCAGCCGATAGAAACGATCAATTCTTGATTACGTCGCGAGCCATGAAATCAAACGGAGGTGCTTTGCACCTGATTTATTTGACACGTCACCCCTCGTTGGGCACACGCAGCAAACTTAAAGGTTGCTGCGTCTACTTGCGTGGATGCGGGAGATCGCGGTTTGGCGTTTGCAAACGCAAACATTCTGTTTGCATTTGCAAACGCGGAATCGAGAACACCGGAGGAGTAAACAGCATGGGAAAACGTATTACCGATTACCCGCACACGATCAGTTTTCGACTGACCGATGAGGCTTGGAATGGCATTCAAAAAGAGATCGCCGGCAGAGATCTGACCGCGCATGAGTGGTGCCGGAAGGCTGTCCTTGAGAGGCTCAACAACAACTACACTTTGTCCAAAGCGGAGCGCCTCTTATTCGAGCATTTCGTCCGCGCGCAGTACCTGGTAACGCAAGGTTTTCAATTATTAGCCGACAGCAATTTGACCGGAGATCAGTGGAAAAAACTGCGCGCCATTGCCACCGAACGAGCCTCCGAACTCGCCGACAACGCACTTGCGTTGCGAGCCCAAAGGAGCCGTGAACGTTCTTGATGAGGACGGTCCAAGCGCACGCGTTTTAAGGTTTGGTGTCATGACACGAGTTGGATATCAAGACCATGCTACATTCTGAGAAATGAAGCTCGAGCGGCTCTGGTCACAACGGCTCTGATACATTCCAGCATGATGCTAAGCGTTGACCAAATCATCAAATGAATTGCACAACTGCCGGCGGCGGAGCAGGAAAAAATTCGTCGATGGCCGGAAGAAAAGGGAGCGGCAAACAGAGAGAGACAGGGCTCACAAGCACGTGCTAACCGTTCAGCAAAGTCGCTCAGATGGTTGCACGAAACCGACAAAAATACTCAGGGCAATGGGTCGCACTAAATGGAGATCGCTAATGGCCAGCGGACCGACGGCGAAAGAAGTCTACTCTAAAGCGAAGGCTGAAGGCGTTGGGATAGCGTTCGTCGAACTGGTCACAGATCCAGAGGCAGTGCCGTCGACCGGAGGGTGGCTTTCGTGAGCTAAACAGTGTGCTAAACTAAGCCGGTCGGTATTCATTACTATGCAAAGTCTTGTTGTCAAAATAAGCAATCCTGATACGGTTCACGCCATCGCAGAAGCAGCAAAGCGCCAGGGAACCACTCCTGAGGCCGCTGCTTTGGAACTGATTGAAACGGCAGTTCTCGCTCAGAAACCGTTTGAGGAAATCGTCGAACCGATCGCGCGAAGCTTCGATGAAAGTGGGATGTCAGAAGAAGAACTCGACGACCGTGTAAAGCAAACCCAAAAGACCATCCGCGAGGAGAGACGCCGGAACAAATAGGCAATGCCCGAACTTATTCCCCGCGTCGTCTTTGACTGCAATCTCTTCGTTCAAGGAATCGCCAACCGTAACAGCCCAGCGCGGAAGGCACTGCGGCTGTTTACAATAGAGATATTCAATTATTAGCCGAGGACAATTTAACCGGAGATCAGTGCCAAACCCACCCATAACGCGCTCGCGGTGCGAGCCAAGTTGAGCCGTGAACATTCTCAATGATAGGGCGCAAGCGCAGGCATTTTAGCCTGTAATACCGGGGCACGAATTTCAATATAGAAGGGTATGCTATAGCCGCAAGATGACGCTCCAGAGGCTTGGCCAGAACGTCCTGTGGTAGAATTCCGGCATGGCTCCAAGCCTTGACCAAATCATCCAGTCCATTGAACAACTGCCGGCGGCGGAACAGGAAAAGATCCGCCGATGGTTGGAAGATAAGGGAGCGACGAACGGCGAAAGCCACGGCTCACAAGCACATGCTACCCGTTCGGAAAAGTCGCTCAGATGGTTGCGCGAGAACCGAGACAAATACTCGGGCCAATGGGTCGCACTACATGGCGACCGCTTGATTGCTAACGGATCCACGGCTAAAGAAGTGTATTCCAAAGCGAAGGCCGAAGGCATTGAAATACCGTTTGTTGAACTGGTCACCGAGGACGAGTCAGGGCCGTTTACGGGAGGATGGCTTTCGTGAGTGAAACCCTCACCTTTGACAAGACTCACTACTACAACACACTCAAACCCGGAATCACTCTCACGGCAATTCTTCATTACGGACAAGAGTCAGTGGAGTGTGAAGCGAGATTAGACACGGGCTCAAGCCACTGTATCTTCAAGCGGGCTCATGGCGAACTGCTGGGTATCGATATCGAAAGCACCGCGGCGGAAAACATCGGGACCGTGACCGGGTCATTCAGGGCGTATCTTCACACAATCACGATCGAGGTCTTGGGTATTCGCTCAGAAGCAACGGTGTATTTCGCGGCAGATGAGCAATTCACAAGAAGCGTTTTAGGGAGAATCGGCTGGCTCGACCGCGTCAAGTTAGGTCTCATTGATTACGAGGCTAAGTTACTGCTTAGTCCTTATTTCTAAAACAATCTCCTATCAACCGTGAGTACTCGCGACGTAGACAGGAATCTTGTTGGCCCGAGTTCTAAGGCGGCCTAGCGAAGTTGGCCCGAATTCATGGTTTACGAGCAAGTAATACATGTATAATTCGTGGACGTGCACACGATCCTCGGTATAAACAACCGCGTGCTGTCTCAATTCTTCGTCAATGCCGGAATCGAACAAGCTAAACTTTCCCAAAATCACGAAGGTCACTTTAGATCACTTCTCCTTATATACACTGAAGTCATCTATTGCATTCCCTGTTTCGGCCGGCGTTTTTTGTCTAGCTGGAGCAAATGGATTGGGTAAGTCAACTTTCTTGGCTGCTGTCAATTTCTGTCTAACAGGAATTGTGCCCAATCCTTCAGAAACATTCTTGGGTATGGAAGACTTTTTAAAAGATCGCTCTAACTTTTCAAAGGACTATTTCACGGGGCGAATTAGCGAAAAAGATAGGAAAGCAGCAGAAGTAAGTCTTGAAATCACACTTTCGCGTCAGACGTATGTAATAACGCGTGGCATCTTCGAATCAAAGAGTCTTCGCGAGTTCTCGATCTACGACACTAACACGGGAAATAAAAATCGAAAAAAAGTGTTCGATACTTCAAAAATGTCGCCAGCTAAGCGGCATACGGTGTATGCCAAAAAAATCGTCGATGCTATCGGATTAGACTCATTTGAGCAGTTTGCATTTTTGCAACACTTCGTTTTTACGTTTGATGAGAGGCGTGAGTTGGTCTTTTGGACACCAAAGGTATTGGAAAGAGCTCTATATCTAGCATTTGGTGTGGACCCTAAACTTGCGACACAGGCGGATAAGATCCGGCGGGACTGGGACAGAGAAGGTTCTCATGCACGCAACACAACACAGGAGGCGAAGAATGTAGCGGATCGTATTAGGTTCATTGAAGGCGAGCTCTCGTCCAATTCCATCAACGATCCAAGTGACTATGAAGTGGTAGCCCAGTCCGAAAAACTCACCAACGAACGAGATAAAATTCAGTCGTTACTATTTCGTCTAAAGACCGATCTGGACGATGCGGAGTTAAAGTTAGCGAATTTGAGCGCAACTCAGCTCTCTCTGCGCAGCGAGTATGAAACTGAATTCAACAAGCACATTCGAAGCAACTCGATGCTGTCGTTAAACCCAATCATCACTAATTCTATTGACAGGGATCAGTGTAACCTCTGTGGTACCGGTGGAACCACGGCGATCGAAATGATCAAACTCAATACAAGTGCGAACACATGTCCACTCTGTAACTCAGTTGTCAAGGCCCGTCCGCCAGATGGTGAATCGATACGGCTGTTGAAAGAGATTGATAAAAAGTTGAATAAAGCGAAAGAGGATTTCGATGAAGTTTATGCGTCTAAGCAACGTATCACTTCAGATTTAGAACAATCAGACCGGGCTCTTCAAAAAGCTGAACGAGCGGTCAGTGTGTTTGAGCGAACAAATGCCAAAGTATTAGAAAGGTTGCGACTAGCTGGTCAAGGGCCTAATGAAGTCAATCGTACTTTAGAACGTCTACGTGAGCGTTGGAAGGAGTTGGACGAAAAGAAAAAACGCCACTACGAACTAAGAGATAAAAAGAAGGCCCAACTTGTTCGGCTACAGCGGAAGCTAAGCGCACAATACACAGAAGCAGAGAAAGATTTTGTTCCACTATTCAGGGAACTTGCAGTAAGTTTCATCGGTATTGAGCTAGACGTCGCTCTTGAGACAAAAGAGACAAAAACTGAGGCCGGTATAAATCTAGTATTAACGCTTAAGGAGTCAACAAGAAGAAACGAGTATCAACTTTCAGAAAGTCAAAAATACTTCATCGATATCGCGTTAAGAATGGCCCTGGCTCAACATATGTCCGAAAATGAAAACCGAGCGACTCTATTCATTGACACGCCTGAAGGATCTTTAGATATCGCATACGAGAAAGGTGCGGGTGATATGTTTGCTCGTTTTGTTAAGAGCGGACATCACATCCTTATGACGGCAAATATAAACTCATCTCAAATACTTCGAACCTTGGCAGACAACTGCGGCCCATCGATGATGCACATAGAGCCCATGATCAACTGGACAACTCTTTCTAGCGTTCAGAAAAGAGATCCTCAACTTTTCACAAAGACACTAAAACCAATCCAGGACAAACTGCGTGTACGAAAAGGCCGAGCTTATTAACTCAACTGCGTACTTTGATACTCTCTATATTTCGATCAGACTTCAAACGCTCCTAGGGAGCGTTTTCACTGGAGAACTGCATTTGCTCGCTTATCTCAGCTGCCTTCTGGGATTGTATGAGAGTCATCCGGTTTCAGAGTGGGGTTATGGGTTCACTGGAACGACAGAGGGAGCTCCTTACAGTCCCGCTATCACTGCTGCGAGTGATCAAATGGAACGAAGTGGCACTGTCTTTAGACGACATCAAATAGCCTATGTAAGCGACAGAGGGTTTGCTGAATGCGAGTTGTTATCATCAATGTATTCAAATACAACTCGCCAGAGGTATCTTGAGGGAGCCTGCAGTAGCTTGCTCACTCTTCCAATAGGAATAGTCAGGGAAGCGCTTTCTCGTGAGCCAGAACTTCGAAGCATGTCAATTCACCGGACCGCGCGCCAGCTTCTGCAAGGACCAGGGCTTGAGAGTCTTTATAGGCAGTTCGAATTGCTGCGTTCGGTCTTAGATCACTCGTCGGATATTTTGGCACCAGCAATGGTTTGGTTGACCTATCTTTCCTGTGAACCTGCAAGAAACGAGGTACATAGGTAATGCTGGATACCAAAGTGATGGCAGAAATAGCGGAAACCCATTTTTCTCCTGTTGTGATCAAAGAGTTCGGACAAGTCGGTTCACAAGTACTCCGCGAGATGCTCGAGTTTCTAAGAAATGAGTTATTCAGGTATATCGATGTCGAACTCTATCGCAAACAAATTGTAGTCTTCAAAAACATTGGCAAAGCGAACCCCCTCTCATTAAAGGGTTCAACTGTGCTGCCGAGTGTGACACATTTAGCACAAGGCTTTAAGAAAGGGTTCGTTGTTCAGATGTTGGAGCAAGGAAAAATTCGTCTTTGGAACAATACGTCAGTGGATGTCAACGCCATCTCGCAAAAGGCACTTGTATACGTATATCACAACCGTTCTGACCGATTTGTGGCCAAGGGCAAAGTAGGCCGAATACCTAATCCTGATTCAAACCATGCTAGCGTGTTTGCAATTCCCACATTTGACAGCCTGGTTGAAGCATTAATGTTCTATAAATTAAAACGCGCCAATAACTCTGCGTGCAAAATACTGGTAGGTGTTTGGTTTGAAGAAGCACGACTCTTCTTTGCGACAGTACCTAGAAAACCTGAAGAGGTAATGAGAGACTCACTTTCAGAGTTCTTGAAGTCACATCTCCGAGGAGATGTTGATGTTCATCCAGAACACAATGTTAATGAGACTGAACCTGTTGATGTTAGAGTTCAGTGGCTCTTCTCAAAGAGCCAAGGCTTAATCGAGATTAAATGGATGGGCAAATCTAAAAGCCCTCAGGGAAAGATCACTGCAAACCATGGTCCGAGTAGGGCGCGGCAAGGAGCAAAGCGGTTGGCAGAATATCTCGAGGAAGAAAAGATGCAGACTCCCACGAACGCCGTTCGTGGCTATTTAGTTGTCATAGATGCGCGTCGATGGGGTCTGAAGCGAACAGACACGAAGATCGATTCTCGTAACGGACTGTATTACCAAAATTCCGAAATTGAATACTCGCCCGAATACCACAAGATTCGGGATGACTTTGAGGAGCCTATTCGCATGTTTGTCGTTCCCAAACTTAACGTCTAGCATACATTGCGGAATGATCCCTTCATCAACAAATGTCGAATCTAATGCTTCCAAAGCCGTTTGATGGGACGGCAGTGTATGATGTCTCCCAATCATATTCGAGCTTCGTCCCGTTCACAGTAAATTCAGTCTATCCAATACACAGATGGTACCGGTTTAAGGAAGGCTTTTCGAGGGACTTAGTCCATTTACTTTTGGGCTCCCTTGGCCCAAAAGTTAGGGTTTGTCTTGATCCGTTTGCTGGCAGCGGAACCACACCATTGACTTGCCAATATCTCGGAATCACGTGCCATTCAGTCGAGGTTAATCCTTTTTTGTATCATGTCGCGAAAACTAAACTGTCAACGCGATATACGGTCTTAGGGTTTCGCCAAGCCGTTGCCACAATAAAACGCTCGATTCGAAAACAACTCAATCAAGAATTTCCTATTCCGGTAATGTCGACGATCACGCGACGAAATGGTAATGAGCAGTGGCTCTTTTCCCGCTCAACCTTACACGCGATTCTGGCGCTCAGAAGTTGTTTTAGCAAGACTGGTTCGCCTTACTCAGGACTATTTCTTGTGCTCTTAGCCTCCATACTTCCGGAAATAGGAAACACGTTCAAAGATGGAAAGTGCGTTCGGTACAAGAAAGATTGGCAGCGCAGAAGACTGTCAACTCAGCACGTCATTGATCGCTTCTTTGCCAGATGTGACCTTATTAATTCGGATATAGATTACATTGAGGAACGCAAAGAGACGGCAGCATCGAATGCTTCTCTCTGTATTCGAGCTAGCGCTATTGAATCACTATCGAGCTTTAGAACTAATTCGATAGATGCTGTAATCACCTCTCCGCCGTACCTAAACTCGTTTGATTACACAGATGTGTATATGCCTGAACTGTGGGCTCTTGGTTTTGTTAAGAGTTATGAGGACGTCCGAAGACTTCGAGAAAAAACTCTTCGTTCCCACGTTCAGGTTAAATGGCAACTAGAGAGGCATGAGTTGGGTCGTACGATAGCAAGACTAGTAAGAGAGGTAGTTGGTGATGGTGCAGAGATTTGGAATAGCGTTATTCCGGAAATGATCGCCGGTTATTTTATAGATCTTCGACAAATTCTTTTTGAACTCAGTCGAATCATTCGACCAGATGGGAACCTCTGTGTTGTGGTGGGCACCTCATCCTACAATGGCGTAGCAATACCTACCGATCTAGTCCTAGCCGGAATTGCTAATGACTTAGGGTTCAAGTTTGAAGAGATGCGGATTATGAGAAACTTGAAGACCAGTACCCAGCAGAGTGGCGCGAACGGTAGCTTGCCCCGATTGCGCGAATCAGTATTAATCTTTCGGAGATCCAAGAGACTAGTAAGAGCTCCGAATCACAGTTTTACCTTTCCCAAATCCCTCTTTAAGAATGAGAGCCGTTGATCGAGCCCGCACGGAATTCGGGACGCAAAACCTGAGCCTGCACGAATGACGAGGCATAGTCGGCGGTGCACGTCACGGTGATTTATTAATTCACTATTTGGATCACATTGGTTACGATCACAACCTTATTGAGGAGAGGTAGATCCGGTGAAAGATGGCTAACTCGCAGAAGAGTTTTAGATCCTGTCCAGCCACAACTCCCGTCAAATTCAACTGACGTTATGGAGCTGAATCTATAAAACTTAAAAAACAATACTGATTAAAGGAATACATGTTGAATTATTCGGTTTCGCCCCCCTTGCTCCTCGCTCGTTGGGCTCGATTTACTCTCCGTAATGCTTCAGCTAGCTCAATGGCGTTTTCCTTGCAGGAAGGATTTGCGAGCAGCGCATGAAGCGTCTCACGGATTTCGTGTAAAAGCCAACCTGGCTTCTCTTCTACATCTGTGCGCTCCACGAACGCTAAGAATTCAGAAGCCAGCACGCCAAAAACATCGCCCTGCGCCGACGCTGCTGCTTCCTCTATTGCTTCCCGAAGGCGACTCCGTCCAACACGCCCCTCAAACTCTGTTTCAAACCCTCGGGTTATTGCGGGACCGACAATTTCTGCATATTGAGCCTTACCCAGCAAGATGCCACGAATAACGAGGAGTTCGAGAAACTCGGCCGTAGCATAATTCAAATTCGGATCATCCGAGTTCACTAAATCATCCAGTTTTACAAAAACCAACGCACGCTGACCGTCGGGCAGTCGCTTAAACTCCTCTGGACTTAGCTCTCGCAAGGCTAGAGCAATTTCGTGAAGCCTTCCATGAGCGAGAACCTCACTCAGAGGCCGCGTAGGTTGAAAGGCTGTTGTAAGTCTCGTTACGAAAGTCCGTGCGGATTCTAATCTAGTCTCTTTAGGCCTCAAGCAGCTCTGGACCAGTTCATCTACTGCGGGTGGAATTGCCGGGTTGAGCAAAGACAACTCAGTATATTGGCCCTGAGGTATTGGCTTGCCCGCAAGTGCCTCATAAAGTGTTACACCGAGTGAATAGAGGTCCGAGCGACCGTCGATTTCTTCCCCTCCTTGCTGCTCGGGCGACATATAGCCAGGCGTGCCGATCCATTGTCCTGACGTCAGGCGACTTGCCTCTTCAGCAGAAAGAGCAATACCCCAATCAACCAAGTATGCTGAAGTGAGATCAGGAGTTACGATTATATTTTCGGGTTTGATGTCGCGATGAACAATACCTAAGGTATGTGCATGATCGAGGGCCGATGCAATTTGCCGGAACCATAATTGGACCTGTACAAGGTCAGCGGCTCCATGCTTCTCAAGGATTCGGCGCAAATTATCGCCTTCAACAAACTGGCAGATGATCAAAAACTGATCCGGTCCAAAAACAACATCATACACGGATGGGATATTAGGATGTGATAAGCGAGCAAGAGTTCGGGCCTCCCTCCTAAAACGTTCGCGTTCTGATTCGCCAAACTGGATCAAAAGCGGATTAAGAACCTTTACTGCAATATCTCGTTCGAGATACATATCACGACCTCTGATAACCTGCCCGAAACCACCCTCGCCATGCGGCTTCGAATCAAATTCAAAACGCATAGTGGCGGCTGTCTGATTCTGAGTAGCTTTCGACATCGATCATTTCTCCTTCGCGTGAAACTCAGCGCCTGATGAGATTCTCCCGCTAGTCTGTCAAGGTACATAATCATTTGGCAACAAGCAACTTCTGTAGCGAAGTGTATTCACTACCCACGAGCACGCACTCTTCGCAATGAGATGGGTGGATATTGGCTGATGGCAGTAAAAACTAGGCCCCTATCCTGAAACACACAGCCCGCGGAATTTATGAACAGGCAAACCCATGCTTCTGGTATGGTCCTCAAACCAGCCCTCAAACTTGTGACGTAGTTGTGACGCGAAATTAAATAAGGGTGTGAGGAAGCGATATAGCTCGATATAGAATCATCAAAAACGCCTGCAAAACCGCCGTGGCTGCAACCTGTTGAATTGAATTTACTTGCTCTTTCCTCTTAGGTCTGATTCGTAATTAGAAGGTCGGCGGTTCAACTCCGGCAGCCCGCTCTACGTAATGTGTTTGTACAACAATTTAGCGCAATAATGAAGGCGGCCGATTGGCCCGCCTTTAGACTTCGTTGCCGCGCATCACAGCTACCGAAGACTCGAAAGAATATCTGAAAGCCTCAGAAATAAATGGTAGGCATCAATTGGCGATGGCTCGAAACCGAACTTCTCATAGAAACGTTTAGCGG
>Ga0134124_10004646_pt1 | contig 11041 bp, 10 predicted proteins | sample KB304_FD_96880 | JGI IMG/M metagenome (GOLD analysis project Ga0134124, IMG submission 96880) | Terrestrial soil microbial communities without Nitrogen fertilizer from Kellogg Biological Station, Michigan, USA - KB3-0-4 | ecosystem: Environmental > Terrestrial > Soil > Unclassified ... | reverse complement strand
GACAATTCCGCCCGTGCCGGCCGGTCCGCCCGTGCCGGGCGGTCCGCAGGTGCCGCCCGCTCAGCCCGTGCCGGCCGGTCAGCCGGTGCAGGCCGGTCCACCGGTGCCGCCCGCTCAGCCCGTGCCGGCCGGTCCGCCCGTGCCGGCCGGTCCACCGGTGCCGGCCGGTCGGCCTGTGCCGGTCGGTCAGCCGCGGTCGAGGCGACGGAGCAGGAGCGCGGACGGCACCGCGTAGGCGCCGGCCCGGGCGACGTCGGTGGCGACCTCCTTGTCGGAGGAGACCACGATCAGCGGCCGGCCCTCCGGCTCGGCCGCGACCAGCCGGCGGATCACGTCGTCGGCGATCTCGCCGGGCGCGCTGAACAGCACCCGCACCCCCCGCGGCGCCGACGGCATCGCCGGCGGGCGGGTGGCGCCGTCGAAGACCACGGTCACCTCGGCGCCGGTGCGGGCGACCAGCGCGCCGAGCCCCTGGATCAACCTCGACCGCTGCGCCGCCAGCGGCAGCTCGCCGTACCCCGACTTGGTGACGTTGTAGCCGTCCACGACCAGGTGCACCCGCGGCAGCCCGAGCAGCCGGTCGACCAGCTCGGGGTCGTCGCCGCGGGCCGCCTTGGCGTCCGGACGGGGCTGGCTGGCGGCCACCGAGTCGGCCGGTCGCTCGTCGGTCGGCGTCAGCGCCAGCTCCCGGCGCAGCCCCTGGGCCACGCCGGTGAGCGTGTCGAGCAGAAGCCACAGCCTGACCTCGTCGGCCTGGCGGGTCTCCCGGGCCGCCCGGCGGCCGGCCTCGACCGCGTCCCCGGCCTCGGCCAGCCGCTGCCGCAGCCGGCGCAGCTCGCCCTGGGTGCGGGAGGCCTCGGCCGAGGCCCGCCGGCGCTCCTCGGCCAGCGCTTCTTCCGCGGCCTCGCGGGCCCGCTCGGCCGCGCGGCGGGCGCCGGTCTGCTCGCGCAGCTGCCGGCGCAGGGTGTCCGCCTCGGCCCGGGCGGCCTCGGCGGCGGCGCGGGCGCGCTGGGCCTGGTCGCGCTGGGTCGCGTGCGCGTCGGCCAGCTCGGCCCGCAGCTTGTCCAGCTCCGCGTCGCGGGCGCGGTCCCGGGTGCGGGTGACCCGTTCCTCCAGCGCGGCCCGGCTGCGTTCGACCAGGCTGGTCCAGCCTGCCGGCCGGATCAGGTATGCGGTGGCGGCCAGCTCGACCGGGTCGGCCGCGCCGGGCAGCACGCCGGTACGCACCGCCTCGGCCATGTCCGGCGACTCGCGCTCGACCTGCTCGGCGGCCCGCAGCCGGAAGACCGCGTCGGCGGACACCGCCGCCGCCAGCGCCGGGCCGGCCAGCCGGACCCGCTTGCTCGGCGTGAACCGGGCCGCGGCCCGCAGCGGCGCCGGCACCTGGTCGGCCGGCAGCCGCCCCAGCGTCGCCGCCGCCACCGCCAGCACCCGAGCCCGCACCACCTCCGGCAGGACCGGCTCGGCCGCACCCCCCTCTCCGTCCGCCGGCGGCCCCGCCGTACTCCCGGCCGGCTCCGCCGCACCCCCGTCCGGCTCCGCCCCGGCCGGCGGCTCGGCGGCCGCGTGCGGTGGGGTGTCGGGATCGTCCCGGCCGCGGCGCGACGCTCGGCGCGGGTCGGGTGCCGCGGCATCGGTGGGCCAGGGGCGGGTGGCTGGGGTCGGCTCCGCAGGCGAGCCCGCTCCGCCCGCGTCCGGCGGCAGTGGAGCGGGCTCGGCGGTCACGGCCCGGCCGGGTGCTCCACCGGCTCGCCCGTCCCCGTGGCGTGCGCGCCGGCACCGGCGGCGCCCCGCTCATCCGGCCGCGGCACCACCTCGACCGAGTCCGCCCGTCCGCACCACCGGCAGACCACCCGCTCCACGGTCTCGGACAGCAGCTCCCGCTCCTCGACCACCGGCTCCCCGGCCAGCGACACGTGCACGTACTCCCGGGCCCGCGTCGAGCGCTGCACGTCGAACCGGGTCAGGTTGCCGCACAGCGTGCAGCGCCACCGGCTCGTCTCGGTCGGGACGGGTACGGGCATGCGCGCAGGGTAGCCCGCCGGTGCCGAGCCCGGCTCAGAGTTCTTCCACTCGCGCGCGGTACGCCGGCAGCAGCTCCCGCCAGCGGTCCTCGCCCGACGGCTGCCCGGAGCCGAGCACGTCGAGGAAGTCGTGCCAGCCGGCCGAGAGCCCGGCGAACTGCGTGACCGGCAGCCGGCTGTGGTCGAGCACGAGCAGCGTCCCGCCGCCGGTCGGCGTCAGCTCCACCCGTAGCAGGGTCGGCGGCTCCCCGTTGATCGTCCACTGCCACTCCAGCAGCCGCGGCGGCTTGTGCTCCTGCACCAGCAGGTCGACCTGCGAGTCGGGGTCGTCGCCCCACACCAGCCGGGCGGTGGACCCGGCCGCCAGCGTGCCGACCAGGCTCGCACCGAGCCAGCGCGGGATGCGCTCCGGCGACGTCCAGGCCGCCCAGAGCTCCTCCGGCGCCGCCGCGTACACCCGCTCGAACCGCACCGCGCCGAACGAGCCGTCCCGCCGTACCGTGCCGAAATCCGTCACCGGGTCCTCCGCAGCTCCGTGTCGAGGGCGTCCAGGCGCTGGGCCCAGAATCCGCGCCAGCGGGCGAGCCAGGCGTCGACCTCGTCCAGCGGCGCGGGGTCGACCGAGTAGAGCCGGCGCTGGCCCTCGCCCCGGGCCCGCACCAGGCCGGCCTCGCGCAGCACCCGCAGGTGCCGCGACACGCCCGGCCGGCTGATGTCGAACTCCGCGGCGAGCTCGCCCGCCGACCGCTCCCCCGACGCCAGCAGCTCCAGGAGCCGGCGTCGGGTCGGGTCGGCGAGCGCCGCGAAGACCGGCACGCCAGAAGCGTAACCGGCTCCTTACGTAAGTCAAGGCGTACACACGATGTTTCGTCGGTGGCCGGACATAGCGTTGGTTCGTGCGCGACGCCTCCGCCCCGGTCTACGTCCAGGCGGCGTTCGACGAACTGGACGAGCCGCTGCGCGAGGTCACGTTCGTCGTCGTCGACCTGGAGACCACCGGCGGCGGCACCGACACCGAGGCGATCACCGAGATCGGCGCCGTGAAGGTGCGCGGCGGCGAGGTGCTCGGCGAGTTCGCCACGCTGGTCGACCCCGGCCGTGGCATCCCGCCGCTGATCACCGTGCTCACCGGCATCACCGACCTGATGGTCGCCTCGGCACCGCCGATCGGTGCGGTGCTGCCGGCATTCCTCGACTTCGCCCGCGACGCGGTGCTGGTCGCGCACAACGCCCCGTTCGACGTCGGCTTCCTCAAGGCCGCGTGCGCCCGGCTCGACCGCCCCTGGCCGGCGCTGCGGGTGGTCGACACCGCGCTGCTGGCCCGCCGCGTGCTGACCAGCGACGAGGTGCCGGACTGCCGGCTGGCCACGCTGGCCGGGCACTTCAAGGCCGGCACCATGCCGGTGCACCGGGCCCTCGCCGATGCCAGGGCGACCGTCGACGTACTGCACGGGCTGCTGGAGCGGGTCGGCCCGCTCGGCGTGCAGTCCCTCGACGAGCTGCGCACGTTCACCGCACAGGTCAGCGAGGCCCAGCGGCGCAAGCGCCACCTGGCCGAGCACCTGCCCAGCGCCCCCGGCGTGTACGTGTTCCGGGACGCCGCCGGCCGCCCGCTCTACGTCGGCAAGAGCAAGGACATCCGCACCCGGGTGCGGCACTACTTCGTGGCCAGTGAGCTGCGCTCGCGGATGGCCGAGATGGTCGGGCTGGCCGAGCGGGTGGACGCGATCGTGTGCGCGCACGACCTCGAGGCCGAGGTCCGCGAGCTGCGGATGATCGCCGAGTACAAGCCGCCGTACAACCGGCGGTCGAGGTTCCCGGAGCGCGGGATCTGGCTCAAGCTGACCCCGGAGGCCTACCCGCGACTGTCGGTCGTGCGGGCCGTCCGCGACGACGGCGGGTCCTACCTGGGGCCGTTCGGCTCGCGGAAGTCCGTCGAGCGGGCGATGGCGGCCGTGCACGACGCGCTGCCGATCCGCCAGTGCACCGACAAGATCAGCGAGGCCGGCGGCGGCTCGGCCTGCGCGCTGGCCGAGATGGACCGCTGCGGCGCGCCCTGCGAGGGCCGGATCTCGCGGGAGGAGTACGGCGCGATCGCCGCGCTGGTCCGGGACGCGGTCGCCGGCGACCCGCGGCCGCTGACCGATCCGCTGCTGCGCAAGGTGGCCCGGCTGTCCGAGGCGGGCCGGTACGAGCAGGCGGCGACGGTCCGCGACCGGGCCGGCACGTTCGGCCGGGCCTGCGCGCGGGTGCAGCGGCTGGTCGGGCTGACCTCGGTCGAGCACCTGGTCGCGGCCCGGCCGGACGGCAACGGCGGCTGGGAGCTGGCGGTGGTACGCCACGGCCGGCTCGTCGCCGCGGGCGTGGCCGTCCGCGGCGCCGCCGTCCGCCCGTACGTGGAGGCGCTGGTGGCGACCGCCGAGTCGGTGCTGCCCGGGGTGGGTCCGCTGCCGTGCGCGACCGCGGAGGAGACCGAGCGGATCCTGCGCTGGCTGGAGGAGCCCGGCACCAGGCTGGTCGAGCTGACCGGGACCTGGTCCTGCCCGGCCCGCGGCGCCGGCGGACTCGGCGAGCTGCTGGAGTGGCGCGCCGACGCCGCGGATCCCACCTTCGACCGCCGCCGCATCCGCCCGATCCCCCGCCCCGCCCGCTGACGCCCGGAATCACCGCCATCGCGTACCAGCTGCCGCTGGCAACGCAGGACGAGGACTACGCGGACATCCCAGGACTGCAACTGATCCGGCAGTGAGCGACGCGAGCCGCGCCCGTGGCGGGCGCGGGTCAGGCGGAGTCGCGGACGACGAGGTGGGTCGGGAGGATCACCAGGGACTCGTCCGGTGTCCCGCCGGCGATGCGGGTGAGCAGCATGCGCACCATCTCCCGGCCCATCGACTCGACCGGCTGGTGCACGGTGGTCAGCGGCGGGTCGGTGTGGGCGGCCGACGGCGAGTCCTCGAAGCCGACCACCGCGACGTCCTCGGGCACCCGCCGCCCGGCCGCCCGCAGCGACCGCATGGCGCCGATCGCCATCGCGTCCGAGGCGGCGACGATCGCGTCCAGGTCCGGGCGGCGGGCCAGCAGCGCGGTCGCCGCGGCGGTTCCGGCGTCCAGGCTGAAGTCGCCGGGCTCCACCAGCGAGTCGTCGGCGGTCAGCCCGGCCTCGGCCAGCCCGTCCAGGTAGCCGGCGTGCCGCTCCTGGCCCACGGTCATGTCGGCCGGTCCGCGGATCGCCGCGATCCGCCGCCGCCCGCCGGCCACCAGGTGCGCGACCGCCTGCCGCGCCCCACCCCGGTTGTCGGCGTCCACGCAGGCGGCGGGCCGCCCGGCCAGCGGCCGGCCACAGAGCACGGTCGGCACCCCGCGCGCCTCCAGCCGGCCCGGCAGCGTGTCCATGCCGTGCAGCGAGACCAGCAGCACGCCGTCGACGTGCTGCCCGGTCAGGTAATGCTCGAGCTGCTCCCGCTCGGCCGGTGACTGCGCCACCGCGAGCAGCAGTTGCAGGCCGCTGCCGGTGAGCCCGGCGGAGATCCCCCGCACGACCGCCGCGAAGTATGGCTCGGCGAAGAACCGCTCCTCCGACTCGGACACGACCAGCGCCACCGAGTCGGTCCGCTGGGTCACCAGCGTGCGCGCGGCCCGGTTGGGCACGAACCCGAGCTCGTCGATCGCCTTCTGGACCGCCTCCCGCGCCCGCGGGCTGACCTGCGGCGAGTCGTTGATCACCCGGGAGACCGTGCCGCGGGAGACGCCGGCCAGCGCGGCCACCGCCTCGAGAGTGGGACGCGCCGGACCCGGCTGCGGCTGGGCCAACCCGTCCACCTCCTCAGCTCACTGGCGCGGCCCCGTCGGCTGCGGTCTCAGGTCCATCATGGTGCTCCTCCGGGACGATCGTCGCGGACGGGTCCGGCGGAAGCGGCGCCGGCGCGTTGCGGCGGGCGCTCTCGGCATACCAGAGCGCGCTGTCCTTCAGCCGCCGCCGCTGGCTGGCGAACTCGACGTGGACGAGCCCGAAGCGCTTGTCGTAGCCCCAGGCCCACTCGAAGTTGTCCAGCAGCGACCAGACGAAGTAGCCGCGCAGGTCGACCCCCGCCGCCACCGCGTCCCGGCAGGCGCCCAGGTGCGCGGCCAGGAACGCGGTGCGCTCGCGGTCGTGCACCCGCCCGTCGGCGGCCACCGTGTCGGGGAAGGCGGCGCCGTTCTCGGTCACGTACAGGGGTGGGGCGGCGTACTCGGAGGCGACCCGGGTGAGCACGTCCGTCAGCCCGGCCGCGTAGATCTCCCAGCCCATCGCCGTCCGGTCGGTGCCGGCGTCGGCGAACCCGACGTCCGCCGCGCCCGGGTACGGCGACGGCAGCAGCCGCCCGGCCGGCCCCGGCCGGGGCGCGCCGGTGCCGGCCCGGACCACGTGCCGGCTGTAGTAGTTCACCCCCAGGGCGTCCAGCGGCTGGCCGATCAGCGCCAGGTCGCCGGCCTCGACGAAGTCGAGATCGGTCACCGGGGCGAGGTCCGCGACCACGTCGGCCGGGTACGCCGCGCGCAGCACCGGGTCGAGGAAGAACCGGTTCTGCAGCCCGTCGATCCGCCGGGTCGCGTCTGTGTCGGCCGGGCCGGCCGGCTGCACCGGGTAGAGGTTCAGGCTGAGCGCGACCCGGCCGCCGGCGGTGCGCAGCACCTGCGCGGCCAGCCCGTGCCCGAGCAGCAGGTGGTGCCCGGCCCGCACCGCGGCCGCCGGCTCCTGCCGGCCCGGCGCGTGCTCGCCCGAGCAGTAGCCGAGGAACGCCGAGCACCACGGCTCGTTGAGCGTCGTCCAGGTGTGCACCCGGTCGCCGAGCGCGCCGTGCACCAGCGCCGCGTAGTCCGCGAACCGGCCTGCGGTGTCGCGTTCGGGCCAACCGCCGGCGTCCTCCAGCGCCTGCGGCAGGTCCCAGTGGTAGAGCGTCACCCAGGGCTCGATGCCCCGGTCGAGCAGCCGGTCCACCAGCCGGGAGTAGAACTCCAGCCCGCGCCGGTCGGCCGGCCCGCGCCCGGTCGGCTGCACCCGGGACCAGGACACCGAGAACCGGTACGCCGACAGGCCGAGCTCGGCCATCAGCTCGACGTCGTCGCGCCAGCGGTGATAGTGGTCGACCGCGACGTCGCCGGTGCCGCCGCCGCGCACCCGTCCCGGCGTGTGGCTGAAGGTGTCCCACACCGACGGGCCGCGTCCGTCCGTTGTGGACGCTCCCTCGATCTGGTAGGCCGCGGTGGCGGCGCCCCAGACGAACCCGGCCGGCAGCCCACCGCCGCCCGTGGTCGCCGGGACGGCGAGCAGCTCCTCAGTCATGCCTTCAGCGCACCTTCCATGATTCCGCCGATGATCTGCCGTCCGAACAGGACGAAGACCAGCAGCAGCGGCAGCGTCGCCAGCGCGGTGCCGGCGAAGATCTGGGCGAAGTCGGAGTAGTAGCCGCTCGACAGCGTCGCCAGCGACAGCTGCACGGTCGGCTGGTCCTGGTTGAGCACCGAGTACGGCCAGAGGAAGTCGTTCCAGGTCTGCATGAACGTGAACAACCCGAGCACGGCGGCGGCCGGCCGGACCGCGGGCAGCACAACGTTCCAGTAGATCCGCAGCGTCGAGCAGCCGTCCACCCGGGCCGCCTCGATGAGCTCGTCCGAGACCGCCGACGCCGAGTACTGCCGCATCATGAACACGCCGAACCCGGACACCAGGAACGGCACGATGACCGCCTTGAGGTCGCCGACCCAGCCGAGCTTGACCATGAGGATGTAGAGCGGGATCAGCCCGAGCTGCAGCGGGATCGCCATCGTCGCGATGATGGTCAGCAGCAGCACGTTGCTGCCCCGGAACGGCAGCTTCGCGAAGGCGAACCCGGCCAGCGTGGAGAACAGCACCACCGCCAGCGTCACGCTGGCGGAGACCAGCACCGAGTTGGCGAGCCCGCGCAGGAAGTGCGCGTCGGCGTTGTCCAGCAGCCGCTGCACGTTCTCGGCCAGCTGGCCGCCCGGGCTGAGCACCGGCGGCAGACCGCCGATCGCGTCGTTCGAGCGGGTCGCCACGACGAACATGAAGTACAGCGGAAACACCGACAGGGCCGCGCCCAGCGCCAGCACCGTGTAGACCAGCGGGCCGGCCTTGCCGACCTCGGCACCGCTCTCCCGGCTGCGCCGCCGCCGGCGGGTGGTCGCGAGGTCCTCTCTCGCGTCGACCGGAGCTGCAAGCACCATCGTCGTCAGTCCTTCCCGCCCAGTCGCCGGACGGCGAGGAAGTTGAGCGCCGAGGCGACCAGGATGATGAGGAACAGCACCCAGGCGACGGCCGAGGCGTAGCCGAAGTCGAACTTCACGAACGCGTTCTCCCAGACGTACATGGCCAGGGTCTGGGACTGGCGCAGCGAGCCGCCCTGGTAGTTGGACGAGCCGGAGTTGAACAGCAGCGGCTCGGTGAACAGCTGGAACCCGCCGATGGTGGAGATGATGACCGTGAACAGGATCGTCGGACGCAGCAGCGGCACGGTCACCTTGGTGAACTGCTTCCATGCGCCGGCACCGTCCAGTGCGGCCGCCTCGTACAGGTCGCGCGGGATCGCCTGCATCGCGGCGAGGTAGATCAGCGCGTTGTAGCCGGTCCAGCGCCAGTTCACCATCAGTGCGATGGCCGACCAGGACGACCACTTGGTCGCCTGCCATTCGATCGGGTGCACGCCGACCCCGCCGAGTACCCAGTTGATGATCCCGAAGTCGCGGCTGAACAGCTGGCTGAACACGATCGAGACCGCGGCGACGCTGGTCGCCATCGGCAGGATCACCGACAGCCGGAAGAACGTCCGCCCGCGCAGTCGCCGGTTGAGCAGGCTGGCCAGGAACATCGCCAGCGCCAGCTGCGGCACGGTCGCGAGCACGAACATGCCGGCGGTGTTGCCGAGCGCGTTCCAGAACACCGGGTCGGCGACCAGCTGCCGGTAGTTGTCCAGGCCGGACCACGGGTGCTCGGCGCTGGCCAGCTCCCAGTCGTGCAGGCTCACCCAGGCCGTGTAGACCAGCGGGTAGAGCCCGAAGATGCCGAACAGCACGAAGAACGGTGCGATGTAGGCGTACGGGGAGACCTTCGCGTCCGCCCGGCTGCGCAGCAGCGCGAACCGCTCCCGCCGGCCCGGGCGGTCCGGGCCCGGCGCCGGTGTCGCCGCCGGGACCGGGGTCGTGACGTCGGTGCTCACTGGCGTCCCTCCCGCCGGTCGTTGGCTGTCGCGTGTGGACGGTGGTGCCGGCGGCGGCCAGGAATCGCCGCCGGCACCACCGGGCCTGCCCTTACTTCGCGGCCTGCTGCGCGTCCTTGACCGCCTTCGCCCAGGCGTCGGCCGGCTTCAGCTGACCCTGCTGCACAGCCAGCAGCGTGTTCTCGACCGCGTCCCGGACCACCTGGTTCTTCGGTCCGAAGTAGACCGGCTGCAGCTGCTTGGCGCCGGTGCCGAAGATCTGGCCGACCGGAGCGTTGTTGAAGTAGGGGTTGGTGAACGACTGCAGCGCCGGGTCGTCCAGCGCCGCCGGCGAGGACGGCAGGTTGTTGACCGCCTTGAACGCCGCCACCTGACCCGTCGGGCTGGTCAGGAACCGCACCAGCTCGGCCGCCTCCTTGGGGTGCTTGCTCTGGGTGGGCACCGCGAGCCACGAGCCACCCCAGTTCCCGCCACCGCCGGGCGCCGTGGTGACGTCCCACTTGCCCTCGTTGGCGGTGCCGGCCTGGCCCTGGATGTAGCCGAGCATCCAGGCCGGGCAGGCGATCGTCGCGAACGTGCCCTGCTTGAAGCCGGCGTTCCACTGGTCGGAGAACGACTTGTAGCCGGCCGACAGGCCGTCGCCGATCATCCCCAGCATCCGGTCGTACGCCTGCTTGATCACCGGGTTGGAGTCGATGACGAGCGCGTTGCTCTTGTCGAAGTACGTGTAGCCGGGGTCCTTGCCCGCGGTCTGCACCAGGATCGTGTTGTAGGTGTTGGACGCGGCGTCGAACCACTTCGCGCCGGTGTTCTTGGCCTTGAACTGCTCGCCGACGGTCACGTAGTCGTCCCAGGTCGGCCAGAGCTTGCCCACCGCGTCGCGGTCGGTCGGCAGGCCGGCCTTCGCGAACAGGTCACGCCGGTAGCACATGCCCATCGAGCCGACGTCGGTGCCGAGGCCGATCAGCTTGGTGCCGTCGGCGGACTGGCCGCCGGCGAACTTCCAGGGCAGGAAGTTGGACCGGTCGTCGTTACCGCCGTACTGGCCGAGGTCGACGAAGTTCTGCGCCTGCTGTTTGAACTGGATCATGATGCCCTCTTCGAGGGCGACCACGTCTCCGGCGCCGCTGCCGGCGGCGAGGTTCTTGGTCAGCGCCGGCGTGTAGTTGGACAGGTCCGAGCCGGTGCCCCGCTCGGTGATCGTGATGTTCGGGTGTGCGGCCTCGAACTGCTTGTAGAGCTGCTCGTAGCCGAAGTTGCCGAACACGTTGACGGTCAGGGCGACCTTGCCGCCGCCGCTGGCCGACGCGGAGCCGTCGTCGCCGCCGCCACATGCGGTGGCGGCGACCAGGACTGCCGCCAGACCGGCGCCGAGCGCCGCCGGGCCGCGGCGACGCAATGAACTCGCACGGATCACGAGTACCCCCTCCAGGGCCACAGAGAGCGAATTGGTGTGACCGCCGCCACACCATGGGAGCGCTCCCAGCACCTTCCCGTTAGGCGCACCACAGTGTCAAGGGCTTCTTGGGAGCGCTCACATAACGACTCGGTCACGCCACCGACGAGACCGTCCCAAAGCCGCCCCAAGCCCCCACCGACCCGGCCGCGCCGGCGCCGGACCGAACCGCTCGGCCTGCACCAAGGCCGAGGAGTGAGCCGCCGCCGTGCTCGCCCGCGCTCACGGCGAACCGCACCGGACCGAACCGCGCCGGACCGAACCGCGCCGGCGGGACCGAACCGCGCCGGCGGGACCGAACCGCGCCGGACCGAACCGCGCCGGCGGGACCGAACCGCGCCGGACCG
>Ga0134124_10004644_pt1 | contig 11042 bp, 18 predicted proteins | sample KB304_FD_96880 | JGI IMG/M metagenome (GOLD analysis project Ga0134124, IMG submission 96880) | Terrestrial soil microbial communities without Nitrogen fertilizer from Kellogg Biological Station, Michigan, USA - KB3-0-4 | ecosystem: Environmental > Terrestrial > Soil > Unclassified ... | reverse complement strand
CTCACCACCGCGATGCCAATGGAGGCACCGATGTTGCGCATCAGAGCCATGACGCCGGATGCCTCGTCGAGCTTGGCGCTTGGTATGGTCGCGAATGCGACGGCGTTCAGCGGCACAAAGAACAGGCCCATCCCAGCACCGGCGATCATTCCTGGCCAAACCAGGCCCCAGGAGTCAACGGAGAGGGTCAGGCGATCCATCACAATGGTGCCAATGGCCGTCAGTATAAGACCGACCGCCATCAGATAGCGGGAGTCCACGAAGCGCATCAGAATGCCGCCGGTAATTGCAAGCGAGATCGCGCTCATAATTGCTCTGGGTACAAATAACAACCCGGCGCTCATCGCCGGATAGCCCAAAAGACGTTGCGTCAGGAGTGGGAGCAGTGCCACCGTACCGAAAAGTGGGATGCCGTACGCAGCGCTGGCGATAAGACCCGCAGCGAAGTTGCGGTCTCTCAATAACGACAGGTCAAGGATGTTGAGCGGGTTGCCCCAGCCGCGCATCACGAAGGCAACTCCCGAGAAGAAGGCAACTCCGCTGAAGATCTGGATGAAGCGCGAGTCAAACCAATCACGCGTGGGGCCCTGATCAAGCACTAGCTGGAGCGAGCCGACCGTCATAATTAAGAGCACAAGACCTGCCCAATCGGTCTTGAGGTACGTCACGGGCACGCGAGGCAGTTGCCCCATCGATAGCAGGAGCGCCATGAGACCGATGGGTATGTTGATGTAGAAGACCGCTCGCCAGAGGAAGGTATCGGTAAGCCATCCGCCGAGGACAGGGCCCAGTATCGGGGCGACCATGATACCAAGACCAAAGACGGCGAGAGCCTGTCCATGCTTCTCACGAGGAAAGGCGTCGAGCAGAATCGCTTGGCTCAAAGCTATGAGCGGAGCACCACATACACCTTGCGCGACGCGGAAGATCACCATGCTGAGGAGATTCCAAGACACGCCACACAATGCCGAGGAGACAACAAAACCGATGATTGAGATGTTAAGCAGCCGCCTTCGTCCCAGCCTTGCCGAGAGATAGCCGGTGAGGGGCATCACCACGGCGGCCGAAACGAGATAGGAAGTGAGCACCCAAGTGATCTGATCGGAGGTAACGCCGAAGCTGCCGAGCATGTGCGGGATCGCCACACTGACGATGGTGATGTCGAGCACCTCGAGAATGGCCGTGAGCACCACGGCAACAACCAACGCGATCGAGGGCCGCTTATCCACTTCCACCCTCCGAATGTCGTGTTGGTCTAGACGCGACGTGGCCGGTTTCTTTCTCCGGCAAGCGCGCCTTCTCGTTATTCGATTTGCGTCCGGCTATTCGCTGTACACGCACCCGTCCCACAGCCGCGGTCACTCCGATGAGCAGTTGCGCTACTCTTCAATTGCCAGAACTGTAGCGCGTTTGGGTCCACCATGGGTCATTAACGGACATGTCAGACTGCGTGAAAAAGCGTCTGCTTTACCCCTGAAAGCAGACATTCTCGGCGCCGGTCAGCGATGTCCGTTAAGCGCCAAAAGCGGACATTCCGAAAACAACGGATTCAGCAGTCTAGCGCCCTGCGAACACCGTACAAGTTTCAGCACTGGCGAAAACGCTGATCCCTGCATGTGTCCCAACGGCCAGTCCTTTTACGATTTTGTCCCAGCGCACAGAACGCTTTGCCGGTCTGCACTAGGTGCGCTTTCGTAAAACCGGCGGGTGCCCATAACTGCCGGGCAAGCTATTCCTTATAGTAGCCTACCCCGCAGTTTTGATCTCCGACCTTGGTGTAGAAGGTGGTTTTCTCCAGAGCCTTGTCGGAACCAGGACGAGGCCACCAATAGGTAACCTCTTTTATGGTTCTTTCGGTGGATCTGCATAATCTCTTGCCCGAGCGGAAAGCCTTTCTTGCCCTTAATGTCCTGCAGGTGTTCACCCTTTAGGTAGGGATGCGCTGTGAGAATGCCGTCAGAGGCGTTGGCGCAGAACACATAGAGGTCACGGTCCTTTAAGCCGCCTTCGCCCTTGTTGAACATATCTAGTCCTTTCGCCTTGTCCTCTTTCACCGCGGCAACTGCCCTCTCAAGCATAGCTTCGGCTTCTTCTGCAGTACCGAATTGAGCTGCCGGAAGGGGGGCAGCAGTGGAAAGTATCTGGATCGCGGCGCAACCGACGACGAATGCAAGATGTCGTAACATGACTTTCTCCATCCCGCATTGGCCAGCGGCTCGCAACGCTGGTGGTAGTACGGGGCAGCTTAGCCGCTTGGCGAAAAGATCGCCACTTCTGGGGACGATTCAGACTTCGCTCTCATTGTGGGCGTAGCCCCTTGTTATGTCCGCTATGGTTCATTCGGACATCTCCGTTACGCCCGCGCCATGTCCACTTTAAACTGAAAAGCAGACATACTCCGTGTCGCCATCGATGTCGCCTGCCGGATCGAGAGCGCAGTAATAAACGGCTAGAAGATCCTCGACGAACGGTAGATGCTTGCCCAGGGCTTTCAGCTTGGCCCAAAATCCCGCCGTACTTTTTTCTCTCGCTCGTTATATCGGGTCGACTTGTCGATTTCTTTGCCGAGAGCGTCGCGTCTAAGCTCCTCGGCTTCGTTCCAGCTAGTCATGGCACCCATCCAAAAACTGCAATGCTACAGAGAGATGGGTCCAGCATATTTGCCAGTGCCGACTGCAATAACGTGCGTGCCGCAGTTCATATCTGGCCGCGACTTATCGAGATCGCGCGTGCCAAAAGTCGAAAAGATTTGTCGCGTCCGCGTCTGCCAGCACGCACGCGCCGTCGATATATTTCTTATCGCCGGACTGAACGTTCAGTGCCTGACGGCGGACTGACATCTTGTCGAACATCTTTCGCCCTTCATGTTTTCGGTCGTACCGACCGCCTCAAGCAAAGTCCGGTCCCGACGCCCGGAACGTCGATGCTCGTCAGAGGTCGGAAGATGAAGTGCGTTACATATGCGGATACCCTTGGAAGCCATCGGCTCGTTGCGAATGCCACTGAAGTTAGCAACACGAGCACTGCAGGAGGGGGTTGGGCTAGGGGATGATCCGCCCTAACTGGCCTATGCTATTCGAGCCCCACGATTCTGGCAGTCAGAGATAATTTGCGCATTGTCCACTTCATTGCCGCCGATGCGCTCAGGCGCGAAGGTCCCTGCGAATAATGTTCCAATGAACGGTTGTTCTGACAAATTCCCGGTCGGAAGTATCCAACCACAGACATCGATTTGTCCGTCTTCATGCTGGGTGGCTCTGAAACCCCGAAAGGCAGAATTGTCCAGGTCACGTCGAACTGAGCGGACTCCATTCTCAACAGCCGCTATTTCGGAGCCAGCAAGAGTGTATGGAATGGGCGACCTGTCTTGGGTAATAGCGCAGCCCATCAACAGGACGCACAAAACAGCGACACCAAGAGTCCAGGGATTCATAGCCGTTTTGACGAGCGACGGGCCGCGAATGTGAACCTGCGAAGCTCAACAGGAAGTGGATATGGCCACTCACCTTTTACGATTGCGGTTAAAGCACAGTAAACCGATCGACTATTCCGAATAGTAGGCTCAGTCCCTTCGTAAGGAGTGTTCACCAACGCCATGGACGCCAAATGCGCAAAGGCACGGCAAGAATTGTTTGACGATAAATTGTGTGCCCCCTCAAGAAGTTGGTCCAAACGCTCACATCGATAAGCGCAATGCTGAAACCGCCAGAGGACTGCTCTTTTGAGGGGGACCATCTGTCCGGCTGTCAGCAAGGCGCCTCATAGGAAGCTTGAACAGGGAACTTAGCTTGTGAAATCGCGTTTCTTTGATTCGGCGGGGGCCACGGAGGGCTCCCATGAATTACGTGTCGATCCCGGGGCTGTCTCAACGGCATGCGCGGATGCCTCTAAAGGCAGAGCAGCATTGCCATATTGCCGCGGCTTACGATAAAGCAGCCTTCGATATCAGCCTTCCCGCTCACACCAGAGTGGCCTTTGCTAGAAAAGCGGATTGGTTTCGTCTGCTTGCCCGCGTTGCGGAAAAAAGAGAGCGAGCCACACTACCAACCGATGCTGCAAGAAAACCTCAGGAAGCACCACTGGATCCGTTTTGGTTCTGGGCCTGCTCGACCGAGAGGATGGTGCTTCGTGGGTCAGAGCTAAACGATACGCTTCACGGGTGATCAGCAGGCGAGACTGACAATCCAAGGCGGGTTGTTGCGCTTCTGCTATTGACCTCGGACTGCAAAGATGGAGGGCACAGTCATGAATATATCGGACCTACGCACCAGAGTAGGCGTTCAGAACGACCGAAGTCGCTTGGTGACGAGAGGAGCTGAACCAAGCACTGAACCGGACGACACAGTTCTAACTCTTATGGAGGATGCTGAGCGAAAGGAGCCTGAATCCAGCTTAACGACGGATCCGCTGATTCACGCCCTCGTGGATAAGCTTCCGCCATCCAGCAGCATTTGGTCCATTAATGATCGTGCTAACTGGCTAAAGGCCTTAGCGATGATATTTAATGTCGTCTACAGGACCGAGAAGAGCGAAGCTAAGGAGCAGAAGCAGAAGACTGAGAAAGCAGAGTCGACTCTGACTGTATTGAGTGCGGTGAGTTGATCTAAGGCCGACCGTTCCGCGAAGGTGAATTGCTCAGTCGCAATTTTTGCGACTGCCTCATTCTCGTCCCACAAAGCTACTGTGCTTGGCTCTTATGCCTTTCTCTCGCAACCGCGAGGAGGAAGATGGCCTGGTCTTCTATCGAGCAAAACTGGAAGCAGTTCAGCCGTAACGTAAAGCAGAAGTGGGTAAAGCTGTCGACTCGACTTCGTCGAGTTTCTCTGCCTGTCAAAAGCCAATCGATTGGAGCTTGGCAAAGAACGCAAAAGCGCTCGATCAGGTGCAGAGGTATTGCCGTCGGCGGCTCTTTGCCTCGTCCACGCTCATAGTTGTTGTAAGTACTTGCGTCCACGCCGCGGAGCGTTGCAACGGCACGTTGAGTATAGTCCGCATCGATCCTGCCTGCCTTACTCGCGCGACAAATGCATCCCGATACTCAAGTGGTGTTGTCGAGGACATCTTGTAGCGCAAGGTCTCCTGGAGCACGGTACGATCACACTAACGGACTTGCCGGACCATATTGGAGGGGCACCGTAGGTTGATAATGCGAAGGCAAGAAGAGCACAAATATGTGTTCCGCCCGCTGAACCGGCAGCTTAAGGATCTGCGCTCGCCGTGGCGTATGTCTGCAATTGCATTGGCTCTTGTGATGCCTATGCTTGCCACGTTTACGGACATCGCTCATGCCACCACCCGAAGCTCAGTGTATGCAGCTAAGCACCACGCGAGTGCTCGCCCCCATGTCGCGAAGCGCCCCATCGTCAAGCAGCGAAAAAGGTTGAGATCCGCGCTCATGCCCCCAGCGCCGACGGACTTCGGTCCTCATTTTGACTTCCCGCCGGCATCCCTGAATAACGGACCTACTCAGGCTCCCTATCCAGGCTGGTGACATTCAGCAAACGGCAGAAAGCTCGAGTAGGACTCACGGACTTTGCCTCAGCGGCGTCTAAGAACTTAACTCTCCGCGCATCTCGCACCTTTCCTGGGGACACATAGAGGTCGAAGGGTATCCGCCTCTTAAGGACGCCAAAATTTTTCCCGGTGGCGCACGAGAGTGGGACTGGCGTGAGACGGGCACTCGCCACGTGCCTGGCATTCAACCCGCCGACGTTCGAGAATTGATTGAGCACGAGGCAAAAGCCGTGGTGCTCTCAATAGGAATCTGGCAGCGGCTGAAAGTCTGTCCCGAAACCTTGGAGCTTTTGGCCGAGAACGACATTCAGGTTGAAGTCTTGCAGACTGAAACGCGGTGAAGCGGTTCAGCTTGCTCCGTGAAAAGATGCGGTCGGCGGGCTGTTCCATAAGCCTCGCAAACGTCAGGGGTGAAGATAATGGAGGCAGCTTTCCTGCCGAAACTAAACTGACTTGCCTCGATTTTCATGGAGGGCACGGAGAGTCCGCGAGACTGGCCCTCTCGATAGCAGGTATCCAATTCGAGGATGATCGCGTGTCGCCTCAGAACGCGCCGTTCGGTGCCTTCCGATGCTTGAAGTCGACGGCCAGACACTTGCTCAGTCTAATGCCAATTGTCTTCTTTTCTCGTCACGAATGACGTCGGCCGAAGCCCTTAACCAGGCGCTTTGCCCAAAGGGTTGCAGAAAGATACTTTCTCCCGAGGGCTCACAGGAGGCTAGTATGGCGAGTGTGACAAAAGCGGAACCGCTCGAGACAGCATCAATGAAGTTGGCGGAGGTTGTTCAGCTGTTGATGGAGGCGGGTGAGAAGCGGATGACTCGCGAAGCAGAAGAACTGGTGCAGCAGGTGGAGGCCAGCGCGCTGACTTCTCAAATCACCATCTCCACATCGCATTAAGCGGCGCGCTGACGCCAAAGTCTCGTCTGCAATTCCAGATGGCATGTCGACCAAAACGCGCCTAGAGCCGCAACCTCCCGAGCTGCAGCCGCCCTGGCGAACCGCCGCGCGCGTCGAACTGCAGCTTGAGGCCCGCGCCTTTGCCCAGGATATCGTGCTCCCAATTGCTGACGAGCTTGATCCCAAGAAGGGGGAGATGCCGCGGAGTCTTATCGATCAGATGGCCGCGAAGGGCTGGTTCGGCATTACCATTCCAGCCCAGCACGGCGGTATGGGGCTTGGTGTATTCGAATACTGCCTTGTCTCGGAGGAACTCGCCCGCGCTTGGCTTTCGGTCGGCAGCATCTTGGCACGGGGACAGGGACTCGGCACGCAAACGATCAATGATGACCGCCGGCTCGGACTGCTCCGCCGCTCAGCCCAGGGCAAATGGATTGGGGCCATCGCGCTATCTGAACCCACCGCAGGCTCGGACCCGCGGCCGTTCAAACCAGAGCCACCCGCGAAGATGGCTATTGGCTCCTCTCGGGAACAAAGCGATGGGCGGGCTTTGCGCTCGCCGCCGACTTTATTGAGGTGCTCGCTAGAACACGCGAACCTAAGGATGGCGAATCCAGCTCGGCCGGGCTTGAAACATTCCTGGTGGTCAAACAGCCAGGCATTTTCCCTGAAGGCATGACTGCGCGTAATTGACAAGATTGGCTATCACGGCTTCCTCACTTGGCACCTCGAACTCGATCGAGTGCGCGTTCCGGAAAATGACCGCCTCACAGGTCTCTACGGCGACGAAGGGGCTGATGCGGATTCGGGGGGATTTGCCGCCGTCCAGAAGAGGCTTGAACATCGCTCGCGTACATACTGCGGCGCGCGCCGTCGGCGTCGCCCGCGCAGCCCTAGAGGACACGTGGGCATATCTCCAGGAGCGCGAGCAGTTCGGTCATCCGATCGGTGAGTTTCAAGCTCTGCGCTTTGCGCTGGCCGACATGGCCGCTGAGGTTGCCCAAGCTCGAGTCTTCTGGCAGCAGGTTGCGCATTTGTTGGACGAGGGCCAGCCGGCGGAAAGCGAGTCCGCGCAGGTAAAGCTGCTCGCGACCGAAATGGCAGTGCGGGTAACCAATCAGGCCATGCAGCTCCATGGCCGCAGTGGCTACACCACCGAGCGTCGGATAGAACGCTACTGGCGCGACGCAAGGCTGACGACGATCTTTGAAGGCACAAGCGAAATACAGCGGCGCATCATCAGCGATCGCATGCTTCCGAGAGCTTAAAGGCTTTCGCCAGTGAACGCCCCTAGCGTTCCGGATGAGCCTTTTAGGCGCGGTCGATTAGATAGAGCAGCCTAGGAAAGAGAGAGCTCCGTCTATTCGGCCCTTAGCTTCCACGACGGCGTCGTCCTGGTCATGGGCATATATCTCACTGCGGCCGAGAATAGGCAGATCGGCTGTTTTCGGGTGAACTCCTACGCGCCAACCCGAGACTGCGCGCGTCACATCGAGATCGTAACCGCGATACACGACTGTGAATTGGGCTTTACCAACCGAGTTCGAATAGAGTGGCAACATGGCAGCACCTCCTTGTTGCCACGAGCGTCGCGCTGCTGCTCTTTAAAATTGGTTTCAAAACAGGTGAAAGGCGAGTCGAGGTTAATACTTGACCAACCCTTCTGCCGCCCGCAGCCAACTGCGGCGACGTGGCAAGCGGTTTCAATGTCGGAGCTTTTTGGCAGTTGCCCCGAGGGTCGCGACGACTAAGAGCACTCCACGATGGGTCTTCGCGAGGAATTAGTCGCAACTCTCTCGACATCAGCTGCTAAGCGCGACTTGATGTGAACGCCTCAATTGCTCCGATGATGGCTTGCGCGTGCAATCGATCTAGGTAGCCCTTGGTGAGGCTCATCGTGGCATAAGACCATGCCTCAGTAATTGCCGGTGCGGCCCCATTGCGGGTCCATCGTGCCATGCCCGATGACCTTGGCCTGCTCTTCCATCGCGCTGAAGGCGATATTTGCTACGACAGCCTCATTCTTCGCGGCCCTGGCTATTTTGATGCAGCTTTCGATACGCCTGGCAATGCCGACTTGGACTTCAATAGGAAGCTGCTGAACTTTCTCCAAATGCGAGAGCACCGATTCCGCGGTCAAGTGCGACTCTTCACGCGTCTCGTGGTACGTGCCAGAACAGCAAACTGAGCAGATTGCGGCAAGGGTGACAGCAACCTGGGCCGAAGAGGTAATGGCCGACAAATTTCGAGCTTTGCTTGCGACCAAAGACAGCGGCCCGCAGAGTGTTGCTATCACTGAACTGACGGAGTCAGACCTCATGGACGGAGAGGTCACCGTGGCGGTCGAGCATTCCACAGTTAACTACAAGGATGGCCTCGCGATAACCGGGAAGGTGCCCATCATTCACAAATTCCCTCTTATCCCCGGCGTCGATTTGGCCGGAAGCGTGTTGCATTCGGATGATCCTCGCTTCCAGGCGGGAGATCGCATCGCCGGTGAATGGCTATGGACTTGGAGAGGTCCATCACGGTGGCTATGCCGAGTGGGCTCGCGTTAAAGGCGATTGGCTTATTAGGCTTCCCGCGAGAATTGGCACTAGCCAAGCGATGGCAATCGGTACGGCCGGATATACCGCGATGCTTTGTGTGCTTGTCTTGGAACACGCTGGCGTGACGCCAGATCGAGGACCAGTCCTCGTGACGGGTGCTGCCGGTGGGGGGGCTCAGTCGCGATCGCTCTTCTCGACAAACTCGGTTATCACGTGATCGCATCATCCCGCAGAGCGGAAGAGGAAGCTGATTATCTTCACGGTCTCGGCGCAGATGAGATTATCGATGCTCGCGAGCTTTCCAAGACTGGTAGTCTATTGGAGCAAAGAGCGCTGGTCAGGCGCAGTCGATTCTGTCGGCAGCCGAACACTCGCAAACGTACTGTCGCAGATCAAATACGATGGCGCGGTGGCGGCCTGTGGTTTGGCACAAGGTTCGGACCTACCGGCAACGGTCATGCCGTTCATCCTGCGCGACGTGACGCTCGCGGGAGTGGATTCAGTTTGGGCTCCGCGCGAAAAGCGCGAAGAGGCTTGGGGTCGTTTGTCAACGGACCTCGATATCGCGAAACTCGACAGCATGACAGCGCGCGCTAGACTGGACGATGTCCCATCCCTTGCGAATGAAATCCTCGCAGGAAACATAAAAGGCCGAATGGTCATCGATCTCTGAGCAGGACCATCACAGCAGCCGGATTGCGAAGCCAAAAAAGCAATTACTGCTTCTGCTTCCGTCGCGTGAAGGACACGATATAGGCCGGTGACCGCTCGGCGCGTTTAGGGCCGTCGGCTGCCCTGTGTAAACCTGCCAATGTGGATTCGGCTTTGCCAACCATCTCAGCAGTCCGAGAATTGGTGCCTCCTGGGGTCCAATTGCCGGCTCACATGGTCCTAATGATGATATGCGGGAAAGAACTCCGGGTCCCTCTCGATCAAGAGATAGCGGCAGATGGCGAACCTTCTTGCACCCTTCCCTGAATGATTCTCGAGACTTATTTGCAGACCGCGGTCTTTCGGGCCTGAAGGTCCATATGCAAATGAGACCGATGCGCGTCGTTGGCCTCTGGGCCAAGCACTGTGGAAAATATTTTGCAGCCGCCGTCGTGCGCGAGACGCAAGAATTTGGCTTCGGCTTCGGCGCCAGAATCATCAGCGGCGGCCGAACTCGGACTCGCGACTGTTGGGCTGTTTGAGGCCGTGGCAGTCGAGACCTTCACCACCTCGGTTGTCGTGTCTTTGGTGTTCTTTTCTGTCTTCTGTTGGGCGAGCAAGCCAGTAATGCCTGGGGCCGCCTTCTTCGCTTTTGCGGCGGCAAGGTCGCGCTGAGTAGGACCCCAGCCGTGCGTGACGTCAATCTTTCTGCCATCGGCAAGCACAAATATCGGCAAATCGATCGCGTTGGCAAAGGCATGTTGGCTGAGATGGCCTTCTGGCTGGTTATAGACGTTGCGACATGCGTACGAGGAACCGATGATCTTCGAAACCGGCGATGAAAACGCCTCTCTAGCCGCGGTCTGCACCCTGTCCCGAAGCCAGCGATCGAGGCCGACCACCATGGCGCAGTCCAAAACCAGAGGCGGATCGAATGAAACCTTTTCCGCGCCACCAATGCTCTTCACAAGCACTGGCGCGGGCGCACCGCAATCGCCACTGCGGATCGGGGCTAATGAATCTACATCAGCCGTTATGGGCGCCAATGCTTGCACACACTGCATGAGCGCAGCCTCGATTTCCTTATCGGTCCAAGTAGCGGTTGGTCCCTGAGGCGCTTTCCCCCCTTGCTCTGGTGGTGCCATAGGCAGCCAATCTTTCAGCGATCCGAGCCAATTTTGGGCTTGCCCGAACCATAGGGGAGCGATCAAAGCGCCGAACAAGACAAGGCCACACACCGCGATGACGGAAACCAAGTCCCTAAACCCTGAGTGATTGTTTTGGTTCATCTCGACGCTTGAACGGTATTTGCCCCTAGAGCCGCCTTCTCATTACAAACGCTGTTAACCTCTTTAAGGTCCTCCGCGGGGATTCCCCCTGCATCCTCTTTGAGCTTCGCGCTCGCCTCACTCGCGATGAATGCGCACG
>Ga0134124_10004641_pt1 | contig 11049 bp, 6 predicted proteins | sample KB304_FD_96880 | JGI IMG/M metagenome (GOLD analysis project Ga0134124, IMG submission 96880) | Terrestrial soil microbial communities without Nitrogen fertilizer from Kellogg Biological Station, Michigan, USA - KB3-0-4 | ecosystem: Environmental > Terrestrial > Soil > Unclassified ... | reverse complement strand
GGTACAATCCTGAAGGAGAACGGATACGCCACTTCGTGGTTCGGAAAGGACCACAACACGCCCTCTTATCAGTCGAGCCAGGCCGGGCCGTTCAATCAATGGCCGAACGGGATGGGCTTCGATTATTTTTACGGCTTCGTCGGTGGCGACGCCAGCCAGTGGCAACCGAACCTGTTCCGCAACACAACGGCCATCTATCCCTTCCTAAACAATCCGGGCTGGAACCTGGAGACGGCGATGGCGGATGAGGCCATCCAGCACATCAAGCAGCTGAAGGAGATCGCTCCCGGCAAGCCGTGGCTCGTCTATTACGTGCCCGGCGCCACGCATGCGCCGCATCATCCCACGCCCGAGTGGATCAAGAAGATCAGCGACATGCATCTCTTCGACGAGGGCTGGAACAAAGTGCGCGAGACCATCTTCGCCAACCAGAAGCGGCTGGGCATCATGCCCGCCGACGCCAAGCTGACGTCGTGGCCGAAGGGACTGCCGGAATGGGATTCTCTCAGTTTTGAAGAGAAGAAGCTCTTCATCAAGCAAGCGGACGTCTATGGGGCTTACCTCGCCTACGCCGACCATGAGATCGGACGGGTCATCCAGGCCGTCGAAGACGTCGGCGAGCTCGACAACACCTTGATCATCTACATCGGTGGCGACAATGGCGCGAGTGCCGAAGGCATGCTCAACGGCACACCGAATGAGTTCACGACCTTCAACGGCGTTTCGGTGCCGGTGAAGGACCAGTTTCTCTGGTATCCGTTCTGGGGATCAGAACGGACGTTCCCGCATTTCGCGGCAGGCTGGGCGTGGGCGATGGACACGCCGTTCAAATGGACGAAGCAGGTGGCATCACACTTCGGTGGGACGGCCCAGGGAGCGGCCATGTCCTGGCCCGGCCATATCAACGACGTGGGTGGCATTCGCCGTCAGTTCCACCATGTCATCGATATCGTGCCGACCATCCTCGAAGCGGCCGGCATCTCGGCGCCCGACACGATCAACGGCATCAAGCAGCTTCCAATCGAAGGCGTGAGCATGACGTACACGTGGGACAAGACGAACGCCAGCGCCCCGACCCGGCACACCACGCAATACTTCGAGATGCTCGGCAATCGCGCCATCTATCATGACGGGTGGGTGGCGGCCACGACCCCGGTGACTCTACCGTGGGAGCTGAGCACCGCCACGCCTCCAGACGTGATCACCGGGTACAATTGGGAGCTCTACAACGTGCAAGAGGACCCGACCCAGTTCGACGACCTGGCCACCAGGATGCCGGAGAAGCTCAAGCAGATGCAGGACCTCTTCTACTCCGAGGCGAAGAAGTACAACGTGCTGCCGCTCGACAACTCAACGCTCGCGCGCTGGAATACGCCGCGTCCGAACCTCACGGCAGGACGAACGGTCTTCACATATTCGGGCGAACTGACCGGCGTGCCGGCCAGCGCTGCGCCGAGCATCCTGAACAAGTCCTACACCATCACTGCGGAGGTCGAGATCCCCGAGGGCGGCGCGGAAGGCATGATCGTCACCGAGGGCGGGCGCTTCGGCGGCTACGGCCTGTTCCTCAGCAAGGGCGAATTCGGCTTCGGGCGAGGCAAGGTGGTGTTCCTCTATAACCTGCTCGACCTCAAGCGCACCACATGGAAGGGGCCTGAGTTGGAAGCCGGCAAGCACACCGTCGTGTTCGACTTCAAGTCCGCCGGTGACGGTTTGGGCAAGGGCGGCACGGGCGTGCTGTACGTAGACGGAAAGGAAGTGGCCAGGAATTCCCTGGAACACAGCACCCCGATCACGTTCCCCGAGGACGAAACATTCGACGTCGGCCAGGACACCCGCACCGGGGTCGCGATGCTGGAGTATCGCTACGATGTTCCGTTTAAGTTCACCGGCAAGATCAACAAGCTGACCTTCAGGCTCGAACCGGAGCCGCGCACGGAAGGAAGGCGCTAGCAGCTTCCAGCCATTGCCAGCAGGGTGGCGAGCGCGAAATCAGGGCGATGAAAAAGGTACTGACTTTCGCCGCTGCTGCCGAAATCGGGACTGGCTTGGCGTTGCTGATTGTTCCGTCACTCGTCGGACAGTTGTTGCTCGGTGAGGAGCTTACCGGCGTCGCCATACAGGTAGCGCGCGTGGCCGGTATCGCCCTGATCGCGTTAGGTGTCGCCTGCTGGCCTGGCCCACCGCTGGTCGGCATGTTGATCTACAGCGTGCTCGTTACGCTATACCTTACCTATCTCGGCTTCATAGGCGGCTTGACCGGTGTCTTTCTGTGGCCGGCAGTCATCCTTCACGCTGTCCTGACCACGCTTTTGACTTATGACATCCCGCGAATGCTACGCGACTTGCGCAAATAAGCCGACAAAATGACCCGCCTTGCGAGTGTTTGTATTAGCCAGAGCGTCGATTTTTTGAATGTCTGCTCTTGCGCCGCTGTTGGGGAAAGGCGGACGTTGAGACCGTCGGATCGACCAAGCCGATTTATACGACCGGGAAGGCGTGGGCACCGCGGTTGTGCTGTTCAACTGGAAATGTATTCGCACTTGGCGCGCACATTTCCCCCCTACTCCGGCTTGGTCGCAGCCTGCACCACCGGGGTCCACTTTTCTACCTCGCCGCGCACGAAGTCCTTGAGCTCGGCCGGCGTCATCGCCTTGGTCTCGACCGAGTCGACCTCGAAGTGCCGACGAATGTCCGGCCGCTCCACGATCTTGACCACCTCGCGATTGAGCGCGCCGACGATCTCCCGCGGCAAGCCCGCCGGCCCGGCCAGCATGTGCCAGGTGGTCGTGACCATGTCCGTGTAACCGAGCTCGCTGAGCGTTGGCGCATCGGGCAGCGCCGGCAACCGCTTCGCGGCTGATACTGCAATTGGCACGAGATTGCCGGCAGCGATGTGCTCGCGCGCGGTCGACCAGTTCAGGCTCCCGATCTTCACCCGCCCGGCCAGCAGATCGATGACCGCCGCGTTGCCGCTGCGGTAGGGAACATGCACCAGCCTGATCCGCTCCCGGGACGCAATGTATTCGACCAGGATGTTGCCGACGGTGCCGGTGCCGGACGAGACGTACTCGATGCCGGTGCTGCGCCGCACCAGCGCGACGAGATCGGCAAACGAATTGATCCCGAGCGATGGATGCACCAGCAGCACGCTCGGCGCGCCTCCGAAGAAGGCGATATGCGTGAAATCGCGGATCGGATCATAGCCGGGGTTCTTGCTCGCGGCCGGCGCAAGCACATGCGACGACATTCCGGCGCCCATGAGCGTGTAGCCGTCGGGATCCGCGCGCGCCACCGTCTGGGCGCCGACGATGCCACCCGCTCCGGCGCGATTCTCCACGATAAATTGTTGGCTGAAGACCGCACCCAGACTTTCCGAGAACAGCCGCGCGATCACATCGGCGGCGCCGCCCGCCGCGAATGGAACAACGACGCGCACCGGCCTATCTGGCCACTCGGCAGCGGCCGGTGCCGTGAAGGAAACAATGCAGGTCAGGATCGCGACCGCGCCAAGACGCCTCCGCCGGCAAGCGACGCGGCGGCCTAACAGGCCGCCCGCGCCAAACCGTGCCCTGCCTGAAACTGAATGGATCATCAATCCAGCTTCTCGCCTGCGCATGATCCTTCCCCAAGGGCGGCGCTGATTCATTCGGGATCATGCCGTGCCGCATTGACCACGCAGGGGCGTGCATGGTCAAGGCAGGGGGTGACATGCCCGGAATGCGCCACAAGGCCAGGGCAAAGAAAATGCAGGAGTAGTGTTCGTGTCGACACACAACGGAAACCCGAGCGAAGCGTCGTCCCCGTCGCCAGCAGCGCACAGCAGCCGGTGGGCCAATGTCGCGTTGCTGCTTTTTTCCCTCTTGGTGCCGCTCCTCACCCTCGAGCTCGGCTATCGCCTAGTCGCCGGGCTCCCCCTGCTCAAGCTCTCCAACTGGCGCACCGAGCGGGTGGTCAGGATCAACCTCGGCGAGCTCAAGGCCATCCCTGATCCTGTTCTGGGCTGGACCAACAAATCGTCGAGCTACAATGAGGACGGCTACACAACGATTGAATACGGCGTCCGCAAGAATTTCGACGAGACCACGATTCGGACTGGCGGGATGCTGGCGGCCGGCGACTCATTCACCGAAGGCTGGGAGGTCAAGGACCACGAAAGCTGGCCGGCGGTGGTCGAGAAGCTGACGTCGGTGCCGGTCATCAATGCAGGCACCGGCGGCTACGGCGCGGACCAGACCATCCTGCGCGCCGAGCAGATGCTGCCCATCGTGAAACCGAAGATCCTGCTCATCGGATTTCACGAAATCGCAATTACACGGGCTGGCCATAGTGCCTTTGGGGCATACAAACCGTATTTCACATTCGACAATGGAGAGCTTCGCTACCATCCCGCAACGTTCGTCCAGCCGCGCGAGAAGAACACCATCGCGTGGAGAGCTGCCTATGGAATTCGCGAGTCGCTCGGCTACTCGGCATTCGCGGACTATCTGCTCAGCCGCCTCAATCCAAACTTCTGGCACGGCGATCCTGACCGCGACCTTTATCAGAGAAGCGGTGCGGACGAGGTCGACGTGACCTGCGCGCTGCTCCAGCGATTGAAGAGCCGCGCCGATCTGGACGGCATCCACATGCTGCTGGTCCTGCAGTATTACGCGACGCTCATTCTCGAGTCTGACCGTCCCGGCCCCTACTCGCAGGCGGTCGCAGCGTGCGCCCACGACATCGGCATCCGGGTGGTCGATCAGTTTGCTCCGTTACACGCCATCGTGACGGCTGGCGGGCCCAACGTTATTCGCGACTACTACTGGCTCACCGATGGAGTCTATGGACACATGACCGCCAAGGGCAATGAGCATGCGGCCAATCTGATTTTCACTGCGCTGCGCGACTGGCTGCCGGAGATTTCAGGCGCACCTTCTCGTGTCGAGGCAGCTCCGCATACCGGCAATACCGAGGAGCCTTAGAGGATGACTCCGAACTGGGAACCGCGGGAGCGGCTCTGTTACGGCTGCAGCTTCGGCAACGCCGCGAACAAGGCCTTTGCGATCAGCTCGTTGGCATAGGCATTCGGATGCGGGTCCGGCGGCGTGACCCAGAGCTTGGAGGACTGCTGGTCGGCCATGGCGGGCAGCACGTCCACGAAAGCAGCACCATGCTCCTCGGCGGCCTGTCGCACCAGATCGGTCACGCGGCCAAAGCGATAGTTCTTGACGTCGTGCAGCTCCGGAAGATTGACGATCACAAGCTTGACGCCGCTTGCCTTGCTGGCCTCCGCGAGCCGGCCGATGGCCGCCTTGGCCTCAAGCCAGCCCTTGCTGGTGCCGTCGCCGTAGAGCGACAGATAGTATTGGGCCCAATCCATGCCGCCCAGGAACTGCCTCACCACTGCGTCGCCGCGGCCGGCCAGGAAGACGCAGGCATAGCAGGCCCGCATCAGTGACGATGGCGACCTCGCCGGCTCCAGCAACTCAGCATCGTTGACGAAATAGTTCAACACGACGACGTCGGGCCGGTAGCGATGGCCCGTGGCGAGGAATGCCTGCACCTCCTGCACCGTGTTGTAGTTGCCGACCCCGAAATTGATCACCTCCGCATCGATGCCAGCCGCCGCATACATGCGCTCAATGCGCTTGGCAAAGGTGTCTTCGACCGGCACACCCCAGCCGACGGTGAGCGAGTCGCCAAGCATAGCGATGCGCAGCTTCCCGGGCACCCGCTCGAAGGAGTATTCGCGGTCACGCAGTCCCTGCGCGTTAGTGCGAAAATCAACGCCCATCAGGCGCGCCTGACGGTTGGGCGCGTGCTCGTGCCCGATCAGCGGATCAGCCGCGACCTGCTTCACGTCGCGGGCGTATTTCCACATCTCGAGGTCGAATTGCATGCCATCGTCGACCACGAAGCGGGTCAACAATTCGAGACCGAAGGCTGCGATCACAAGCGAGACAAGCGTCGCCAGCAGGTTGGACAGAATGCGACGCACGATCAGACTTCCTACTTATTTCATGTTGAAAATCGACAGGCCCTGCACCGACGCGTGATGCCCCGATACGCGATGCACCGACGCGTTATGAACCTCACTCGTCGTGCACCCACTGACGCACGCTATCGTCGCAAGCTTTGACCACGCGCGGCCGCTACCGGTCAAGGCAGCGCTGCTGCCGAGAGGTCGTCGGAGGTACTTCACGAGGGCAAGGCACAACCGAATGTTGCGCCAGTTCCCCACGCGAACGTGCCGGGGCGAATTGCTGCCGGCAACGCACGGTGCGCCGGAACGCACTCAAATTTGTTCTGCGGACGGGCGTAAGGCCGCTTCTAACTCGCAACGGCCGCCGGCTGGGCGTCGTGTGGCTCATCCTCGCCGAGAATACCTTGGAGCGCGTCCTGCAGCTCGCTGCGCCGATAGGGCTTCTTGAGGATTTGCCATTGCTCGTAGGAATCCTCCGAGGAGCGACCGCTCTTCAGATCAGGGAACCCGGAGGAGAGTATGACCTTCAGGCCGGGCCGCCGCGCGCGCGCCAGATGCGCAAGCTCCACGCCATCGATCGGGCCTGGCATGACGATGTCGGAAAACAGAAGATCAAAAGATTCCGGGCTGGAGATGATCTCCAGTGCCTCCGCCGGACCGCTTGCCTCGATGGTGCCGTATCCCAGTGAATTGATCTGGGTGATGACCGACTTGCGCACGAGATCGTCGTCGTCCACCACGAGGATGGCCTTGTGCTTGCGCGCCGGCATCAGATCGTCCGCCGGCGCAAGCGCCGGCGCCGCGACCTTCTGCAGCTGCGCTGCGCGGGGAAAGAACAAGGTGAAAGTGGTGCCCAGGCCCACCTCGCTCATCACCTTGATATGCCCCTTCATCTCCTTGATGAAGCCATAGACCATGCTGAGGCCGAGTCCCGTGCCCTTGCCGACCTCTTTGGTCGTGAAGAACGGGTCGAAGACCCGACTCAGTTTTTCGGAGGAGATTCCGGCACCCGTATCGGCGACCTCCAGCACCGCGTAGTCGCCCGGTGCGAGATCGTCGGCGATGGACGCGTCCTGCTTCGTCAGCGTGACGTTGTACATCCGGACCGTGATTGCCCCGCCGTCCGGCATCGCGTCACGGGCATTGACGACGAGATTGGTCAAAGCGCAGCGCAATTGTGCGGAATCGGCCGTCACCGAAAAGACGTCCTCGCTCGATGCCGTCTCGAGCGTCACCTTGCGGCCCATGGCGCGCTTGAGCAAGCGCACCTGATCGTCGACGATCGCCTTGGGATCGATGGTCTCCAACTTGAAGGCATGCTGCCGGCTGAAGGTCAGCAAGCTATTCGACAGCTCGGATCCGGTCAGCGCAGCGGTAAGCGACGATTCAATCAGCTCGAGCTCCGGCGAGCCCGGCGACGCGGTGTCTTTCAAGAGATCGAGATTGCCGATGACGACCAGAAGGAGATTGTTGAAGTCGTGGGCGATGCCTCCGGTCAGTTGGCCGATAGCCTCGAGCTTTTGCGACTGCACCAGCCGCTTCTCCATCTCGGCGCGCTCGGCGATCGAGCGCTCGAGCGACTCCGACTTGTCCCGCAAGGACGCTTCCGATGTGGCCAGCGAGCGCATCTCGTATCCGGCGACGAGCAGCAGAAAGAGCGAGCAGGCGACAAACACGAAGCCGCCGAGACCAAGGACAATCGCCTGAACGCGCCAACGCGCCAACGCAACATCGACCGATGTTGACACAGAGACCGCCAGCGGAAACCCCTGCAGAGGTCGCGCGGACGCGAGCCGCGCCTGCCCCCCGAACGCTCCCGGCGTGACAAAAGAACCGCCCCCCTGGGCCATGGCGTCAAACCAGGCCGAGGTCGACGGCATGCGCTGACCCGAGAAATCGGTTTGCTGCGGATGGCGTACGAGAATCGTGCCGTTCGTCAACGCCAATATGAAGGTGAGGTCGCGCACTGATTTGATCGAGTCGTAGATGATCTCGAAATATTTCCTGTTCACCGAGATGTAGACGACGCCGATGAACTCACCTTTTGCATCTTTCAGGCTGCGGGCAAAGACGACGGTCACTTCGCCATTGACCCTGTTTCGAATGGGCGACGATATCGCCAGCTCGTCGCGTTCCTGTGCGCGCGCGCTGCGGAAATAATCGCGGTCCGCGACGCTGATCGCCGGAGCCGGCCAACTTGCGGTTGACAACAGAACTTGACCGCTGGCGTCGGCCACCGCAATATTGAAAGCCTGCGGAACGCGCGCAAGCTTGGCCTTGAGCTTCTCTTGCATCGCAGGCAACGCCACGGAACGGCGCCACGCGTCAACATCATCGCTCTCGCGATGCAGGAAATCATCACGCGTCTCTGCCAGCACGACATCAATGGTCTGCAAAAAGCGGGAGAGCTGCCCCGCCAGCACCAGCGCAAGATTTCCGGTCTCTTCGAACGCGTCACGCCGGGCATCCACCCGCAATTGCCAAACCGCCCAGCCCAACGACCCGGCCGCAATGACGAGCAGCAGGACAGCAGCAGCCGACAACGCGCCAATCGAGTTCTTGCGCTTGGACGTGGACGGTGCGTGGTTTTTTCGCAATGCGGTCATTGCAAACCACTAACCCGACCCGTGAAAAGAATCGGATAAAAAGGATGGTAAACTATCGGCGATCCTTAAGGACACTCGGCGGCCGAGAAGGCGCGGCAGTTTGCCCGCACCAAGCGTGAGACGTGCGCTCGCTGGTTGGCCCATCGGCACGACCCATTCGGGATGCGATTATGACCCATAAATAATGCTTAGTGAGGCAGTAAATTTAACGCTCCGGTAACGTTCCTATTTTACCATTAACACAGAAAGGCAGCCAATCGCGGGGGACGTCCGCGCGCGATTGCCGCCGGGGGCGCTGAGCGCTCGGTGCTTCTCGAGGGGGCATGGCTGCCACTCTTAGGCGCATGCGCGCTCGACGGAAACGCACCAAAGTCATGACCCAGATGCATGCCACTGGGGCCGAGCCGGCCCTCGATGCCGGCCAGGCTGTTCCAGCCGACTCGACCGGCGGCCAATCCTCCGCCCTGCCTGCCCAGGTTGTCAGCTTCGCCATCGGCGACGAGCAGTACGGCGTCGACATCATGGCGGTCCGCGAGATCAAAGGGTGGTCGGAGATTACGCATCTGCCGAAGCAATCCGAATACGTGCGCGGTGTGCTCAACCTGCGCGGCGTCATCGTGCCGATCATCGATTTGCGCTGTCGGTTCGGCCAGGGGCTGACCGAGGCCACGGCGTTGCACATCGTGATCATCGTGCAGATCGCATCGCGGCAGGTTGGCCTGCTCGGCGACCGGGTGCTCGACATCGTGTCGTTCGAGACCACGCAAATTCAGCCAGTACCTAGAATCGCCAACGGCTCTCGCGTTGGATTCCTGTCCGGCTTGGTGCCGACCGAGAGTGGCATGATTGCCGTGATCGACCTTGCCAACCTGCTGGCTTTGCAACTTGACGACGACGCCGACGCACCTGCCGCAACAAAAACTGCGTTGTCGGCATAGACGGGAAAAAGGCACTCCCGAGCAATATCACCCCATCGAATAAAGAACCAATTGAGGAGCAAGCCCATGGTTCGTCTGTCCGACATCCGTATCGGAACCAAACTTTCCATCATGTCCGGAATCGGCGTCCTGCTTGTGGTCGGGATCATCGTTGCCCAGTTGCACGGCAATAGCGCCGTCAGGAGCGCAAACGAGGCTGTCAGCCTTCAGCAGCACCTGGCGCATGATCTCCTCGGGGCCAAGGCTTCGGAGCGAGCCATGCAGATCGCGGTACGCGACATCCGCCTCGCGCGGTCCCGCCAGGATCTGGAGAATGCGCTCAAGGCTCTTGAGACGCATCACACGTCTGCTCATCACCAGGTCGACCCGATGATCAACAAGTTTCGCACCGCTGAGAATCGCTCGCGGGCGGAGACCCTCAAGGGTAACTTTGATAAATATATCGTCGGCGCAAAGGAAATTGCCGCCGTCAGGACGCAAATGATCGACCTGCAAAGCCGCCAGCCGGCTGGCGATGCCGCGTCCCGAATTGCCGAGCTCGACGCGGAGGCCATTCGGATTGCTCGCGAGAAAACTCTACCGCTGGTCGCGGAGTCCGAAAAATTGATCGAGCAAATCGAGGAAGTCGCTTCGCGCCTGATGAAGGAGGAGACCGAGAAATCCGCTTCCGAAATGGCCTCGGCGGAGCGGATCGGTCTCGGGATGGGATTGCTTGCTGTGATAGTTCTGATCGCCTCGGCGATATTCGGCGCCCGATCGATCGCGGCCCCGCTGCGCAAGATGGCTGGCGTCCTCAGCGACCTCACCAACGATCGGATCGTGGATGTGCCGTATGCCGATCGCGGCGATGAGGTCGGCCAAATCGCCAAGGCGACCGAAGTCTTCAAGGACTCGATCGCCGAGAAGGTGGTCAATCTGCGGGTGCGCGCCGGCCTCGACGTGGTGCGCTCCAACGTCATGCTCGCCGACGACAGCTACAATGTCATGTATCTGAACGCGAGCTTCAAGAGCATGATGCAGGACGCCGAAGCGGAAATTCGCAAGGTCATGCCGTCGTTTGACTCGAGCAAGCTGCTCGGCGCCAACATGGACATGTTCCACAAGAACGCCGCCCACCAACGCCGGATGATGGAATCGCTCACCGGAACCCATGAGACACGCATCTCCATTGGAACCCAGAAGTTCTTCCTGGTTGCCACTGCCGTGTTGGACAAGCACGGCAAGCGTTCCGGTACCGTGGTGGAGTGGCGAAACGAGACGGTCGAAAAGTCGATCGAGGCGGAGGTTGACGGGTTGGTCAAGGCGGCCGTAGCTGGAGACTTCTCGCAACGCGTGCCGCTCGAAGGCAAGAAGGACTTCATGCTGAATCTCGCCACCGCAATGAATACGCTGTGTGAGACGACGGGCAAGGCGTTGAACGAATTTGCCGGCATGTTCGGCGCGCTCGCCGAGGGCGACATGACCCAGCGCGTGAGCGGCGACTATCAGGGCATGTTCGGCAAGCTCAAGGGCGACGCCAACAGCATGGCGGAACGGATCG
>Ga0134124_10004640_pt1 | contig 11051 bp, 13 predicted proteins | sample KB304_FD_96880 | JGI IMG/M metagenome (GOLD analysis project Ga0134124, IMG submission 96880) | Terrestrial soil microbial communities without Nitrogen fertilizer from Kellogg Biological Station, Michigan, USA - KB3-0-4 | ecosystem: Environmental > Terrestrial > Soil > Unclassified ... | reverse complement strand
TTGACCTTCAAACTTCGGTGACTAATGTCTCGCGTCCTCACAGATATTCCGACTTAGCTCAGTTGGTAGAGCAGGCGGCTGTTAACCGCCGGGTCCAAGGTTCGAGTCCTTGAGTCGGAGCAAATCTCGCAAGCATTCGGGTTCGGTGTTGACCAACCCGCGACGGAAGTAAGCACTCGGTCGACTACGTCGCAGCGCTTCGGTTCTTGGTGGACGTAGACCTGGACAGTGATGTTCATGTTCATCGGTCCCCAAATACCTTCGCGTAGATCTCAGCCATCGCGAGTTTGGTCTCGATTCCGCGCAACGCGACCACTTCACCAGCGCCGTACTCGCGCAGCCGCCAGCCGTCGGCATCGCGTGTGTAGTGTTCGACGAACGGCTCGGTTGACGAGCACATGAGGTAATCCGTACAGCTCGGGATCGTGCGGTAGTCGTGGAACTTGGCACCCCGGTCCCTGCGCTCCGTCGAGTCGGAGAGGACCTCAACGACGACGGTCGGATTCACGATCGCATCGCGCTCCTCGTCGGCAAATTCAGCTGCACCGCAGACGACAGTCGCGTCGGGGTAGTAGTAATGCCCGCTCGCGCGAACCAGCACCTTCATGTCCGACGGTAGAGCGACGCACGGGCGGTCGCGCAACGCCCCGCGCAGCTCGGCGACGATATTGGCGACGATGACGTTGTGCTCGAGGCTTGCTCCCGCCATCGCGAGCATCTGCCCCTGAAATAGTTCGTGCTTGAGAGGGGAGGAGCGCTCGATGGCCAGGTACTCGGCGATCGTAAGTAGGGTCGGAGCGGCTTCAGCCATCAGCTCTAGCCCTCGCCTTCCCAGTCCAGAGTTTCCTCCTCGGAGGAGAATTCGTCGGGCCGGGGTGCGTTTTCCGTGTAGTCGAGCACCGCTGACTTCGGATCTGCAGCGATGGCGACGCCAATGTGCTTACGAGCGAGGTTCGGAATTGCTTCCCGTTCGCGCATGTCCTCGATGGTCATGAGGATGGCTTCGCGTGCGTGGGCCAGCGCCTCTTCCGCCGTCTCGCCCTGGCTGTAGCAGCCGGGGAATGCGGGCACGACGGCTACATAGCCGCCTTCGGGATCGGGCTCGAGAACCACGTGGTAGCCGGTCTGTTCCACGTTGTGAGTCTATCCTGCCCGTTGACGAGCGGCCATGGTCGCGCCCAACCGGTTCAAGATTTGCGTTACACGAGCCCGGGAGATGCCCTCACGCCGAGCGATTGCGGCTCGAGAGGCGAGCTCGCCGGTCTCCTGTTGGCGCATCCATTCAAAGGCGAGCTGCAGGGGATCGTGCCGGTCACGGGACGTATCGCGAATCCGCGGTTTTCTTGCGGCAGCGAAATCCGCGATGACGCAGGACGCAAAATTCTTACTTTAGGAGCTGTTGAGGAGCCCTCAAAAATAAGCCGATCCGTAGCACGAAAGCGCTATCGGAGTGGGTGTTCGTAAATGCCGACAGTTTTTGGTGAGCGCCGGTCGTATTGCCCCCGACTGTGCCCTCCGTCCCATTGCAAAGCCGGCCTCAAGCTCGGCTTTCGGCTGAGGCTCGTTGAGCGTTCGCCGACTCGATCCGCAATGCGGCCGCCGCGGGTGCCGCACGAGGCGCTCGGACGGTTGCTGATCGACGCGGTGCCGAGCGCGGTCATAGACTGTGCACGCGAGACGCGAGCGGAGGCGATAGCCGACTTGGCAAGCCATCACCTTCGCCCTTGTCACCTGAATACTCGACAGCGGGCGGCGCGTCACTGGGAGTCAAGAAGAAAGGCAAGATGGTACAGTATGACCCGAGCCATTGCTTTCGGCTCTGGTCCACCAGTGAAAAAATGACTATCCCCGCGATAACGCACTTAGGCGTCCGACGCGCTTAGCGTGACCAGCCATGCCAAATGAACCTGTGACAACCGGTCAGATGAGCAGCGGGATTGCGTCGGTGACCACCGAACGCATCTTCCGCACTACGTTCATTTTCAGCGACTTCCCTACTTCTGAAAAGGCTCACTTCATACACAATGAAATTGCCCGTCTAGCGAGCAATCCTGCGTCTCTGCACCCGGGCTTGCAGATCGCCGAAGAAGGTTCCGGAAGCAAGCTAGTCAACATTGCATTCGTGATGCTAAGCGTGGTGGCCTACGGAGGTCAGATGCCGCCTGATTGGATAGGTTGGCTATATCCTGCTCTCCCCGGCGCACAATTCGGTCTCCTAATTTGCGTCGCGGGGCAATGCCTAATGTGGATATCTCAGCGTCAACGCACGATCGAGTTGGCGGACGATCGTGAATCGTACGTCCGAGGCTTAGAGGACCTTGCGAGACGAGAGGCACTCTAATTATGCACAGCTCTCAGGGCCAACGCTTGCTAGCAAAAATTGGCTTGTCGGGGTCGTGGGGAGGAGTCGGACAGGCTGTCGGTACCGTGATTGCCGCAAGCGCTGGCGCTTCGCATCCAGCCTTCTGGGGCGCTGCAACAGCGTCCGTGCTTGCTCTCGGAGCGGTCGTCGGTCTTCTGCCAGGCGCCGAGCGAAAACCCCACGCAGACTTGGAACGTTGCCTGAACATGCTTGGAAGAATGTTGATTGCTAATCAGCTGCGCGAGGCAGAGTACGAGCGCCTTCGCGCGCGTTGTCTGGACGATTTTGAACGAGTGACCCACGAAAGGTAGGAGCCCGAGCGTCCCGACTGGCGCTGATCAGCCGCGATGGCGACCTGCGCGAGCGTCAACGCGCAACGCCTTTGGCAAGTCGGCCGGGCAGCAACCGATATCCGACCCGGTTCGGTAGCAAGTCGTCGTCCGTGGCACGAAGCCGCACTCTCGTTGAACACGCCACACTCACATTCAACCGCCTGCGGCACCCCGTTCTTGCGGATCGCATGCGGCAGTCGGGTCAACATCCGGCGACACCGAACCACCGCACCCAACCGCCCGAGTATACGAGCAAGGCCAGCGGGAACACCTTGAATGAATTCGCCCACGCGACAACGGCGGCTTTGGATACGTTTACCAGCCATTTGAAGCTCATCCCTTCGTTTGGTTGGGCCTCGCCGCAGTTGTGTATCGCTTCGCCCGATCGCGAAGCTCATCCCATACGGCATGGCTCAGCCTCTGCCTCAATTCGTCTTCGATCTCGAAGTCAATTCACGCTCATCGAGCGCATGGGTTTCGACGGAGGCGGCAGCGCTCAGGGCGTCCTGTCTGCGCGACGGATTTTCAAGCTTCTGACGATCCGGAGCGTCCAGCAGAGCATATCGAGGCGGACAGGAGGCCGTCTCGCAGCGCACCGTGCACACCACGAGGTAGAACGGCCGCAAGCGAAGTTCGACGCCATGGCGGCGCGTATTTTTTGGCGGTAGCCGAATCGCAAGACTCCGAGGGCGGTTAGCGCCCCGCGTTTCCTTTCCGGCTGCCGCTTGGCCCTCACCCGTTGACCAGCTTGCGCAGGTCTGGGTGGTGCGGAAAATCATCGAGCGCCGCTTCGACAAGTTTGTATTGCGTGATTCCAACCCCTCCACCTCCACGCTGGAGTGTCTGTAGCGCTGCGAACCAATTCGCTCGCCCGGTCCCCACCAGGCGAAGACGCGAGAGGTCGCCGCCAGCACGCGCCCATATCTCCTGATCTTCTGGTCCCGCAGGATAAAGGCTGCAGAGGATGTCCTCGAGTTGGCGCAACGGATCGTGCCTCGTGTCCACGACGGCGGCGATTCTTGCGCTCTTTGTGCCTCCACGATCGAGGGCGATCGCGAAGTTGTCCTCCAAGTCGCTGGCCTTAAAGATCGGGTGCTGACGTCCAGGCGCCGAAGCCCGGACCTTCTCCGAAATGTGGTTGAATACTTCGAAGACGCGGATCACTCCGTCGCCCTGGGTGCGAGCACCTCCTCGTAGGGCGTCGAGGAGGTGCTCGGTGAACAAGCTGTTCGTGGCTCCTGCAAGCACGAGAGACGTTTCTGTCGCCCTAGACGAAGCGATCAGGACACGGCCGGTGCCTTGAGCTAACCGATTCAGCGATTTTTCACTAAATCCGAGTTGCAGCGGTTGCGTGTTGCTGGTGGCCTTAAAGCTACCTGCGCCACCGGAATGACACGCATCGATGAGGACTACAAGCCGCTGGGCCGTGATGCGCGAGAGTGCGGCAGATAACTCCCTTTCGGAGAGCACTGTCGACGAAATTTGCGTGGGGTCGCAGTCCACAGGCACGAGTGCGCTCTCAGGGTTCGCTGCATCGCCGATGCGTGCCCCGTGGCCTGAGAAGAAGATCACTACAGTGTCGTCAGCCTTCGCGCGGTTGGCGAGTGCGTGCAATTCGCGGCGCAACGCGTCGAGCGTGGCGTTCGCGTCGAGTAGCAGAGCCAGCTTCTGGGGATCGTATCCGCAATGCTCGGGTGAGGTGAGAACGGCCGCAACGCCACGCGCATCGTCTATGACCACCTTCGGGAGGGGCGCTACTTGTGGGTAGGCTGCCACGGCGATCACTAAGGCATGTCCGCTCGGGAATCCCGCCTTTGCTGCTGCGCTATTTGCTGCAATTCCGCTCATCGTTCGATCCCAGTTCTGCTTTCAGCGCCGCGTGTCTTTGAAGTCAGGATCCATAGCCAGGCGACGGAGTTCTTCGTTCAGCGGGTAGTCTCGTGTCATTTCCCCTATGAGCGCTGCCGCAGGCGGTCGCTTGCCCCGACGAATCTGGCCGATCGCATCGTGCCAGCGCGCGCGACCTGTGCCGTGTGTCGGCAGATCGGCCTGCCGCCCCCCGGCGCGCCCCCAAAGTTCGTTGTTGTCCGGGCCGGTGGGATAGAGGTCGCATGCAAGGTCCCCCAAAATCGCCCACTTCTCGTCCAGTGAAACAGGCGATACGCCCAGCGCCCAGCGCGCGAGCGTGGTTACCATGGTCCTGCAAATCCCTAGGACTGGTTTTAGATCTACGCGCTCATTTCGCGCGCGGTTGAGTATGTGGTCGACGGCCCTCTGCCAGCCGCGCTGGAGCACTAGCTTGCCGATTGCTTCGGTGTCGCTGGCTGACAAGGCGCTGCGAACGGCCGTGCGATTCGTCAACCACTGCAGAAAACGGACTTCGTCGAAGGCGGGTAACATCGACATGACTCGAATCGCCGGGTCTACGTCAGCGCTGCGTAGGGCTTGGTCCAACACGTCGCCAGCGAGCACGACGAGCGCGAGTTCATTTTCGGGAGGATCCACCACGCCCGTCGAAATGGCCCGCTTGATCCAACCAGTCGCCGTGGCTTTCAAGAGGTTATCATGGACTTTGCCGCTGGTCCGACCCCAGACTTGTGCGCGCCGCGGATAGTCGCTGAGGTCCGCCAGCGGTGTCGCTGAGAGCGCGACCAGCAGGTCGTTGTTGGCCGCTCTGCTGTCCAAGAGCGTATCCAGTACAGCTCCGAAAGCTACGCCCGGATTCGCCGGGCCCCGCCATGCATTGGGGTTGGCGCCAAGCGCACGCGCCCAAACAACCTGCGCGGCGGCACCACGAAAGTCCGTGTCTCGAAAGAGTTGTGGGTCCCGTGCGACCTCGTCGGCGGCGACTTGCAGAAGGCGTGTGTCTGCCAACTCCAATGCGATGTCGAGCGTCTCGCTAGGTGTGGCTCGACAAAGAGCCGCTCGCACTCCGGTTATGGTTCCGAAGTCGACGTCGACTGCGAGCTGTCGCCGGATTGCTTCACGCGCACCTAGTGTCGTGCCGGCGGCCGTGCCGTGAAGACGAAACCAGCGTTTGGATAGCGCGACCGCCATTGCGGCGTCGCCGGCAGTTCGGCCCAGATTTGCAGGCGCCGCGTCGGCGAGTCGAGCCTCGAGGTCGCGTTCAACTGGTAGATGACTGGCGAAGGTGATCAAAGTCGCGGGCTGCGCGACTGCCCAACGCCAGAACGCGCTTGGGAACAGCGAAGATTGGCTTCGTGAAGCGTTCGCTAGGCCAGTGAGCAGCGCTTCGCGCCAAGCAGGGATTGCGGCTGCAGGAGATGTTGCGTTGTCGATTGCACTTAGCAGGGGTTCGTCCTCTGCCTTGGTGAACCCATTGCTCTCGGCCCAGATACGAAGCGCGGACCACACGGCGGCGGCCGTGGGAAATGCATCGACTCGGAGATTGCGGAGCAACAGAACGTCGCTCGCGGTTGCCGAGGGAAACCGTGACACAAGCCTTTCTGTGAGCCTTGCCTTTGTTGCCGCTCCTGCGGCTGCGTCGGGCGACAGGAGTTCGACTAGGCGGAGAACGGCCACGCACTCGTCAAAGGGCGGGTTCGAGGTCGACGCCAACTCGTAGGCCCTCTCAAGCAAGGACAAGTTATGAAAGTTGTCGAGTCGCGCGTCAATATCTCGAGCGAAGGCGCGGATGGGTTCGGCGGCTGCCCCGCCGCTAATTATCTCTGTCGCCCGCGAGACGCCTAACGGCGCCGCAGTCGGGACGACGCGATACCCGGTCCAGCGAGCTGCAAGGGTCGAAGGCGTGCACACAAGTGAAGGCAGCTGCAGCTCAACCAGATCTTGTGGCCCCAGGCTAAGCCGGAATGCGAAGCCGGCGCGGAGCTCAGGCCAAAGATGGAACCACAGCGACGCCACCAACTGTTCAAAGTCCTGGTGACCGATTCGGACTACCGGCCCCTTCCCACGGGTCGTCAGAGCTTCGGCCGTCGCCAGTAGATCCCCCGCTGGCGGCGGCCGTGCGCTCGACGCCGAAATTTCCCGCGACCGCAGGCTCTCGGGTACGACGGGCGTGGAGATCAGGAGGCCCAACAGCGGCCGCAAATCCATCGTTGTCGCCATCTCGTCCAGCGGCGCGATCAGGGCGTGGGACAGGACCATACCGGCCCTGGTCGCGGCCGGGTCGGAGAACGTACGCGCTACGACATAGCGATTCCCATGCGGGAAGCCGCTCAGGAAGGGAGACCAACTGGCCCCTGGCGGAGCGGTGTCCGGCAGGTCCATACGCGATACCAGCTCAGACCAGGAGGAGCTGGCGTCGCTCGCCAATCGGAGCGCGTGTCCGCCACGAACCTCGCCGTAGATCGCTTGCTCGAGTTTCATGCTCTTACCGGGGCGGTTCTCAAGAGCCTCCGGCCAACAGTTCCTGAATGGGCAGCGTGAGGTCCGTAGAGCGCTGGCCGTCGGGCAAAACGACATAGCCGAAGTGTTCTGGCCCGCGAGCAGCATACTCCATGTCGCGCTCCCGCGGACTTAGAGGTCGCTCCAGAGCCGAGAGGCCAAACAGGCTGGGGGCCGCCCAAGTACTCGTCACGAAGCTGGCTAGCATGGGGAGCCGGTGCTTCAGAACTGCGAGGGGCTGGTCATCGGTTTCCAGCTCATCCCAGCAAGAAAGGAGCACGCAAAGCTTCGGACTCCCGAGCGGCTCATCGCTGATCGCGCCACGAACGTAGACGAGCATTTGGAGCAACTCGATTAGTCTGGCTTGATCAGAGAGCTGAACCTCGCGATTGTCGGTGCCCATTCCCTTGAGAGCATTCAGCGGGCGCGAGAAGACGTCGTCGCTTGCTCGAGTCTGCTGGAGGCGGATAAGCAACAGCCAAGCGGGCGCGGAGATCAGGCGGGCGCGCCACGGTGCGGGGATACGACGGGACGCCGACACAGCACGAACCTGCTCGCCGCCATAATCGGGCCACACGAGTTCCGCCTTGTTGCCGCTGGTGTCAATGATCGGCCAAACGCTCTCGACGTACGTGGTGGTGGCGGTGTGCCCGGCCGCCATTCCCTCATTGAGGCTCTCCATCGCAGCCTCAAACGGCTCCAAATTGGTGGCCGCGCCGTCCATCCGCAGGCGCCCGTCGCCCTTCATCAGCCGCTTCAAGACCTGGGCCCCGTAGTGTGTCTTGCCAACGCCAGACTCGCCGATCAGCAGGATTGAGCTGGTCTTCATATTCACCTTGCGCCAAACATAAAGAGCGGATCATTGCTGGTGGCGGCGACCAGCGGCAAAACCAGCCGCGCGCGCCGGGCATTTAGCGTCCAGTCGAGGAGTTCAATGAGACCTTGGCCCTTGTCTTGAGCCCCTTCGGCGCTCGGCGCGATGCTCACGGAGAATTCCACAGCGTCGGGCATTGGCCCGAGCACTCCGTCGCGGACGGTCTTTTCCATCTCCGTCGCGATTGGAACGTCCGCTTTGGTCCAGACGAGCGCCACTTTGCGCGTCGTGCGCTCTGCGGCCAATCGCCGAGCGAGGAGCTGCAGTGAACCGCGCGCCGAACCCATGTTGGCGCCACTGAGGGCTTCGCGATCGGCGATCAGCAAAAAAATATCGGCGTGCTCGGCTACCCAACGAGCGCCCTCACCATCGATCGCGTGCCGGTTCACTGCCCATTTTTGGAACCACTCTCCAGGCGCGTCAGTGAAGAGATAGCTACGAGCAAGGCCGCTCGTGTCGCGGAACCCGAGATGGAGCAAGCCGGGCGCGCGACCGCCTCGGCTGCTGGTGTGCGGTGGGAAGGTTGGTTGCTGACCAGGCGTCCACCGCAGCGCGCTGGCCACGGCCTCCCATCCCGCGAGTGAATACGAGCCCGCGAACTGGCGCGCGTTTCCCCCTCCCAGGCCGCGACCGACGAGGAGGTACCACGCTGCCAGCAGCGTCGTTTTGCCTGCGTTCTGCGGTCCGGCAATGCCCACCACGAATGGCTTGCGGCGGCCGCCCACGAAGCCCAGGTCCGCCAACCCCAGCGCACTCCCAGACCAAGGAAGTAACAGTTCGTCGGTGGTCGTTTCGTCTTGGGTGCCCGACGCCTCTGCAAGTCCTTTCCAATCCGGGCACTTGCCCCTATCCAGAAAGCCCAGGTCACAGGTGCTCTCTGGGGCATAGCAAGTGGATCGCTTGCATGTTTCCATTAGGTCTTCCGCCCCTTCTTCTTGACCTCGATGCCCTGTTGCGCCGCGCGGGCGGCTTGGAGTTCACGGAAGAGCCATGTCGCCCACTCCGCTACCTTGAGCGTTGCAGCGGGTGGAACGCCAACCAGACGCCGGAACGCCTGATCGTCGATCGCGGATTCGGCCGCACCGTGTCCGATGAGGCCCAGCAGCGGTCCGCGACCAATAGGTTCCGGGACCATCGCCGCCGCGGCGTGGCGTAGCGGCGTCAGCTCACCGGAACTCAGGACCTCAGCTAGCAGGTCGCGAATTGGCCGGCTCTGGTCCACCTTTAGGGACGGCAGGCTGAGGACGGTTTCGTGAAGGAACGCTGCCACGCTAGCCGGCGAGAAGGTTGGCACCTGCGTATGCAGGTCGAAGGCCATCAACGCTGCCGCGGTTGAAGCTGGCAGTGCGCGGTAGCTGATGCTGGCGCTCGGCGAGTAGAGCGCTTCCTTCCACCAGATCAGGCTAGTTCGACGCTGCAAGCCGGCCGTCGCGCCGCTCACGGCCTGCAGTGTGGCATCGACATGGGCCGAGACGGCTTGAGCCAATTCCTTCAATGGCGCGGCGATGTCGACGGGGGAAATCTTGGGCGCTTTCGCCCCTACGCCTATTGCTTCCGCGACTGCAGCCGCCAGCCGGTTTGCGAACTCTGAGGTCCATTGTTGGTTTTGGTTGGGCCAATGCGGATTCCCCCCAGTTGCCCCCGTCATGCTATGCGGGCCAGCTGCCGCTGCGAATTTTTGCGCGAGGGCCGCCTTGTCTATGGCCGCAGGAGGATTGATTGTGACTTCGATCGCCTCAGGGGGACTGAAGATCATGGCGGGGACGACGATCGCGTCCGGCGTCGACCACTCGGCTTCTGCGCGTGCATCGACACGTCGCTCGATGTCCACGACCACCTCGGCCCAGATCGCCCGCTCGTTGCCAGCCTCCATGAAAGGGAGCGCGTTGCGGGCCGACGTCACGAAGGCGACGCCGACCTTGTCCGTTTCGGCCGCCGCCTGGACGAGAGCGTCGAGCAACACTGCCCGAAGGACCGCTATCGGGGTTCCCGAGAACGTGTTCACGTACGTCGGCCAGCGCTTCTGGAGTGCGCCAGCGGCTTCCTTGATGACTGGGTCTTCCGTCGGAGCCTCCGGGTCAAACGCGATTAGCGCAAACGGCGCGGTCTTGGACGGCGACTTCTTCAAGACCGCCGCCAGATCTGCCGACGTCTCGTGAAGTTTTGCGAGCTTGGCATCGTCCCCGCCGACGTTGATGAGCCCAGCGTTCAAGAACCGCAAAATGATTTGATCACTCACGACGATTTCCTCGTGCTACGGGCCTCTCCCCCTCGGGATTGCCACTGCCACTCGATGCGGTAGCCCGCAAATCAACGGCGCCTACGTTCTTACACCGGGTAGCCGAAAATTGTTGACTCTTTTGGCCGGCTTTTGTCGGGGGATCAGCCCAAGCCTAGCTCCGTGACGAAATGTGGGCGCTGCCAATGGTATCTTTCCCAAACAGGAACGCTCCCTTGCCAGCGCAACAGCTATCGGCTGCCTCGTCGCGGGGTGCGATGACTAAACGGGTAGGACCAACACAGTCGGGAAGTGACGCTGGAGGCGCTTGAGATCGTCGACGTCAGACGTGTAGACGATGCCGCCGCCGCGCAGCGCGGCGGACGCCATGACGACCGCATCCGCGAGGGTCGAGCCTTTGACCGCGCCTAGCGCTTCCCCGGCGGCGCGACAGAGCGAAGGCGGCATGTCTTCAACGACGACGGCGGCCAAGATTTCCTCTCGAATGGAGCTTGGTCCGCGCGGCCATTCGACGTAGACGACCGCAGGCACGATCGGAAGAATCCGCAGCGTACGATATTTCGGAACGCTTCTGTTGCGCGCTGTTTGGGCCGCTCGAGCGCGAGCAGCATTCCGGTATCGAAGGTGAACGTCACTTAGCCTTTCGACGCTTCCGCTCGGGCGAGGGCACCCCGTGTTGTCATCCAGCGAGAAGCGGGTGGTCTTGGTTCGCCCCGAGCGCATAATGGCACTGGAGCACATTAGCCGCAGTCAGTCCTGCGGCCACTGCTACTGTCGCAAGCGGGGTGAAGGCGAGTGCGCTGCCTTGCCAGTCTGTCGAGCGCGTCCGACCTGGCTGGCGAGGCTTGCCAGCTTGGCTCGTACGGATCGCGATCACTT
>Ga0134124_10004639_pt1 | contig 11051 bp, 6 predicted proteins | sample KB304_FD_96880 | JGI IMG/M metagenome (GOLD analysis project Ga0134124, IMG submission 96880) | Terrestrial soil microbial communities without Nitrogen fertilizer from Kellogg Biological Station, Michigan, USA - KB3-0-4 | ecosystem: Environmental > Terrestrial > Soil > Unclassified ... | reverse complement strand
CATCCCCCCCAAGGCCAACAGAGCAACTAAAGTCCGTACTGCATCAATACGCTTGTGGATTTCCCAAAACATCTTCGCTACTTACCCTCGCCCTGAAGATTCGATACACCCAGATTTTATAGGCTATCACAATCGGTACCATTATCAAAGCCACCACCGTCATGATCCTGAGCGTGTACAAACTGGACGAAGAGTTGAAGATCGTCAGGTTTGAAGCCGCGTCAAGACTTGAGGGGAGCAGGTTGGGAAACAGCCCGGTCACACCGGTAAAGACCACAAATACGATGGTCAGACATGAAAAAATAAATGCTTTTCCGGTTTCATTCTTGCCGGCAAACACTTTTACCATAAGCAGGGAAACAACTGCAACAACCGGAATGATGAGCAGAACCGGCGCCTTGAAGAAGTTATTGTAGAGCTTGGTGGCAGGCCAGGTATAGCCGAGGAACACCACCGCAATGACCAGAAGAGCAGGCCATAGCTTGTTGGCCATGGACGTTGCGCGATCTTTCAGATCCCCGACTGTTTTGAGCGAGATATAGAGAGCTCCGTGGACGGCAAAGAGCAGGACAAACAGGACGCCGGTGACCAGACCATATGGGTTCAGCAGTCCGATAAGCGACCCTTCGTAGGTGAACTGCAGCGTGGTGAAGTCGTTGCGCATCGGAATACCGCTGAAGATATTGCCGAATGCCACTCCGAACAGCAGTGCCGGGAGGAAACTTGAGACGAGTATTGCCTTGTCCCAACTCCCCTTCCAGGCGGCGCCCTCAAGCTTGCCGCGGAATTCGAACGACACCCCCCGCACGATCAGAGCAAAGAGAAGCAGGATCAGTGCCGAATAGAGGTTGCTGAACATGAGCGCATAGGTGGTGGGGAACGCGGCAAAGGTCGCGCCTCCGGCAGTCAGGAGCCAGACCTCGTTGCCGTCCCAGACCGGGCCCACCGCATTGATGAGGATTCGCTTCTCGGTATCGTTCCTGGCGATGAACGCCGACAGGAAACCGGTTCCCAGAACAAAGCCGTCGAGCATGAAATAGACGGCCCAAAGCACACTCCACAATACGAACCAGGTAATCTGGAATATTGAAATATCCATGAATTATGCCCTCCCCGTCATTTCAATTATGTTTGATAAGTCCTTGTCCGGCCCCTTCTTGGCATATTTGACCAGCAGGTAGATATCGATTGCACCTAAAAATCCGTACAACACTGTGAAACCAAGGAGCGACAGGATTATCTGGGTAGCGGTGACCGATTTCGAAACCGCATCGGCGGTTTTCATGACGCCGAATACGATCCAGGGCTGGCGCCCCAGTTCCGCCACCAGCCAGCCGAATTGCTGGGCAAGATAGGGGACGGGAATTGCCAGAACCATTATGGAAAGATACAAACGATTCTCGATGAAGCGGTCACGCCGGGAAAGGAAGACCCCGATCAGACTTGCAATTATCATGAACGTGCCGAGCCCGGCCATCAAGCGGAAACTCAGGAAGGTGGGCGTAACGGGTGGGCGCATCTCTTTCGGAAAATCCTTGAGGCCTTTTATTTCACCTCTGGTATCGTGGAAGGCCAGAAAACTCAGCATGCCGGGAATGGTCAGGGATTCAACGGCATTGCACTCACCATTTGCATCCGGCATAAGGAGCAGGCACATACCGGCATTCTTTTTTGTTTCCCAGACCGCTTCCATGGCGGCAAATTTTGAAGGTTGAACCTTTGCAATTTCAACTGCATGAAAATCGCCGGTTATCCCGACGAGGAGCGATGCCACGAAAGCCCAGGCGGACGCCATCTTGAAAGAGCGCTTGAAGAAGTCGCTCTCATTGGCACGAAGCAGATGCCAGGCCGAGACACCCATGATCACGAATGCCGCCAGGGCATAGCCGGACATCAGCGTGTGCGAGAATTTTATCCAGCCATAGGGATTGGTTACAACAGCCATGAAATCTGTCATCTCTGCCCTGCCGTTGCGGATGGCGAAGCCTACCGGTTTCTGCATCCAGCCATTGGCAAGGAGAATAAACAGGGCGGAGAGATTTGTCCCGATCGCGGCAAGCCAGATGGAAAGGGCATGAACCTTTTTGGAGATCTTATTCCACCCGAAGATCCAGACCCCGATGAAAACGGATTCCAGGAAGAAGGTTATAGTTGCCTCCATTGCCAGCGGCGCACCAAAAATGTCCCCGACATACCGGGAATATTCCGCCCAGTTAAGGCCGAACTGGAACTCCATTGTGATGCCGGTGACCACACCCAGGGCAAAGTTGATTAGAAAGAGCTTTCCCCAGAACTTGGTCATCCGCAACCAGGTTTCGTCGCCGGTAGTCACATACTTCGTTTCCATCCAGGCCGTCATTATGGACAACCCCAGTGTGAGCGGAACGAAGATCCAATGGAACATGCAGGTTGCCGCGAACTGCCACTGACTGAGAGTGACTACATTCATTACTTGCCTCCTTTGTTGTGTTTACACCGCAGGTCTGCACCCGGGGCGAAATACCTCTTCAAGTTTATCGCGAATTAAAACTATTTCAACATCCGTAAAATATGATCTCAGTCCGTGGCACGTCCACGCTGATAATTTGATTGGATATCCGAGGAGGAAAACGCTTTGTCCCATGCCTCAGACACAAAACCAACAAGATCGTTTTTATCTTTAATTTAGTATAAAAAAAAAGTCAACAGGAAAATCGGGTAAACAAAATTATTTTTCAGGCTGGCAGCCGGAGAAAAAACTGGTCGCCAAATTCAAGGCAGGCGGGACGATGGCTGATTACCAGCATGGTGGTACCTGCTCCGGCACCCTCGAGCCGTTTGCGGATGCGGGACACTACCTCGCGTTCCGTGGCGCCGTCCAGACTTTCGGTAGGCTCGTCCAGCAGCAGTATGGGCGCATCCTTGAGCAGGGCCCGCGCAAGGGCAATTCGGCGTGCCTCACCGCCCGAAACGGCGGAACCGTTGATCCCCACCACCGTTTCGAGCCCCAGCGGCAGCCCTGCCACCCATGATTCAAGGGCACAGTCCCTGAGGGCCAGTCGGAGTTGCGTTTTATCGGCAGACACGTTTCCCAGCAGGATATTTTCCCGGATGGTACCGTTGAACAGGTGCGGACGCTGCGGCACCGCCGCGATCATGCCGATCACCGTCTCCTTCGCCAGATCGCGGAGTTCGACGCCTCCCACGGTGATGCTCCCTTCATAGTCGCGAAAACGGAGCAGAATCTCGATCAGGAGACTCTTGCCGGTGCCGCTGTTTCCGGTCAGCACAACGGAGTTCCCTGCCGGAATCGACAGCGAAAAGTCTCGCACAACCGGCTCTCCCGGAAGATACGACGCAGAAACGTTTCTGAAACAGATCCCGTTATCGGAAGGCTTCATACCTGCGACTGGAGTATCCGGCACCGGTATGGGGGCATCGGCAAGCTCGAAGATACGGGAAGCGGACTCCCGAGCCGCCGGCAGCAGATGCAGGGCCGCAGGGAGCTGTCCCGCAGCCTCAAAGACGGCTGCGGAAAAGAGCAGCAGCATCACCAGGTTTGGCGGCGGTATCTGGTGGGCGGCAACCTGCATCCCCCCGGTCAGAAGCACCGCGGCAACGCCGGAACCGGCAAAAAACGCCATACCGCCCAGAGAGAGGCCGTTAATCCTCCCCAAACGCTCCTGCTCCACGATCACGCGGGCCGACAGATCATCTACCACGGCCGCCTGGCGTTCCACCGCGCCCAGCAGTATCAGCTCCTCGACCCCCTGGAGTCCCTCCGTCACCTTGCTGCGCAGCTCGGCGGCCAACTGTGCCGACCTTCTCCCCGGCTCTTCGGAAAGACGGCGCACCAGCAAAGGAAGCCCGATTCCTGCAAGCAGGAGGGCGAGCAGCATAACTGCGGCGGACGGGAGGCTGATCCAGGCGAGAAAGACGAGTGCGGCACCAATGGAAATCGTCCCCACCGCAAGCGGCGCAATAATTCTCAGATAGAGCGTTTCCAGGGCATCCACATCGGAGCGCAGCCTTCCCGCCACATCGCCGCCGGCAAAGCGCTCCAGGCAGGCGGGAGCAAGCGGTTCGAATCGCCTGAACAGCCAGACCCGCAGTTCCGAAAGGATCCTGAAGGTCGCTTCGTGGGATACCAGCCGCTCAGCGTAGCGCCCCACGGTTCTCGTAATGGCCAGCAACCGGATCGCTGCCGATGGAAAGAAATAATTGAAGGACACGCCGCTGGCGCCGGAAATGGCCATGGACGCGATAAACCATCCGGATACCGCCATCAGCAGGCTGTTTGCGGCGATCACCACCACCCCCAGCACGATCCCGGCCCCCATCCAGAGCCACTGGCTCCGGGCGATTTTCAGAAAACGGACGATATGGATCACACCGCTACCCCACACGGCGCAAGAAATTCAGGTGTCGAAACGACCCTCTCGATCCGGCCATCGATCATTTCCGCCACCCGTTCGGCACGGGACAAGGTCTGCTCGCGATGGCTGATGACCAGAACCGTTCGTCCCCGGGCCAGCCTCTCCATAGCCTCACACACCAAACGCTCGCTTTCGGGATCGAGCCCCGCCGTCGGTTCGTCCAGCACAACCAGCGTCGCACGGCACAGATACGCCCTGGCAAGGGCCAGACGCCGCAATTCTCCTCCCGACAGACCGGCGCCCCGGTCCCCCAGGACGGTGTCCAGGCCATGGGGAAGACAACCCACGAAGTCGCTTGCGGCTGCGGCATCAAGAGCGGCATCGATCTCGTGCCCGGCGGCATCCGGCCACCCCAGCAGAAGATTTTCCCGCACCGTTCCGGCGGTAAAATAGGGGACCTGCGGCACCCAGGCGAGTCCGGACCTCCATGCGTTCGGCTCCAGCATGGTCAGATCCAGGCCGTTGACAAGGATCCGCCCCGATTCAGGCCTGGCCAGTCCGACCAGGAGGCGCGCCAGAGTGCTTTTGCCCGCCCCGCTCTCTCCGACGAGGGCGGTGATGCTGCCGGCAGGCAGCTCCAGGTCAACGCCGGTCACCCCTCCCCTGTCACCGCCATAGCGGAAACTGACCCCCTCAAAGAGAACGGAGGGTGGACCTTCCGGGGGGATCATGGAGCCTGCAAATCCTTCCGGCAGCGGCTTGGCCAGGAGCGGCGCTATCCGTTCGGCGGCGGCAACCCCCTGCATCCTGGCGTGATACGAGAGCCCCAGGTTGCGCAGCGGCAGGTAGAATTCCGGAGCCATCAGCAGTACGAAGAGCCCCTCCCGGAGGGTAAGGACTCCCCAGAAAAGCCTGAATCCGACTATGACCGCAACCACGGCGGTGCCGACGGTCGCAAAAAACTCCAGGGCAAAGGCGGAGAGAAAGGCGACCCGCAATACAGCCATCGTGGCGGTGCGATACTCCTCCGAAACGCGGGCAACGGTATTCGCTTCCCTTTTTGCCGCGCCGAAAATGGTGAGATCCGGCAACCCCTGAACCAGGTCGAGCAGATGCCCGGCCATTCGGGAGAGCCGCCCCCATTGGCGGCGATGGAGCTTTTCGGAACCGCGTCCGATCATGATCATGAACAGGGGAATAAACGGGGCGGAGAAGAGCAACACAAGGCCGGAGCGCCACTCGGACGGTACAATTACGATCAGGAACATGAGCGGCAGGAGCGCCGCGAGGGAAAGCTGGGGGATAAAGCGGGTAAAATAGGGCTCCAGTTCATCGACACCCCTGGTCACGGTTTCAATAAGCGGCCCGGTTTCATCTCCTGCCAGGCCGGCCGGTCCCAGGGACTGGATCTTGCGATAGAGTTTGCTGCGAACGGAGCGCTTGACTCGTGCCGCGGCCGCCGCCGAGCTGTTTTCCATGATCCAGGTGCAGAGGCAGCGTCCCGCAGCCAGCAGCACGAGCACTCCGGCAAGCGGCGCAATAGACGCCGCCCCTTCGCCGAGCATGACGACACGGTGGCAGGCCGAAGCCAGCATGCTGGCCTGAAAAACCGTCAGCAGCCCGATTCCGGCGGCCAGACCGACAATGGACAACAGCAGCCGGCGTATTTTTCCGGCCTCTGCCAGCAGCCAGGGCTCAGCGCCGGCATCCCTCCGTGCGTTGCCGTCAGAACTTTCTTCTGCTTGTTCAGACATAGAGCGCTCCGCGGGCGGAGTTAGTTCACCCCTCACCCTTCACCCTTCACCCTAGCACTCTGCGTGCGGAGTTGGATCCTATTCCCACTCGATCGTTGCCGGAGGCTTGCTGGAAATATCATAGACGACCCGGTTGATACCCTTTACCTCGTTGATGATGCGGCCGCTGATGCGGGCCAGATCCTCATACGGCATCGGGTACCAGCCGGCGGTCATGAAATCCTTTGTTTCCACGGCCCGCAGCGCGACAACATACTCATAGGTACGGCCATCGCCCATGACGCCGACGCTCTTGACCGGCAGGAACACCGCAAAGGCCTGGCTGATCTTGTCGTAATGTCCCGAGGCGTAGAGTTCCTCGATATAGATGGCATCCGCCCGGCGCAGTATGTCGCAGTACTCCTTTTTCACTTCGCCGAGGATCCGCACTCCCAGCCCGGGTCCGGGAAACGGGTGTCGCCAGACCATCTGATGAGGCAGGCCGAGCTCTTCCCCGATGGCCCGCACCTCATCCTTGAACAGCTCCCTGAGCGGTTCGAGCAGCTTCAGTTTCATGTAATCGGGCAGACCGCCGACATTGTGATGACTCTTGATATTGTGGGCCTTGCCGGTCTTTGCCCCGGCGGATTCGATGACATCGGGATAGATGGTCCCCTGGGCCAGCCAGTTCGCATCGGCGATCAGCTTCGACTGCTCTTCGAAAATATCGACAAACAGCCCGCCGATGATCTTGCGCTTCTTTTCAGGATCGGACACTCCGGCCAGCGCGGAAAGAAAGCGCTCCTCGGCGTCGACCCGGATCACCTTGACCCCCAGATTTTTGGCAAAGGTCGCCATGACCTGGTCACCCTCCCCCAGCCTGAGCAGGCCGTTATCGACGAAGACACAGGTCAGCTGGGCGCCGATGGCACGGTGGATCAGGGCTGCAGCAACCGAGGAGTCGACGCCTCCGGAGAGTCCGAGAATTACGGTATCGCCGCCGACCTGTCGGCGGATCCGTTCAATGGAATCCTCGATGATCTGGCCGGGGGTCCATTGTCCGCTGCACCCGCAGACCCTCCGGACAAACGTGTCGATAAACTGTTCGCCCCGCGGTGTATGGTTGACCTCGGGATGAAACTGTACTCCGTAGAGATTCCTGCTTATATCCTGGATTGCGCAGACCGGAGCGTTGGCGGTCTCGGCGACGATTTCGAAACCGTCGGGCACGCGGGAAACATGGTCGCCATGGCTCATCCAGACCGGGCTGGAACCATCGACAAAGAAGCCGTCGAAAAGCGGCCCCGGCTTCCCGACCGGGAGCAGTTCGGCATGGCCGAATTCACGCTTTCCGGCCGGTACGACCTCGCCGCCGAAATGGCGGCTCATCAGCTGCATTCCGTAACAGATGCCGAGCACCGGCATCCCCAGTTCGAACAGTTCCTCCGCAACGGAGGGAGCACCTTCGTCATAAACCGAGCAGGGGCCGCCCGAAAGGATGATCCCACTTGGTGCAAAGGCGCGGATCGCGGCAAGATCCATGTCAAAGGGGTGCAGTTCGCAATAGACGTGGGCTTCCCGGACCCGGCGGGCGATCAACTGGGTGTACTGGGAACCGAAGTCGAGAATCAGGATTTTCTGGCTGTGGATATCGGACATGATTTAACCTTTGGTTGAATTGTTATTGTGTAACCAACTTAAAAACAGAGGATATCAGGATGGGAAAATATTAAAACACAATACAACGAGACATGCCCCGGTCAGATGAGCCGGGGCATGTCTCGTTCGAGGATTATTGGTTGCCTACGCGGTAGTTGGGCGCTTCCTTGGTGATGGTCACGTCGTGAACGTGGGATTCCTTGAGCCCGGCACCTGTGATACGGATAAAGCGTCCATTGTCCTGCAGCTCCTTGATGTTTGCGCAACCGGTATACCCCATGCCGGAGCGGAGTCCTCCGAGCAGCTGGTGAATATTGGCCGAGAGCGGTCCGCGCAGCGGCACCATTCCTTCGATCCCCTCCGGTACCAGCTTGACATCCTCACCGACATCGGACTGGAAATAGCGGTCCTTGCTGCCGTCCTTCATGGCCCCGATCGAACCCATGCCGCGATAGCTCTTGTAGGTACGTCCCTGGTAGAGAACCGTATCGCCCGGCGACTCCTCGGTGCCGGCAAACAGCGAACCGATCATGATACAGTCGGCGCCCGCCGTTACGGCCTTGGGAAGATCTCCGGAATACTTGATGCCGCCGTCGGCAATGACCGGAATGTCGTATTTATGAGCCATCCTGGCACATTCGTGGATGGCGGTGATCTGTGGGACTCCGACACCGGCGACGACGCGGGTCGTACAGATCGAGCCGGGCCCGATTCCGACCTTGATGCCGTCAACTCCAGCCTTGATCAAGGCTTCGGCCGCCTCGGCCGTGGCAATATTGCCGGCGATTATTTCACAGCCGGGGAATGTTGACTTCGCCCGCTGCACCGCTTCGATAACCCCCTGGGAGTGACCATGCGCGGTGTCGATCACGATCACGTCCACCCCCGCCTTGATCAGCGCTTCCATGCGCGCTTCCATTTCGGCGGTAGGTCCGACCGCCGCACCGACCCGCAGGCGACCGAGACTGTCCTTGCAGGCAAAGGGATACTTCTTGACCTTCTCGATATCCTTGATGGTGATCAACCCCTTCAGGAAACGGTCGTTATCGACCACCAGCAGCTTTTCGACCCTGGTATGCTTCAGATGCTCTTTCGCCTGCTCCAGCGTCGTTCCGACCTCAACGGTCACCAGATTGCGCTTGGTCATCCGGGCCGAGATCGGCAGATCAAAATCGGTCTCGAATCTCAGGTCGCGATTGGTCAGAATCCCCACCAGCTTGCCGTTGGCCTTCGTGACCGGCACGCCGGAGATGCGATAGCGGCGCATGATATCCAGCGCTTCACTGATTTTCTGCGTCGGGCGCATGGTGATCGGATCGACGATCATGCCGGACTCGCTCTTTTTTACCTTATCGACTTCATACGCCTGAGCCTCGATCGAGAGGTTCTTGTGAATGATGCCGAGCCCCCCTTCGCGAGCCATGCAGATGGCGGTACGGGCTTCGGTAACCGTATCCATGGCCGCGCTGACAAGCGGAATATTCAGCGGTATGTTTCGGGAAATCCGGGTTGTAAGATTGGCATCGCGGGGGAGGATGGTTGAGTGGGCTGGAACAAGCAGGACGTCATCAAAGGTCAACCCTTCTGTAAGTTTGTCATAGTGCATGGACTACTCCTTGCGGATGAAAATTTTATAGAAGTTAGTACAGTGAAACAGTCAAGTCAAGGGAAATGGTCGGGGTTTCATGTATACTTTTGAAGAGGAAAAAATAACAAAAGGGCAGCCATTGCCGGCTGCCCTTTTGTGTGGTCCCTGTGGGGGATCCGTCTATTTTGTATTGAAACTGAAGGTCTCGCTGGCGGCCTGCCCTCCCTTGCCGTCATCCGCGACCACCTTCCAGTAATAGGTCGTGTTGGCCGCAAGGCCGGTGACTGTCGTACTCACCACGTCAGTGGGTGGGAGAGTAGTCGTCGTAGTCGTCGAAACCGACGTGTCGCCTCCGCCGCCGCATGCCGTAAAGAGAGCCCCGCTGAGCAGGAGGACGGGTATAACAAGGAACAACTTCCTGGAGTTCTTCATACCGCTTCCCGAGACAAGCCCGAACATTAGTATCCCGCCGCTCACGCTCCCCAAGCCGGCGAACAGAAGCCCGGCAGACTTGGAGGAAGCGACATTAACGGTCTGTGAACCGGTAAAGTTCGGGTCGGTGCCGTAGATAAAGCGGTAAGTCACCACATCGCCATCAGGGTCCACCGACTTCTTCCAGGTGAATGTCATCTGCGCGGGAACCCCTGCCTGGCCGTTCGTCGGAGAAACGAGCACAGGATTTGCCGGGGGGCTGTTGATCGTTCCGGTTGCAGTGGTTGATGTGCCCCCGCTCACACTCACGGTCACTGGCTGTAAACTGATGCCCAGTATATCGAACGTATCGCTCGCCGGGCCGGTTGCGGTAGGAGCAAAACGGACCGTCAGAGTACAGGCGGAAGCCGGCGCTAACGTCCTGCCCGAACAGTTGTCGTTCAGGATACTGAAAGGAGCGGCGAGCGGATTGGCGCTCGCGATCTGGCCCATGACCAGTTCAGAGGTGCCGGTGTTGGTGGCGGTAATCGTCGCATCAGCCGAACCGCCGACAAGAACGACTCCGAATGGCACCTGCTGGTCGGTTGCCGGAGCAATCGAATCGGTGACCGAGATGGCCGGTGCCAGCGGCACGGTTCCCGTGCCGCTCACGGTGATAGTGACAGCGGGGGTTGCCGTGACATTGCTCGGTATATCGAACGTATCGCTCGCCGGGGCGCCGGCGGTAGGAGCAAAGTGGACCGTCAGCGTACAGGCGGCAGCCGGCGCAATCGTTTTGCCCGAACAGGTGTCGTTCAGGATACTGAAAGGAGCGGCAAGCGGATTGGCGCTCGCGATCTGGCCTATGACCAGGTTAGCGGTGCCGTTATTGGTGGCGGTAATCGTCGCGTCGGTCGAACCGCCGACAAGAACGCTACCGAATGGCACCTGTTGGTCGGTTGTCGGAGCCTTTGAATCGGTGACCGAGATAAGCGGCACCGGAAGCGCGGTTCCCAGGCCGCTCAAGGCGAAGGAAACCGTGGGAGTGGCCGGGTCATTGCTCGGAATATTGAAGGTGTCGTCGAAAATACCGGCGGCGGCAGGTGCAAAACGGGCCGTCAGCGTACAGTTGGCTAAAGGAGCTACCGTCTTGGCCGAACAGGTGTCGTTCAGGATGCTGAATGGCGCGGCCAGCGTATCGGTGCCGGCTATCGTACCGATGACCAGGTTCGCGGTACCGGGATTGGTAATGGTGATGGTCGCATCGGATAATGAGCCTGTCGTCACGCTGCCGAACAATACCTT
>Ga0134124_10004637_pt1 | contig 11054 bp, 10 predicted proteins | sample KB304_FD_96880 | JGI IMG/M metagenome (GOLD analysis project Ga0134124, IMG submission 96880) | Terrestrial soil microbial communities without Nitrogen fertilizer from Kellogg Biological Station, Michigan, USA - KB3-0-4 | ecosystem: Environmental > Terrestrial > Soil > Unclassified ... | reverse complement strand
CTTGCCGGAGTTGTTTGGGATGTGCGATCGACTGGCGGTGATGAGTCGTGGCAGACTGTCGGAAGTCAAATCGATCAATGAATGGACTCCGGAGTCGGTGTTGCAGGCGGCAATAGGGTCCACAGATTTACACGGATAAAGGACGGATTTAGTGATGAGATTCGCAGTGCTTCTAATGGTTATTTGCTTTGCGGTGGTTGCGCAGGGGCAGTCGGCCTTACAGGAGATGGTGAAGATTGAGCAGGCGTTTTCGAAGATGGCCGAGGAGCAGAACACGCGCGACGCGTTCCTTGCGTTCATCGCCGATGATGGGTTGTTGTTCAGGCCGGGCGCAGTGAATGGGAAGAAGTGGATGATTGAACATCCTGGCCCACCGCCGAGCGACAAGCGGCCTTTGCTCGCGTGGCAGCCTTCGTATGCCGGCATGGCGGTGTCGGGCGACATGGGGTTCACCACTGGACCATGGGAAGCTAAAGCCGACATCAACGACGAGAAGCCTCAGGGCTACGGCCATTTCGTGACAGTTTGGAAGAAGCAGGCGGACGGCACGTGGAAGTTCGTCGTCGATCTCGGCATCTCGCATCCGCAGTCAGGTGGACCACAAACGTTATGGACACCGGCTGAGACTCCTAAGAAAGAATTCAAGCCTGTTGACGTTCCGATTGCACGCGAGACGCTCATGGAACGTGATCGAAACTATGCTGCGGCGGTGTTGAGTCGCGGGTTTGCTAAGAGCTATGCCGCATACGCCGCGCGTGGGGTCCGTCTTTATCGCGCAAATAATCTTCCGTTCATCGGCCGCGACGCCGCGATCGAACAACTCTCGAAGACGACCGGCGAGGTTAAGTGGATACCCATAGATGGTGATGTGTCGGGCGCCGGCGATCTCGGATACACACACGGCACGTACGAAGCTGGGAACGAGCGCGGTAGCTACGTCCGCATCTGGAAGAAACAAAACGGGCTGTGGCGCATCGTGATGGACGTAACTAACTCGCATTAACTCTGTGCACAGAGAAAGCCGCACTTTTAGAGCGCCGGGCCGAGTTAATCTCATCGGTGAACACACCGATTACAACGACGGCTTTGTCATGCCCGCCGCGCTCGATTTCTTCACGTGGGTGCGCGTTTCGCCGCTCCCGCAGCGCAAACTGCACGTCTTTTCAGAAAACTTTAACGAAGAAGTCGAGGTCGATCTCGGCGATCCAAACCTGGGGGCGCGTGGTCACTGGAGCGATTATCCGATCGGTGTCGCTGTAGTGATGGAGCGCGCGGGTTATCGTCTGCGCGGCTCGTCTCTGCGAATTCGCGGCGAAGTACCGATCGGCTCGGGGCTCAGCTCGTCGGCCGCGATCGAAGTCGCGACAGCGTGTGCGCTGGCAGCGAATTCCGGCCTGAAAATCGACTCGCGCGAGCTTGCGTTACTGTGCCAGCGTGCGGAAAACGAGTTTGTTGGCGCGCGCGTTGGTATCATGGACCAGTTTGTTTCGTTGTTTGGGCAGGCGCAGCACGCGCTCCTGCTCGATTGTCGTTCACTCGAATTCAAGCTATTGCCGCTTCCCGACAACGTTCGTTTGATAATTTGCAACACGATGGTGAAGCACGAGCTGGCGTCGAGCGCTTACAATGAACGGCGTGCGCAGTGTGAAGCTGGAGTGCGATTGTTGTCGCAGTTTTATCCGAGCATCCGAGCGCTTCGTGATGTAATTATTGGGCAGCTCGAAGAGCACCGCGGTCAATTGCCCGAAGTGGTTTATCGACGTTGCCGGCATGTGATCACGGAAAATGCACGTGTGCTCGAGGCGGGCGAGGCGCTCGTGCAGCAAGATTTGGATCGCTTCGGAAGGTTGATGGGCGAGTCGCACGTGAGCTTGCGTGATGACTATGAGGTCAGCTCTGATGAGCTCGATCTGATGGTCGAGCTCGCGCAGAAGTTGGATGGCGTTTATGGCGCGCGCATGACTGGCGGTGGCTTTGGTGGATCGACGGTCAATTTGGTGAGGGAAGAGAATGCGGATGAGTTTCGTGCGCGCGTGGCGGAAGAGTATGAGCGCGTCACGGGTTTAAAGCCGGAGATTTACATTCGTAGTGCCGGGAACGGCGCGGAGGAGGTGAGTCAGTTTTAGACAGGATTACATGATTTGCAGGATTTACAAGATATCCTGTCAATCTTGAAAATCCTGTAATCCTGTCTAAGACTAACATCAACATGAAACTAATCATCTTAGCGGCGGGTTACGCCACGCGCCTTTATCCACTAACACTCAATCAACCCAAGCCGTTGCTGGCGTGCGCGGGTAAGCCGATGCTCGAGCACGTGCTCGACAACATCTCCACCATTCGCGATATCGACCACGCTTACATCGTGACCAACGCGAAGTTTGCCACTCATTTCGAGAAGTGGGCCGAGAATTATCGTCCCGATCTACACTTCCGCTTTACGATCGTCAACGACAAGAGCACTGACGATTCAAACAAGCTCGGTGCGATCGGCGACATGCATCTGGTGCTCACACAGCACGCGATCAAAGACGACATCATCGTCGTCGGTGGCGATAATCTCTTCAGCGAAGACCTTGCCGAGTTTGGTGATTACTGCAAACAGAAAGACGCGCCAGTAACGGGCGTGTACGACGTTGGCGATCTCGAACAGATCAAGAAATACAATGCGATCGTGATCGACGAGAAGAATCGCATCACCTACTTCGAAGAGAAACCGAAAGAGCCGCAGAGCACCCTCACGGGCATCGCGCTTTATTACTACCCGAAGTGGGTGTTGCCGTTGATTCACCAGTACATCGAAGACGGCAACAATCCCGATCAGCCGGGCCGCCTGGTCCAATGGCTCTACCCGCGCGTACCGTTTTATGTGTGGAAAGTGCCGGGCCTCTGGTATGACGTCGGCTCAATCGAGACACTGGAAGAAGCGAACCGCGTCTTTAGCCGCGAACCTAACGGATGACAAACGGATTATTCACTTACACGCTCACCAACAGTCACGGGTTTGAAGTCTCTGTTACGAACTACGGCGGCGCGGTCACGTCTTTGAAAGCACCGGATCGCGATGGCAACTTCGGCGAGATCGTGCTCGGGTTTGAAACGCTCGACGAGTACGTTCGGTGTCCCCGTTACTTCGGGGCGCTGATCGGGCGTCACGCCAACCGCATCGCGCGGGGATGCTTCACCCTCGACGGAGTTGAATACCAGCTTCCGTGCAACAACGGCGCGAATCATCTGCACGGCGGTTTCAAGGGCTTCGATAAGCGCGTGTGGGACGTGCGTGAAAGTGACAAGGCGCTGCACCTGAGTTATTTCAGCAAAGACGGCGAAGAGGGTTATCCCGGCAATGTCACCGCGTTTGTCGATTACACTTTGCTCGATAACGAGCTACGCATTGATTACAGCGCGACGACGGATCGCGATACTATCGTCAACCTGACAAACCATTCATATTTCAACCTCCGCGGCGCGGGCACGATCCTGGATCACGAGCTGACGTTGAATGCCGATCATTACACTCCGGTTAGCGAAGCTCTGATTCCAACGGGCGGGATCAAAGCTGTCGCAGGAACACCGATGGACTTCCGTAGAGGAAAAGCAATTGGGTCTGAACTTCAAAATGTCCCGGGTGGCTACGATCACAACTTTGTTTTGAACAACGCGGACGGCTCGTTGCGACCTGGCGCACGACTCTACGAGCCGGTAACCGGCCGTGTGCTCGAGATCTTTACGACCGAACCCGGCATGCAGTTTTATTCAGGCAATTTCCTCGACGGGAGTCTGATTGGAAGGAACGGCGTCGCGTACGAACTGTACACCGGCCTGTGCCTTGAGCCGCAGCACTTCCCCGACGCTCCAAACCACTCGAATTTTCCGTCAACCATTCTTCACCCCGGCGAAGAATACACACACACAAGCTTGTACCGATTCTTATCCGAGTAAAGATCCGTGTCATCCGTGGCTAAAATATTCTTGTTGCTATTGCTCGCTCCTGGAGTTGTGTTCGATCACAACTCGAACAGCGTCGCGAACCGCGAGTTTAAGTTCAAGCACGTCGTCTCACCTTCCAAAGACGATGCTGCCGCACACGCTAAGCTCACTTTGATCGATGGTGAACTGGATGGAGGCAGCGCTGAGCTCGCAGCGCTCACAGACGGTCGACTGCCACGCGACGAAGACGAGCCCGGCTCGAATGTTTACTTCAGGGCCGGCAGCTCGGGCGGACGCTTCCGCATGGACTTCGGATCTCCAATCGAGATCGCGCAGGTCAACAGTTACTCGTGGCACCCGAACTCGCGCGGTCCACAGTTGTACAAACTCTACGCGGCGGATGGATCAGATCCGAAGTTTAATCTCGATCCGAAACGTGGTGTCGATCCGGCGAGTTGTGGCTGGAAATTGATCGCGCTCGTTAGCACGCTTCCGGACGGAGGTGAGATGGGTGGTCAATACGCCGCCAGCGTGAGCGGTTTAGGCAAACATCGATATCTGCTTTTCGATATCTACGTCACCGAGCTTTACGACAACTGGGGCAATACCTTTTACAGCGAGATCGATGTCATCGGTGGCTAGCTTCATACTCACGGATCAAATCCTCATGCCTCAACGTGAGCCCGATATCATCCAAACCTTCTAACAAGCAGTACCGCTGAAACTCACTAACGACGAATAAGATCGATAACCCGCGCGAATCTTCGATCGTTTGCCGTTCGAGATCGACAGTCAGCTCGTAACCCTTGTGCTGCTGTGCGCGCGACATGATCTCTTCTACCTGCTCGGTTGTGAGCGCAATCGGCAGCATTCCATTTTTGAAGCAGTTATTCGCGAAGATATCGGCAAACGACGGCGCGACAATCGCACGGAACCCAAACTCGCCGAGCGCCCACGGTGCGTGCTCGCGCGACGATCCACAACCGAAATTCTTGCCCGCAACAAGAATGGACGCGCCTTTGTAGCGTGGTTCGTTGAGAACAAAATCTGGATCCGAACGCCAATCGTAAAACAGAAACTCACCAAACCCCGTGCGCTCGATGCGCTTTAGAAATTGCTTGGGAATGATCTGATCTGTGTCGACGTTGGCGCGGTCCAACGGCGCCACTAACCCGGTGTGTTTCGTGAATGGTTGCATAGTCTTTTACAGGATTAACAAGATTTTCAGGATTAACATGTAAATCCTGAAAATCTTGTAAATCCTGTCTACTTAAACTGCCATGTGCGCACGTCCGTGAAGTGTCCTTTGATCGCCGCCGCCGCAGCCATCATCGGACTGACGAGGTGCGTGCGGCCGCCGCGCCCCTGCCTTCCCTCGAAGTTGCGATTACTCGTCGAAGCGCAGCGCTCACCCGGCTGCAAGATGTCTTCATTCATTCCCAGACACATCGAGCATCCCGCTTCGCGCCACTCAAATCCGGCTTCATGAAAAATCCGATCGAGGCCCTCGCGTTCCGCCGCGCGCTTCACCTCCTGCGAACCCGGCACGACCATCGCACTCACTGACGAGTTAATGCGATAGCCCTTGACCACACGCGCCGCCGCGCGCAGATCTTCGATACGCGCGTTTGTACACGAACCGATAAACGCGCGATCAATCGTAATCGCTTGAATGTTTGTGCGCGGCTCGAGGGCCATGTATTTAAGAGCGCGCTCCGCTGCCTCGTCCGCGGGATCGGGCACACAACTCGTCACTGGCACGACCATGCCCGGGCTCGTCCCCCACGTCACAAACGGCTCGAGTTGCGCCGCATCAATCTCAACGACACGATCGAATTGGGCATCATCATCGCTGCGCAGAGTCCTCCAGTAACCAATCGCTTCGTCGCTATCTGGGGAGAACCTGCGCCCCTTGAGATACGCAAACGTAGTCTCATCAGGAGCGATCATGCCCGCACGCGCGCCCGCTTCGATACTCATGTTGCACAACGTCATGCGGCCTTCCATCGAAAGTGATCGCACAGCCTCGCCTGCATATTCGATCACGCATCCAGTCGCGCCGTCAGTCCCAATCGTCCCGATGATCCCGAGCGCCAGATCTTTCGCTGTCACACCTTCCGGCAGCGCGCCGTGCGTCTCGACTTTCATCGTCAACGGCTTATTCTGCGGCAGACACTGCGTCGCCAAAACATGTTCGACCTCGCTCGTGCCGATGCCAAACGCGAGCGCGCCGAACGCGCCATGTGTGCTCGTGTGACTATCACCACAGACGATCGTCATCCCGGGCCGCGTCAGTCCAAGCTCTGGTCCAATGACGTGAACGATGCCCTGCTCGGGCGAGTTGATGTCGTAGAGTTGAACACCAAACTCGTTGCAGTTTCGGCGTAGTGTCTCGATTTGATTGGCGGCGATAGCGTCAGCAATCGGAAGACTGCGATCGGTGGTAGGTACGTTGTGATCCACAGTGCCGAAGGTGAGATCCGGGCGTCTCACTTTACGACCTGCCTGGCGTAAACCGTCAAACGCCTGCGGCGACGTCACCTCGTGAATGAGATGTAGATCGATGTAGAGGAGCGTGGGCTCGCCACGCGCTTCACGAACGACATGCGACTGCCACAGTTTATCGAATAGTGTAGGCATAGAAACAGTTTTAGACAGGATTTACAGGATGTTTCAGGATAGACATGTTAATCCTGAAAATCTTGTAAATCCTGTCTAACGACTTACACAGCGTGATATGCGTGCCGCATGTCCGCGATCTCGGTGACAGCCTGACAAATCAACTCACCAAGCTCGCTCGTCGTCACAACATACCCGCCCGTGCCTTCAGCAATATCCGGCGTGCGATACCCGGCTTCGAGCACGTCATGAATTGCCGTCTCGATATCGCTCGCGTCCTGTTCGAGACCGAACGAGTAGCGCAACATCATCGCCGCTGACGCGATCGCGCCACAGGGATTCGCCGCGTTTTGCCCGACGATGTCAGGCGCCGAGCCATGCACCGGCTCGTACAGCCCCACCTCGCCGCCAATCGACGCCGACGCGAGCATGCCCAACGATCCGGTGATCACCGCCGCCTCGTCGGAAAGAATGTCGCCAAAAAGGTTCTCCGTTAACAACACATCGAAGCGCCGCGGGTTCGCGATCAAGTGCATCGCACACGCATCGACGTAGAGATGTTCGAGCGTCACGTCAGGATAATCCTGCGAGACACGAATCACAGTCTGTCGCCAGAGTTGTGAGGTCTCGAGCACGTTCGCCTTGTCGACGGAAGTGACTTTGCCGCGACGTTTGCGCGCAGCTTCAAACGCAACCCTCGCGACGCGCTCGACCTCCGCGACTGAATAGCGCATCGTATTCGTCGCGACATCAGCACTTATACCGCGCGGCTCGCCGAAATAGAGACCGCCAAGCAACTCGCGCACAATGAGAATATCCGCGCCGCACGCGACTTCGTTACGCACGGGCGAACAAGCGGCGATTGACGAATATGCGATTGCTGGCCGCAGGTTCGCATACCCGCCAAGCGCGCTTCGCAGCAACAACAGACCTGCTTCGGGACGTTGATTCGGCGGCACGCGATCGAATTCCGGCGACCCGACCGCGCCGAGCAACACAGCGTCTGACGCGAGCGCTGCGTCGAGCGTGGTGCGCGGGAGTGGCGAGCCAAAGCTCTTGATCGCAACGCCGCCGATGGCGTGTTCTTCAAATTCGAAGCGGTGATTGTGAATCGCTGCCACCGTTTGCAGCACTCTTACTGCTTCAGTCGTGACTTCTGGTCCAATTCCATCCCCGGGAAGAACCGTAATTCTTGCTCGCATAAATCTTCTTTCTAAGCTGCTACCACGTTGTGGGTGTTGCCTATCAATGAAATCAGGTCCTGATCGTAGATGTTCTTCTTACGATCCGCTAGGTTTGTAAACCTCATGTACGCTGCATCGAGCTCCGCGGCGGTGACGTCGTAACCAAGCTCAGCATAGCGAAGAGACAATGCGTGCCGTCCGGAATGTTTGCCGAGCACGAGCGAGTTCGCCGGCACGCCGACCGATTCCGGCGTCATGATCTCATAACAAAGCGGATTATTGATCACGCCGTGCTGGTGAATTCCGGCCTCATGCGCGAAAGCATTGCGTCCGACGATCGCTTTGTTGGGTTGCACGTCAAACCCGACGATGTTCGAAAGCAGTTGGCTTGTCGGATAAAGCTCGTTGGTCTTGATGTTTGTCTCGTACGGCAGACGATCTGCGCGTACGTGCAGCGCCATCACGATCTCTTCAAGCGACGCATTGCCCGCGCGCTCGCCGATACCGTTGATCGTACACTCAACCTGCCGCGCTCCCGCTTCAATTGCCGCGAGACTGTTTGCGACTGCGAGACCGAGATCGTTGTGACAGTGAACACTGAGGATCACGTCATCACGATCCCTGACGACACGTTCGCGCACTTGTTGGACGAGGCGCGTGTACTCGTTCGGCGTCGTGTATCCAACCGTGTCCGGCACATTCAGCACTGAAGCGCCGGCATCAACCGCGGCGTCGAGCACTTCGCACAGGTAATCGATATCGCTGCGCGTCGCATCTTCCGCTGAAAACTCAACATCGTCGGCGTAGCTGCGTGCCTGTCGCACGGCGGCGCGCGTCATCGCGATCACTTCAGCGCGCGTTTTCTTCAGCTTGTGCTCGAGATGGATATCAGAAGTAGCGCAGAAGGTATGAATCCGCGGACGAGTAGCATACTTCAGCGCCTCGGCAGCGCGCGCGATGTCCCGTTCGGCGGTGCGGCAGAGCGCGGCCACCCTCACGTGCCGGCACTGCGCGCCGATGGCTTTGACGGCGGCGAAGTCACCATCGGACGCGATCGGAAAGCCGGCTTCGATGATGTCGACTCCGAGATCCTGGAGCTTATTGGCCATCCGGACCTTCTCTGTCAGGCTCATCGAGCAGCCGGGCGACTGTTCGCCGTCACGCAAAGTCGTATCGAAGATGCTGACTCGGTTTTGTGGCATGGGGTTCCCCTCCTGTGGGCAAGCAACGGAGAATGCTACGGAGGGTTGGGCCAAGAGTCAAAGCTATAATCTTTATAGGAAGATAAAAACTAAAAATAGGTCCTATAGGACGAATAGGACCTATTGTGCAGGAACCTCAGCGATTCGGCGGGAATACTCAGCGAATTGTCCCGTGTAATAGAGACGTGTGAGATCTTTCTCCAATTTGGTGTCCCGAACGCGCTTTCGAATCTCTCGGAAGATTTTTTCTTTTAGCCAGTAACCGTGATCGTAGCGCTCTCCGATTGCCGAGGCGGACGCGAGCTTGTCGATCTCGGGCGTCGTCAATCCGCGTCGCCAGGCCGCGCGATAGACTATCAATCCTTCCTGAAACGACTGGCTCGCGATCTGCCCGAAGAGCGCATTCAGCCCCTTCCAACCTTCCTTGTGAGTATCGATCAGCGGGACAACGTCCGGGTGCGGATTGCTCGCGCTGCGATAATCGAGCAGCGACACGCGCAGATCGATCGTGCGATCGCCGTCATAGTCATATTCAATCGTGTCCAGGAATCCGTTGTTATCCGTGTCTGTGTACTTCACCAGTTCCTCAACACGTGGCGCGATCGGCTTCGGCGAAGGCGTCTTGCTGCCGCCGTGATACTCGGCGTTCTTGTCGACAGTCCACGCGCCCCACTCCGCCCCCGCAAGGTGCAACTTGCGATCGAACACGCCGACGTAGAGCTTCCCGCCACCCGAATTGTCTTCATCAAACTCACCACGATCGCCAAGCGAATCAGCCTGCGGATGTCCCGAAAGCCCCGGCTTCTCGTCAGGTCCGGCCATCGCGAGCTCTGCGTAGTTGCCACGACGCCACTTCTTCGTCGAATACAGATCGATATCCTTTGGACCGCCAAAGCCGTGCATCGGGTAATACATCTCGACACGTTCCCAGCGATGATCGTCATCGTCCTCGTCAAACACGAAATACATCGTCGCCCAACGCGCGTTGAAGAACTCGTCGTAACTCTTCTCGTGCGGCATGTACATCAGCTCATCGATCCGGCGCCAGTTGTTCCACTGAAAGCAGCCGTCGAACTTCGGATTACCTTTGAGCGCTGGATACTTGTGCGTAAACTGCCGGTACGGAATTCCTGGCCCGCCCGCGCCACGCAGCGACATGTCGTAATCGGTCTCGTTACCTTTGGTGGAATCGTTGTCGAGATCGAACGTAGCGAATGCTTCGCTGAGAACGCCTGAAAGTTTGGTCACGTCCTTGTCGAGCGGCGGCACCGGATCGAGCCAACGCATTGCCATCTCGCTCGCACCGTCACCGTCAAAGTCGTAGAAAGCGAAAGGATTTTCCCAGTTAAGACGTGGATCGGGCAGCGATTGCGGCGGGCGATGAACTTTCAGAAAAACAGCGTTGCCGTTGTAGTCGGGAAGCCAGTCTGTCGTGCCGGTGTAGCCCCAGTTGTCGTTGCCGAAGTCGTACTTTGTCCAATCGACCCAGCCGAGCACGCCGTCTTTCTCGACGTCGATGAAGACCATCCAGTGTGACTCGCCTGGATCGAAATTACCGTTGGACCACGCGCGGCCTTGCGTGACGAATGCCTGCAGATCGGCGCGGCCGTCGCCGTCGTTGTCGGCCCACTTGATGTTGATGTCTGTTTCGCTGTCGTAAACGCCGTCGCCGTTTTTGTCGATCTGCATCACGTCGCCGACCTGATCGCCGCGCGTATCCGTGGGAAGCATGTCGCCGTTTTCGTCGAGCCAGCGGACGCGCTTGCCGTTCCACCAACGCTCGAGAATATCGGGCTTGCCGTCGTGATTGATGTCGAGACGGACGATCTCGTCTGATGGAGTTGTTGATTTGAGTGCGGATTTGCGGAGATCGACGTTGCCGTTTTGGGGAGTGATTAGGAGAAGAGCGAAAAATATTAGGTTCATGTTGGCGGAGGTTTATCTCACAGGATTTCAGGATTGACAAGATTGACATGATAGACTGCGCGAACATGACGCGCATCAGTCGTCGAGCCTTCTTACAAACAGCATCGACAGCAATCGTCGCCGGCACGCTGCTCGGCAAGCCTGCTTCTTACTTCGGCGAGACCTCCGCGAAATTCCTACTCTCAGAGCCAAT
>Ga0134124_10004635_pt1 | contig 11060 bp, 9 predicted proteins | sample KB304_FD_96880 | JGI IMG/M metagenome (GOLD analysis project Ga0134124, IMG submission 96880) | Terrestrial soil microbial communities without Nitrogen fertilizer from Kellogg Biological Station, Michigan, USA - KB3-0-4 | ecosystem: Environmental > Terrestrial > Soil > Unclassified ... | reverse complement strand
CCTCGGCGCTCGAGAAGAACATCAACCCAAAATGCATGGCGTCTCGTCACGCGACCGCGCTCGTCATGTCCGCAGCCTCCGACTCCAGCGCGCGAAGTCTGGGCGTGAACTCGCCGCTGTGAAGCCGTCTCAAGAACTCGTAGTTCGACGGCAGCCGCGCCTGGACGTCGGCGGTCCGCTGCTTCAATCGCGCGAACATCTCGGTAGCGCCGTCGTCGGCGCCATAACGAACGCTCGGCACAGGCGCGTCTGGAGTCCATCCCATGCCGGACAGGATGCAGTAGTAGTTGCTGTTCGTCCAGAAATTGCGGAACTCGGTGTCGAAGTTGTTGTAGTACGCCACGGCATCGCCGAGTGCGGCCGCCACGGGAAGTCCAGCCCTGTAAATGGCGAGCTTCTCTCGGAGGGAGTCCGACAGCACCAATTCGAGCTTGTTCGCGCGCCAGAACGGTGTGTCGTCTCGCGCCGTGGTGAGATAGTGCACTTGGATGAAATCCCGACAGTCGTCGTACATGTAGGCGATTTCACGGTTGAACTGCTCAATCAGCGTCGGGTTGAATGCCTTGTCGGGGAAGTGTTTGACCAATTGATAGAGGCCCGCGTAGATGAAGTAGATGCCCGTCGATTCGAGCGGTTCCAAGAAGCACGAAGCGAGGCCGATCGAGACACAATTCTTCACCCAGGCGTTCCGATTCCGTCCCGTGCGAAACGAGATCTGGTTGAGCGTGACCCGTCGTTCGTCGAGGTTCCATAAGTCGATGAACTCGCGCGTCGCCTCATCGCGCGATGTGAAGCGGCTCGAAAAGACGTACCCCGACCCAAAACGGCCCAGCATCGGGATCTTCCACGTCCAGCCGTGTCGCATCGCAATCGCGGATGTATAGGGCTCCACCCCGTAGACCGCATCGTCGTGCGGAACGGCTGTCGCCACAGCGCTATCGCAGAGCAGCGAGTCGGTCATGTCGATGAACGGCTCGCCAAGCGTCTTGTTTATCAGCAGACCACGAAAACCGGAGCAGTCGACGAACAGATCGGCGGCATGGCTCGCACCCGATCGCATGACGAGAGACGCAATGCGGCCGTCCGGACCCAGTTCGGCGCGCTCGAATTCATCGACGACGTGCCGGACGCCCCATCCGGTGGCGACCTGCTGGAGGTAGCTGGCGACCAGATGTGCATCGAAGTGCCACGCGTAGTGCGTGACGCGCTCGCCGTCCAGCGTGCGCGGCGCCAGCTTGGCATCGAGCCACGGCGCTTCGGCATAACAGGCGTACGCGAGCGGTTCGCGGTTGCCGTCCCGGTACCGCCTCAGCGTCCAGTAGTGCGACAACGGGACGGAACCGCAGTTGGGGATCACGCCGAACAGGTGATAGAAATGGTTCGGCCCGACGCGCTCCGAAGCTCCCTCCCACCCCACGAACCGGATGCCCATCTTGAACGCCGCATTGCAGTGGCGCATCCATTCCTCTTCGGCGATCCCTAGGAAGTCGAAGAAGGCCTTCTGCAGGTTCGGTATCGTCGCTTCGCCGACGCCGATCTTCGGAATCGTCGGCGCCTCGATCAGCGTGATTCGAATCCGGGAGCCGAATGCCCTGGCGAGATAGGCTGCGGCCATCCAACCGGCCGTCCCACCGCCCAGTATTGCGACGTCGCGAATCAGCTCATCCATGCTGGTCCTCGTTTCCCGATTCAGGTTCACCGGGGGCGTCGCCGTCGTTCGGCACTGCGAAGTCCAGCTGCTCCGCACAGAAGCGCCGCCACGCATCGGACAAGGCATCGAACGCAACCCGCTCGTCAGCCCACACGCTCGCCGTGACGACGTAGGTGTCGTGCAGGAAGTAGTAGTCGAGCGTCTCCCCCTTCTCGCCGGTTTCGGAGTCGAGCGTCGCCTGCAAGGGAGGCACTTTTTCATTCCACCCGTCGTAGGCACGCAGACGCGACGCCGGGTACGCACAGCAGTACTTGCTCATCGTGGCCATCTCGTGATCCTTGTTTATGTCGAATTTGAAGCCGCCCGATTGTGACGACGGGCTGTGAGGATGACGCCGCGTCGTGGCGTGTCTCTAGACGCGCTCCCAACCCATTTTGAGGACGATCGTGCGATCGTCGCCATGTGCAATCTTTCGTCGACCGTGCATCATTCGTGAGTTGTCCAGAATCAGGACGTCGCCGGTGCGCCAGGCCAACGGATGGGACAACTCGATGCTGAGCGCGAACAGCTGCAGGCGAACGTCGTCTGGAATCGGCCCGACCCCCTCGAGCGACGCCGATTCGGCCTCGACGATGAGGCTGTTGGCAAATGCGCGACGTCCGCCATGCCGTGTGGGCTGCACCGCCGGCACCACGAATTCGAGGTCCATCGTTCCATCGTCATGGCGGCGGTACGACTTGACGCGCTCGTCCGCGAGAAGCCGCTCGTCCTGCCGCTCAGCCTGCTCCGCAATCATTCGGTTCCGCGAAAAGCTGAATCGCAGTGGCGTGCTTTCGAACACGGTTCTCAGGTGGCCCGGCATCCGGGCCCACAGTTCGACGCCATCGCACAGGAGCGTCTCGCCGCCGCGCGACGTCGGCTGCTGGATGCAGAAGAAGCAGAGCACGTCGGGCCGGAACGGGCCATACGCCATCTCGGCGTGCAGCGCGATCGGCGAATTGCCGCTGTTGACGGTCTGGATGGCGCGGTCCGGTCCGATAGACGCGCGAACGGAGCTGCCGTTGACGATCGCATCGCCGATGAAACGCGACACGAAACGATCGAACGTGTCGAGAGTCACCTCGAATCCCCGCAGGAGCACCGCGCCGTGCGTCGCGTACAGGCGTTTCACGTGGTTCGACGAGAGCTGCTCCAGCGGACACGCGGTATTCGCGGTTGCCACTACGCCGAACGCGTCCGCCATCGGTTCCAAGGCGACCAGGTGATCGTCGGCCCCTGCGGCAATCGGGGTCTTCGGGATCACCGTCGTCGGCTCGCCGTTCATACGCGCGCTCGCAGCTGGCGGGTGACGGCCTGCACGTAGTCTTCGACCTTGTATTCGTTCGGGATCGCGTACGTGCGAGGAATCTCTATGCCGTATTCCCGCTCGAGGCGCACGACGAGCTCGACGAAGTCGAGGGATTGGGCCCCGAGTTCGACAAGCGCCGATCCGCGTTCCACGACAGCGACATCCACGGGGATCATCTCGGCGAGGACGGTTCGAACGGTATGGAGTACGTCGTGGTCCTCGGCCGATCGACCGATTATCGGGTGGGCGGTCACGCTCGAACCTCCTCCGTTTCGGCGTGCAATCGTTCGACGGCTTCGAACAGCGCCCTGATGTTGCCGCTGCCAAAGCCCTCCGCGCCACGCCTTTCAATCACTTCGAGGAACATCGTGGGCCGGGGCCCCAGCGGCTTCGTGAACACCTGGAGCAGTACGCCGGTGGCGTCTCGATCGATTCGTCACACTGCTGCGCTCAGCGGCTCCTCGTACACCCGATCGATGAGAATTTCCTTCTCGCCGAACAGCCGCTCGGCGAGGATGCCGCGACCGCGGCATTCGTCGATGAGACGGTTCGACTCGACTATTGGGCGTGACTGGTCGGTGTACTTCAGGCTCATCACGTGGTTCAGCCACGGTTCCTGCCCCATCGCGTAGACGTAAACTTGGCGGCAGGAGAAACGCTCGACGAGCGCCCACGCCTGCGCGAAGTCGGAGCCGCTCAGCCGCCGCGATCGATCCTTGGTCCGCTCCACGGGACGAAGCATCAGCGGACCGTACAGCCAGCTGAGCGGCGCCCCTTCGCACTCCATGCCCAGAAACAACGTCCCGACGTCGCCGATCAGCTCGCGCAGGTGATCGTACAGACGCGGCTCGACATTGCACGAGTCGGCCGCGAACAGGAGCAGCTCGGATCCCAACCGCACGAGATAGGCCAGCTTCGTGGACACCGCAAGGTCGGCGTGTTCGCCAAAGAACGGCAGGCCGGTGATGCTGCCGCCTGGAACGTCGATGGTTTGCAGCTCTGCGAGCTCTCGAACATTCGAAAAGCCAATCTGCTCCAGTGCCTGCTTGATCGACGGGTCATAGAGAGCGCCGGAGCCGTTACGCGCCACGACGACTTCGCCGACCTTGTGCCTGATCTGGAGCAGTGTCTCGAGCAGGATATGGTCTTGATGGTTGTGCGTGATGAGGACGTAGTCGATGTGCTCGGGCAGGTCGGCGTACGTATAACGCGCGATGGTCGACTCGTAGGTGTAGCTGAGTACCGGGTCGAGCAGGATCGTGAGCCATCGCGTCTCGATCAGAATGCACGCATGCCCGAAATACCGCCACCGGACGCCGCTTCCCGTGTAGGCCTCGTAGGGGGCTGGCGCCTCCGGCGTGAGGAACGTTGCGAACGTCGCCGCCTCCGCGTCGCTCAGTTCGAGGTCACGCCGGATTTGATCCAATGACCGCGGCATGGTTTTGAGCGCGAACAATCGATCGACGCGCGGATCGTCGAAACTCCATCGCAGATGAAGAGCTCCTGGCGACGGCAGCCTGGGCGTGCTCAACACGAACGGACGATCGTCGCCGGTCGCAGGCGACAGCATCAACGATTGTGACGAGCGCTGGTAGAGCCGGCTGCGATACAGCAGAGGTTCCACAAGCCGGAACGACGCGTGGTCCTGCGCGTCGTAGAACAGTTCGACATAGCCTCTCAGCACATCGGGAACGAGCGCATACGCCTGTTGCAACGAATGGCCGTCCGGCACGGTTCGCAGCATCTCGTCGAGCGTCTCGAGCGCCACCGAGAACTTGATGAGACCCGCCCGCTCTCTCTTCGTGCGATCCTGCAGCTCCCGGATTTCCTCGACACGCTTACCGCCATGATCGATGAACGGTCCACCCAGAAGCTTCGGATTCCTTGCCGCGCTCGCGTGTACCTGCGGACCGTTGAGGTACGACTCGATGATCCGCAGGTGCCTGTGCGTGATATTCCGGGCGGTCGTCGCGGGCGGGATGAGGTGCGACCACGCGTACCACTGATCGACGAGCGGCTCGATCTGCGTGTCCGGCTTCAGGTACAGAGATGGGCTGCTCACGAGTCGCGCTCCGTCAGCTCAATGCGCGCGTGGCGGCTGTCCGGACTGTTCCTCCGCATCCCGGTTCATCTGTTCGACGAGACTCCGCGGACGCATGTCGGTCCAGTGCTCTTCGATGTAGTCGAGGCACGTCTGACGGGCGCCCCGCGGACCCACGGCGGTCCACCCGGCGGGGACCTCCTTGAAGGTCGGCCATAGGGAGTACTGGCCTTCATCGTTTATCAGAACGAGGAACTCACCGGCTTCGTCATCAAACGGATTCGTCATCGGATCACCTTTCAGGGTTACGAGGTTGAGGCCACCGTGGGCCAGCACCGGTCACGCCGCCACACGCAGATGACCGGTCAGTCGAACGAGCGCCTCTCGGTCGGACGCGGACCGATCGTCGAAGGCACCCTGCAAACAGGCGCGCGTGAACACGAACGGCGTCTCGACGGAGATCGCGTCGCGCAAGATGATCGATGAGGTCACGTGCGGGACGTTCAACCCCCGGATGCAGGAGTAGACGCGGGCGCAGCGCCGCCGAATCATCGCGAGCGATTCAGGAGAAATGGCGGACAGCGTGCCGAACGCCCAGGCGAAGTCGTCGATCGGGTGGCCGAGCAAGTCCGACAGCCGATCCAGGGCGCCGTCGATATCGTAGGCGGCGTCCGCGGCGGCCAGCCGGCCGAGGCTTCGGTGCGCATCATTGTGTGCGCCGATGCGGTGCCCCATGTGTTCCAGTTCGAGCAATTGCGATCGCTCAAAGCCGCGCGCCGCGCTGCGGTCGGGCCTGGCCGCGATGTTGAACGCGCTGACCCCACGCTGCCGGTGGTAGGCGAGAAACTCGGCGCACGTACGGCCGACGTAGGAAGGCACGACAAAGTAAATGATCCGGATGCCGGCGGTCGCCAGCCACTCCACCGCCGGAAATGTTCGCGCGTCGCCGTCATCCATCGTGATCAGGAGCGCGTCGTTCGGCCCGACAATGCCGCGCTCGACCACCTCGGGTGACGCGAACGGCATCCGCGCCCCACACCATTCGATCCAGCGCTTGAACCGGTCGAGGTCGATCGTGTCTTCCGCGTGAAGAGCGGCCACGCGAAGCCCACGCGACGGTCCGTAGCGCCGCCGATTGCGCCGTGCACGGCCGCATGCCAGAGACGCCGAACCGGCCAACGCCAGCGGCAACGCGCGGATCACGGGGCGAGCGAACGACGTTCGCGGCGAGACATCGACCCCACACTCGGCGGGATTGGTCATCGGCTCGACTCCCAGTTCAGGCGGGCAAGGCGTGCACCACGCCCACAGGCTCGGCGATCGCGGCGGCCGCGATCCGCAGCGGATCGACACAGGCGCGCAGCGACGGGCGTCCTCGCATTCGCTCGACCGCGTCGGTAACCAGGTGCAGTTCAGTGCAGGCCGCGACGCAGCGTCGAACGCGGTACCGATCGAGCAACCGGCATACCTGCGCGGCGTGTCTTGCGGGCGACGCGCCAGATTTCAATGCGCAAATCAGCCGATGCACCGCCGCGTGATCGCCGGGCTCGGGCCAGACGACGCGGTCGGCGACGGCCGCCCAGCGTGCGTGACGCTGAAAGACATCGGCATCGCGGCATCCCTCCGTACACAGCATCAGGTGAGACTCAGCCACCTCGTCAATCGCTGCGATGGCCACATCGACGAGCGACAGGACGCGTTCCGCGATCGCCGCCGGCAACATCGGCAGGACGGCGTGCGCGGTGACACAGCAGATCACCAGGCGCGCCGCACCCATCGCCGTTAACCGCTCGGCGTCCAACCGCATGCAGGCGACGAGCCGCTCGGTGTCGCCCCGCCGCAGGCATTCGGTTCGGTCCGGGTACGATGGATCCGACCAGAGAATCACGCGCGGATAATCCTGATCGCGCGCATGCCGGCGGCTCTCGTAAACCGTGCGCACGAACGCGGCGGACGCGAGCGGACCCATGCCGCCGACGATGCCCCAGATTTCTGCCACGTTGCCTTCCTTGACGCCAGTTCCCCGCTTCCGCGATTCGTCCCGGTCGCTGCACGTTCCCTGGACGCGCATCGTATCGCGGACGCCGCGCCGTAGTCATCGACCGGCAGCCACCGCGCGCGACAGACGTCAACGCGCCAGGAAAGCGCGCCGTTATGGGCTGACGGCGACTGTGTCGGCGAGCGCCGCGCACCGCGCATCCGCGACTGCTGAGCGATCGCCCGGCAGCAACCGCAGCAGCCGCGCCGACCACAGCGTCTCAAGCTCGTCGGCCAGTGTCGACGCCGCAGCGGCATTCAGCGTGTCTGGTCGCAGCTCACCACAACGCCTCGTGCCGTCGGCCTCACTCAGCAGGCGGTACGCCGCCGCCGTCAGTGGGCGGCCGGTCACGGGACTCGCCGTCCGCTCGCATCGATACACGTCGCGCGGGCGTCCCGCCGAATCGAGTTCGCGCGCGTAGACGATTCGCACGTGCTCCGGAAGATGCGGCACAAGGCTCCACACGCGCTCGCCAATCGTTTGCCGGCGCGTCACGAGGTACTCGTCGATGACGAGATGCGTCAACCCCGTCGTCAGGAAGCAGGTCAACGCGTCGTCAATCGAATCGACGATCGGTTCGACGCTGTGGTTGAAGGACGTGTTGAGGAGCACCGGCACGCCGGTCTGAATGCGAAACGCGTCGATGAGAGCCCAGAACCGTGCGTTCGTCGACTTCGAGACGGTCTGCACCCGTGCCGTTCCATCGACGTGCGTCACCGCCCCCAGCACATCGCGAACGCTCGCACGGACGAGGACCGTGAACGTCATGAACGCGCCGCAGGTCCCCGACGGCATCTCGAACCACGCGTCGGCATATTCCTCGAGGACGGCGGGCGCGAACGGTCGATACGCTTCCCGCTGCTTGACGGCCTCGTTGATCCGATCTTTGGCCGCCGCTGGTCGCGGATCGGCCAGGATGCTGCGATTGCCGAGTGCGCGCGGTCCGAATTCGGAGCGCCCCTGCACCCAGCCGACGATCGCTCCGCGCGCGATCAAGGCGGCCGTTTCAGCCGCGATGTCGCTCGATCGCGTCACATGCACCAGATCGCTCCACGCCCCGAGGCGCCGGCCGGTGGCTGCGGCGTCGGGCAGCGGCCGGCCCCAGTACACATCCTGAACTGGAACAAGCGGACAGTGCGGCTCCAAGGCGCGGTAGACGTGCAGCGCGGCGCCAAGCGCGCAACCGCCGTCGTGCGAGGCCGGCTGCACGAACACGCCATCGAAGAGCCCGGACCGCGCGATGGCGCCGATCATGGTGCTGTTGTGGGCGACGCCACCAGCCAGGCACAGGTGGCGAAGACCGGTCGCGCGCCGATAGTGGGTCAACAGGTGTGCGGCGGCACCCTCGAGGGTCTCCTGCAACGCCGCGGCGACGTCGCGATGAACCGTGGACAGCGGCTCGCCGGATCGGCGCGGCACCGGCAGGATCTCGCGCAGACGCGTGACGCGCTCGAGGTGCACGTCGTACCGTCCGTCCGGCTTCAATTCGCACATCGGTTCGAACACGTGACGGAAGCGAGACGGGTCCCCGTACGGCGCGAGGCCCATTACCTTGTATTCGTCGAACAGCGAGTACCCGAGATAGCGGATCGCTTCGAGGTACAGGAGCCCGAGCGACTGCCGCTTCGGAATGTCGAGTAGCCGCTCGAGTCGTCCCTCCGCGGCCGCCCACACCGTTCCGGACAGCCGATCCCCAAACCCGTCGAGGGTCACCACCAGCGCATCGGCGAAGGGTCCGGGATAATACGCGCTCGCCGCGTGGGCGACGTGGTGCTCGACGAACTCGATCCGCTCTGGGGCGATGGCGGCATCGAGATCGTGACTCAGCGCGCGAGCGAGATACTCGCGGACCGAGGAGACGGCGCGGACGTGCGGCCGCCGAAGGACGTAGGTGGCCAGGTCGGCGTCGAGGTCGCCCTCCACACCGTAGTACGCGATCCGCGTGATCGCATCGGCTTGAACGCCGGCAACCGCGAGACACGCACCGATCGCATGCCGTGCCAGCTTGTTCGTGTGTTTCAGCCGGTTCAGGCGCTCTTCTTCAATCGCGGCGACGATGCGGCCATCGCGGACCAATACGGCGGCCGCATCGTGCAGGACCTCGGCATCCGACGGTGTCCACCAGTCCTCGCGCCGGTCGTCCGGGACCCGGCGCGACGGCGAACATCCTCCACTCAGTCCGACGACGAGAGGCGTGCGGCCGGCCTCGAGCATGTCTATCTCGCAGGCGCCGCTTTGACGACAAAGTCGACGTCGTGACTGACACGCTGAATGCGAACGAGGGGCGCGCTCATCGCGGCGGCCGCCTTCTCGGCAGCGACGTCGAACGCTGCGTCTGCGGTCCTCAACAGCACGCCGCTGCGCAACAACCAATCGCTCGCCCGGCGGGCGCCGTCGCTCGGAGCGCCGTCGAACAACCGCGCCACGGTCGTGACCGGCCGCTCGACAATGGTGTCGAGAACGTCCGACACGACGCCGCAAATATCGCGCGGTACGGACAGCTCCGTCGGAAAGATCGGATCGTTGATGGTGATCGCGCCGGCATCCGGCCGCTGAATCGGCGCGGCAAGCGAGAGCACCTGGTCCGGCTCGAGCGGCACGTCGAATCCGATCGCGGCGTTCGAGAGGCCGGCATATGCGTCGATCATGCTTCGATACAGCTCGAATGCCCGCCGGCTCCGCTGATACGGCGGCGGCGAATCGGGCCGCGGGCCGCATTCCGACCAGAACGCCTCGCCGAATGCCGTCGCGCGGACGGGTTCGGCCGGGCCATTCGCCGCGTCGAGTGCTTCGGCGACAATCGAGCCGATGGTTGCGTTGTGCCTCGACTGCGAAAACTGCCGCGCGAACTCGAGGCACCCCTCGCGTAACGCGTCCTTCTCGCGGCCGCGCAGCACTCGGATCAGGTGCGCGACCGCTTCCCACCAGCTCGCCTTCACGCCGCTTTCGCTGACGATCGCGCTGACGCCGTAGCCTGTCGTGTTCGGGACGATTGTGTCCTTCAAGCCGCCCCATAGCGTGCCGATAACGGGCGTACCGCACGCCAGCGCTTCGACCTGCGCCAGCCCAAAGTTCTCGGCGTGGTGCAAGGTCAGATTGATCGCGACGTCAGCGACGTTGTAGAGGCTGCGCAACTCGCGTTGCGCGACGTGGCCGATGTAGCGAACGGACTCGTGCAACCCCAACGACGTCACGATATGACCGAGCGTCATCGGCGTCCGCAACGGGAACACCCCGAACTCCAAGAACGGAATGTTCGGCGCCTCGCCGGCAAGCACCAGATGCGCCGTCGGCTCCAGTTTTCTGACGACACTGAACATTCGAAGGAGCGTATGGACGTTCTTTTCGAGCGACAGCCGCCCGGCATAGAGGACGATCCGGTCGTCGTCGCCGAACCCTAACGAGCGGCGACGGGCGCTCGCTTCGACCTTCGTCATCGGCGAGAACACCGAGTCACGAACGACCCACGGCAACAGGCGAACGCGCGCGTTCGCAAGGAACTTGCCCACCGCCGCCGCGTCGGCCCGCGAGTTGACGACGAACACGTCACTGGTGCGGAGCTGCGGCAGGAGGCGCGAAACCTGCGCGCCCCCCCTCGACATGGCTCCGGGCACGAGAAACACGAACGCGACCTTCTTGCGGAGACGCTGGCGCGCGTCGAGCAGCGCATCGTCTGGACAGCCGACCACGACGTCATGGTCGGCGACCAGGCGTTCGGCGAATTCGCGGCGTTGTTGCGGCGTCCGAGGACCGAGTCCCGCCGGATAGGTCGTGACCTCGCAGTGACTGCGAAGCCCCGCGTCGAGGGTGCCGGACGTCTGCGCCAGGCTGATAACCGGCGAGAGCCCTGCGCGGCCCTCGTTCGATTCGACGGCCACTCTCACGCGCCGCAGCGCCGACGCGAACGTCGATACGCTGCCGCCGCCCGTTGAACCGTCATCGTGTCGCATGCCAGCCTTCATCGCGTCGACGCCGCCGCGGT
>Ga0134124_10004633_pt1 | contig 11061 bp, 10 predicted proteins | sample KB304_FD_96880 | JGI IMG/M metagenome (GOLD analysis project Ga0134124, IMG submission 96880) | Terrestrial soil microbial communities without Nitrogen fertilizer from Kellogg Biological Station, Michigan, USA - KB3-0-4 | ecosystem: Environmental > Terrestrial > Soil > Unclassified ... | reverse complement strand
GGCATGTAGGCCGGCGGGATGTTGGTCGGCCCGACCATCTCGAACGGGATGTGGCTGAACGATCGGGCCCGCCGGGGCGCCGTGACCAGCAGTGACTCGACGGCCCGGGCGACGGAGGTCCCCAGCCCGAGCGGACCGGCCAGCAGCGTCTCGGCTTCCTTCGGGAGCAGCCCGTCCGGGACGGAGTTCGCCTCCAGCGCGCCGGCGTTCATGTAACGGCTGGAACGCAGGTGCCACTCGTGCCCGCCGGACTGCCAGTCCTGCAGGCCCTTGACGTAGGCGAGGACCGCGAGCCGCTGGTCGGGGTCGATCCCGTTCTCGTCCAGGATCGGCGGCACCTCGGTGACCGCGGTGTGCTCGAACTGCTGGAGCCGGGAGGTGAGCAGCTCGTTGACGAGCTCGGCGGCGGTCTGGGTGTCACAGCCGAGGAAACGCTCCATGACCAGGACGCCGTTGCTCAGCTCGCCCTCGTCCTCCACCTCGCGCTGGTAGGAGAACAGGTCGTTGCGCAGGTGGATCGCGTCGGCGAAGGTGTCGCGCAACACCCGCATCGGGCGGGCGGCGGCGATGACGTCCGGCACCTCGGCGTCCACCGAGTGCTCGACCAGGTTGGCCGACCAGGGCGCGCCGCCGACCTTGCGCCGCATCTCGATGTACTCGATCGGGTTCGAGACCCGGCCGGCATTGATGTTGGCCAGTTCCCACAGGGACTCGTCGAGCAGGTTGCGGGTGGTCTCGACGAACCGGCGGCGCCAGGCCGGCGTGCGGTCGGGGACGGTGCGGGCCCACAGGTCGGCCAGGCCGGCCTCGACCGGGTTGGCCGGCGTCCCGTCCGTCGTGACGGCCCCCTCCGCCGGCATGAAGGCGCGCAGCCGGTCGAGGTAGTCCCGGGCGCCGGCCATGTCCCCGGTCCGCTTGAACAGCTCGAGGAAATGGTCGTCGAAGTAGAAGACCCACACGTACCAGTCGGTGACCAGGCTCAGGCGCTCGTCGGACGCGTCGGGGTGGGTGTAGGCGCAGAGCAGGGCGTAGTCGTGGGCGTCGAAATCCTGTTCGCTCCAGACCGCCCCGTCGCCGATCATCTCCATCTCGGCCGCCCAGTCCCGGCTGTGGGCCCGGGCCGATTCGAGATGGGGACTGAGCCGTGCCGGGTACGGGACGTAGAAACGTGGGAGCGTGAACGGTTGTGTCATCCGTCCGTGCCTTCCTCTGGGCGGGGGTCAAGGCAGGGCAGAGTGCCTGGCCAGAGCTGACGGGAAACAGCCCGCCGCGGCGGAGACCCGTTGGGGTTCTCCGCCGCGACATCTCAGAGCTGTTTCCCCGGCGCCGGTGTGTCTGGTGCTGTAAACGCGGCGCCCTTGTGCTGGCGTCGCTGCCTAGCGCCCGACCTCGACGCTTTCCAGGACGCCGAGTGCGTCCGGAACGAGGACGGCGGCCGAGTAGTACGTCGTCACCAGGTAGGAGATGACGGCCTTCTCGTTGATGCCCATGAAACGGACCGAAAGGCCCGGCTCCAGCTCGTCGGTTAGGCCGACGTGGTTCAGCCCGATGACGCCCTGGTTCTCCTCGCCCGTGCGCAGCGCGATGATCGACGAGGTGCCGGCGGCGCCGATCGGGATCTTGTTGACGGGCAGCAGCGGGACGCCCCGCCAGGCCGGCACGTGCTGGTCGTGGAACAGCGCGGTGGCCGGGTAGATGCCGCGCGCTGTGCACTCGCGGCCGAACGCGGCGATGGCGCGCGGGTGGGCCAGCAGGACGTGGGTGCTGCGCCGGCGGCTGAGCAGCTCGTCCAGGTCGTCCGGGGTCGGCGGGCCCGAGCGGGTCGGGATGCGCTGACGCAGGTCGACGTTGTTGAGCAGGCCGAAGTCCGGGTGGTTGACCAGCTCGTGCTCCTGGCGCTCGCGCAGGGCCTCGACGGTCAGGCGCAGCTGGTGCTCGAGCTGGTTGTGCGGCTCGTTGTACAGGTCGGTGACCCGGCTGTGCACCCGCAGGATGGTCTGGGCGACGCTCAGCTCGTACTCGCGCGGGCTGAGCTCGTAGTCGACGAACGTGCCCGGCAGGGCCGCCTCGCCGACGTGCCCGGCCGAGATCGCGACCTCCGCCTCGCCCTGCTTGTTGGTGGCCGGGGCGGGCCGGTAGCGGTAGCCGTCGATCTGGGCCCGCAGGGCCTCGGAGTTGTCGGCGATCTCCTGGAAGCGCTGCCGGGACAGCGTCAGCACCGTCGTCCCGGTGACGGCCCGGACGGTGAAGTCCCAGGTCAGGTCGCCCTCGACCAGGACGTCGTCGCCGAAGAACTCGCCGTCTGACAGGATGCCCAGCGTGCGCTCGGCGTCGTAGGCACCGGGGGCGTACTGGCCCACCTTGCCGTGGGCGACCAGGTAGACCGCGTCGGCCGCCGCGCCGGCCTCGACGATGACGTCGCCGGCGGCGTACTCGCGCTGCTCGAACGCGTCGGCCAGGGTGGTCAGCTCGCCGCCGTCGAAACCGCGCAGCGGCGGCAGCTCGGGCAGCTCACCGGGGATCACCCGGACGTCCGAGCCGGTGCTGGTGAAGGTGAGCAGGCCGTCGCCGGCGATGTAGGTCAGGCGCCGGTTCACCCGGTACACGCCACCGGGCGTATGCACCCAGGGCAGAACCCGCAGCAGCCAGCGGGAGGAGATCTCCTGCATCTGCGGGACGGACTTGGTGGTGGTGGCGAGATTCCGCGCCGCGACGGCGCTGAGGCTCAGCTGCGCCGCGTCGACGTCGGGATCGGTGGCGGCGCCGGTGTTGACAGGCTCGGTCATGGCATGCATCACCCATCTTGGAGAAAAGCGGATCGGCATTTCCGGTGCGCGGTCGTACGGTCCGGGTACCCAGCGGGGCGGACGCAGGTGAAACCAACCGCGCGCCGCCGGTGTCGGCGGGCGCGGTTATGTCACGGTGTTTTTCGGTAGCGGTGTTTCGTGGCTGACGGTGTTCCTGGCCGTCTGCGTCGCGCCTGGGCGCGGAAGATCCCCCGTTGAAGGTGTGGTGCGGAACGTGCCGCGCGGAACGTCCGCGCGATTCGTGCCGCGCGGAAGACAGTTGTTGTCGTCCGTGCGGCGTCAGCTTCCCCCATCCCGTATTCACGCGGCAAGTCCGTCCCATGACCAATCGAGACTGGCCCGGCCGGGCGGTCGGGTCTGGTCCCCGCCGCGTTGCTTTGAGGTTTACGCAGCGTGAAGATCAAGCTCACGCATCCGGAGCCGCGCCGGAGCGGTGGGGCCCGCCACCAGTTCCCCCGGTCGGCGGGAACGGCCCGCCGGCCGCTTTTCCGCGACGCATTCCTCGCGGGCGCGCCGGTCGGTGACGCCGCCGGCGGAAGGTCGCCGCTGACGGTAGCCGTCAGCTGGCCGGGCCCGGCGGCCGGAAGCGTCGACGCGGCCAGGCGGTGCTCTTTACCGCGACCCCGGCTGGCCCGACACCGGTATCGATACGAGGAGAGGAGTCGGAAACGTGGTGGACGTGCCGTCGAGACCAGCCTCAAGTATCCGACGGGTCCGCCCGCGTCCGGCCGCCCCGAGCCGGGCCCCACGCGCCCCGACCGGCCGGCCCAGGCCGGCCCTGAATCGCAACTTCCCAGCTCAGCGGGGGTATCGGGGTGTGGCGCCGGCCGCGGCGGTGACTCCGCTGGACACGTTCCGCGACCGGTCGGGTGGGCGCGGCGACAGCCCCGGGTGGGCTGCCTTCGATCGGGTTCACGCGCGCCTGGACGCTCGAATAGGGCTTTGGTCCCGGTCGTCGCCCGGACCTCCGGCTCGCCGTGGAATTCGCGTCGGGCTGGCTCCGGGCCGGCTAACGGCCGCCGCCAATGAATCGGCCGATTGTGACTACTCGGTCCCGGCTCGTGGCCCGGGATTGGGTGCACTGTTGCATTCGCCGGGCCGGTGCGCCGAATGCGCGCGTGTTGGCTGGTCCGAGGGCGGTTCGCTGTTCCGCCGCGCCCGCCGCCGCCGGCTGTGGGACGACGCCACGTGCACCTTCTGTAGTCGATCGGATGACCCATATAGTCCTTCTGGGTAGTGTCATGGAGGGAACGACTGGCCTGAAAGGGGCATGCCTCTGGCTAGCAGGGTTGGTCGGCGAAAGCCGTGAAGATCGAGTCAAGTTGACGTATCGTGACGGGCACTCACTCCACTGCGCACTATGCAAGCGCACCTGACCAGCAGTTTCGGCGTTAAGCCTCGGCTGTCCTGTCCAGGCGAAGATGGCGAATGCCGTGCGGGCCGATCTGGGCTTCGCCAGATAGGTCTGGACGGCTGGGTGCCGGGTTGTCCAGACCTATCTGGCGTGTTGAATGGTGCAAGGATTGTTCGGCTGGTCAGGCTGGTTGGTGAGCTGTGCGGATTGGGGTTGTGGCTGGCGGGTTGGTGAGGGCGGGTCGAAGGTGCTGGTCGCTGAGGAGGGCGTGGCGCGGGTCGCGGTCACGGGCGAACCAGCCGGTCCGATTGTCGTGTCCGCGCAGCATTGCTCGGCTTGTCGCGGTGACGCGGCTGGGGGGACGGCGAAGACGCGAGTCGGTGAAGAGAGCCAGCGGTTGGATGGGAAGCCGGCCGCTGCCAGTCTGGAACCAGTGCGCGACCGGGTCGGCGGGTGGCCCGTCGTCGGCTGGTTGGGGAGGCTGGTGGGGGCGGTAGTTGGGCTGGCTGGTGCGGCGGCCGATCTCTGCGGCGAGATACCGCTGCTGGTGCGTGCTGCCGGAGACGACTTGGCGCCACTCGGCCGAGGTGAGAATTGCGGCGATGTCGACGGCTTCGGGGTAGATGGCGGTGGAAGCAGCTGGATGACTGGGCCTCCGGGGTGGCGGGCGGCGCAGCACGGGCAGCCGGGCTGGGGTGTGTGTCGCAGGGCCGGCCAGTCCGGCTGTGGGCGGAGCTCGACCAGCGCGGCGGCGAGGAGCTCGACGGGGCGGCCGGTGAGCGCGGCGAGCTGGTCGGGGACGACGTTCCTGCCGCTGAGTCGGTGGGTGCGCGGGACGCTGATCTGTTCCCAGAGTTCGTCGCTGTCGAGTCCGTGCAGGGTGGCGAGGCGGGCGATGTAGGAGGTGACGATCTCGTGCTGGGCCGGCGGGACCGCGATGGGCAGACAGCGCATCAGCCGGAGGTGTTGGCCGCCGGAGCGGGCGGTTTCGCTCGTCGTTGGGGTGAGGCTGTGGCGCGTTCGGCGGCGTAGTCGACTGGCACCAGGTCGAGCAGCTCTCGGGTGATGGCCTCGGTGCCGGTCTCGATCGCGAGGATCGCCGCCCCGCGGATGAGCTGGGACAGGCTGCCGATCATCCCGTTGCTGCGTTGGTGGAGCCGGTCCAGGCTGCCTCGACGTGGTCGCCGCGCCGGGTTGGGTTCGGACCGGTGTAGGCGGCGACGTGCTGGCAGAACAGCGAGTTGATCGAGGCGAAGGTCGCCTCCACGACCGCCTTGTCGGTCGGGGTGCCCGGCCGGCACGGCTGCACCGAGATCCCGAGCCGTTCGCAGGCGCGGGTGAAGGTCTCGGACACGAACACCCTGCCGTGGTCGATGACGATGGTGTCCGGCACGATCACCGGCCGCGCCGCCGCCAGTTCCATCCGCGCGTCGATGTCGACGAGGCGGGCGCGCGGCAGCCGCGAGGCCGCCATCCGCAAGGCGGTCGACCAACCCGGCCGCATCGGTTCGGGGACCAGCGTCCGGGCCAGCAGCAGCGCCGCGTCGACCGCCTTCGTCCCGACCGGGCGCAGCACGGCGGCGCAGATCGTGCGGGTCGCGACGTCGACCGCGATCGTCAGATCGGCGCGGACCGCCACCCCGGAGCCGGCCAGCACCAGCACATCGAGCGGCGTGGAGTCGATCTGCACCTGCTCACCCGGCCGGACAGCACACCACGCACACGCCCGTGCTCCCACCCGCCCGAACACCGGCCGCGCGGGAGTAAGCCGGCCCTCGTCAAGGTCCTGCCGTCCAATGCTGCTAAGGGTGCGGCGGAGCACGGAGGTCGAGGAGGTCAGCCCGAGGCGTTCTTGGGTAGTCAGCGCCTGAGGTCGGCGCCGATATAGCCGCCGGCCGCGCCGCCGACTCCGCAGGCAAGCCCCCAAAGCCCAGTGAGGCGGGATTGCCCCCGGTGTGGTCAGCGCGAGGACCGCATAGGTCGCGGCGCCGATGACCGAGCTTGCGAGCACTCGCTGGTCGGGGCCGCGTCTGCCCGCCTCTTGACCCTGCGCGGGATGCCGTGTGAGAAGTCCTGTCGCTGCCCATTCATCCGGAACTTACCGACGCGGACGTCAGTCGCATCATAGACGCCGTGCAATCCTGGCGGTGGTGACCAAGTCCAACGGGCCGCTGCTGCTCGCAGGCACCCGTGTCACCGGAACCCAGCCCCATCTGGGCACCTTTTATGGCTGGCTGCGCCCCGTGGCCGCGGCCGCCCAAGAAATGCCGCCCTACTCTCCCGATACCAACCAGGACGAGTGGGTCTGGAACAACGTGAAGACCACCCAGGTTGGCCGCAAAATGATCACATCGGTCTCCGACCTGTACTCGAACGTCCTCGGAGCGCTTCGCAGGCTTCAGGAGAATCCGGGTATCGTTCGGGGCTTCTTCGGCGACCCGAACCTCGCCTAAATCGCCTGGCAGGCGGTCCAGCTACTTGCATTCTTCTTAATAGGTGTCAGCGTCGCACGCGACGCCGAGAGGCACTCCCTCGACCTAATTCAGCGCGCGACCGGCGTCATTGCCGACTGAGCTGATGGGTCCTGTTATGCGTGTCATGCCACGACTGTTTCGTGTGAAGCATTAGTCGTGGGACCTGATGAGGAGCGGTGAAGGGGATCCGGTTCTGCTCCGGGATGGCGTTTGTGGGCGCCGACACGCCGACTATCGGTCTGAGCGGCGCAAAGGCCGGCTGCGATAGCTTCCTTAAGCGGCATCCGGGCGACAGCTCGAACCAGATAATCAGTTTTCGTGCATCATCACTGTGAGGTCTCTGTGCGCAGACTCTTGCCCGTTCTGGCGGTTACGGCGGCCATTGTCGGTCTTACGACCGCGGCGCCCGCTTTGGCGGACACGACAGGAAACACCTCCGCGACGGTCACTTTGACCTCGACGGGAGTACTCGCTATTACCGTGCCGGGCACGTTCGCCCTCACCGGCTCGGTGACCGACACCACCCTCAGCGGGCAACTGGGCGCCGTTCAGGTTACCGACGAGCGCAGTGCCGATCCCGCGGCCTGGACCACGTCCGTGAACGCGACGCCGTTCGCCAACGGTAGCCACACCCTCGGCGCCGCGACCTATGACCCGGGCGCCGTGACGACGACAGGAATCCCGGCGAGCCAGGTGACGACGCACGTCGTGACGCTCTCCACGTCCCCGCAGGCCGTCGTAACCCTCGATGGAGGAACGGCCTTCTCCGGAAACAACACGGGAGCATGGAACCCGAACATCACGGTGGCCATTCCCGCCGGAACCGTGACGGGAACATACACCTCGACCATCACCCACTCGGTCGTCTGACAAGGTGACCTTCGCTGTGCGACGTGTACTTCTCACGCTCGCCGCCGCGGTAGCCGGGATCGTCCTCCCGGCTACCAACGCGCTTACCGGGCCCGCCGCGGCGGCACCGCCGGTGACCCCGAACCCGGGCAGCATCGGCATCCGTCTGGTCGAGGTCCCCGCGGAGGCCGCGGACGATCCGCGGGCGCGGATCTACATCACCGACCATCTCAGTCCCAGAACGGTCATCCACCGGCGGATAAGTGTCAGCAACCTGAGCGACGCCACGCGACGCATCACGCTCTACCCGGGCGCGGCCATGATCGAGGGCGGGAGTTTCAATGTCGCGCCCGGGCATACCGCCAACGAGCTGACCACCTGGATCACGGTCGACCAGCCGTCGCTGACGCTCCCACCCCACAAGGCCGGGACCGTCACGGCGACGATCGCCGTCCCACGGGACGCCTCTCCCGGCGAGCACTACGCCGCGATCTGGGCGGAAACAGCCCAGGCGAGCCAGGCAAGAAGTCAGAACGTGATCGAGGTCAGCCGGGTCGGCGTACGGGTGTACCTGTCCATCGGCCCGGGGGGCGCTCCGCCGGCGGACTTCACCATCACGTCGCTCTCGTCGACGTGGCTGACAGACGGGCGGCCCGTCACGACCGCGCAGATCCACAACACCGGAGGCCGGGCCTTGGACCTGACTGGTGATCTCACCCTGACCCATGGTCCGGGCGGGCTGAGCGCGGGCCCGTTTCCAGCCCAGCTGGGCAGGACGCTCGCGCCCGGGCAGTCCGAACCCATCAAAGTGACCCTAGACAGACAGCTGCCCGGCGGGCAGTGGACGGCCCTGTTCCGCCTCAAGAGCGGGCTGACCGAACGAACCGCCCGAGCGGTGCTCGTGTTTCGCCCGGGTAAGACCACTCCTGGCTCGGGGCGCTCGCTGTCCAGTCGCGGCTCCGTCGCCGCCATCGCCGTCGGCACCGCGCTGCTCGCGGCAGTCCTGGCGTGCACGCTGCACCGTCGTCGACGCCGCGGGTCCTCGGGCGGAAAACCGGCTGAAGGCTGATCGGGCCGCGGTGTCCGTGACTCAGTCAGCCCGCGTACTGGCTGATGCTTCCGGGATGACGCCGTGGCGTGCGCCCCTGCGGTTCCCGTGTGGGCGACCGAGCGTCCTGGCCGTTGCCGGGGGATCTGCGGGGGCAGCGGCGCTGTTGCATTGGCCGGGCGTGGCGGCCTGCTGGCCGGTAACGCATGATCAAGTGATGCGTCGTCGTGCCCGTCCACCGGCTCCTCTCTCGGAGTTCGCCGGGTTCCTGTTCAAACCGGAAGTGATCGTGCTGGCAGTGCGCTGGTACCTGCGGTACGCCTTGTCCTACCGGGACGTCGAGGAGCTGCTCGCCGATCGGTGCATCGTCGTCGACCATGTGACGCTGTTCCGCTGGGTCCGCCGGTTCACCCCGCTGCTGATCGACGCCGCCCGACCGTGTCGTCACAGCCCGGGCGGCAGATGGTTCATAGACGAGACACACGTCAAGATCGCGGGCAGGTGGTGCTACCTGTACCGAGCGATCGACCAGTTCGGGCAGGTCATCGACCGAGCTTGCCCTGGCCATCTGACCAGACGACCAGGCAACCAACCCGCCGCTGCCATGTCTCGGGCCGGCTCAACGCAACAGCGCCCTTCAACCCGGGCCCGCTCAACTCGCCCTCTCCAGGCTGCGTCACCAAGCCCCAAGATTGATTGCACTTGTTGCCCAGCGCGCCCGGTCTGAGCTTGGCGCGACACGCGGTCACGACCAGCTGCCCAGGCCAACTGGCCAACCATCGCGGCGACCGGCGCGTCTGGCGCTGGCCAACAACGGCGAATAGCCGCTCGGAATGGCCATCTACGTCCGGTTCCTTAGAGCGTGCCGACCTTGCCGGTGCCGTGCTGATTGACGTGAACCTCACCAAGGCCGGGCTCCTCAGAGCGAACCTCGCTGACGCATTGCTGCAGATCGCGGACCTCACCGAGTGGGGCAGACCTAAAGAGTCGTCTGGTAACCGCGCCGCGTTGGGGGAGGTGCGGTGTCGCTAGGCGTCGTAGGTGCTGTTCGCGCGGATCGGGAGCGCGTCCAGCCGAGCCCAATCGGCGCTGATGGCTCGTGCGGTGCTCAGGAGCCTCGGAAGGTGCTCGTCCAAGAGGTGCTCGGTCGATGTTTCACCGGCGTGGACCGTCACGTTCAACGCTGCGCGGGTGCGGCCCGCACCGTCGCGGAGAGGCGCTGCGATTGAACGGATTCCGTTGGCGAGCTCTTGGTCAGTGAGCGCCCATCCGCGCTCGCGGATCTCGTCGAGCTGCTCGTGCAGCTGTGTCGGGCTGGGTGTGTGCCGTGGTGCGACTCCCGACCGGGATGGCTCGGCCAGGATGGACTCCACCTCGTCGGGCGTCAAGTCGGAGAGAAGCACCTTACCCAGTGATGTGGTCGCTGCCGGGAATCGCGTTCCGATTCGCACGATCAGCGCGATGAGTTTGGGGACGGCGACTCGAGCGACGTAAACAATGTCGGATCCATCGAGTTGGGCAACCGAGCTGGACTCATGGGTCTGGGCGACCAATCGTTCCACGTGGGGGCGGGTCAGGTCCCAGATGTCGGTCGCCTGAATGTACGCCATGCCGAGCTCGAGTACCCGGGGCGTCAGGGTGAAGTTTCCGTTGTGGCTGCGGACGTAGCCGAGTGACTCCAGCGTGTGCAGGATGCGCCCGGCGGTCGGGCGCGCGAGGCCGGCCGCGGAGGCGAGTTCGCTCATCGTCATCGACGGTCTGCCTGGTTCGAAGGCGCGGAGGAGGTCGAGTCCTCGCGCGACCGCCTCGACGAAGTTGGGGTTGGCGTCGCGTTTCGGCATGTGCTCGGTTCCTCTCGGGCGGCACCCGCAGCGTAGGTCGTTGTCCGCTGTGCGGACAACGACCCGTGGCTCAAGGCCGCGCGGGCGCGGGCGCGTCGCAGGAGGTAGCGGTCGTTGTCCGCTTTGCGGACAAGTCGCCATTTTCCTGCACTCGCTGACTTCGAAGCCTTGACCCGGGTGGCGCCCGTCACAGAGAGTCGGTGGCGAAGCGCCTATCCGCTAGGCGGACAGCTGTCCGAAACAAGGAGAACGAGATGGACCAGCACGACGTCGTGGTGATCGGCTATGGCCCCTGCGGACAATGGCCAGCCTCCAGCTCGGCCAGGCGGGGCACAGAGTGATCGCCCTCGAGCGGCACCCGCAGCTCTACGGACTGTCGCTTGCTGGTCACATCGACGACGAGATCATGCGCACGCTCGACCGCGTCGGCGCCGGGGCGGAGTTCCGCGAGGACGCGGTTGCTTGGGAGCTGTACGACATGCGCAACAAGGCATTCGGCGGCGAGCTGCGATGAGCCTGGACTGGTCCCAGATCGGGCCCCACGGCTACCGCGGCCACTGGATCATCTATCAGAAGAACCTCGAACTCGCGTTGAACCACCGCATCGAAGAGCTGGACAACGTCGAGGTGCACATGGATCACGAGGTCGTCGAGATCGGCCAGGACGCCGACGGCGTCGTCGTCCGCT
>Ga0134124_10004632_pt1 | contig 11062 bp, 5 predicted proteins | sample KB304_FD_96880 | JGI IMG/M metagenome (GOLD analysis project Ga0134124, IMG submission 96880) | Terrestrial soil microbial communities without Nitrogen fertilizer from Kellogg Biological Station, Michigan, USA - KB3-0-4 | ecosystem: Environmental > Terrestrial > Soil > Unclassified ... | reverse complement strand
TCTACTATTCAGTTTTCAAAGACCAGATCTTCCTGCTGCGCTGCCTGCGTTTTCCGTTGCAGCAGAAGAGGCACTCTACTAAAACCGCCTGCCGCTGTCAACATCTTTTTTCAACTTTTTTTCTGCTCAATCCCTGCTCTTTCCTGCCAATAAAAAGCCCCTGACTGCTGGGGAACACCGTTTATAACAAAGCTCCCTCCTTCAGTCAACACTTTTTACTGTTAATTTTTCCTCAGGTGAATATGACCTTCGCAAAACGCCGCTTGCCCACTAACGCCGCAACTGCATCTTGATACTCCCTGCCGATATGGTACACTCTTGCCTGGGCTTCAAGAACGGATCATTCGGAAGGTCATATGCCGGGCAGATTGCCAACCTCAGCCGTTGCCGTTGTCATCATATCGCTCCAATTTGTAATGCTGCCACTGCTGCAAGCCGGCAACTCCATGCCCGCAGCCAAAGCAATTGACAAGTGCCCGGTATGCGGAATGTTTGTAAGCAGTCACCGGAACTGGAAAAGTTCTGTCCGCCTGAAAAATGGATCTGTGGTTTTTTTCGACGGCCCCAAGGACATGTTTTCCTATTACCTGAGTCCGGGGAAATATGTTCCGTCTGCGCAACAATCCGCGATTGCCGAGATCACGGTCAAAGACTACTACTCGCTGAAGCCTGTTGATGCCCGCAAGGCATATTTTGTGGCCGGAAGCAACGTATTGGGCCCCATGGGGAAGGAACTGATTCCCTTGGCCGGTGAATCTGATGCACAGGCCTTTATGAAAGACCACAAGGGTAAAACTATCTACCGGTTCAACGAGATTGTTCCTGCAATACTCAAGTCACTCGAATAACCGGCTGGTGCCATCATGCGCAAATCTTCCACTTTCCTGCTATTCATGGCTTTCTGCATATTGGTTCTTGCAACCTTCTCGCTGCATGCACATTTCAGCAGTGCAGGAGGAATGAACAATCGAAGATACCGTGCGCAGCTGGTGCAGGAACTGGGCTTGACCGATCTGTGCCTCTTCACCGAGGCGCGGTATACGAGACACCTGTCCATGGCTGACAACCATTCAGCGTTCCAGGACCATCCGGTATCTTTGGAACATTTCCCGTCAGGGGCGTTGACGATGCCGCGACAATTTCGATGACTACTCCATTCAATCGTCATAAAAACATTCTCGAATTCGCTCTTTCCTCCCTTCTCCGGAGAAAAGCAAAGAATCTCTCCCTGCTCGGATTATATAGCCTCATAGTTTTTATTCTTGCCTCGTTGATTTTCTTTGTGCATGCCTTGAAACAGGAAGCTGCCTTTATCCTCCGAAACGCACCCGAAATGGTAGTCCAACGACAGTTGGCAGGGAGACATGACCTGATCCCTCTTGACTACCTGACAAAGATACGCGCAATTCGTGGCGTTGAATCGGTGACACCGCGTTTTTGGGGATATTATTACGACCCTGTTTTCAGAGCCAATTACACCATCATGGTTCCGGATGAAAAACCATTAGCTCCGGGGGAGACAATCATCGGCTGCGGGGTAGCCAGAGTTCAGCGAATTGCGGCTGGTGACATAGTTACGTTCAGGAGCCACACAAACGTCCCCATTCTCTTGAACGTACGGGAGATACTCTCCCCTGAATCCGAGTTGGTAGCGTCCGACCTCATCCTGATGTCACGGCAGGATTTCCAGGAGATGTTCAACCTGCCACGAGGCCAGGCAACCGACCTTTCGGTTACGGTCACCAATCCGGACGAACTGACGACCGTTGCAATAAAGATAGCGGAATTATTCCCTGGAGCACGACCGATCCTGAGAAGCGAGATGTTGAGCACCTATGACTCTCTCTTCGACTGGCGGGGGGGGATGATCACCATGATCCTGCTCTCGGCCATACTGTCTTTTGTCATTTTCGCCTGCGATAAATCATCCGGTCTATCGGCCGAAGAGCGGAAAGAGATCGGCATACTGAAGTCAATCGGCTGGAATACGCCGGATATATTACTGCTGAAATTCTGGGAAGGGATCGCCATATCGCTCTCCGCCTTCATGGTGGGGAGCATCCTGGCATACCTGCATGTTTTCCTCTTTTCGGCGCCGTTCTTTGCAAGCGCACTCAAAGGATGGTCTGTGCTGTATCCCGAATTCCGCCTTGTACCTGCCATAAATGCCTACCAACTCGCGATTCTCTTCTTTCTCTCGGTATTCCCCTACACTGCCGCAACCATCCTGCCATCCTGGCTGGCTGCAACAGTCGAACCCGATGCAGCCATGAGGTCGTGACCATGATCAGGCTGTCAAGCGTCACCAAGACCTACAATTCCGGGAAGCCAAACCAGTTCACGGCAGTGGACAACATAAGCACGGAGATCAAAGCGAAGGGGATGACCGTCTTTAAGGGGCCCAGCGGGTCGGGCAAAACCACGCTCCTGTCCCTGATCGGTTGCATGATCCGACCCAGCTCCGGCAGAATCAGCCTTCACGGGATACCGACGACATTCTCGCCGGGCTCCGGAACAAACGATGCATTTGACGTCACAAGCCTGCCTGAAACCTTTCTTACCGAAATCAGGCGAACTACCTTCGGCTTCATCTTTCAGCAGTTCAATCTGATCAGAGGGATTTCGGTCCTGGAAAATATCCTGCTCCCGACTTATCCGACTGGCGAAAACCATGCTTCATCCAGAAAAAGAGGCGTAGAACTCCTGGAAATGTTCGATATGGGGCGGCATGCAGCATCCAAAGTGGATGTGCTGTCCGGCGGCGAGATGCAGCGAGTGGCCATCACCAGGGCTTTGATCAACAATCCTTTAATAATCGTGGCCGATGAGCCTACAGCCCATCTCGACAGCAGACTTTCACTGGATTTCATGAAAATTGCCGCCGAGCTGAAGGCTGCCGGAAAAACCATTCTGATCGCAAGTCACGACCCCCTGGTCTATGATTCTGAAATTGCGGACACCGTTATTGAAATGAGAGACGGCAGAATAATCGGGAGCGGACAAGGTTCATGATCCAGCATACAGCAATCATCCCTCTGATCGCCTCTTCTGCAATATCGTGCCTTATGTTTCTGTTTGCCGGATGGAAGAGTTTCTTAATCATTCGGAGATGGGATATCAGAAGCGGCAGCGAACTCCAGTTGCAGCTCGAACGGGCAACCTATCTGATCTCCACCATCATCGGCTTTGTGCTTTTCTTCCAGATCATTTCGCTCTTTCTGTATATCGCAACAGTCGATCATCTTCACAATCTGCTCGCAGGCGCAATGTGCGCTGCCGGTTCCTTGAACGCAAACGGCTTCGGATATCCCGTTCTCATATTGAAAACAGTAACCTGCCTTTTCGGCGGGGTATGGCTGGTCATCAACCATGTTGACGCCAGGGGGTATGACTACCCTCTGATCAGGCCAAAGTACGTCCTCCTCCTGGCGCTGGCCCCGCTCGTCAGTGCAGAGACTGTCCTGCAGTTCCTCTACTTCAGCAATCTCGACGCACAGGTGATAACATCATGCTGCGGAAGCCTGTTCAACGCCGGCACCGGCACCCTTGCATCCGGACTTGCTGGACTTCCAAGAGTGCCGATGGAGGTAGCACTGACCGCTGCAATTGGAGTTATCTGCCTGATTGGGTTACGGTTCAGAATAACCGTCAAAGGCGGATATCTTTTTGCCGTGGCAAGCACGCTGGCCTTTGTCGTTGCAATCGCATCGATGATCTCGTTTGTAAGCCTCTACGTCTACGAGCTGCCGACGCACCACTGCCCGTTTTGCATCCTCCACAAAGAATACAGTTACGTGGGGTATCCGCTCTATGCCGCGCTGCTGGGGGGAGGTATCAGTGGCATAAGCGTAGGGACGTTGATGCCTGCGAGTAACATTCCAAGTCTGGCGAAAGTCCTGCCAGGCATCCTGCATAAGCTGACAACGATTACAATACTGCTTTATCTCGCCTTCGGCCTGGCAGTTACGCTACTGGTATTGCATTCAGCGTTGAAATTCTGACGGTTGCGTCTACATTCCATTTTTCCAAATTTCGGGCCGCTTTCCTGACAGGAAGCGGCCCGAAACCGGCCAATCTCCTCAAGGGGCTAAATTTACTGCGCACCCATGAAGTTCGCCGCTTTTCAAGGGTGATATCCTGAATTGACCAACAGCCGGAGTTGTATCAACAGCAGGGAGCAGGGTGCCCGGTGTTGTCACAAGGGTAGCCACCTCTGTGCCCCTGCCGCTATTCCTTAACCTGCTGCTCGACATGTTCAGGAAAGAACCATTCGTCAGGGTAAGAGTAAGAAGTTTACTGTTTCTATTAAAAGATCCGGATACCGATGAGGCCAATATCGGTCCTGACGCCGTTATTACTCCACTCCGGAGTGGAGACGTACTGTTGCTGTCGCTTGACGACGAGGAGTAGTCGACAAAGCCAGGCACGGTCAGCGTTGTTGTCACGTAGGCCACATTAAAGCTGGAAGAGAGATTGCCGAAGAGGTACAGCTTGGTGCTCTGTTTGGAAATCGCAATAGAGCTGCCACCACCTCCTCCGCCACATGCGACAAGAGTCAGCAACGCAACACTCGCTATGATTAATGCTTGAAATGACTTTTTCATCGGATATCTCCTGGTATTTTCCTCCCCATGAAGCAGGGGGCGCACGTCAATTCTAGAAGCCGGATATCAGGCCGACCGATCTCATCAGCATGGTAAAGGCATCAAGTGCATTGATCTTGCCGTCAGGATGGGGGGCGCCGTCGAAATACGGTGCAATGTCGCCATGTTGCAAATCGGCAACAGTCGGAGTAACGAGCCCATTTGCAATATCGAGCGCACGCAGAGCACTGGAGAGATGGGTTGTCGCTCCCGGGAGCAGACCATCCTTTACGAATGTCGAATCCTTGGTGATCTGTGCCGTGACTGGAGGATACAGCATACCCGCTCCATCAGTAAACCGGACATAAACCGTTTTCAGGCCATCTCCAGGACTGAGATCCCAGGACTTGCCGGAGGCATAGGGCTCATCAGCGGCATAGGTAACGCCGTCGTTTGAGAAACGCATTTTGGAAACGCCGGTCGAATCTGTCGCATTTATGGAAAGAGTAACCGTACTGCTGCCGGTCGTTGCTGTCCCCCCATTTATTTTGAACGTGTTGACTGCCAGATCGGCGGTGTGAATGGTATACAACCCGCTCTTCACTGCTTCGATATTCCCTGCAAGGTCCGTGGCAAAGTATTTGAGTGTGGCCGTCGATGCAATATTGACCGGTCCTCCATAAACAACTGCCGTTCCTGATGTTTTCGGATCGCTGCCGTCGAGAGTGTATTTGATCGTGCTGCCCGGCTCATTCGTAGTGAGGGTTACGTTTGCTGCAAGATGGATTCCCGGCTCAGGAGAGGCTGTTGTAACAGGGGGAACCGTATCGAGAAGAATCATGGCAGTAACCGGAGCCTGTGTCACATTATTTTTGTCAGCGAAACGGACGTATACCGTCTTGTGGCCATCTCCGGGACTGAGATTCCAGGGCTTGCTGATGGTAAACGGTTCAGCAGCGGTATATGTAATTCCATCATTGGAGAAGCGCATGTCGATAACGTCTGTCGCATCAATCACACCCATGGAAAGAGTAACTGCACTGCTCCCGGTGGTTGACGCACCTCCGTTAATCTTGAGTGTGTAGACTGCCTGCTCAGGGGGGTAAATCGTGTACAGACCGCTCTTCACCGATTCCTCATTCCCCGCAAAATCCCTGGCGAAGTATTTGAGGGCAGCCGTCGATGCAATATTGATCGGCCCGGCATAGACAATTGCGGTTCCTGATGTTTTCGGATCGCTCCCGTCCAGAGTGTATCTGATGGTGCTGCCCGGCTCGCTGGCAGTCAGTGCCACGTTTACCGAAATGATGAATTTCGCAGGAGCAGGTATGACGCTGGTCGCCGGCGCCACAGTATCCAGCACGATCTGGGCCGTAACCGGATCGTAGGTTAGACTGTTGAGTGTATCGTGGAACCTGACGAAAACGGTTTTTACGCCATCAGAAGCGTCAACTGTCCAGGTCTTGGATGTGGCATACGCTTCTGGGGTTGTGTAGGTAACGCCATTGTTGGAGAAGCTTATCTTGTCCACACCGGCGGCGGCAATAGCGAGATTGACCACGGAATTGTTGGTCACCTGCGCGCCGCCATTGATGGTTACGGAAGCATTAAGGGTAGGCGAGGTGATGGTGTAGGTGCCGCTCTTCGGCGTTTCCGCATTGCCGGCAATGTCGGTGGTAAAGTACCTGACCGTGGCAGTATTCGTCAGTCTTATTGGAGCTGTATAGACAACTGCTGTTCCTGATATTTTCGGATCACTGCCGTCCAAGGTGTACAGGATGGTGCTGCCCGGCTCGCTGGCAGAGAGCGCCACGTTCACACCATTGATAAAGGTAGCCGGCGCTGGCGATGCGGTGGTGGCAGGAGCTACCGTGTCGAGTACGATCTGGGCGGTCGCCGGGTTGTACAGGATTCCCGCACCATCGGTAAAGCGTACGAAGACAGTCTTCACACCATCACCGTTTGAAAGCGTCCAGTTCTTGCTGGCAGCATAATTCTCGTCCGAGCTGTAGTTCACCCCGTCGTTGGAAAAGCGCATCCTGGTCACGCCCATGGCATCGGTGGCGTCGATGGACAGGGTTACATTCGGCGAGGTGGTGGTTGCTGCCCCGCCGTTGATCGTGAAGGTATTAACGACAAGGTCCTCGGAGTGCACGGTATACATCCCACTCTTCGGCAGTTCCGCATTGCCCGCCACATCGGTGGCAAAGTAGCGGACCGTGGCGGTGTTCGTCAGGGTAATCGGACCGGCATAGATCACCGGATTATTCGCTGCATTGGCCGGATCACTGCCGTCAGTGGTGTACCTGATGACGCTCCCCGGCTCATTGGCTGCCAGCGACACATTCACCTGGGTGATAAAGGTTGCCGGTAGCGGTGATGGCGTAGTAGCCGGCGCTGTCGTGTCGAAAACGATCTGGGCCGTAACCGGATCGTAGGTCAGACTGCTGCCAGTGTTGTGGAACCGGACAAAGACGGTCTTCACGCCGTCTCCGGCGCTAAGGGTCCAGCTCTTGCTGACGGCATAGTTTTCCGGGGTGGTGTAGGTGATGCCGTTGTTGGAGAAGCTCATCTTGTCCAAAACAACGCCGGTGGCGCTAATGGCAAGATTGACCAGGGCATTGTTGGTCACCGGTGCGCCGCCGTTGATGGTTACGGAAGCATTTATGCTGGATGGGGTGATGGTGTAGATGCCGCTCTTCGGCGTTTCGGCATTACCGGCAATGTCGGTGGCATAGTACCTGACCGTTGTCGTAGCGTTGATGCCGATCGGACCGGTATAGGCAAGCGGATTATTCGCCGCATTGGCCGGATCGCTGCCGTTCAGGGTGTACCGGATGGTGCTGCCCGGCTCGCTGGTAGAGAGCGCCACGTTCACACCATTGATGAAGGTGGACGGCGCTGGTGATGCGGTGGTCGCTGGCGCCACCGTGTCGAGCACGATCTGGGCGGTCGCCGGGTTGTAGAGAATGCCGGCGCCGTCGGTAAAGCGTACGAAGACGGTCTTGTTGCCGTCGCCGGGAGAGAGGGTCCAGTTCTTGCTGGTGGCGTAATTCTCGTCCGCGCTGTAGTTCACCCCGTCGTTGGAAAAGCGCATCCTGGTCACACCCATGGCGTCGGTGGCAGCGATGGTCAGGGTCACATTGGGTGACGTGGTGGTTGCTGCACCGCCGTTGATCTTGAAGGTATTGACGACAAGATCCTCGGAATGCACGGTATACATCCCGCTCTTCGGCTGTTCCGCATTGCCTGCCAGGTCGGTGGCAAAGTAGCGGACCGTGGCGGTGTTCGTCAGGATTATTGGCGCTGCGTAGACTGCCGCAGTTAACGATGTGGTCGGGTCGCTGCCGTCGGAGGTGTATCTGATGACACTCCCCGGTTCATTGGCGGTGAGCGCCACTCCCACCTGGGCAATATAGGTGCCGGAGGGCGGTGATATTGCAGTTGATGGCGCCGCTGTGTCCAGAGTTATCTGGGTTGATATGGGGTCATAGGTCAGGTTGTTTACAGAGTCATGGAACCTCACGAAAACTGTCTTTATGCCATCCCCTGTTGACAGATCCCACGTTCTGGAAATGGCATACGGTTCAGGGTTGGTGTAGATGATGCCATTATTGGAAAAGCTCATCCTGTTTACACCGGTTGCTGACAAGGAAAGGGTAACCGTGCCGTTTCTGGTCACGACAGCTCCGCCGTTAATGGCCGCCGTGGCATTTATGGTAGAGGAGGTGATGGAGTAGGTACTGCTCTTCGGTGTTTCTACATTACCGGCACCGTCAGCTGCATAGTACCTGACCGTTGTTGTACCGCTGATGCTGATCGGACTGGAATAAATAGCCGCGGTCGCTGAACTGGTGGGATCGCTGCCGTCCAGGGTGTATTTGATCGTGACACCCAGTTCGCTGGCATTCAGCGCGACGCTGACACCGTTGATAAAGGTGCCTTGACCCGGAGAAGCCGAAGTGACGGGTCTCGTGGTATCGAGGGTGATCTGGACCGATACCACGTTAAGCACAAAACCGGTGCTGTCGATGAATTTTGCGAAAACGGTCTTTGAACCGTCCACCTGCTCCAATGCCCAGGTTACCGGATTTGTTGCGTATGGCACGCCGGCGCTGTAATTAACCCCATTATTGGAGAACTGCATGGTGGTCGCGCCGGTAGCAGTGACTCTGAGCGCTACCGTCGGATTGTTTGTAATGGCTGCGCCGTTGTTGACGGAGAGAGTGGCTGGTGTCGGACTGTTGGTAAAGGTATAGACAACCGTCTTCACTGCCTCGGGATTCCCGACCTGATCAGTGGCAAAGTACTTGAGCGTCGTAGTGGCGGAGATGGTAAGGGGGCCTGTATAGGTTGCTGCGCTCAAAGACGTGGCCGGGTCCGTTCCATCCAGTGTGTACTTGATGACGCTGCCCGCTTCGTTGACAGTCAGGGTAACGCTGATCGGGTTTGCGTAGACACCGGACGGGCTCGGGAAGATGCCGGTGACCGGGGGGGTGCTATCCAGGAGGACCTGAGCGGTCACTGCGTCGTACAGCAGTCCTGCGCCGTCAGTAAAACGGACATAAACGTTTTTCACGCCGTCGCCCGGCGTCAGGACCCAGGATTTGGACGTGGCGTAGTTTTCATCGTTCTGGTAATTGAGGCCGTCATTACTGAAACGCATTTTGGTAACGCCGGTAGGTTCCGTGGCACGTATATTGAGGGTCACGGATGTCGTATTGGTGGCAGCTGCGCCGCCGTTGATATTGAAGGTAGTCACCGTCAGACTTCCGGTGTGTATGGTGTAGATAGAGGTCTTTACCGTCTCGGCATTGCCCGCCGCATCCACTGCAAAGTATTTGACCGCTGTTGTGGCCGACACGGAGAACGGCGCCGAATATATGAAGCCGTTGCCGGGGATGGATGGATCACTGCCATCAAGCGTATACCTGATGACGGCTTGTGGAGTATCGGCGGTCAGGGTAACAATGACAGGTGTCAGGAATGTTCCCGGCGCCGGCATGGGAGTGGTGATCGGCGGCGCCGTATCCATGGAGATCTGGGCGATGACCGGATCCTGCAGAACGCCGTTCACATCAGTAAAGCGGACGTAAACCGTGCGCAGTCCATCGGGTCCGGCGGCCAGGGTCCATGATTTGGTGAAAGCAAACGGCTCGTCGGCAGTATAGCTCCCGGCTAGGCCGGTGTTGGAAAACTGCATTTTGGTGGCGCCTGTCGCCGCCAACGTCAGGGTAACGGCTGTTGTGTTGGTTGTTGCTGCGCTGTTATTAATCTTGACCGAAGCCTGAAGATTGATCGGCCTTAGTTCATAAAGTCCGGCCTGGACAGTTTCAGCATTGTTCGCCGGGTCAGTTGCATAGTATTTCAGTGTAGTGGTCGCACTGATGTTAACGGCAGCAGTGTAGATGATCCCGTTTGCTGGTGACGGAATGGAGCCGTCAACCGTATACCGGATGACGCTTCCCGGCTCATTTGCCTGCAAATAGACCTGTACCGGGTTCAGGAAGGCACCGGCCGGGGGGATAGCTGAGGTAACCGGCGGCGTCGTATCCAGCGTGGCACGCAACGTAAATGCAAGCGTTCTTGTTACGTCCGGGGTGGTGGAAGCGGCGTTGGTACGGACATCCACGATCATCGTATGGTTGCCCGGAGTGAATCCGGCTGGAACTGTCCAGTAACGGGTAGCGCTGTAATCCTGGACCACGGTCGTCGTAGAGCCGTTGTTGAGGGAGAAGCGGTACTGGTAAGGGGCCGTCGAACCGCTCGCCTGGGCTATGAACTTGGCCGGTGCCTCAAACGGAGCAGCGCAGGGGCTCACATTTACTGCACAGATCGTTGTAGTCGGCGCGGTAACCGTAGTGACCTCAAGGGTAACCGCGTTCGCCTGCGGCCAGGTTTGGGAGGTCACCGGGCCGGCATAGACGTAGTTCGTGAAACCATTATGCCTGGTTCTGGTGCCGTCAATATTGTCCGTGGTGTATTTGTTATAGCCCCGTATCCGGTAGGTATACACCGCCCCGGGGGCAATACTGCCGTCGTTGTAGCTCAGGCCGGCTGAAGGGATCATGGTGATTTCGGCAATTTCACTGAAACTGCCGGTAGCGTCACACGTGCCGGCGCAACGTTCTATTAAGAACTTCTGCGCGATATTGTTGCTTGGCTGCGTTTGCGGCGGATTGGCTACCGTAAGTACGTATTTGTACGATTCATCCGTCCAGGCAAGAATATTCTTCTGGAATCCTGCTGTCACGGTCAGACCGGAAGGATCAAGCGGTGCTCCGCTCGGGTACTGCAGGGTAAGGGCACGCATCATGTCCTGCTCTTCGTGGGACAGGATGTGGCAGTGCCAGACGTATTCGTCAAAATAGATACGTGTCTGGTTCGTATCAGGTATTGCCTTTGCCTGGCCGGTAACCGGGTCCAGGTTCATGAACCCATCTGCAGTCCCGACAGGATAGGCCGGGTTCATGAGGCGG
>Ga0134124_10004631_pt1 | contig 11065 bp, 8 predicted proteins | sample KB304_FD_96880 | JGI IMG/M metagenome (GOLD analysis project Ga0134124, IMG submission 96880) | Terrestrial soil microbial communities without Nitrogen fertilizer from Kellogg Biological Station, Michigan, USA - KB3-0-4 | ecosystem: Environmental > Terrestrial > Soil > Unclassified ... | reverse complement strand
GGTCATGATTGCCCAAGCAGTAGTATGCAAACCCAGCTTGATAATTGCCGATGAACTGACGGCGTCGTTGGACGCGACACTAGCCGCCGAAGTTGTAAATCTGATTAAACAGTTGAAGGACTCCTCCGATACATCAGTCCTCTTTATTACGCACGACGTGGCTACGCTGGCGCGCGTGGCAGATCGGGTCATGGTGATGTACGCGGGGCAGATCGTCGAAAACGGTAGCATGCAGGAAGTCTTTTCCACACCTCAGCATCCGTACACGCGCGCGTTGCTGGAGTGCGCCCCTCAAGATCGGTCAGCGGGCACGAGTAGAGATCGTGCATTAAGGCTCCCTTGCATCATGGGCAGCCCTCCCGATCCGATGGCACCTCCACCGGGTTGCTCATTTTCGGAACGGTGCAAGGATCGCATGGACGTGTGTGACGCTCACCATCCGGAGGAGTTTCATCCCACTCCTTCCCGGACAGTCCGTTGTTTCAAGTATGGGGCGGGCCAGTCATGACACCCTTGATCCAGGCTCGGAGTCTGCGGAAGGTCTACACGCACACCCATTGGTGGCATAAAAGACGCGAACTGCTTGCTCTGGACAATGTCGACCTGACGATACAAAGGGGCCAAACCTTGGCACTGGTCGGCCAATCCGGGTCCGGGAAGACCACCCTGGCTATGAGCCTGGTCGGCCTGGAACCGCCTGACTCCGGAGAAATCTGGTTCGAGGGAAGAAATCTTCTGGCGGAGAGAGCCGGCAGAAAGACCAGGGTTGGATCGGAGATCCAACTCATATTCCAGGATTCCGCGGGAGCGCTAAATCCCCGCATGTCGGCAGCCCAGATTATCGAAGAACCACTGCTCATAAGCCGGCAGGGTAACAGCCTGCAACGATCCCGTTTCGCTTTGGAGATGATGGACAAGGTGAGCCTGCCGTCGAAATGGAAGGACCGGCTTCCCCACCAGTTCAGCGGCGGCCAACGGCAGAGATTGGCAATTGCTCGAGCCCTTGTCCTGAAACCAAAGTTGTTGATACTCGATGAGGCACTAACTGGACTCGATCTCTCCATTCAGGGGCAGATTATGAATCTTCTCCTGGATCTGCAGGCTTTGGAAACCTTGAGCTATCTCTACATATCCCACAACCTTGAATTGGCGGCGCAAGTGGCCGATGAAATCGCGGTCATGTGTCAGGGCCGCATTGTCGAGCGAGCGAACCACTCAGAATTCTTCTCGCATCCTCACCATCCTCATACTCGGGCGCTACTCACATCTACGCCTCCCCGACTCGCCTACGGCGCTCACGGTGGAGGTTAGAAAACTCGCAATGAGATACCTGGGTCTCCGTCTTCTTCAGAGTATGTTCGTGCTCTTGGGAGTTTCGCTGCTTTCCTTCGTCTTTGTCGAGCTTGCGCCTGGCAACTTTTTTGATGAAATGAGACTGAACCCGCGTATCTCGAGTTCGACGGTGACGAACTTGCGGAAGCAGTATGGAATGGACCGTCCGCTTCCCGTCCGATACTTTCGTTGGGTGGAATCTGCGGCTAATGGCGAGTTAGGATTTTCGTTCGCCTACAATGCTCCGGTGGCGCCTCTTCTTTGGGCCAGAGCACGCAACACTCTGCTACTCACGGGATCCGCTACTGTGCTCGCCTGGCTGATTGCTCTTCCCTTGGGAATTCTCAGCGCCGCGCGACAACGTGGGTGGATCGCTCAGGCGTGCGAACTGTTCACTACGGCGTTGCTGGCTACGCCAGACTTGCTGCTGGCGTTGGGGCTCCTGTTCATGGCGGTCCATTTCCATTGGCTTCATACCGGCGGTATGTTTTCGCGTGAATCGGCTGGGCAGAGTTTATGGGGACTGTCGAAGGATCTCGCTGCTCACATGATCCTCCCGGTCACCGTCCTGGTCCTGGGTAGCTTGCCCCTATTACTCAAACATACGCGAGCCGCCATGCTTGAGGTACTGGATTCTCCCTACGTTCGCGCATCCCGCGCCCTTGGGATCTCGCGCGGGCGGATCCTGTTTCGTCATGCACTTCCGGCAGCGATCAACCCCCTGGTCTCGCTTTTCGGTTTTTCTCTTGGTTCACTTCTCAGCGCTTCCCTATTGACGGAGGTGGTCATGAGCTGGCCTGGACTTGGGCCCCTTTTGCTGGAAGCGGTACTGGATCGAGACATCTATGTGGTAATTGGCGCGGTATTATTCTCCACACTGCTTCTGGTATTCGGCACGTTGCTGGCCGATGTTCTTTTGTTCGCGGCCGATCCTCGAATTCGGACGGAGGATCTGGCGTGAAAGCCAAACATGGAATGGCAATTCTGCTGATTTTCCTGGGTCTATTGCACCTGGCGGTGTTCGCCGCAGGATTTCTAGCTCCGTACGATGTCGCTGAACAGGATCGGGAGCTACCTTTCGCTCCTCCCACGCGGATTCACTTTGCCGATGCCCAGGGAACGATCCATTTGTTGCGGCCGCTCGTATGTCTCATGGCCGAGAATTCTGCCCAATTTGGCTCTTACTACGAAGACACCAGGAAATGCTTTCCAATTCACTTCCTCGTCCACGGACCTCAGTACAAGCTGGTGGGCGTTTTTGCAACAAATTTACATTTGTTCGGTGTTGATCCTCCGGCGCGGCTGTTCCTCATGGGAACGGATGCCTATGGAAGGGACCTATTCTCCCGGTTCCTTCACGGCGGGCAGATCTCGCTGGCCGCCGGCCTGCTGGCAACACTGCTATCTCTGGGAATTGGGATCTTGTTGGGCACGGCGTCAGGATTTCATGGAGGATGGTTGGATGCTGTAATCATGCGTTTCGGCGAGATATTCATTGCATTGCCCTGGCTGTATCTGTTATTTGCTCTTCGCGCCTTCTTGCCGCTCAATATCAATCCCAGTCAGGCTTTTTTGTTGCTCATCGCAGTGATCGGTTCAGTGGGGTGGGCTCGTCCGGCACGGCTTATTCGGGGTGTTGTACTTAGCGGCAAAGAGCGACATTACGTGCTGGCAGCACGAATGTTCGGAGGCTCCGGTCTCTATCTGATGCGGCGGCATATTTTGCCGCAGACCTACAGCATCATTTTGACGCAAGCCGTCCTCCTGATTCCCCAATATGTCCTCGCCGAGGTGACGTTATCTTTCTTGGGTCTGGGTGTAGGTGAGCCCGAACCAAGTTGGGGTAATATGCTGGCAAGCGTACAGCAGTATCATGTACTGGTTTCGTATTGGTGGATGTTGCTTCCAGGTATCGCGTTGATTCCGGTGTTCCTAAGTTTTGTATTGTTAGCGAATGCACTGCAGGCACGGGCCACATAAGATCTTAGCGCGCATACCGGAGGCCGTGGCGGAATGAAAATCCGTGTCTCACGGTTGGTCGTTGTTCTTCTGGCTGGGGCTTATCTCTATTCATGCGCCCCGGCTATGCTGGCTCAAACGACAAAGGTTGAAGAAGAACTATTCCTCAGTGGCAATCAGGTAGGACGCTATGGCGGACACTTAGTAGTATCCCTTCGTTCGGAGCCAAAGACACTCAACCCTGTTACTTCGCTCGATGGCTCATCCCGGGAAGTTATCGCCCAAATGACGGGCGATTTGATTCACATCAATCGATTCACAGAAGATACAGAACCAGCTTTGGCAAAGACATGGCAGGTGTCCCCCGATGGGCTCAAGTACACACTGCACCTGCGCCACGGGCTGCGTTTTTCTGACGGCCATCCGCTTGACGCCGATGACGTACTCTTCAGTTTCAACCTATATCTGGATGAAAACGCTCATTCCCCCCAACGCGATGCTTTAATCATCGCGCACAAGCCAATTTCCGTAAAGCGGATCGATGCTTACACAATCGTCTTTGGGTTGGCCCGTCCCTATGCCGCCGCCGAGAGGCTTTTCGACAGTGTGGCCATCCTTCCCAGGCACCTGCTGGAGAGGTCTTATCAGGAAGGAAGCCTGGCACAAGCCTGGGGTCTGGCAAGTTCTCCCGCCAAGATAGCCGGCCTCGGCCCTTTCCGATTGAAAGAATACCTGCCGGGACAGCGGGTCACCCTCGAACGCAACCCTTATTACTGGCAAACCGATCGCAAAGGAAATCGGCTACCATACCTAGATGAGATTACTTTCCTCTTCGTGACCAGCGCAGATGCAGAAGTAATTCGCTTTCAGGCGGGAGATACGGACATCATCAACCGACTAAGCGCGGCGGACGCCTCGGTTCTGGAAGCGAACCAGTCAGTCCATGTCTACGATCTAGGTCCGAGTCTCGAATACAATTTTCTCTTTTTCAACTTGAACACCACGGTGCCCGCCCAATCCACCGAGATTGCCAGGAAGCAAGCCTGGTTCCGCGAGGTCAAATTTCGTCAAGCAATTTCCCTGGCGATTGATCGCGACGGGATTACTCGGCTGGTGTACCGGGGGCGCGCCACGCCCCTTTGGACTCCCGTTACCCCGGCCAGCAAGTTCTGGATCGATACCGCGATTCCACATCCGCCGCGCTCGCTGGATCAGGCGCGAAAGCTGCTGCAGTCGGCTGGGTTTACCTGGACACCCAATGGCACGCTGCTCGATGGCGCCGGCTCGCCGGTTGAGTTTTCAATCCTTACCAGTGCTTCGAATAGCCAGCGCACTCAGATGGCGACCATGATTCAGGCTGATCTCAAGCAACTTGGGATTCGCGTCCAGGTCGTGCCCCTGGAGTTCCGTGCCGTTCTGGATCGGATTTTCCAGACCCATGACTATGAGGCGGCGGTCCTAGCGCTGGGAGGCGGAGACGTCGATCCCAATTCTCAGATGAACGTTTGGCTGTCGTCGGGCAGCGACCATCTGTGGAACATCGGACAACCACATCCCGCCACCCCGTGGGAGGCCGAGATCGACCAACTCATGGAGAAGCAACTCTCCACGGTGAAACCTGATGTCCGCAAGCATCTGTACGACCGCGTCCAAGAAATCTTCGTCGAGAACGTTCCTCTCATTTGCCTGGTAAGTCCGAATATCTTGGTGGGATCGAAGAACCAGGTCGCCAATTTTGAACCTGCGATTCTCGACCCCCATACCCTTTGGAATGCTCAAGAGCTGTTTCTTCCGGGAAATGGATCGAGCGGGCGCCCATGAGTTCAGCCCCAGGAAGGGCCAAGCAAAGGGAGAACAATCATTCGTCGGATCAGCAATTGGTACGGGATTGTCTCAAAGGAAAAGCTACCGCATGGTCGGACTTGATCTTTAGATACAAAAACCTCATCTTTTCCATTCCCATACGCTATGGTTTCTCCGAAGAAGACTCCGCTGATATTTTTCAAGCGGTGTGTATGGATTTGCTAGCTGAATTGCCTTCTCTTCGCGAACCAAAAGCGCTGGCCGGATGGCTTATCCAGGTCACGCGAAACAAATGCTTTCACCGGAAGCGCGAAGCTCAGCGTCATCCCACGCAAGACATCGGTGAAGACGAACCGATGGAAACGGGAGAATCGGCGGATAGTCTGGTTTCAGAGCTTCAGCAGGATCAGCTCTTGCGCGAAGCCCTGTCGGAGCTCACCCCACGTTGCCGGCGGCTGGTTCAGATGCTGTTTTTTGAGTCTCCGACGCGCCCGTATCTGCAGGTCGCCAAGGATTTAAAACTCGCGCCGGGTTCCATTGGTTTTATCCGGAAGCGGTGCCTCGATAAATTGCGGAAGCGGCTGGAGCAGATGGGTTTCCAGTGAGCCAAAAGGCGACAGGTCCCGGCCAGGTTGAAGCCTCGCAATCGCTACTGTTGAGACAACTCCCGCGCCTTGGCAACCGGATGGCCCGGGCAAGATTTCTGGCCAGGCATCGGAACCTGCTGCAACCAGCGGTTGTCTACTGGCTGACCCAGCTGGTCCCGGCACAGGCGAAGGTTGACACCCGTAGCGCGGCGATCGTCGCCGAGATGGCTGTTGCCATCGCCCGCAAGTTAAGGGATAAGACCGCCATGGCCCATAGTCTTCGCGCCAGGGCCAACGCATTCCACGTCTCGGGCCAGAACCAGTCCGCCCTCGAAAATCACGAAAAGGCCCGCAAGATGTTTGTTGCGCTCCGCAACAAGACCGAAGTGGCCCGTACCTTGAGCGCCTCGATTCAACCGCTGATCCTACTAGGGGAGTACCGGCGCGCCTTCGCGGCGGCAGCTGGTGCGCGCCGCATTTTCTCTGCCGAAGGCAATCAATGGCGTTTGGCGCGAGTGGAACTCAATCTGGGGAACATCTTCGACCGACAGGACCGGTTTTCCGAAGCACTTGCCTGCTACGAACGGGCTTACACTTACTTTCAGGCGCACCCCGAAAAGGATCCTGAAGCTACAGCCGTGGCCCTGCACAATATCGCGGGCTGCCTGGTGGCTCTGAACGATTTTCAAAGGGCGCTTGCCACCTATCAGCAAGCGCGCGCTTTCGCCCAACAACACGGTATGCAGGTCCTGGTGGGACAGGCGGATTACAACGTTGCATGGCTTTACTACCTCAGGGGCGAATATCGACGGGCCATTGATTTGTTGCGCTCCACTCGCGAGACCTGCGAAAAAACCGGAGACCAATATCATTTCGCACTCTGCCATATCGACTTGTCCGACATCTATCTCGAATTGAATTTGGGCAAGGAAGCCGCCGAAATGGCGGAGAAGGCCTTTTCCTATTTTCACCAGTTGGAGATGCGATACGAAACCGGACGGTCACAGGTAAACCTGGCTATTGCAACCAGCCGGCAGGGACAACCTTCGTCCGCGCTGGAGTTGTTTGCCAAAGCGCGGAAAATATTCGTGGCAGAAGATAACCTAGTATGGCCGTCTTTGATCGACCTCTATCAAGCCCTCGTTCTCTATGACGAAGGCCACGATGCCGAGGCGCGCCGGCGCTGTATCGCTGCGCAGAAGTTCTTTCGCAGATTCCATCTGGTCGGCAAACTGGTTCTCTCCCAACTCCTGCTGGCACAGCTCCACCTGCGTTCCGGAAGATCACGCTTAGCGTTGGCGCAATGCACGGCGGCACTCAATCGCCTGGCTAAGCTGGATCTGCCGCTCTTGAGCTGTCAGGCCCAGTGTCTGATGGCGCAAATACACGTGCGCGACGATAGAGCGGAGCAAGCCTACCGGTGGTATCAGGCTGCCCGGAGGACTCTTGAGACCCTGCGTAGCAGCCTGCCCGGAGAAGAGCTGAAAACTTCTTTCATCAAGGACAAGTCGGAAGTCTACGAAGGCCTGGTAGACCTGTGTCTCAAACGGGGTTCCACGCAAGCACACCGCGAAGAGGCTTTTCAATATATCGAACAGGCAAAATCGCGAAACCTGCGCGATCTGATGTTCAAAGCGGGGTCGGAATTTCGCCTAACGCCGGATGCGGACAGTGCGCCATACCGGAGGGTACGGGAGCTCCGCGCCGAGATCAGTTGGTACACACGCACGCTCGAGATCGAGCAGCTTCGTAACAATAAGACCTCTCCTAAACTTCTACGACTGGAGAAAGAAGCAAGGAAGCGGGAACACGAACTCCTTCGATTGGCACGTGAAATGCCGTCGTCAGAGGCCGAATCGGCCGGAGTCGGCGCTTCGAAATCAATGACGCCAGAAGAAATCCGCGCCACTCTCTCCGCGGACGACATGATCGTCGAGTACTTTCAGGTAAAGGACCATTTTGTGGTGGTTCTACTTAGTCGTGACACGCTGGAGATCGTGCCGGTGGGCGCTAGCCACCGTGTCCTGGACCTGCTGACGCGGTTGCAGTTTCAACTCTCTAAATACAAGTTCGGACCCGAGTACGTTAATACCTTCGGCATATCTCTCCTCGAAGCCACTCAACTCCACCTGAAGGAACTATACCAAGAGTTGGTGGCCCCCGTGGCGGAGCGTCTTCACGGGCGCCATTTGATTATCGTGCCTCACGGCGTCCTCCATCGCTTGCCGTTTCAGGCTCTATTCGACGGCCAACGGTATTTGATCGATTCATTCAGCATTTCCCATGCCCCGAGCGCAACTATTCACAGCCTCTGTCAAGCCAGACCTTCGAAAGCCACAGGACCGGCCATTGTGTTGGGCATCCCGGACGAGTCTGCTCCCCTTATCCTCGACGAAGCCAGGGCGGTAGCGGCAGAGATTCCGGGGTCAGAGTTATTTCTTGGGAATGACGCCACCGCCGACAAACTGCAAGTCAAGGGAGCTGGGAGCCGCCTCATTCACATCGCCACCCACGGCCATTTTCGGCAGGACAACCCAATGTTTTCCGGAATACGTTTGGGCGATTCAGTCCTTAGTCTTTACGATCTCTATCAACTAAAACTCCCGGCGGAACTGATTACGCTGAGTGGTTGCGCCACAGGATTGAATGTGGTTGCCGCCGGCGATGAATTGGTCGGGCTTATCCGAGGCCTGATGTATGCGGGCGCCCGATCGGCCCTCCTCACCCTCTGGGATGTGCAGGACCGGAGCACGTTGGAATTCATGACCTCCTTCTACCGCCATCTTTCCAATAGCGCCGACAAGAGCCTGGCCATGCAACGTGCCACTCTGGAATTGCGAGAGATCTATCCACATCCGTATTACTGGGCCCCCTTCATACTATTGGGCGGCGTAACTCCCAGCCGGTTATAGGGATACAGGTATTTCGTCTCGGCCTATATTTTTTCGCCCTTTTATCACCCTTATTAACCAAACACTCCCAAGTTCTGAAAGGAAGGCGATGAAACATTATTCAATGCAGGACTGCGTTGATTTTGCGCGCGGAGTCCTGGAGGAATCCGTGATCGCGCAAATGCAGCAGCACCTGGATGAAGGCTGCGATAAGTGCTCTAAAAATATAGAGGTCTGGAGGCACGTCATGAAATTTGCCAAGAAAGAAGGTCAGTGTGCACCGCCCGAGTCCTCGATTCGCCTGGTGGAGGCGAGCTTTGCCATTCGCCAGTTAATGTCGGCTCGCACGAAGAAATTCGAGCTCGCGACGCTGGTCTTCGATAGTTCCGAAGTCACGCCTATCACCGCCGGAGTGCGTGGTAGCGCCGCGTCCGCCCGGCAGCTCCTGTACAAGTCGGGCAGCTTTTGCATTGACATGCGAATGCAGCCCAAGCCCGGATCGGATTCCGTGGTCTTGATGGGGCAGCTCCTGGACTCGAGCCGGCCCGCCCATGGAATCGGAGACGTGCCGGTAAGCCTTTTGTGTGAAGGCGACACGCTTTCCCATAAGACAACCAACCAGGTTGGCGAGTTCGAATTCGGGTTCGGCATCCTCCGCGATGTACAGCTTGTTTTTGGAATGGGGGAATCCATGATGCTCGTAGTACCGGTACCTAACCCGAGCAACTGACGGTTACCCGGTGACGCCCTGTGGGAGCGTCACTTTAGTAATCAGAAAGATTGAATGTCCGTAATCTTGAGCGGTGACCGGCGCAGTGCTGAAATGGCAAGGTCAGAGCGACTCTGCAGCCGACTCCGTAGTTGAGTAAGGAGACGCATGAAACGCTGGATTATAGTTTTACTATTCATAGCAAGTTCGGTGCTGCCGTCGGCCGCGCAACAGCGGTTTATTGTGCGCGACAATCTGGGGGCGTCCGGAGTCAGGCTGGTTTGCGCTATTTTGCATTGCACGCCGGAGAAGAGTCTTGGCGATCCCTCTGGTCAATTGTTCCTGGTCACCGATGACGGCCTGCTTGACCAAAATAGCTTCCTGACGCTTCTTCTCGGCCAGTTCGGCGTCGTTAGCGTGGAAGTCGACCGCCAAGTTAATCTGGGTGGGCCGTTCGCAACTTCGATTCCCGAGACTCTCACGGACAGCTCCGTGGCCACGTACTTTGGAAACCCGGTTTGGAACGGCTATGCGAATCAGCCAGCCAGCCAGATCGTTCGCCTGGCTGACGCGCAGAATACGTTTCACGTTACCGGTGCCGGCACAGTCGCAATGATTGACACAGGAGTTGACACCACGCATCCGGCCCTGTCACCGGTTCTGGTTTCCGGTTACGACTTCACCAATAACACTCCCGGTGCCGATGAAAAGGGGGATCTGAACCACTCGTCGGCAGCGGTGCTGGATGGTGGACCGACTGATGCGCTATTCGTCAACCCGTCGACTCTGGCGGTGGTCAGCCCCGCCGCGGCATCGTTACTGGGTGGAGGACCGTATTCCGGATTTGGTCACGGCACCATGACCGCTGGGATTGTCCACCTCGTAGCCCCGACCGCAAAGATCATGCCTCTAAAGGCTTTTGGTTCAGACGGAACCGGCTATCTTTCGAATATTGTCAGTGCTGCCTACTATGCCGTCGGGCATGGCAGCAAAGTGATCAGCATGAGCTTTAGCTTCGATTCTTCCTCCAAGGAGCTGGTCAAGGCCGTCAAGTACGCCAACAGTCGAGGAGTGATATGTGTCGCTTCGGCAGGTAACGATGGCGGTGATGTTCTCGTTTATCCGGCAGCACTGCCGTATGTCATGGGGATTGCATCGACTTCCGACTTCGATACCCGTTCCAGCTTTTCCAACTATGGATCCGTTGTCTGGGTCGCCGCCCCGGGAGAGGGCATTATTTCTACTTATCCCTACGGAACTTATTCGGCTGGTTGGGGAACCTCCTTCAGCGCGCCCTTTGTCGCCGGCACGGCGGCGCTGCTGGTTGATGTTTCCGCGAACGTGAACCAGCAGGCAGCCGAGCAGGCGATCGCTCATGCCCAATGGGTATCCGATGACATGGGCAATGGTCGCCTGGATACGTACCAGGCGGTGCAGGCCTGGGCCGCAACGGCTGGACCCCGCTAAACCGGAAGCCCCTTACGGAACCACACCTAGCAGGCGATTACGTAGCTTCGCGAGAAGCACGTATTCGTCTCCTGGGATTACTTGCGGACTACGCTTCGATCTTTCCCCAATGGGCCTTCAAATTACCAAGGTCATCTATCACGAAGGTACTCTTCCCGCTAGATTCTTATAAGACTAGGTCAACTTGATGTGCGTAGGTGCGCGACAGTCATTGGTCGCTTACGAGGCGCCTCTCGGAAGTCTTTTTCGGAGAAACCTGTATGTCGAAGAAAGAGATCCTCGTCGGCGAGGACGACAATGCGGTCCGTGACGCCCTC
>Ga0134124_10004629_pt1 | contig 11067 bp, 8 predicted proteins | sample KB304_FD_96880 | JGI IMG/M metagenome (GOLD analysis project Ga0134124, IMG submission 96880) | Terrestrial soil microbial communities without Nitrogen fertilizer from Kellogg Biological Station, Michigan, USA - KB3-0-4 | ecosystem: Environmental > Terrestrial > Soil > Unclassified ... | reverse complement strand
CCGGCCGCGCGCCTGCTGCTGCAGCACAGACAGGGGCCCATCCTCGTGGTCGGGGATTTCGATACTCATGCCGCCACCAGCACGGCGCTGGTGCTGCGCGCCCTGCGCAGCTGGAATTTCGCGCATGTCGACTTCCTGGTGCCGGATCGTTTTCGCTTCGGCTACGGGCTGACCCCACAGATCGTGGAGTTCGCGGCCGGGCGCGCCCCGACATTGCTGGTGACTGTAGACAACGGCATCTCGAGCATCGAGGGTGTGGAAGCCGCGCGCGCGCTGGGCATCGACGTGCTGATTACAGACCACCATCTTCCCGGTGCTCGGCTGCCGGCCGCGAATGTCACCGTGAATCCGAATCTGCCGGGCAGTGCCTTCGGCAGTCGGGCGCTGGCAGGAGTGGGAGTGGCTTTCTACGTGCTCGCCGCGCTGCAGAAGGCATTGCAGGCCGAAGGTCTCTGGCGCGAAGGCTTCCGTCCGGTGAGCCATTGGCTGGATCTGGTGGCGCTGGGAACGGTGGCGGATCTGGTGCCGCTGGATGCCAACAACCGCGTGCTGGTCGCACAGGGCATGCGCCGCATCAATGCCGGTCAGTGCGTGGCCGGCATTCGCGCACTGCTGCATCTGGCACAGCGCGATACCGGTGCACTCGTCGCTGCGGACCTGGGATTCGCCGTTGGCCCGCGCCTGAATGCGGCGGGGCGGCTCGATGACATGAGCATCGGCATCCGCTGCCTGCTCGGCGACGAAGCTGCCGAGGTGCAGGGGCTGGCTGCGCAACTCGACCAGCTCAACCGCCAGCGCCGTGAAATCGAAGGGCAGATGCAGGAGCAGGCGCTGGCCGCTGTGCGTGGCATCGGGCCCTTGCATGCCGACTCCCGTCGCGCCGGTCTGACGATGTACGAGTCGACCTGGCATCAGGGCGTGGTGGGGCTGGTGGCCAGTCGCGTGAAGGATTACACGGGACGACCCGTGATCGCTTTTGCACCGGCAGCGGACGGTCTGCTGCGCGGCTCCGGGCGCTCCATTGCCGGCGTGCATATCCGCGATGTGCTCGAGCATGTGTCGGTTCTGCACCCGAACCTGATTCATCGTTTCGGCGGCCATGCGATGGCCGCCGGCCTGACCATCGCCGCGGCGGATCTGGATTCCTTTGCCCGCGCCTTTGAGGCAGGCGTGTCCATGTGGCTGCGTGAGTGCGAACCGGACGACGCGGTGTGGACGGATGGAGAGCTCGACGAAGAGCAGATATCGCTGACCACCGCCGAGCAGCTGCGTGCCGCCGGCCCCTGGGGCCAGGCCTTCCCCGAACCGAGCTTTGACGGTCACTTCGACGTGGAGAGCACGCGCATCGTGGGCGAAAAGCATGTGAAATTCTGGCTGCGTCCGGTGGGAGCCAGTGCGCGCTTCGATGCCATTGCCTTCAATCTGCTGGACGGCGAGCGCTTCACCGCACCGCCTCAGGGGAGGCTGCACCTGGCCTACCGGTTGGACATCAATCACTGGCAGGGGCAGCGGCGGCTGCAGCTGCTGGTGGAGCATGTCTGCTAAAATGCACGACCTTCCCCCGTTTGTTTCCCATCCCCATGTCTATCGAAACCGGCCTCATCAAGAAGAACCTGCGCGATCTGTCCGAGCGCACCGCCTCGCTTCGGGGGTTTCTTTGACTACGACGCCAAGAAAGAGCGCCTGGAAGAGGTTATCGGCGATCTGGAACAGCAGGATGTCTGGAACAACCCCGAACGCGCACAGGAACTGGGACGCGAACGCGCGCGGTTGAGCGCCGATCTGGAACAACTCGACACCACCGGCGCCGCGCTGTCGAATGCCAGCGAGCTGCTGGAGCTGGCCGAAGCCGAGGACGATGTGGCTGCGGTCGCCGATATCGAGCGGGAAATTCCGCAGCTCGAAAACAAGGTGCGTGCCCTGGAATTCCGCCGCATGTTCCGCGGTGAAATGGATGCGCACAGTGCATACCTCGACATCCAGGCCGGTGCCGGCGGCACCGAGGCCCAGGACTGGGCGAACATGCTGATGCGCATGTATCTGCGCTGGGGCGACAAGCGCGGCTTCAAGACCGAGGTGATGGACGCGAACGGTGGCGAGATCGCGGGCATCAAGAGCTGCACCATCGCCTTTGAAGGCGACTATGCCTACGGCTGGCTGCGCACCGAGACGGGCGTGCACCGGCTGGTGCGCAAGAGCCCGTTCGACTCCGGCAATCGACGGCACACGTCATTTGCCTCGGTGTTCGTCTCGCCGCAGATCGACGATGACATCAACATCGAGCTGAACCCGGCCGACATCGAGATGGATGTGTATCGCTCCAGCGGCGCCGGTGGCCAGCATGTGAACAAGACCGAATCCGCAGTGCGCCTGCGGCACATGCCCTCGGGTATTGTCGTTGCCTGCCAGAGCGAGCGCAGCCAGCACAAGAACCGCTCCACGGCCATGAAGATGCTCAAGGCCAAGCTCTACGAGCTGGAAGTGAACAAGCGCAACGCCGCGGCCAAGGTGCTCGAGGATTCCAAGTCGGATGTGAGCTGGGGCAACCAGATCCGCTCCTATGTGCTGGATCAGTCCCGCATCAAGGACCTGCGCACCAATGTCGAAGTGGGCGCTACCGACAAGGTGCTCGACGGCGATCTGGATCAATTCATGGAAGCCAGCCTGAAGGCGGGACTGTAGATGAGCGAGAAAACCCCACCGCTGGCAGTCGAGCCGCCCGATGAGAACAAGCTGATCGCCGAGCGCCGAGCGAAGCTCACGGCCATCCGCGAGCAGGCGGGTCTCGCCAAGGCCAGTGCCTTCCCCAATGACTTCAGGCGCACGCACTACGCGGGTGAATTGCAGACTGCGCATGCCGCGTCCACGGCCGAGGAGCTCGAAGCGCAGGCTATTCCCGTGATTGTCGCTGGACGCATGTTGGCCAAGCGCGTGATGGGCAAGGCCAGCTTCGCCACCATTGCCGATCCCAGTGGCCGCATCCAGCTGTTCCTGCAGGGCGCGTCGCTGGCCGAGGTGTATGACCAGTTCAAGAGCTGGGACGTGGGCGATACGCTCGGTGCCTCGGGCACACTGTTTCGCACTCGCACGGGCGAGCTTTCAGTGAAAGTGAGCTCGCTGCGGCTGCTGGCCAAGTCGCTGCGGCCGCTGCCCGACAAGTGGCATGGTCTTACCGACGTGGATACCCGCTACCGCCAGCGCTACGTCGACCTGATCGTCAACGAAGCCTCGCGCGCCGTGTTCGAGGCGCGAACGCGCATCGTGCGGCGTCTGCGCAGTGAGCTGGACTCGCGCGGGTTTCTCGAGGTGGAAACGCCGATGATGCAGCCGATTCCAGGTGGCGCGGCGGCCAAGCCCTTTGTCACGCATCACAATGCGCTCGACATGCAGCTGTATCTGCGCATCGCGCCGGAGTTGTACCTGAAGCGCCTGGTCGTAGGTGGCTTCGAGAAGGTGTACGAGATCAACCGCAACTTCAGGAACGAGGGATTGTCGACGCGTCACAATCCCGAATTCACGATGATGGAGTTGTACTGGGCCTACGCCGACTACCACGATCTGATGGATCTGACCGAGCAGCTGCTGATCGCGCTTGTGGATGTGGTGAAGCCAGGCGCGCGGCAGATGAGCTATCAGGGTCGCGACTACAGTCTGGCGACGCCGTTCAGCCGGATCACCATGGCGGATGCCATTGTGCAGAACAACCCGGGGATCGACGCCGCACGACTCCGGGATGTCGAGTACTTGCGGGGGTGGTGCACGAAGATCGGCGCGAAGTTCGACAAGAGCGATGGCGCGGGCAAACTGCAGACGCACATCTTCGATCACACCGCCGAACACACTTTGCTTGATCCCACCTTCATCCATGCCTACCCGGCGGAAGTTTCGCCGCTGGCGCGCGCCAACGATGCTGATCCCTTCCTCACGGACCGCTTCGAGTTCTTTCTGTCGGGACGGGAGATGGCCAATGGCTTCTCGGAGCTGAATGATCCTGAGGATCAGGCCGCCCGTTTCCAGGCGCAGGTGGCGCGCAAGGACGCCGGCGATGACGAGGCCATGTTCTACGACGCCGACTACATCCGCGCGCTGGAATACGGCATGCCGCCCACTGCGGGTCTGGGCATTGGCGTCGACCGGCTGGTGATGTTCCTCACCGACCAGGCTGCCATCCGCGATGTGTTGCTGTTTCCGCAGGTCCGCCACGAAGCCACGTGAGCGCGCTGCCCATCGGCGTTTTCGATTCGGGCATCGGTGGCCTGTCGGTGTTGAAGGCGTTGCGGGCGCGGCTGCCTGCCGAGAATTTCATCTATCTGGGCGATACGGCGCGTCTGCCCTATGGCACCAAGACCGCCGGTACTGTCGAACGCTATGCATTGCAGGCAGTGGATGAGCTGACCCGGCGCGGTGTGAAGGCCATCGTCATCGCCTGCAACACGGCCTCTGCCGCGGCATTGCCGGCACTGAAGGAGGCGAATCCGGACCTGCCGGTGATCGGTGTGATAGCGCCGGGCGCCGAGGCGGCGGTGGCAGCCACCCGCACGGGTCGCATCGCGGTGCTTGCCACAGAAGGCACGGTGCGTGGCGGAGCTTACCAACGCGAAATCCTGAACCGCCTGCCGCAGGCACAGGTGGTGGCGGTGCCGGCAACCTTGTTTGTGGCGCTGGCCGAAGAGGGCTGGATACAAGGTGAGGTCGTGACTGCCACTGCGCGCCGCTATCTGTCGCCGCTGCTGGGCCATGCAGACACGGCGCCGGATGTGCTCGTACTCGGCTGCACGCACTTTCCGCCGCTGGCGCAAGTGATCCAGCAGGTGGCAGGCAACGTGTGCATCGTCGATTCGGCTGTCACGACCGCAGAGGCGCTGGCGCGGCTGCTGTCAGCCCGAAATCTGGCGAATACCTCCGCGGGTTCTGGCAGCACGCGCTTTCTGGTGACGGACGGTGAGGAGCGCTTCGCCCGTGTAGGACCGGTATTTCTCGGGCGCGGCATCGCTCCGGAAGAAGTGGAGCGCATCGACCTTTGAGGGACTGGTCGCTGTGCAGCGACAATCAAGATCCCGCGCCTGATCCCGGCGCGACGGCGATAAGCTAGCAGCATGCGCCGCCTGTTCCGCAAATTGCTCTGCTTCGGTCTGGGAGGCTGCCTGGTTCTGACGGGCGCGGACGCCGCAATGGCCGCAGAGGATCACGCAGTCGAGCCCCCGGGCGCGCAAATCACGCCCGCTGCGGTGGCTGAGGGCGTCGTCCCTGCGCCGGTTGAAGGCACCGAAGAACCGGATCTGGCTGAACAGCCTCTGTCGAATGCGGCGCGGGTGCGGCTGGACCGGGCGCGCGAATCCATCGTGCAGATCCGTGGATTCTTCAGCAAGGCGCAGAGCAGCGCTTTTCACGGCAGCGGGTTCGCGGTGGGTGATGAAGGGTTCATCGTCACCAACTATCACGTGGTGGCGGATGCAGTGCTGCATCCGCAGCGCTATCGGCTCGAATACGTCACCGCCGACGATCGCACCGGTCGGCTGCACGTCTATGCCGTTGATGTGCGCAATGATCTGGCGGTTGTCAAAGCCGAGGGCCTGATGCTGCCGCCGATGCGGGTGCGCACCGACATTCCGCGGCAGGGCGCGCGCGCCTATTCAATCGGCTTTCCGCTGAATCTGGGCCTTACCATCACCGAGGGTGTGGCCAATGGGCTGGTGGCCAGCGGTTTCGCCCAGCGCATCCATTACACGGGCGCCATCAACAGCGGCATGTCGGGTGGGCCGGCCCTGGACGCCGGCGGCACCGTGTATGGGATCAACGTGTCGGTGAATGCCGCGCGCCAGCTGGTGGGCTTTGTCGTGCCTGCACGGCACATCGAACCCCTGCTCAAGCGCGCCCGCAAGCCGTTCGATGAGGCCCTCAGCGCGCAGCAGGTCCGCGACCTCGTCGCCCAGCAGGCGCTCGCCTATGAGGCTGGAATTTTCGAATCCGGAGCCACGCCCGCGACCCAGACTCTGTCGGGCTACATGCTGCCGGCGCGCATGGGACCGGCCTTCGATTGCTACACCGTGGGCAGCAGTGAAGCCGAGCGCCGGCTGCAGATCGAGACGATCAGCTGCGCGACGCCGGCCGGCGTGCTGCTGCAGTCGGATCTTCCCGTCGGCCAGGTTCAGTTCGAGCATCGCGTCATTCGCGGACAGGATCTGCATCCGCTGCAGTTCGCACAGCGCGTCAATGACGTGGCGCGCAATTATTCGCGCACCGGTTCGCAACGAAATGTGGCGCCATTTGCCTGCCGCGATGCGCTGGTCTCCCTGGATGGATTCGATGCGCGCATCAGCACCTGTGCCCGGCAGTACCGGCTGTTCGCGGGACTCTACGATCTGGCCGTGACGGTGACCAGCATCAACAGCACGCAACGCGCTGTCGTCAGCCAGCTGGATCTGCAGGGCGTGGACTTCGAAACGGGCACGCAGTTCATCCGCCGCTACCTGGGAGCGATGCGATGGATCCGCTGATGCTGGTGGAGGTGCTGGACGTGCACGGGCATGTGCAGATCCGGCAGCGGGTCAGCGGCGCCGGCGGGCAATGCCGCATCGGGCGCAGTCTGCGCTGCGATGTGACCATCGACGACACCTTTGCCGCGGCCGAACATGTCCAATTGACACTGCAGCAGGATGGCCGCGTGCTGGTGCAGGATCTGCACACGCGCAACGGCACCCGCGTCGACGGGCAGATCATCGACGCGGAGAACGGACGCCTCATCGTGCATGGCGAGCTGCAGATCGGCCGCACGCATGTGCGCGTGCGCACCGAGGAGGCGCAGCTGCCGCCCGAACGGCCATTCCACCGCGATGTGCTGCGCCACTACCGGACGCTGCTTGCCGTCGCGGGATTGCTGCTGTGCTTCTCTTTTGCCGCCTTCCTGCAGTGGACCTACGGCCCCGACCAGCTGACGCGGCGCATCCTGATTGCGGAGCTGACGACCGCGGCCGCACTGGCATTGTGGGTGGCGGCGTGGTGTCTGGTGTCGAGGCTGACTGCCGGTGCATGGCTGGTGCGAATTCATCTGGCCATTGCGGCCTGCTGTGTGGGACTGTGGACCTGGGGCTACTGGCTCTACGGGCTGGCGGGATTTGCGCTGCAGTGGCGCTGGCTCGGGCCTTTTGCCGTGCTGCTGGCTGCGTTAGTTGCACTGGCCGCCGCCTTTCTGCATCTGCGTCACGCCACGCATCTGAAGCGCACGGTTTCATTGCTGCTGGCCGTCATCGTTCCACCCGTGCTCGGCGGCGTGTGGTGGCTGACGGACCAGCAGATCGATCCACGTACCGTCAATCGCGTGGAGACTGGTGCGCAGATCTTTCCGCCTTCGCTGCGACTGGCTCCCACCATGAATCCCGCTGACTACCTCGCCGACATCGAGCGCCTGCAGCGGGAGGCCAATCGCAACCGGCAGCAATCGCTGCTGCAGTCGCCCATACTGGATACCGACGAGTAGCTTTGCACCCGGGTTCAGCCCTCAGGTCGCGCGATAAGGCAGAGGCAGCGCGGAGCAAGCGACGAACAACGTCGCAGGGCTGGTTTCGCCGACAGCATCCTCGACCGTTGCTGCAGTGTTCGCAGTGACTGCCAGGAATTCCTGTCCGCCAGCAGGTGAGGGCGCGGCCATGACGATCTGCGCCGGGCGCCCATCTTCCAGCATCACCCGCTCTGCGGGCAGCAATGGCAGATCCGCCTCGGTGAAAAAGCGCTGCATGCGCCGCTTGACCTGCCCGCGGTAGTGGGCGCGAGCGATCACTTCCTGCCCGGTGTAGCAGCCCTTCTCGAACGAGATCGCGCCGAGCAGATCCAGGTTCAGCATTTGAGCCACCCACAGACCGGAAGTGGCTTTTGCGATTTCGGGAATTCCGTCCGCAATATCATCGAGCCGCCAGCTGTCACGGTCCACCGCTTCTCCCTCGGGCAATGGCTCACCGCGCGGGGCGAGGATGATCTGGCGCATGCCGTCTGAACCGACGGGCATGTGCAGGCGTGTGCTGGCGGCTGCCTCGGCATCCGGCCCGGTGACGCCGTACACCCGCCATGCGGCACCCGCATCCTCGATCTTCACCTGGGCGCGGAGCACGTAACGCGACAGGTGCTGACGCACGCTGTCCGCAACGTCGGCAGGCAGCACCAGCAGCACATGATCGGCGCCCAGATGGAGCAGTCTGGGCACCGCAAGGCAGCGCCCCTGCGGGTTGTGCAGCCCGGCCATCACTGCGCCCTGCGCGGCCAGCGTTTCGATGTCCTGGGAGAGCTGGCCCTGCAAAAAAGACACCGCATCCGCACCTCGCACACTGAGCGCGGTGAGGTCATCCAGCGAGGTAAGAGCAAGGTCAGGCATATCCGCGCGAGGCTATCAGCAGTGTCCACCGCCAGGGACCGCGAATTCTGGCACAATACATGCCCATGCAGCTTTTGGACGAACGCCCAGCGGAGATGCCTTCGGCCACGGCGCTTCCCGCCGCCGGAGCACAGCCGGTACCCGCAGGGGAACAACGCCAGCAAGTACTTGAATCGGGCGGTCCGACTGGACCTGAGCCCACACGCTATGGCGATTGGGAGCGGCGCGGCCGCTGCATCGACTTCTGAAGGATCCGGCATGGCACATCGACCGCTCTCGCCGCACGTTTTCATATACCGCTTCGCCTACACCATGGCGTTGTCCATCCTGCATCGCGCCACCGGCATGCTGCTGTCGCTGGGCATCGTGATGCTGGTGGCGTTCCTGCTGTCGGCGGCTGGCGGCGGCGACAGCTACGAGCGCTTCGCGCACTTTGCCGGTTACCTGCCGGTGCGGATCTTCATCGCCGGCTGCATCGTGGCTTTCTGCTACCACCTGTCGAATGGCGTGCGGCATCTGTTCTGGGATCTGAGCTGGGGCATGGAACGCGCGCAGGCAAGGCGCAGTGGTGCGATCGTCGTCGTGGTCACGGTGATCGCCTCGGCGCTGCTGCTGTGGGTGTTCTTCGCCCGGCACGGAGTTGCGCCATGAGCGATCCGGCGCGCGCGCTGTCCGCAGTTCTCGGCCGCGGTTCCGCGCATGAGGGCGCGCATCACTGGCGCGCGCAACGTCTCACCGCAGTGGCCCTGCTGTTGCTGGGCCCCTGGTTCGCCATCTCCATGGCGCGGCTGCCCGACTTCTCCTATGGCTCGGTGCACGGCTTCTTGTCCGGCCTGTGCAATTCCGCGCTGCTGTGCCTGTTGGCGGCATGCCTGTGCTGGCATTCGCAACTCGGCGTTCAGGTGGTCATCGAAGACTATGTGAAGGGTGCGTTGCGCATGGCGGCGCTGATTGTCTCGGCCTTCCTGCATGTGCTGCTCGCGGTGCTGGCCGTGCTGGCGGTGCTTCGCGTGGCCTTCACGGCGCATTGACGGGGTTTCAAGCATGTCGGCCTATTCATTCATCGATCACACTCACGACGTGCTGGTCATCGGCGCGGGCGGCGCGGGCCTGCGCGCCACACTGGGCCTGGCAGAGGCGGGCCTGGCCACGGCCTGCATCACCAAGGTGTTCCCGACGCGCAGCCATACCGTGGCAGCGCAGGGCGGCATCAGCGCGGCGCTCGCGAACATGGGCGCGGATGACTGGCGCTGGCACATGTACGACACGGTGAAAGGGTCGGACTGGCTCGGCGACCAGAACGCCATCGAGTTCATGTGCAAGGAGGCGCCGGCGGCGGTCATCGAGCTCGAGCATTACGGCCTGCCGTTCTCGCGCACCGATGCGGGCAAGATCTATCAGCGCCCGTTCGGTGGCATGACCACGAACTTCTGCAAGGGGCCGGCCGCGCATCGCACCTGTGCCGCGGCCGATCGCACTGGCCACGCGATGCTCCACACGCTGTATCAGCAGAGCATCCGGCACGCCGCCACGTTCTTCATCGAATACTTCGCGCTCGATCTCATCATGGAGAACGGCGCGTGCCGCGGCGTGATCGCGCTGGACATGATGGAAGGCAAGCTCCATCGCTTCCGCGCGCACTCGACCATCCTTGCGACGGGTGGCTACGGCCGCACATATTTCTCCTGCACGTCCGCGCATTCGTGCACCGGTGACGGTGGCGGCATGGTTCTGCGTGCGGGCCTCCCGCTGCAGGACATGGAGTTCGTGCAGTTCCATCCGACCGGCATCTACGGTGCAGGATGCCTGATCACTGAAGGCGCGCGAGGTGAGGGCGGCTATCTCACGAATCAGAGCGGCGAGCGTTTCATGGAGCGCTACGCGCCGAACGCGAAAGACCTCGCGTCACGCGACGTCGTGAGCCGCGCGATGACGATGGAAATCCGCGGCGGTCGCGGCGTCGGCGAAGAGAAGGATCACATCCATCTCCACCTCGAGCACCTCGGCCCCGAAGTGATTCACGAGCGTCTGCCGGGTATCGCGGAGACCGCGAAGATTTTCGCGGACGTCGATGTGACCAAGGGTCCGATCCCGGTCCTGCCCACTGTCCACTACAACATGGGCGGAATCCCCTGCAACATTCATGGCGAAGCGCTCTCGCCGACCGCCGGCAACTCGGAGTCGGTGGTGCCCGGCCTCATGGCCGTGGGCGAAGCGGCGTGCGTGTCGGTGCACGGCGCGAATCGTCTGGGCTCGAACTCACTGCTCGATCTCGTGGTGTTCGGCCGTGAAGCCGCGCGACGGTGCGCCGAAATCATCAAGCCCGGCACGTCGCACAAGCCGCTCGCGAAGGATGCGGGCGACGAGGCGGTTGCGCACCTCGACAAGCTGCGCAACGCGAACGGCTCGCGCCCGACCGCCGATATCCGCCTCGAGATGCAGAAGGTCATGCAGTCGGACGCCGCGGTCTTCCGCACGGGCGAGTCCCTGCAGGAAGGCATCAAGCGCCTCGAGCGCACTTACCAGTCCTTTGCCGATGTGAAGGTGAGCGACCGCTCGCTCATCTGGAACACCGACCTCGTGGAAACGATGGAGCTGGAAAACCTGCTGCTGCAGGCGACCGCCACGATCCACGCGGCCGAGAATCGCAAGGAGAGTCGCGGTGCGCAGGCGCGCGAGGACTTTCCGGATCGTGACGACGT
>Ga0134124_10004627_pt1 | contig 11068 bp, 7 predicted proteins | sample KB304_FD_96880 | JGI IMG/M metagenome (GOLD analysis project Ga0134124, IMG submission 96880) | Terrestrial soil microbial communities without Nitrogen fertilizer from Kellogg Biological Station, Michigan, USA - KB3-0-4 | ecosystem: Environmental > Terrestrial > Soil > Unclassified ... | reverse complement strand
GGTTTGCAGAAGCGGATTTCGTCGTCGAGAACGTCACAGAAAAGTGGCCGATTAAGCAAAAGGTCTACGAGCAGCTCGAAGCCGTGTGCCCGGAACACACGATCTATGCAGCCAACACCTCGACGATCTCGATCACTCGTATCGCTTCACTCACAGCCAGGGCTTCACAAGTGCTGGGCATGCACTTTATGAACCCGGTGCCAATGAAGTCTACAGTCGAAGTCATACGCGGCTATCACACGTCCGACGAGACGATCGAAACCGCGAACAATTTGTTGTGCGGCATGGGCAAGCAGGGAATTGTCGTCAGAGATTCGCCCGGCTTTGTCTCGAACCGCGTTCTGATGTTGACGATCAACGAAGCAATCTGGGTGTTGCAGGATGGAATCGCTACAGCAGAGGACGTGGACAGAATTTTCGAGACCTGCTTCGGGCACAAGATGGGCCCACTCGCAACTGCGGACCTGATCGGACTCGACACGATCCTTTTCTCAATCGAGACGCTATACGAAAGTTACAACGATAGTAAATTCCGGCCCTGCCCGCTGCTCAAGAAGATGGTCGACGCCGGACTTCACGGCCGCAAGAGTGAGCACGGTTTTTATTCCTATCGAGGCATGGATAACTCACCGGGAGGAACTGATCATGAACGTTGAAAAAGAAAACATCAGAGCATTCCTTTCCCAAGTGACGCGCGGTCATCAGATCAGTGACGACGACGATATCTTTGCTTCCGGGTTTATCAACTCGCTCTTTGCAATGCAGTTGGTGACGTTTGTCGAGAAGAAGTTCGCCGTCGCCGTCGAAGATGAGGATTTGGAGATTCAGAACTTCCGGTCGGTAAATTCCATTGTGGCGTTGATTGAACGGAAGCGGGCGTTAGCTTCAGACGCTTGTGCTGCTTGAGGCGGCTCGAATGAAGATCGAATTGACTCCGCAACAGGAAGAATACCGGAACGAGTTCCGGATCTTTGTCGATGCAGAGATCGTTCCGCATGCGTCTCGCTTCGATGAAGAGGAACGCACGCCAGGCGAGCTGGTCAGAAAACTTGCGCGTCGGGGTTACCTCGGGGCTGCTTTACCGAGACAGTGTAATGGTCTCGGTCTCGATATGGTCACGTTCGGCCTACTTAACGAAGAACTCGGTCGCGGCTGTTCTTCGGTGCGTAGCTTGTTGACGGTGCATTCGATGGTTGCGCATGCGATCCAGAAATCAGGCAACCGGCAACAGAAGGAATACTGGCTGCCGCAACTGGCGTTGGGAGAGCGCATCGCCGCTTTTGCTTTGACGGAGCCCGACGTGGGCTCCAACGCGAACAGCGTGCAAACCTCTGCCACTGTGTCGGGTGACTCTTACGTTTTGAACGGGCATAAGAAGTGGATTACGTACGGACAACTTGCCGACGTCTTTTTGGTCATTGCCCAATGCGATGGCCAGGTTTGCGCATTCCTTGTTGAGCGGGACTCGCCCGGAGTTTTCATTGAGCCAGTCTTCGGAATGTTGGGCCTGCGGGCGTCCATGACCGCCGAACTGCACCTTACAGATTGTCGCATTCCGAAAGAGAACCTTATCGGGCGTATTGGCGCCGGGTTCACGTTTGCCGCATCTGCGGCACTCGATCACGGGCGTTACAGCGTCGCCTGCGGCAGTGTTGGAATCGGGGAAGGTTGTCTTCAGGCCTGCGTCCGCTATGTCAACGAGCGGAAACAGTTCGGCGTTTATCTGCGCGAGCATCAACTAATACAAGAGCTGCTCACCAATATGATTGTTAGCGTTAAAGCTGCGCGGCTGCTCTGCTACAACGCTGGATGTTTGAGGGACAATAAGGAGCCCAGCGCCCTCATGGAGACGACGATGGCCAAATACTTTGCCTCGACCATGGCCTTTCGGGTGGCCGGCGACGCGGTGCAGATTCATGGTGCCAATGGCTGTAGCGCCTCTTCGCCGGTTCAGAGATACCTCCGCGACGCAAAGATCTTGGAGATCATCGAAGGCTCTAACCAGATGCAACAGATCACGATCGGGAACTACGCCGCCGATCTCTATGCACCATCTTTTCAAGATCAATTGTAGGAGCGGCACTCCGTGGCCGCCCGTCTCGGCAAAGATGCCTGTTTTCAAACACGGGCGGCCACGGAGTGCCGCCCCTACAGTTGCGCCTTTCGCTTTCAAATCGCGTCGAAAATGATCGAAACAGATCGAAAAACGATCAAGTGTGTAGTTTGGGATCTCGACAATACGATGTGGGATGGCGTACTGCTCGAGGATGATCGAGTCACGCTGCGAACCAAAGTGGCCGGCATTGTGGAAACGCTCGACAGCCGCGGCATTCTCCAGTCCATTGCCAGCAAGAACGATTACTGGATGTCAATGGACACGCTGAAGGATCTCGGGCTAAGCAATTACTTTCTTTATCCACAGATCGGATGGAACTCGAAAGCCGCTTCCATTCAGACCATCGCACGTTCGATCAACATTGGACTCGACAGTATTGCCTTTCTTGACGACCAGCCGTTCGAACGTGAAGAAGTCAACTTTTCGCTGCCGGAAGTGCTTAGTCTCGACTCGCGCGATTTGGATCGACTGCTCGAAATGCCGGAAATGAATCCGCGTTTCGTGACTGAAGACTCGAAGCTGCGCCGGTCTCTTTATCTTCGCGACCAGGAACGCAAGCAAGCCGAAGATGAATTCATTGGGACGAAAGAGGAATTCCTGGCCAGCCTGCAGATGGTCTTTACGATTTCGAGCGCTACAGAAGAAGACTTGAAACGCGCGGAAGAACTGACGGTTCGAACTAATCAATTAAACGCGACTGGATACACGTACTCTTACGATGAGCTCAGTCACTTCTGTCACTCCGCGAAACACAAGCTGCTGACCGGCACGTTGAGTGATAAGTACGGAAGCTACGGTACGATTGCACTCGCGCTGGTCGAATGCCTGGAAAAGTTCTGGAATATCAAGCTCCTGCTGGTGTCGTGCCGTGTGATGTCGCGCGGCGTTGGCACCATTCTGCTCAATCACATCATCAGCGAGGCCGGCAAACATGAAGTGGCGTTGCGTGCTGAATTTGTGCCGACGCCTCGCAACCGCATGATGAGGTTAACTTACCGGTTTGCGGGCTTCATGCAGGTGGAGCAAAGCGGTGGAGTTATCGTCCTCGAAAACGACCTTACGCGCGTTCCGCAGTTTCCTGACTACGTAAGAATTGACATCCATCCTTAACGAACACCTTTGGGAGAGCGCCGACTTGTCGGCGCTTTCGAGTAATCGAGACCAAAGCGCCGACAAGCCGGCGCACTCCAGGGAGGCCCTCACGCGTAGGACAAAGTTATCCGATCAAGCGTTCTGACGGTAGGTTAATAGGATCCTGATCGCGTTGCGACGCACCGTTATTTCCACGCAAATTTACGGCACTGCGCTTGCTCAGCCACCGGTGAGCAATTAGCTCGCGTGCCGTTCACTACAATAGATTCAAACACAAAATATGGCGGCAGCATGCCGCGCGCTGACACCAGATGCAACAAGCCTTGAAATCGCAGTTCGATCTCTCCCCGGCAAAACGCGCGTTGATGAAATCGATGATCGACGCGGAGTGTGCAAAGAACTCACAAGCCGAAAGAATTCCAAAAGTAAAACGATCCGATCCAGTGCCCGCCTCTTTTGCGCAACGACGACTCTGGTTTTTAGACCAATTGGAAGCCGGCCAGTCTCTCTACAACATGCCGATCGCGCGGCGTCTTAAAGGATCTCTTGACGTTGCCGCATTGGAAAAGAGTTTCGCAGAGATAGTACGTCGCCACGAAACCCTCCGCACCAGCTTCGTGGCCGTGGAAGGCGAACCCGTGCAGGTCATCTCTGATCCGCAGCCCTTCCGCCTGCCGCTCACAGACTTGAGCCACCTCAGCGCAACAGAACGCGAGCATGAGGCTCGGCAGCAAGCGATTTACGAAGCGAAACAAGTTTTCGATTTAACCGGGGGATCGCTATTCCGCGCCCGATTGCTGAAGCTGGCTGACGACGATCATCTGTTGCTTCTGACCTTGCACCACATCGTCAGCGATGGCTGGTCCATGGGTGTGCTCTTCCAGGAACTCTCGGCGCTCTACAACGCGTATTCGCGCGGCGCAGTGTCGCCGCTACCGGAATTAGACGTGCAGTATGCCGACTACTCGACGTGGCAGCGCGAGTTGCTTCAAGGTGACGTGCTCGACGAGCAACTCTCATACTGGAAACAGCAGTTGCTGGATGCTCCACGGGTGCTCGAGTTACCGACCGACGCACCTCGTCCCGCAGTGCAGAGTTACAAGGGCGCGACGGAGAGTTTTTCGCTGCCGGTCGAGTTAAGCCAACAGTTGAAAGCGCTGGCACAGCGCGAAGGCGTGTCGCTGTACATGACGCTGCTGGCAGCCTTCCATGTCTTGCTCGGCAAATATACGGGGCAGGAGGACGTCCTGGTGGGCACGCCCAGTGCCGGCCGCGACAGAGTTGAAGTACAGCCGCTCATCGGTTTCTTCGTCAACACGCTGGTTATACGCACGAAGCTTTTCAGTAAGCTGACTTTTTGCGAGTTGTTGCAGCAGGTCAAAAACACTGTGCTCGACGCACAGGCCCACGGCGACCTTCCCTTCGAAAGGCTGGTTGAGGAATTACACCCGGAGCGTAGCCTGAGCTATCAGCCGATGTTTCAGTCGATGTTCCAACTCCAGAATGCGGCGCGTGATGAATGGAAGCTCGACGGATTGCAATGCAGCTCGTTCTTCCGCGACGGCAGAGACGTTGCCAATTTCGACTTGTCGCTGACGATCTGGGACGCAAAGCCGGGACTGACGGGGACGTTCGAGTACAGCACAGAGCTTTTTGAACCAGCAATGATCGAGCGGCTGATCGGGCACTTCCAAACGTTGCTCGAAAACGTCGTGGCCCACCCTCAGCATACGATCTCAGATTTAGCGATCGTTGATGAAACCGAACGGCGGCAACTGCTGGTTGAATGGAACGACACCGGTCGTGAGTTTGCGCTGGGTCATGGCGTGGCGGATCTCTTCGAGCAGCAGGCTGCCCGCACACCTGAGAAAGTGGCGGTAGTCTTCGAAGAGCAGACTCTTAGCTATAGTGAGTTGAACGCGCGTGCTAACCGGCTGGCGCATCATCTGCGACAGCAGGGTATCGGCCCTGAATCGATGGTGGGGATCCTGCTACACCGCTCGCCCGAGATGGTGGTCTGCCTGCTTGCGACGCTCAAGACCGGAGCTGCTTATCTGCCGCTCGATCCGGCATATCCGGTCGAACGATTGTCATTCATGATGCTCGACGCCGGCGTGCGAGTCCTGCTGACTGAACAATCACTCAACGCGCTGCTGCCGGAGTTTCCGGGTCATAAATTTTGCGTGGACACGGAATGGAAGAGTTTGCGGCAGTTGAGTGAGACCAACCCGCAGCCATTGAACAGCGCTGACAATCTCGCCTACGTCATCTACACCTCGGGTTCAACGGGCTCGCCGAAGGGTGTTGCCATCACGCACGGCTCGCTGGCGAACTACGTAGTGACGGCTGCGGAAGAATTCAAGCTAAAGGCTGCTGACCGAGTGCTGCAGTTTGCGTCACTGAGTTTCGACACCAGTGCTGAAGAGATTTATCCCTGCCTCATACGCGGTGCGACACTGGTACTGCGCACCGACGCGATGATCAATTCGGCCGCCGGCTTCCTGCGTGCCTGCGAGAAGAAATACATTACCGTTCTCAACCTGCCGACTGCTTACTGGCATGAATTAGCCGCAGCCCTGGAAACGAATGATGTCAGCATCCCCGCCTCAATGCGACTCGTCATTGTCGGCGGCGAAAAGGCTTTGCCGGAGCGTCTGGCAACGTGGTGGCAGCACGTCGATCCGTCTGTGCAACTCAAGAATGGTTACGGTCCAACCGAAGGAACCATCGTCACGACGTTTTCGAGTCTGAAAAAGAATGATGACGGCGCGCGCGAAGTTTCAATCGGACGCGCAATCGCCAATACGCAAGTGTACGTGCTGGATGGAAGTGAGCAGCCAGTCCCGATAGGCGTACCCGGCGAATTGTACATTGGCGGTGCCGGCCTCGCTCGTGGATATCTGAACCTGCCGGCATTGACTGCCGAACGGTTTGTGCCTAACCCCTTCAGCTCTTCGCCCGGCTCGCGTCTCTTCCGAACGGGTGATCGGATCGCTCATTCAGGGAATGGGAACCTCCAATTCCGTGGCCGCGTGGATAACCAGACGAAGATCAGAGGCTTCCGTGTGGAGCCCGGCGAGATCGAGACACTGCTGCGCCGATCAGAACAAGTGCGCGACTCGGTTGTGGTCGTCAAGACGGATGACGAGGGCGAGAAACGACTATTCGCTTATGTCGTGCTCAAGGATGATGCACGTCTGAGCAGCAGTGAATTGAGAAGCTTTGTCGCGGAGCATTTGCCGCTCTACATGGTTCCAAGCGCCTTCGTCATACTCGACAAAATACCGCTGAAGACAAATCGAAAAGTTGATCTGCAGGCGTTACCGGATCCGCCGTCATACTTTGCTGAGACTGGGAACTACGAAGCACCGCGCACGCCGGTTGAAGAAAGACTATGTGAAATCTGGGCCGAAGTGCTGCGAGTTGATCGTGTCGGTATCAACGATAACTTCTTCGATCTGGGTGGCCATTCGCTGCTCGCGGGCCGCATAACAGCGCGCGCCAGGGACAGTTTTGGCGTCGAGCTGCCCATGCGCAGCCTGTTCGAAGCGCCGACCATTAGCTTGCTCGCGCCAAGGGTTGAACAGTTGAAGGAAATCAGCAATCAGGACGCTGGTTTAAGCATGCGGGTCCATCCGCGCGGCGACGGTAACCTGGCGCAACTGCTGGCGCAGATTTCGCAGTTATCGGAAGAAGATGTGCGCTCGATGCTCGCCGCCCAGAGCCACTAATAAGGAGTGTCGATAAGTCCATCATGCTCGCAAACACCGAAGCACGCCTCGAAAAGTGGATGAGGCAATACTATTTCGACACGGATCTCGATCTCGGCAGCAGCGGTGTGCAGAGTTTCTCGCTGGCCGAGCTGCGCCGGTTGCTGGACATTCCACAGAGCGAGTTTGATTCGATCGTCTTCGATGATAGCCGCACTCTCGGCGATCCAAGGTTACGAGCAGCCATCGCCGCCCATTGGGGCACTGACCCGGAGCAGGTGATGGCGACCAACGGCTCGACTGAAGCAAATTATCTGATCATGAATGCGCTGCTTGAGGCGGGCGATGAAGTGATCGTTCTCAATCCCATGTATCAACAGCTCTATGGCATTGCCGAAGCGATTGGCTGCCATTTGCGAAGGTGGCACTTACGCGCTGAAGCAGGCTTTGCTGCAAGCATCGAAGACTTGCGGCAGTTGATTAGCCCGCGCACGCGGATGGTGATAGTGAATTTCCCACACAACCCCACCGGTGCTTCCATCACTCTCGAGCAGCAACAGGAACTGATCGAAATCGTGGCTGATGTCGGTGCCTACCTGATCTGGGATGCGGCGTTCGCAGAAATGACTTACGACACTGCGCCACTGCCATCGCCGCGTTATGAGCGCTGTGTGTCAATGGGAACGCTTTCGAAAGCCTATGGTTTACCGGGACTGAGAGTCGGTTGGTGTCTCGCCCCAACGGACGTGTTGGCCAGGTGTGAAGTGTTGCGCGATTACGTTTCCCTGCACTTGTCTCCACTCGTCGAACTCGTCGCGCGGCGTGCTATTGAGAAGGCTGACGTGCTGCTCAATATCCGGCGCGCTCAACTGCGAACGAATCTGGCAATTCTGGTGTCGTGGATCGAACGCCAACACGGTGTGGTCGAATGGACCAAACCTGCCGGCGGCGCTTGCACTTTCGTGCGCCTGCCGTTCGTCAGTGATACGGAAGAGTTTTGTCATCAACTCGCGCGGCAACATCGTGTGTTGGCCGTGCCCGGCATCTGCTTCGGTTATCCGCAGCACCTCCGCCTCGGCTTCGGTGGTCCGACTGAGGAACTAAAGGAAGGCCTGCGTCGCTTTGCGGCTTTGCTTGAATCGACATCCGTGTCATCCGCGGCTGTTTTTAGCCACGGATCACACGGATGAAGAACTGATTCTATTAAATTTTCCTAGAGGATAAAGCAATGCGATGGGTTTTAAGATCAAAGATACACAAGGCTACCGTTACAGAAGCGAATCTCGCATACGTCGGTAGCATCACTATTGATGAGGGCTTGGTCGAGAAGGCCGGCTTGATTGATGGCGAAAGGGTCCTGATAACCAGCAATGACTCGGGCGCCAGGTTGGAAACCTACGTCATTCTCGGCGAGCGAGGTTCCGGTATGGTCTGTATGAACGGAGCCGCAGCCCACCTCATAAAAGCTGGCGAAGAAATAATCATCATGGGTTTCGAATTGAGTGAGGCTCCAATCAAGCCGCGCGTGATCCTGGTCGACAGACAGAACAAGTTTGTCAGGTACCTGGTCAATGAGACTCCCCGGACCGTCATCCAATTCGAAACCGTAATTTGAGTTTACTCTTGGAGGAGTGGACGTGACCCTTAATCTACCAACGCTAGTCAACAATGATCCCGTAGAACTTCTGGCGGATCCAGAGCGATCTGAGATCTTACTTGCGGCCGCGACAGAGTGGCCCTCCTGGAACCTTTCTCAACGTCAGCTCTGCGATCTGGAGCTACTGCTGAACGGTGGTTTTTCACCGCTGCGCGGCTTTCTTTCGCAGGAAGACTATGACTCGGTTTGCGTCTCAATGCGTTTGGAGGACGGCAGCTTGTGGCCCATTCCGATCACGCTCGACGTTACTGAAGAGTTTGCAAATCAGATCGAACCAGGAAACACGATCGCACTGCGCGATCCCGAAGGTTTTATTCTCGCTGCTTTACACGTCAGCGATGTATGGCAGCCGGATCGCCAGTTCGAGGCGTACGCCGTTTACGGCACCACAGACCCGGATCATCCGGGTGTGGCCCACCTTTTGAATCGCACGAATCCTTTCTACGTTGGTGGCCGGATCGAAGGTTTGCGTCTTCCTGTCCATTACGATTTTCGATCGCTGCGACTGACTCCGGCGCAGGTGCGCGCAGAGTTTGCCAGCGCCGGCTGGGAAAAAATTGTTGCCTTCCAGACGCGCAACCCGATGCATCGTGCCCACTTTGAGCTAACCCGGCGCGCGCTCGAAAACACGGGAACCAAACTCCTTGTCCATCCTGTCGTGGGCATGACTAAGCCGGGTGACGTGGCGCACTACACGCGCATTCGCTGCTATCAGAGTCTCATGTCCCACTACGCGCCGAACACGGCCACGCTCGCACTGTTACCACTCGCGATGCGTATGGCCGGTCCACGCGAAGCACTTTGGCACGCGCTAATCCGCAAGAACTACGGTTGCACACATTTCATCGTCGGTCGTGACCACGCTGGTCCAGGACGTGATTCATCCGGCAAGCCGTTTTATGGCCCATACGACGCGCAGAACCTCGTCGCGGCGCACGAAGCAGAAATCGGAGTCGAGGTGGTGCCGTTCAAGGCGATGGTCTACGTCGAGGAGTTGGATTCTTACTCGCCACAAGATGAAGTGCCTCCAGGCACACGGACTATCGACATCTCCGGAACAGAACTGCGCCGGTGTTTGAACGAAGGTCGAGACATCCCCGAATGGTTTACGTTTCCGGAAGTCGCACGGCATCTGCGCGAGAGTTACGCGCCCCGTTGCAGGCAGGGCTTCACGATCTTTTTCACCGGGCTCTCGGCATCAGGCAAATCGACGATTGCGAATGCTTTGGGTGTGATGCTGCTGGAAAAAGGTGGCCGTCATATCTCAATTCTCGACGGTGACCTGGTTCGTAAACATCTTTCGTCTGAGCTGGGCTTCTCGAAAGAGCATCGCGATCTCAACATCAGGCGCATCGGTTACGTCGCTTCGGAGATTACGAAGAATGGCGGCGTCGCGATTTGCGCGGCGATTGCGCCTTACGACAGCGTGCGCAAAGAAGTGCGTGAAGCAATCGAGCCGCATGGCGGGTTCATCATGGTCCATGTGGCGACTCCGCTCGAGGTGTGCGAGTCACGCGACCGCAAAGGCAACTACGCCAAGGCTCGCGCCGGGCTGATTGGCGAGTTTACCGGCATCTCCCACCCGTACGAATCCCCGTCGGACGCCGAAATCGTAATTGACAACACCGTACTGACGACGCAGGAAGCTGCGCAGGCGATCATTACTCACCTGACGGCGCAAGGCTTTCTCGTCTGACAACCATAGCCACAAAAAAGCACAAAAACAAAAGGTCTGCCATGATTCCCAAAACTGACGAGAAGACTTTGATCGTCGTCTTACTGCTGTGCATCGGCCTCTTCACCGTGCAGGCCCAACAGTCTCGCGCCGTATTGCGCGGCCAGATTAAGGACGCGTTTGGCGGCGCAGTCGTCGGAGCGACGGTCACAATGGAAAGCAAAGACGTCGCTGCCAAGTCTACGCAAACAGACGGACAAGGCTCCTTCACGTTCGGCGATCTTCAAGCCGGTCGATATAAGGTGGTTGTCCGCGCTGACGGCTTCGCGACTTACGAAAATGAAATGCTCGAAGTAAAGCCCGGCGTGTTACCGCTCAATGTCGAACTCAACGTGGCGACGATAGCAGCAGACGTAATGGTAACGGACCGGCCGTCTGGGCTTGACGTCGATCCTGAGAAGGACGCAAGCGCTTTAACCATTCGCGGTGCAGAGCTGGACGCGCTGCCGGACGATCCGGACGCGCTTGCGATGACATTGCAAGTGCTGTCAGGCGCTCCGGGCAACGGGCAGTTCTATCTCGACGGGTTTCAAGTAACGAACCTGCCGGCAAAGCGTAATATCCGCGAAGTCCGCATCAGTCAGAACCCCTTCTCGGCCGAATACGCCGGGCTGGGAACGAACCGCATCGAGATCTTTACCCAACCCGGTACTGAGAAACTTCACGGCTCCGCTTTTTTCACCTTCAGCGACGAAAGCTTGAATGCGCGCGAGCCGTTTGCTTCGACGCGTGCACCATTTCAATCGCGCCTGCTGAGC
>Ga0134124_10004626_pt1 | contig 11070 bp, 4 predicted proteins | sample KB304_FD_96880 | JGI IMG/M metagenome (GOLD analysis project Ga0134124, IMG submission 96880) | Terrestrial soil microbial communities without Nitrogen fertilizer from Kellogg Biological Station, Michigan, USA - KB3-0-4 | ecosystem: Environmental > Terrestrial > Soil > Unclassified ... | reverse complement strand
GGCGCCAAGACCGACAACAACGCCTCACAGTTCAAGGCCGGCCAGGACAGTGTGATCGATCCGCTGGTGAAGACCGGTGCGATTGCTGTTGTGCACGAGGACTGGGCCGAGGACTGGAAGCCGGAGAACGCCAAGCGCATCGTCAATGCCGCCATCACCGCAAAAGGCCCGCGCATCGATGCGGTACTGGCCAGCAATGACGGCACGGCCGGCGGCGCGGTGCAGGCTCTGGCGGAGGAAGGACTGGCTGGCAAGGTGCTGGTCACCGGCCAGGACGCGGATCTGGTCGCCCTGCAGCGCATCGCCACGGGCACCCAGGCCATGACCATCTACAAACCCCTGCATACCCTGGCGCAAGGTGCAGCGGAGCTCGCGGTGAAAATGGCGACGGGCAAGCCCGTGATAGCGCGCCACACCGTGAACAACGGCGCCATCGATGTTCCCTCGGTACTGTTCGATGTGGTCACCGTCACATCAAGCAACATCGAGGCCACGGTGGTGAAAGACGGACTCTACCGCCGCGAAGAAATCTTCCGATGAACGCCTCAGTGCTCGAGGCCCGCGCCATTGCCAAGCGCTTTGGCGGTGTGGTGGCACTGCGCGGGGTGAGCTTTCAGCTCGCTCGCGGCGAAGTGCATGCACTGTGCGGCGAAAACGGTGCCGGCAAATCCACGCTCATCAAGCTGCTGGCCGGCCTGCACCCCCATGGCAGTTACGAGGGACAGATCCTGCTCGATGGCCGGGAAGTGCAGTTCCGCTCTTCACGCGATGCGGAACGCGCGGGCATCGCTGTCATTCATCAGGAGCTGGCCCTGTTCCCGGACCTCACCATCGCGGAGAACCTGCTGCTGGGCAACCTGCCATCGCGCTACGGCCTGGTGGACTGGAACGCGGCCACGACACAGGCGAGGGCGCTGCTGTCTGAAGTGGGACTGCAGCTTGATCCGACGCAGCGCGTCGGCGAGCTGGGAATCGGACCACGCCAGCTCATCGAGATTGCGCGCGCATTGGGGCGCCATCCGCGCATCCTGGTTCTGGATGAACCTACTGCCGCGCTGGCACGAAACGAAATCGACACTTTGCTGGCACTGGTGCGGCGCCTGAAAGCCCAGGGTGTGGCCTGCGTCTATATCTCGCACAAGCTGGATGAGGTTTTCGCGATTGCCGATCGCATCACCGTGCTGCGTGACGGATCGGCACAGGCAACCCTGCCCGCCCATGGCACTGATGCGAAAGCTGTCATCGCGCTGATGGTCGGACGGCCGATCGAGGCTCTGTACCCTCGCCGCGCGAGCAAGCGCGGCGAACCGGCATTGACAGTGCGTGATCTGGATGTTGCGCCCCGTGCACATGGGCCCTCCCGACTGCGCCGGATCGCCTTCACGGTACACGCGGGTGAAGTGCTGGGCATTGGCGGTTTGATGGGTGCGGGTCGCTCGGAACTGCTGTTGCATCTGGTGGGGCTGTGGGGCGAACGACGGCGCGGTTCGGTCGAAATGGGTGCCGGCACGCTGCCGCCACAGGATGTACGCGCCTCAATGCGCGCCGGCGTCGTACTGGTTACGGAAGACCGCAAGCGCTTCGGCCTGGTGCTCGACGCCAGTGTGTCATTCAATCTCACGCTCTCTTCGCTGCGCGCCATCGCGGCCCATGGCTTCATTGATGCGGCTGCCGGAGCCATCACGGCCGGCAGGATGGCGGCGGATCTGCGGGTGAAAACCGCCTCACTGGAGGCGACGATCGGCTCGCTTTCCGGCGGCAACCAGCAGAAGGTGGTGATCGGCAAGGCGCTGCTCACCCAACCGCGCGTGTTGCTGCTGGATGAGCCCACCCGCGGCATCGATGTGGGTGCCAAGGTTGAGCTGTATGAACTGATCAACCGCCTGACCGCTCAGGGCCAGGCCATCGTTCTGGTCTCCAGCGAGCTGCCCGAACTGATGGGCATGAGCGATCGCATCCTCATGCTGCACGAGGGCTGCATCGCGGGTGAGTTCGCGCGTGGCGAGGCCACGCAGACCCAACTGCTTTCAGCCGCGATGGGAATCACCGCCGGGAGGGCTGCCTGATGCAGGGCTCGCAGGCGCGGCAATGGTTCATGTTGGCGGCATTGGTCGCGCTATGGACGTTCTTTGCCTGGCGCGAGCCGGTATTCCTCTCGGCGCGCAATCTCTCGCTGCTGTCGATTGAACTGGCGGTGACGGCCACGCTGGCTCTGGGCATGTTGCTGGTGCTGCTGCCAGGCCAGATCGATCTGTCGGCGGGCAGCGGTGTGGGCCTTGCCGGCGCGATTGCGGCCGTGCTCATCACCTGGCATGGCGTGCCGGCGCCGATCGCGCTGCTGCTGGCTGCGTTGGCCGCGATGCTCGTATGGGCACTGATGGGCGCGCTGATCATCGTGGAGCGCGTACCCGCGTTCATCATCACACTGGGCGGCCTGCTGGTTTTCCGCGGCCTGCATTGGCTGGTGATCAAGAACAGCACGGTGCCGGTGGTGGCAGGCGGCAGCCAGAATCTGTATTCGATGCTGACCACTGCCTTCCTGCCGCCGCTGGCGGGTTATGTGCTGGCAGCGCTGGCCATCGCAACGCTGGTGTTTGTCAGCCAGCGCCGCCGCGCAGCCAGAAGAAAGATCGGCCTGCCGGTGGCCGACACCGAACGGCATGCCATCGGCCTCTTCATTGCCGCGCAGGCGATTGCTCTCGCGGTGATCGTCGCCGATGGCTATCGTGGCGTGCCGTTGGCGCTGGTGATCCTGGCCGTGGTAGGGCTGCTGGTGCATGTGGTCACCATCCACACGCCCTTTGGTCGCTACCTGTATGCCATCGGAGGCAATGAGGAAGCGGCCGTGGTGTCTGGCCTGCCCGTGCGCAACGCCGTCATCGGCGCCTTTGTGCTGATGGGAGCCATCGTCGCGCTCACGGGCTTCATGCAGACGGCTTACGCTGGTGCGAGCACCACCACCATTGGCTCACTGATGGAACTGGACGCTATTGCGGCCTGCGTTATCGGTGGCACCAGCCTGCGCGGTGGTCGCGGCAACGTAGCGGGAGTGTTGTTCGGCGCACTCATCATGGCCAGCCTGCTAAATGGCATGACGCTGATGGCCGTATCGCCGGAAGCCAAATACATCGCGCGCGGAGGCGTGCTCGCACTCGCCGTATGGCTCGATCTGCGCATGTCTCGCGCACGCGAAAGTTGATTAGTCACGTGTAGTCATTACGGGTCGTGCATGAGCGGACCCGTGAATCCTCTGCGTATGATCCGCGAATTGCAGCGTTCGAACTCGGAACGTCTCGACGAGAAGCCGCGCACCCACTTCACGTATTGGAACGCGGCTTATGAGTACCACGACCCGGGTCGCAGCATCTCGCTGGGAGTTCGCGCGGGATTCTGATGTGAGGCGCATGAGGTAATTTGACAGTTGATCCCACGGCCCCGCCAGCCGGGGCCGCGGCTCTGACCTCCGATGCCAGCAGCCGCCTGTGTGCCGGCACGCCGGGCAGCGGCGATGGTTGCGTCATGTCGCGTCTTGCAACATTGTTCCGCACAGAATCAAATAAGGCCCGCCGGAGGCGATCCGGGAGATCTCATGCGACATCTGTTGATTCGCGGACTGGCCATGGCTTTGGCAGCCTTCGCGACTGCGGTACTGGCAGGCAATGAGCGGCCACTGGTAGGACCGGTCCCTGCCTGGGTGCAACCGGCTGCCGCCGAAATAGTGCCTGGCCCCAAGTCCGATGCAGCGGTGCAGATCCTGCTGAGCGAGCAGCAGCGGCTTATTTCACCGCAGGCGGTGGAAACCTACTACGACAATCGCGTGCGCATCCAGACACCACAGGGCCTGCAGGCCATCGGCACGATCGGACTCGCCTGGCAGCCCGATGCCGATGTCGTCACGGTGCATCGTCTGCTGGTGCGGAGGGGCTCGCAGGTGCGGGACCTGCTCGGCGACGGGAGCGGCTTCACCGTCCTGCGCCGCGAGGACATGCTGGAACAGGCGACGCTGACAGGCAGGCTGACCGCCGTCTTGCAACCCAGCGACCTTCAAGTCGGTGACATCCTGGAATTCGCCTACACGCACCGCCATGCCGATCCAGTGGTGCCTGACAAACCCGACTTGCAGGTCGCCTGGGTCAACACGCCGATTCAGACTGTACGCTTCCGCGCCACCTGGCCAAAACAGATGGGTATCCGCTGGCAGCTCCGGGATTTCAAGCCGGTGCTGCAGGAATCGGCGAGCGGCGGAAATCAGAGCATCGCGTTCACGCTGGAGAATCCACCGCCGCTGCTGCAGCCCGTGGGCGCGCCGCCGCGCTACGCCGCGTTGCGTCGTGTGGAGATCAGTGCCTTCCAGACCTGGCCCGATGTCTCGCGGCGCCTGGCGCCGCTGTATGAATCCGCGTCGAAGCTCACGGCCGATTCTCCGCTGCGCGCCGAGATCGAACGCATCCGCGCCATGGGCCCCGATCCGAAGACGCGGGCCGCGGCCGCGCTGCGACTGGTGCAGGAACAGATTCGCTACGTGCTGCTGGCGATGGACCAGGGAGCCCTGGTGCCAGCCACCGCCGACCAGACGTGGCAGCGTCGTTACGGTGACTGCAAGGCCAAGACCGCGTTACTGCTCGCACTGCTGCACGAACTGGACATCGACGCCAGCGCGGTGGCGGTCAACTCCGTGATGGGCGACAACATCAACCAGCTATTGCCTGGAATCAGTGCTTTCGACCACGTATTGGTTCGCACGGTCATCGGCGGCAAGACATACTGGCTCGACGGCACGCGCCTTGCCGACCGTCAGCTCGATCAACTGCAAGTACCCGCATTCGTCTGGGGACTGCCGCTGGACTCGCGCGGCAGCGGACTGGTGCGCATCGAACCGATGCCTCTGACGGATCCGCAGCGCTTGCAGGAGGTCAGCCTCGATGCTTCGGCCGGCGTGGACAAGCCCGCATCATTCAAGGCAACGGTGACGTTCCGTGGCGATGGCGGACTTGCTGTGAAACTTTCATACGACAACCTCGATTCCACGCAGCGTGATCAGGCGATGCGCAACTATTGGCGCGGCCGCTTCGATGGTCTGCAACTGAGCAAGGTGAGCTCGACCTTCGACGAGTCCGGCAACACACTGATCTGGGCCGCCGAAGGTACGCTGCGCATGGATTGGGACAGCAGCGGCTTCTACGAAGTCGACGACATGCGCCTTGGCTTCAAAGCCGATTTCACGCGCCCTGAAGGCACGGACGGGGAAGCGCCCTATTCGGTGTCATTCCCGGAGTATGAGGTGAACCGCGTAAGCGTGAAGCTGCCCGCCGGAGCTTCCAGTTTCACAGTGTCAGGCATGGACGTCGACAAGACGCTGGGCGGCTGGGAGTACAGACGCAGCGCGCACATTTCAAACTCAGTGTTCACGGCCGAGTCCTCGTCGCGTTCGCTCGTGCGGGAGATTTCAGCCAAGGATGCCCACGCTGCGGAAGCAGGCCTGCGCGAGATGTACAAGAACGGTCTGTACATCAAGAAGTCCAGGGAAACGCCGTCAGCCGCCGAATTGCAGTCGCAGGCCGGCAAGCCTCTCGACACGGCCGGGGCGTACGTGGACCGGGGTTTCGACATGATGAAGCGCTCGATGTACGAGCCAGCGATCACGGAGTTCACAAGCGCCCTCAAGCTGGATCCGAAACATGTGATTGCCTACACCGATCGCGGACTCTGCTACATCAATCTCGGACGTTTCGAAGAGGCGAGGCCGGACCTGCGCAAGGCATTCGATCTTGACTCGAAGAGTGTTACCGCAATGCGCGGCCTCGGCGCGCTGGCACAACACGACGGCCATTCTGCCGAAGCCATCGACCTGCTCACCCGATCGCTGCAAATCGAAGACAACACCTGGGCGCGCGATCAACGCGTAGCCGCCTATCTCGCGGCCCGTGACGTCGGTAGCGCCGCGAAAGACCTCGTCAGACTCTCCCAGACTCCTGCGGATTCGCAGTACTACTTTGGAAAGCATGCGTACGAGTTGATGCGGCAGAACCGAGTCGATGACGTGCGCGCGCTCGCACAGGCAGCCCTCGATGCCCATGCGGGGGCGTCGGACGGCGCTGTTATCGCAGCGACTCTCTACCAGATGGCCGGCGCAGGTGACCAGGCACGTCGTCTCCTGGATGACGCCATAGCCAGGACACCCAGCGCAGAGCTCTACACACAGCGAGCATTCACCTCCACGAACCCCGAGAACATCACGGCTGACTTCGAACAGGCCCTCAAGCTCGATCCCAAGTACGTACCTGCCCTGCAGCAGCTGGCTGCTCTGCAGGCCGCGCGCCACAAGTATGATGAGGCGTTGAGCACTCTCGATCGCCTGGATGCAGCCGGAGATCCGACATTCTCGACACGACTCATGCGCGGCCAAGTGCAGGCCCAGCAGGGCAAGGCCGGACCTGCCAGAGAGAGCTATGCAGCGGCGCGGGCGCTGGCGAAGGGCAATGCCAATGCCCTCAACAGCTTGTGCTGGAGCGAGGCCACCGTGGGATCGGCTCCCGACGAAGCTTTGAAGGACTGCGATGCGGCCCTGGCAGTTGCTCCGGATATACCCGCGTTTGTCGACAGCCGAGGCTTGGCGCTGCTGAAACTGAAACGGTACCAGGAAGCCGTCGCCAGCTACGATGTGGCCATTGCCAAAGCACCCAAACAGACCAGCTCACTCTATGGCCGCGGCATCGCGAAGCTGCGCCTGGGTAGGCAGGCGGAAGGCGAGGCGGACATCGCAGCGGCGCGTGAGATCGAACCCAGCGTCGGATCTCGTTTCGCCGAATACGGCGTGCAACGCTGAGCGATGACTCACTCGACGGTTCAGGTGTGCCCAGATTTTCAGGCCGCCTGTTGCCGGGCGATTTTCACCACGTCTATGATCGCCGTTCCATAGCGTTCGAGCTTGGTGACGCCTATCCCGGCCACGCCGCCCAGTGTCACCATGTTTTCGGGCAGGCGCTGCGAGATCTCGCGCATGCTGCTGTCGTGCAGGACGGTGTAGGCGGGCACGCCATGTTCCTTCGCGATACCACGACGCCACTGGCGCAGCGCCTGGAACACGCCCTCCTGTTCCGGTGAAGGCTGCGTGAACTCGTCGACGGTAGCGGCACGGGTGGTGGCATTTTTCGCCCTTTTTCGGCTGCGATGCGCCGTGCCGGTCGGCGCGGCGTCCCGCCGCAACGTCAGGCGTCGTCTTCCCTTCAGCACCTCGCGGCTGGCCTCGTTAAGGCGCAGCACATTGTAGTGATCGTGGTCGACTGCGATCAGGCGCAGCATTACCAGCTGCCGCAGAACCGCACGCCATTGCGCTTCGCTCATGTCGGCGCCCCTGCCAAAGGTGCTGACCGCCTCGTGGCCACGTTCGAGCACTTTGGGGGTGCGCTCGCCACGCAGCACGTCGATGATCTGCTGTGCACCGAAGCTGTAGCCGCTGGCGCGTTCGCAACGATAGATGCAGGACAACAGCTTCTGCGCCGCCTCGGTTCCATCGAACTGGGCCGGTGGCGAGAGGCAGTTGTCGCAGTTTCCACAAGGCCCACTCGGCTCGTCGAAGTAGTCGAGCAGGTATTGGCGCCGGCAGCGCGCGGTTTCACACAGGCCCAGCATGGCGTCGAGCTTGGCATTCGAGACGCGCTTGTAGGCTTCGGCAGCCTCGGATTGCTCGATCAGCCGCCGCTGCTGCACGACATCAGCCAGGCCGTAGACCATCCAGGCTTCGGCCGGCAGGCCATCGCGGCCGGCACGGCCAGTCTCCTGGTAATAGCCCTCGACGCTCTTCGGCAGGTCAAGATGCGCCACGAAGCGCACGTCAGGTTTGTCGATGCCCATGCCGAAGGCGATGGTGGCCACCATCACGACGCCGTCTTCCTCGATGAAACGATCCTGGCGCTGCTCGCGCTCGGTAGCGCTGAAACCGGCGTGATAGGCGACGGCATCGACACCGTTCTGACACAGCATCTCCGCGGTTTCTTCCACTGATTTGCGCGACAGGCAGTAGACGATACCGCTCTGGCCGGGATGTTCTTCGGCTATGAAGCGCAGCAACTGTTTGCGGGGAGATTCCTTGCCGGCGATGCGGTACCGGATGTTGGGCCGGTCGAAGCTGGACAGGAAAGTGCGTGCGCCGGTGAGGCGGAGACGCTCGATGATTTCCTGTCGCGTTGCCGGGGTTGCCGTGGCCGTAAGCGCAATGCGCGGCACGTTGGGATAGCGTTCGGCCAACTGCGCCAGCTGCAGGTATTCCTGCCGGAAGTCATGGCCCCACTGCGACACGCAGTGCGCCTCATCGAAGGCGAACAACGAAATCCGCAGCCGATCGAGCAGTTCGAGCGTGCGCTCCTTCAGCACACGCTCGGGAGCCAGATAGAGCAGGTCGAGCTCGCCTGCCCTCGCCCGCTTCTCGATGGACTGCACTTCCGGCCAGTCGAGCGTGGAGTTGAGGAATTCGGCGCGCACGCCGGCTTCCTGCAAGGCGGCCACCTGGTCCTGCATCAGCGCGATCAGCGGTGAGACCACGATGGCGATGCCATCGCGCAACAGTGCCGGCACCTGGTAGCACAGCGACTTGCCGCCGCCAGTTGGCATGAGCACCAGTGCATTGCCTGCGTCCGCGACATGCGCCACCACCTCAGCCTGCTCACCGCGGAAGGTGGCATAGCCGAAGACGGATTGCAGGATCTGCAGTGCGCGCGGCGGCAGTTCAGGACTGGAACTCACGCGCACATTGTCGCATCGCAGACGCGACGGCCACACATTCCTTTATGCGGCAAATGCGCCAAAAAAAACGGGCGCACCGGTTAGCACCGATGCGCCCGCATTCATTGCGGAGTCAAGGATCGGAACTCAGGCGTCCGTCTCCTCGCTCACCGGGCTGTCTTCGCCGTCCGCCACGCCACCGCCCACATCCATGAAGCTGCGGCGGTTGCTCTCGCTGATCTTCTTGCGGCGATGCTCATGGGCCGCGAAGCCCGTGCCCGCCGGGATCAGACGGCCGACGATGACGTTCTCCTTCAGGCCGCGCAGATCGTCCTTCAGGCCGCGCACCGCAGCTTCGGTCAGCACGCGGGTGGTCTCCTGGAAGGAAGCCGCCGAGATGAAGGATTCGGTCGCCAGCGAGGCCTTGGTGATGCCCAGCAGCACCGGCTGCAGGGTCGCGGCACCCTTGTTCTCCGAACGCGCATGGTCGTTGATGTCCAGTGCCCGCGAACGGTCCAGCTGCTCGCCGCGCAGCAGCGCGGTTTCACCCGTGGCCATGACCTCGGTCTTGCGCAGCATCTGCCGGATGATCACCTCGATGTGCTTGTCGTTGATCTTCACGCCCTGCAGGCGATAGACCTCCTGGATCTCGCGCACCAGGTAATTGGCCAGCGCCTCGACGCCCTGCAGACGCAGGATGTCATGCGGATTCGGCTCGCCGTCGGCGATCACTTCGCCACGGATCACCTGCTCGCCCTCGAACACGTTCAGCTGGCGCCACTTCGGGATCAGCTCCTCGTACTTCTCCTCACCTTCGCTGGTGATGACGAGGCGGCGCTTGCCCTTGGTCTCCTTGCCGAAGCTCACCGTGCCGGATTTCTCCGCCAGGATGGCCTGATCCTTGGGCTTGCGGGCCTCGAACAGATCCGCCACGCGCGGCAGACCGCCGGTGATGTCGCGGGTCTTCGAGGATTCCTGCGGGATGCGCGCGATCACGTCACCCAGGGACACCTTGGCGCCGTCGGTCAGGCTGACCAGCGCGCCAGCCGGCAGGTTATACACGGCCGGGATCTCGGTGTTCGCGAACGGTACTTCCTTGCCCTTGGCGTTCAGCAGCTTGATGGTCGGCTTCAGTTCCTTGCCGCCGCGCTGCTTCGAATCCAGCATCACGGTGGAAGTCAGGCCGGTCACCTCGTCCACCTGGCTCGTGACGGTGAGACCGTCGACGAAGTCCTGGAACTTGATGAAGCCCGTCACCTCGGTGATCACAGGGTGGGTGTGCGGATCCCAGGTGGCCACGATTTGACCTCCCTTCACCTTGTCACCCTCCTTCGAGTTGATCACGGCGCCATACGGAATCTTGTAACGCTCGCGCTCGCGGCCGAAGGCATCCACCACGCCGATCTCACCCGAGCGCGACACGGCCACCAGGTGGCCCTTCTCGTGCTGCACGGACTTGATGTTGTGGAAGCGCAGCGTGCCCTCGTTGCGGATTTCCACGCTAGAGGCGGCAGCAGCTCGCGACGCGGCGCCACCGATGTGGAAGGTACGCATGGTGAGCTGAGTGCCCGGCTCGCCGATCGACTGCGCGGCCATCACGCCCACAGCCTCGCCGATGTTGATGATGCGACCACGGGCCAGGTCGCGGCCGTAGCAGCTGGCGCACACGCCGTAGCGGGTGGCGCAGGTGATGGGCGAACGCACCAGCACCTCGTCCACGCTCTGCTGCTCCAGCACGCGCACCTTGTCTTCATCGATCAGCGTGCCACGGGGGAACAACAGCGTTTCCGTGCCCGGCTTGTTCACGTCCGCGGCCAGGGTACGACCCAGCACGCGCTCGCCGAGACCTTCCACCACGTCGCCGCCTTCGACCAGCGGCGCCATCGTCAGGCCTTCCTCGGTGCCGCAGTCCACTTCCGTGACCACCAGATCCTGCGCCACGTCGACCAGTCGACGGGTCAGGTAACCGGAGTTCGCGGTCTTCAACGCGGTGTCGGCCAGACCCTTGCGGGCGCCGTGCGTCGAGATGAAGTACTGCTGGACGTTCAGACCTTCGCGGAAGTTGGTAGTGATGGGAGTTTCAATAATGGAGCCGTCGGGCTTGGCCATCAGACCGCGCATGCCGGCCAGCTGGCGAATCTGCGCCGCGGAACCGCGGGCGCCCGAGTCGGCCATCATGAAGATCGAATTGAAGGACTTCTGCCGCAGCTTCCTGCCACGCAGGTCAGTGGCTTCTTCCGTGCCCAGCTTGTCCATCATGGCCTTCGCCACCTGGTCATTGGCACGCGACCAGATGTCGACGACCTTGTTGTAGCGCTCGCCGTTGGTCACCAGACCCGAGGCGTACTG
>Ga0134124_10004625_pt1 | contig 11070 bp, 11 predicted proteins | sample KB304_FD_96880 | JGI IMG/M metagenome (GOLD analysis project Ga0134124, IMG submission 96880) | Terrestrial soil microbial communities without Nitrogen fertilizer from Kellogg Biological Station, Michigan, USA - KB3-0-4 | ecosystem: Environmental > Terrestrial > Soil > Unclassified ... | reverse complement strand
TTTGTTTTCCTCCTCCGGTCGGCGCGGGCATTCATAGCCGAGAGCGTCAAGGGCGCGCGGCCTCCGCATCTCAGCGGACATTCTCACTGAGCACCCGCCGGACATTTTCACTGAGCAGTGACATCTCTCAGCCGCAGAGGTAGTGACCTGACTTCAATTCTCCTCTGTGCAAGCTCTGTGTTCTCGGTGTCTCGGTGGTGGTTTGTAGAGCTGAGAAACCACCACAAAGACGTGAGGGAACACAGAGGATGCACAGAGAAAATCCAACCGCAGATAAGTCATTGAACGGCGGGCTTACGCGGGAGATTTCTTGCCCCAATCACGATGCCGGCTGCCAGCCCCAACAATGCTCCGGAAAATAACGCCATCAGCCCAATCGCATTTCCGCGCGCGCAGTCGTGACTCTCGTTGTGTGCGCCGGGGCTGGGGCCTGCGAAAACTATGAAAAATATTACGACGGTAAAGTAGATTGCGATTGCTCCCGTAAACATGCCTGTTATGGAAGTGACGGCGACAAAAGCGAGATTGAGCACGCCATCAAACCAGGAAAAGGCTTTCGCCACCGGTTTGGTCAGGCACAGATCTTTGGCGGTATCCTTTGTGGCGAGATGTGAGGGCCGGATTTCGGCGTCACAGTGTGAACACCTGGTTAGGAATCGATAATCGATTCTCGTATCGCAACTTTGACAATTCATCGCTACCTCGAATGCACGAAAAATCTGACTCTAGAAATTTTCACGAGCGGCTCAAAAGAGAAGTTCCGCTCAAACCTTGCACGTTTGTGAGCTTACGGCAAAGAATGTGCCTCGGTGGAGGCTACCCTCCAAGGCGGCGCTCAAATATCTTGTCCCGGCTGCTTCCTTTATGAGATCCTAGCCACGTAGTTGTTCGTGCCGCGATCTCACTCACCAAAACAAAAGAGGTTTTCCATGACGAAACGCAAAGCGGCTACTTGGTTAGGTTTGTCGGGAATAGTCGTGCTGCTGGTTGTGCTGGCGCCACAGTTTGCAGGTTTCGGTTGTTTCGTGGCTGGTTCCGTCTTCAACCAGTTACAAATGTATCAAGCTGCGGCTGGGACTCTAAATAAAGCGGTGTCCATCAACCCCCGCTTCGCACGCGGTTATGTAGAGCTGGGATCTGCTTATATCGGGCTGGAGAAATATCAGGAGGCAGAACAAGCATTCCTCAAGGCGAAAAGCCTCCGAGATGAATCATGTGCTTCCTGCGGATTGGGAACGGCCTATCACAAACTGCACCGTTACGACGAAGCGGAGCAGTCGTTCCAACATTCAATAAATCTCGATGCAAACGATGCGTGCCCCTACGAACGAGCCGGCAGAATGTACTACGACATCAACCGTTTTCAGGAAGCAATTGCCAGCTTCAAACACGCCATTTCCTTAAACCCAAGCTTCGCAAGCTATATGTATCTTGGAAATTCGTGTGTCTATGCACGAGAGTTTCAGCCTGCCGTCGATGCTTACAAACAGGCCCTTCGCCTCAACGCGAACGATGTTCGAGCACACGTGCAACTCGGTGTCGCCTACGACTACATGAATCGCAACCAGGAAGCGGCAGAGGAATTTAAGTCATCGTTGAAGCTTGATGGCGCTAATGCGAAAGCACGTTATCGTCTGATTATTTCTTACCTGAAATCGGGCAACAGACCTGCGGCGGTCACGGAATATCAGATGCTTCACGCGACGGATCCGAATTACACGAGTGAGAGTATTGATGATCTTGTTTTGCTGACGCAGAGGGAAAGAGGCAAAGAGAAACTCTACTTTATTCCTTTGAACAGCTTTTCGTCTGGCGACGTGAAGCTGTTAGTGACCTATTACAAAGAGACGAGCGGTATCCAGGCGATTACACTCGCGCCGCTTCCGCTGCGACTCGCCGCGATCGACAACCGGCGTCAGCAGTTAGTTGCAGAAGACATAATCGAATTAATGAAAAGCAGTAATCCGAACCTGGCGCGAGATCCCAACGCGATCGTCATCGGTCTCACTAACGAGGACATGTACAGCCGCAGTCACGACTGGAAATTTGCTTTCAGTCGTTGGCAAGGGCGGTTCGCCGTGGTCTCATCGGCGCGTATGAATCCTTACAATCTGGGAGCTGCACCCGATGATGACCTGCGCAACATTCGGCTGCGCAAAATGGTGTCGAAGAATATTGGCCTTCTGTACTACGAGTTGCCGGCAAGCAACGATCCCAGGAGCGTGATGTACGACGGTATAAACAGCGTGCAGGATCTGGATAACATGTGTGAAGACCTCTGATGGTTACCGTATTTCGCAGTATTGTCTGCTTCTCTGTGAAACCTCTCTCGGTGGTGAACTAATTCGCAGCAAAAACACACCACGGAGACACAGATGACACAGAGGTTGCACTGAGAAGAGCAGATTGCGTTACTTCTTGTGCGAAAGCCTCGCAGCAATCAAAAACCAGTCTTCGCCGAAATCACTTTCAGTTTTCCATTCACCTCTGCAACTTGCAGCGTAAATACAGGGATATTGACCTCGAATAGCGTTGTCCCGGCAGGTAGATCAAGGCAATGCAGAGAACAGACTCTTGCCTTGGGGTCAAAGAGATTCCAATTCTTCACCATATCCTTCCACTCTTTACTATCCGAAGCCTTGACTGTTTTCACGTGCTCGCGCAGCAACGAATTGATCTTCTCCAGCAGATCGGTGTAGGTCCGCACGCGCTCAACGCTGTCGAGGTTCTCGCCGAAGAAATCAGGGTCGCCTTCAATCGTTTTATATCGAGCGGTGTAAGGGTGATTTCTGACTAGCTGTAGCACATCGGGTGGAAGCAATTTTTCGACTGGACCTGGATCTTCAGCATCGATGGGTATCTGACTTATCAGGTACAGCGAGCTCAGGTAACCGGCATTCATCAGCGCCAGGTAAAACCGCTGCAGCTCCTGCCGGCTCAGCCTTGCTGCCGTGTCGCGGTTGAGATTCAAAAACCAATTCGTCCGCTGGTCATGAAGATAGCGGTCCAGGTAGTTTGAGACGAAGAACCGATCCGTGAGAGCTTTGAAGTCCTTTTCTTTTTCCTGATATTGCGCGACATCCAAAGCGAACTGCGCGACTTTCCCCAAGCGCGCATCTGCTTCAGTGGTAGTGGGCGGCTGGGTTTTGTTGCGTATCAAGTCACAGGCCGGCGCAAATAGCTTCTCAGTCATGCTGCCGAACTGAACCTTCTGCCATTCGCCGGGCGAATCAATGGTGCGAAGAATGTTTCCCTCTGCGTCGAAGAAGGTGAAGTGAAACGGGCGGTATAGTTTTGAAGAGCAATTAAACTCGAAGACCTCGAGTTCACTCTGGTACTTCAGGTTGGGTGTGCCACTCAACGACTGCGGTTCGTTGAATGTCCATCGAAATCTAACGCGATTGATGTCCGCGCTGATCCGCGTCAGTAAAAGCGTGTTCATGTCGATGGTGCTCTCGTCGAAACTATAGACGCGCAACCATTCCGGTGACGTTTGTGCGTTAAGTACGATCGGACTAAGAGCGAGCACAATGACGAACAGCACTAATCGCATTTGCCGGAGACCTCATCCGCGTTGATCTGTGGCTAATAATTGATCCTAATTCACTGCGATGTCCAGACGATCGGCACACTTGAAAAGCGCGAGGCCAAGAATGCATGCGATGACGAGATTCAAATAGAACGTGAACGTTGCATCGATAAAGTTGCCGAGGAGGTTTCCCATGAATGGAAGTGCGAGCGGTGAGGTGATAATCGTGATTATCGCGGCAATTACAAATGAAACAACCTCCACTGCGAACACCATTGCGAATGCTTTGAAGTAAGTGGTCCCCATGCGACGAATCGTGTCCAATCCGACCAGAGGATTCAACACGGACGCGACGCTCTGGGTATAGCCCGCCACCGCGAAAGCCATTGGGTGATACAACAGCCCCCATAGAATAAAGAGCAGTAACAAGAGCCCGATAGACGTTCCACTCATGTAGGGCAACACCTGCGCGAGCAAGCCGGTAGGATCACTTGCCTCCGCTTTCGACTTTTCAGCTTCGCGCGCGATCTGCGCACCCGGTCGAAGCTCCTGAAGTTTCCGATTTTCTTCTTCGAGTCGTTTCGGATCGGCATTCGGATCGAGCAACACTGACATGTCCGGCGCACCTGGTTGCGCCGCTTGGTTGCTGGTTACGGCCGCGATACCGCCGTTGCCCACAACGCCAAACATCAATGCGACGATGAGCGCGATGACGGGCCCCCAGGAAACAATCAGGATCCCCACGCCGAGGAAGAAAGGAGAAACAAAGTCATCGATAATATTGAAGGAGCTGAAATCCGGCATGAAGCTGCGATTAAACCTGCCCCACGCCACGTTACAGATCACGTGTGAGATGCAACCAAACAGGATTGTCGAAGCGGCTAACATACCGCGCGTGCCGGCAAGCAAAAGCACCGCGTAGATCAGCGCACCGGTGAACAATGCGGTCTTGTGTTGAAAGGGATAACGAACAGCACGGACGAAATCCTCGAGACCGAAGCCAGACCGCTGAAGTTCGGCATGCTTGGCCCTCTCGGTCACTTCGCGGTAATTGCGGCACAGGTCACCACATAACGGGCACATCGGTATCCGCTCGCGGGCGAACTTCGGGCAATTCTTGCAAAAGACTGCAAGGCACGCTCGACACACGTACTCCGGAGCTTCGTCGGGATGGTTCTGACAAACGTGAGTGCTGGGCGCCGGCGAAACGTTTGCCGGCGGCACCGTTGATTCCAGTGGAGTGTTAGGGGCGTAGTTTGCTGCTGCAAACGCTTCGAACGAGTCATTCGCAGGTTTGGGGGCTTGCGATGTTATCTCGCCGAGGAAGGCGCTTTTGAGTTGTGGAACGCGACCGGCGTCGATCCAGTTTAAATTGCCTTTGCTGACCTTGTCGGTGGGTAGAACGCAGTCTTCGCGGATCCATTGCTTCAGTGTCTCGAGATCAGTTTCGAAAAGTCCTTCAACTGTACTCACACGCCACAGTTCAGGGGTTGTGCTCATCGGGGTGTCCTCTTGGGAGTTCGAACGTGAGAATGGTTCGAGAGTTGGACCTGACGGGGATACGGACCAGGCTCCTGGGTGGAGCCCTTTTTATACTACGTTCCTGATTTGACCGGCGTCAACAATTCTTTACTTTGGGTAGTGACGCAGTTTGAAATTGGAACCGCTCAATTCAAACTGCGTCAAAATAGCCGAAGGCATAAATCCGTGATTACAAAAGGCACATAATTGGTTAGGTTCGCACGCGATGGGCTTTGCACAAAAAGACCCAGGGCGCATCGATGGCAAGAATATCTCTCGCGCAAAGGCGCAAAGCCGCAAAGAAAACCCTCCGAAAACGCGGCAGCGCTTTGCATCTTTGCGCCTTAGCGCGAGAAATGTCCTCGGCAAAAAACACTTTTTGTGCAAAGCCCACGCGATGTCTCCGGCGTATGCATAGTCGGATTCGGAAGGACTCAGGAAAATAAGGCATAATCATGTAGCCGTGATGGGAGTCGCGGCATCTTTTTAGAAGCAGTAACTAGTTATAAGATCCTGGGGAGTAGTAAATGAAATACGAACGATCGTTGCGAGTGGTAGTACTGGTTTGCATCTGTGTTTTAGCAGTGAGTGTGTATGCCTGGCGTCGCTCGGTTGCACAACAGAAGGAACAAGGATCGACTTGCTCTGATGGCTGGTACGTCACGGGATATTTCGTGCCGCGAGAAGACGAGCTGCAAGACACTGCCGAGCAGATTGATGTCGAGCGAGTAGGTACTCTGAGTTTCAGTCAAAAGTTTCTCGAGACAACGCGCACGGAAGGCTGGGGAATCACGCGTTTCGGATGGGCGCTCGGCTACTACAACGGTGGCTGGCACCGTTCCGACGCCGGAGCGCTCGACGCGTCCGGAAATTTACTTAAAGAAGGCGCCATCGCCATCGATCGCTCCGTGATCCCGCGCGGTGCGCAGGTCAACATTGCTACTCTGCCGAGCCCGTGGTCGTCGAAGACCTTTAAAGCCACGGACATTGGCGTCGGCATCACCGGCCAGCACATTGACGTGTTCACAGGCACAGGTAGCGCTGCGGAAGAGGAAACGTTGCGCATCACGTCAAACAACAACCGCGTTTGTTTCACTAGCAACGTCGGTGATTAAAAAAACCGCTCGATTCCACGACTGACCGATGAGTAACACCGTCGCCACTGATCTGCCGAAAGAGATGCAGGCGCATCATTATCCGATCCTGTATCAGGTTGAGGATAGTCACTGGTGGTACGTCGGCCGGCGGCGCATTATTCAGTCTCTGGTCGAGAAGATTTGCAGGACGCTGAACAAAACGAACCCGAGAATTCTTGACGTTGGCTGTGGCACTGGTGCGAACCTTAAGATGCTGGCAGCCTGCGGCCGCGCAGAAGGCGTCGACATTTCTCCACAAGCCGTCGAGTTCTGTCGCGAGCGCGGCTTGGATTCAGTGAAGCTTGGAGCCGCAGAACAATTGCCATATGAAGACGGTTCTTTCGACGTGGTAACCGCACTCGACGTCGTCGAACATCTGGACGACGACGTTGCCGGACTGCGCGAGATGAGACGGGTCTTGCGTCCCGATGGACGCGTCCTCTTGTTTGTGCCGGCGTTCATGTTCCTTTGGGGTGTTCAGGATGACGTGAGCAATCACCGTCGCCGCTACACGTTGCCGAGTTTGCTGAAAGCAGTCGAAGCGGCAGGCTTTTCGATAGAGTGGTCCAGCTACGCAAACATCAGCTTTTTTCTGCCGGTGCTGCTCGTGCGTTCCGTCATGCGCTGGCTGGGTCTGCGCGCTGCCACAGAGTACGGCATCAATCTTCCGCTGATGAACGGACCGTTTAGCTCGCTGTTTGCTGCCGAGCGTTTCGTTTTTGAACGCGGGAGAATTCCGTTTGGCGTCTCAGCAGTTTGTATTGCTCGGCGAGTAGAAAAACCGGACTAACGTTCCTTCACGGCGGGAGCAGGTAGCGCGCGCGCTTTGGCCTTGTGCCTGGGTGAGAACCTGTACCTTAAGAGATTCGAAGTAAACTCGATGATGGCTTTCGGTTTGACGAACGAGCCCCGGTTATCGTTGATGGAAAAATGAACCGGTGTTTCACCGATTTTGAGGCCGAGTTCACGAGCACGAATCACGATCTCCGCATCAGCAAACCAATCGTCAGATTCGAGCTGTAGCAGTTCGTACTTATCGCGTCGCATGATTTTAGGTTTGGAGTTGATGTCGCGAACCTTGAATCCGAAAAGCACGCTGAAGATCGCGTTGTACACCGTCGAGATGAGGCGTCGATACAAACCGTCATCGCGTATGACCCGGTACGTTTTCGTTAAATCAAGATCCTCCAGCTCACACTTCAGCAGACACGCAATGATCGATTCTGGAGGAAACTGACCGTCGCCGTCGATGACTCCGATGTACGTACCGCGCGCGGCGTCGAGACCCATCCGCATGTCCCAGCCCATCATGCCCTGCTTGGGGCGAATTACTGTGCGGATATTGGTTGAACTTTCGGCGAGTTTTGCGACTACCTGAGGAGTTTCGTCATCGCTGCCCTCGATGTAGTTTCCGACGAGGACGAGCTCCCAGGAGAAATTGCAGCGCGACAATGTTCGTTGCAAGCGTTCAACGAATGGGATGATACTTTGTCCGCTGCGGTAGCAAAGCACTACCAGTGAAAAATGGGGCTCGGTCACGCGGCGATGTTATTACGTATACGCGCGTAGCCGCAACGATCACATGATGCGAATCCTGGTTACGGGCGCCTCGTCGCCGCTCGCAGTTGGCGTCCTGCGTCAACTGCTTTTGAATCCCGACCTGGAACTATGGTGCGGCCGGCATCGCAGAGATATTCCGCTTGCCGGTTCCAGGTTGCACGTGATCGATCTCGACCTCGAATCGGACTTGCGCGCAACTTTGTCGCAAGCGCAGTTTGATCAGGTTATTCATTTTGCAGGACTCACTCACGCGTCCGACGAACAGCAATACTGGAAAATCAATGTCGCTGGAACGGTTCGACTCGCGGAGGCGGCACGCGCGCACGGTTGCCGGCGTTTTGTTTACATCAGTACGCGCTGCGCAACTCACGGGAGTGGGGCGTATGGCGAGTCGAAACTTGCGGCCGAGCAGGAGCTTCAGAAGTTCGATTGGGAGAGTTTATTGATCATTCGTCCGGCGGAAATCTATGGCGCCGGAGGCAACGAGGGGATCGATCGCATGTTAGCGGTTGCGCGTAAATGGCGACTTATTCCGGCGCTGTTCGGCCATCGTAATCTGCTGTTTGCTCCGCTGCACGTCGACGATTTCAGCGTGTTCACCGCCGAGCTGATTCAGCAACATCATGACGGAGTGAAAATCGTAAACGTGTGTGGTCCCGAGGATCTCAGCGGCATCGAGCTGGCGAATCGCATCGCGAAGCATCATCGGGCCCTGCCATTGCCGCTGTGGTGGCCGGCCCTGTCCGTTTGTCTCAAGGCGCTGGACAAACTCGGGCTGCGAATCGTAAAGCCGGACCAGTTGCCGCGCTTAGTCGGTGAGAAAACGGGAACCGCGGGTGGTGCCAACTCCACTCCGAAAGGCATAAGGCGTTTTCTCTAAGCCGCAGATCTGCGGCTCGTTTAATTGAACACGCGGAGTGTTGAGAGTATAGTTCGCGTATTACCCGGTAGTTTAATTCAATCAGCCCAGCCGGCATGCCTCCAATGCCGGACGAACACCCTCCCAAACAACAAGCTACGAAAGGAGCACTTCAGTGATTAAAGTTCAGCGCATTATTCGAGGGACAACTCTGCTGGCTGTGTTTGGATTGGTTATCTGGGTTAGCGCCAGGCCCGCGCATCCATTGACGCACGCCAGTATGGATTCAGTGAACGCCGTGCAACTTCGGTTTACGTTCGCGAGTGGTGACTCGGCCACCGTGACAGAGTTCGAGGGCGGCACAATCAACGTGGAAAAGGACGGGAAAAAGCTGACAATTACTCCTTACCTGCGCGACCACGGCAAAGTCGAGCTGCGCGTGTTTCAAGCTGTTCAGCGCGAAGGCAAGGAGACGATGGAAGCGATAGACACCCTGCTGGTTGATAAAGATCTGACGAAACTCAACCGAGGTAATCTGCCGTTTAGCGTGCGGGTTCTCAATGCCGAAAAGAAACTTCCGGCGGCGGCACTCGCCACTCCCCCGAGAACGTGTTGCGCCACGACTTGTGCGGGCACGGTAATCTGCGGCGTGTGCGTCTGCACAGACTGCGGACGTTGCGGACCCGGCTGGTGTGACTGCGCGGCTCCCTGACAGAGGCTGATCGCGGTCTCAGGAGGCAGACGGCTTCATCTGCCTCCTTCATTCAATTGCCCTGGTGTTCGCCCGGATGCGGAAATCCAGCCCGCGGCGCAAACAAAACCTTCTTCGCAACGCGGCAGCGCTTTGCGTCTTTGCGTCAGAACTAATTCTCGGCTTACAAACTCTCTAACCACTCACCGGCGCCGCGATATACCACACGTTATCAAACGGATCCTTAACCCACGCGTTTCGATCACCATACTCCTGATCCGTCGGAGCGAGCATTGAAACTCCTCCTGCCTTTAGCGCTTGTTCGTACATCGCATCCACGTCGTTCACGTACAGATAGATCGCAGTTGGCAGCGGTTGTTCCGGAAAGCGAGCTTCCCCCAACTCAATCACTGAATCGCCGATTTGTACCTTCGCGTGCAGGATCATATCGCCCTCTGCATGGCGCATCAGTTCTTTCCCACCGAACGCCTCCGAAACGAAATCGATGAAACGTTGAGCTCCGATGGGATGGAAGTAGACAGTTACAGTGTGAAGGTCCTGAGCGATCGTTTGTAACGGTACGAACGGCGTCGCAATGTACCACCGGTTTCCGTGGACGTCTTCAACGCCACCAGAACGTTCACCATACGGCTGATCGGCAACCGGCATCAACGATTTCGCCCCGGCCTGGAGCGCTCGTTCATACGCCTGATCGACATCGGGCACGTAGAGATGAATTGCGGCAGGCTTCGGCTCGATGTGCTCGCCGCCGCCGATCATGACGAGTGAATCACCGATCGATACTTCGGCGTGCATTCCGCCCGCCGAACCAGTCGTGCGGAAATGCTCGACTGCACCGAACGCTTTGGTGACGAAGTCGACGAGGTCCGCCGGCTTATGAACTGTGAAGTACGGCGTCACAGTGTGGAAGTTTTCACGCCTGAACTCGGGTTCTGGTTGGGATTTCTTCGTCGACTGTTCCTGCGTCCACTTATCCAATTCCTTTTGCATCTCTTCGACAGGCACGTCCCGAATGTGCGTTGAGACAACCCACGTGTAACCGAATGGATCCGCGAGTTGTCCGGAACGATCGCCATAAAACTGATCTGCGATGGGACGCACCAAAGTTGCCCCCGCTTTGATGGCTCGTTCCGCGAACGAGTCAACGTCCTCGACGTCAAGGTGTAGCTTCACTGACGAACCGCCAATCGTTTGCGGACTCATGGTGCCGTAATCAGGATACTCATCGGAGAGCATCAAAGACGTGTTCCCAATCTGTATTTCGGCGTGACCAATCTTTTCACCTTCGACGATCCGCCACAATTCTTTTGCCCCAAACGCCTCTCGATAAAAATCGATCGCCGCATCTGCATTTGCCACGCAGATGTAAAGCGACATCGAACGCACAGCATTTGCTTCCGCTTGTGGTGCAGCACTGCTCATAGCATCTCTCCTTGTTAGTTGCCCTCGAAGTTCAGTCTTGAACGTCTCGCGAGGTAGACCAATGAGATCCTGCGCGACGGCGGCGAGTGCAGACAATTCTGGTCCGAGATTCCCCTGATCTAATTGACGGTCTTCAGCCAGCGCCGCGACAGCGTCGTCCAATTGGTCGATGATTGAGCGTTCGGACATTGGTATTACTTCTCGTTTAGTCGTTTGCGCAAATTCTCAAGCGCGCGAAACTGGAGTTGTTTTACAGCGCCTTCACTGCGTCCCAACTCGTCGGCAATTTCACGGATACTCTGTTCATCCGCGAAACGCATCACGATCACGC
>Ga0134124_10004622_pt1 | contig 11075 bp, 7 predicted proteins | sample KB304_FD_96880 | JGI IMG/M metagenome (GOLD analysis project Ga0134124, IMG submission 96880) | Terrestrial soil microbial communities without Nitrogen fertilizer from Kellogg Biological Station, Michigan, USA - KB3-0-4 | ecosystem: Environmental > Terrestrial > Soil > Unclassified ... | reverse complement strand
GCGAGCTTTGCGGTCCTTTGCGTCTTTGCGTTGAGAATTCTCCGCGCAAAGCTTTAAAGATGAAGAAGTGCTTCGCGTATCGCGAGTGCGCCAAGCAAGCAGCACGAAAATACCGCGGCGCGGCGCAGCGCTCTTTCCGGGAGCTTCTCTCTAAGTTTCAAACCGAGCACGACTGCGAGAGCGCCCTTAGTCATAAGCGCCAACGTTCCACCGGCCCACACTGCCATTGGCAGTTTGGATTGCGCGGTCAGAGCGGCCGCCGACATCTGCCCTGCGTCTCCCCACTCGGTGAGAAAGAGCGACGCGAAGGGAACCAGCGAGGCTTGATACCAGGACGCGCCGGCTGCCGGTCGAGGGGCCGCCTGCTCCGGCTTCCTAAACCAGATGAACGCGGCGGTGGCGAAGAAGATCAAAGCACTCATCGACGCTGTCCAACGAGCGGGGATTTGGGCAAGCGACTGACCCAATAACACCGCAACAAGGGTCTTCGATCCAAAGGCCACCAGCATCCCCAGGAAAACGAGACCGGCATTGAGGCGCAGTGACAGCGACGCGACGGTGTAGATCGACTTGTCGCCTATCAACTCCGCCACGAGCACGGTCCAGTAGGACGCCAGCAATACATAACCGAATCCCGTCACGTAATCCTCCCGCGAAAGCCCCGCCGATCGAGCGTTATGGAAACTCGATCTTCAAGCTCACTCTTCAAGCGCGGATGAAGCTCGATTCCGTGAAGAACCTCTACGAACGTGACCGATCATACGCGTGTCGTGAACCTCGTTCAACGCGTGTATGATTTCAGTTTTCTCTCGACTACGTAACTACTGATTCACGCTTCTGGAACAAGTCTCTTAATCAATTCCGCTATCGGCCACGGGAAAGCTGGCACTCCGACTCTTTTGGATGTAATCTTGCCTCAATCGACAAGCGGCGGCCAAGACCCTAGAATATCGATGGGGGATACATGTTCAAGTGCGAGACAAACATGGTTAGGCCAGTAATTCACTGGATGGAGTCGTTGGATCTCACAGTAAAATCAGAGTTCATAACACCATGGGGGATCTGCGATTTGGTAGGGCTGAGCTTCAACCAGCGCAATGTCGCACACCGCCTTCGGCTCGGACAAACTGAGCCAATTGGCTCGGTGACTCGTGCAGCATTGTTGCTTAAGATCCCAGATATCGAAACGCACGAATCGATCACTGTACGCCGCTTAGTGCGGGACTGCGCTCCGGCGATTTCAGAAGAGAGCGTACGAGAACATACAAGGCGGTTGTTAGAGGATGGATTCGTAAGTTGCCCATCAGGAGATCGCTTACAACGGCTTAATGGCTGGATGCCATTGCATAAGCGGCTTATCGCTGTGGAACTAAAGCTTAGCCGAGTAGAAGAGGCAATGCGGCAGGCGAGGAATAACCTAATCTTTGCGGACAAGTCTTACGTTGGTTTGCCGAAGGATCTGGCGGTTCGTGTTGCGCAAAAGAAAACTCGCTGGTCGTCTTTCCTAGACGCCGGTGTGGGCATACTTGCCGTTGCTACACGAGAGTGCTCAATCGTGATGCCCTCTCGTCGCCGCTCATCAGCGGCTGGACCCGATCCGATACTTCGGTTTTATTGCGCCGAGAAATTCTGGCGAACGTCGGGCTAAAGACAATTGAGCATGAGCGGTTCTGCCACCGACTCTGGCTTTCGGGCGGTCTCTTCTGTTTTTGCAAAGTCCGGCAGTGATTTGCCGAGCGCGTAGGCAGTTGAGAGGTCTTGAAACAATGCCATAGACCGGCCTAGAGTCGGGTTGGTCGCGATTAGATCGACCCACGTCTTGTAAAACCGCGCAACTTGCTGACGCGCATTGTCCTCGTCACTGAGCAAGCTGAACTGCTTCAGGACTCTCTCGAATTCCCCGCGCGCCGGATGCGCTGGGCCAAGAACCTTTAGAGCTCCAACTAACCAAGAGTCGAGTTGTGCGATTCCAACTCGACGGCGCAATGAACTGATTGCGACACGGGTATTTGACTTGCGCGATGGACCGCCCGCTAAATGATATTGATAGTTTCCTCCGATGCCGATCAACGGATGGTCCACTAGTCCTCTTGCCCACAGGACAAGGTTCAAACCCCAATACGGGCCGGCAATTCTGATCTTGGAAGGAATCTTGTTGTTAAGCTCTTGGTGCAGCGCGATGATTCCCGGAAATCGTGTATTACGTAGAGTCCTAGACCCACTATCATCGGTAAGACTAGCATCTACTACCCATAAGCCCTCTGCCTGTGATTCGTGATAGCAGCGTTCTGCTTGTTCCACCTTCGGGTTACGTTGGGTTTTTCCATTAATCTGATTCTGATTCGTAAAAATCAGGGGTAGAATAAACCGCCCAGAAAAACTGCGAGAGCGTTTCCAATTCCCTGTCTCCTTCGCTAGCACTCGATTAATTCGGTTACGAGAGGAACCCTCGACGATCGGTAATTGGGGTACGGTAATCCACGTTGGTTGGTGCTTCGCACATCGATCTAACACCTTCGTCACAAAGCGCTTTGTTTCTCCTTTATCAGGTTTCAGCCAGAAGGATGGGTCTCCAATACTCTCGAATCCCGGAATGGACTTCATGAATTCGTACCATGCGCTGGTCTTTTCTTTGTCAGTATCTTTGCTGTCTGGGCGGGGGCGACGTCTTTCGAGATCATCGAGGCCATCAACACCAGGATCGATCCAGAGCTTTAAGGAATCGGGCAGCGTCAACCTTTCAGCGACGTCGATAGATAAGCGAGCAGTGTCGGCATCGTGGTAGATGGACTTCACCAGTCTCAACGTCTTCGAACTGGTGATGAAGGGAACATAGTTCGACATATATCAACTCAGAGTTTCGCCCCTCGGCGAAGATGGCTGCATACGTGTTCGGGCTCTGGAAAGATGAACATCTCTCCAATTCCAACGCGATCTAATTCGCTTAGGAGGTTTGTCTTGTGCTCCCTCAAGATCGGCACATACAGAAGGGAGCTCGCTTGTTTTCTGTCTAACTCGAATTTGCGAGATCCGTGCAGCGTAAAGAACCCATGCTGTAGCGTGATTCGTTCATTATTCCAAGTAGGGTTTAGTGCAATAGTCCGTTTCCCTCGTGGGTTTATCCTTCCTCCAAGTCTGAAGTAAGGCTCGATGATCGCACCATCACGTTCGCTATCCAGGATTCGAGGAAGCTTTGCATTAACCGCTTGGTTAAGTTCAATCGGATTCAAAATCACGACCAAGCCGTCTTTCTTAGGCTGATGCCAGCAAGCAAAAAACAGAGCAACCGCGGCGTTCTGAGTCCAGTCGAGCAGGCGAGTAGGTAACCCATAGTGTTGCGCTACCTGCATCCATCCTAAGTGATCCTCTGGTCGTGGCGCCTGGACTAGCTTCATCCCCAGGTAACGCTTCATATCCGAAACGAGTTCAAGTGCTTGCTCTCGCTCGTCCACGCTGTCGTAGCGAAGCGCCGACGGGGCGAGGATGTATGCGATATCGGAGTGTCCACGAAACCAAAAAAGCTTCCCCGGTTCTAGGAGAAAATGGAACACCCCGAAGAAATCGCTCAAGCTTGCTATCTCAGTGTCGAAGAACATCGGACACTGTATGGGACACGTTCGATATCTTCGAGCGATCTCCCTTCGACGTTTCGTTGTAGGTGTCGGCATGCAACCCAACGATCGACAACTCTCACGACGTTGTCGTCTTTTCTTAACTCGTGTCAATGCGCGCTACGAGGATTGTCGGAACGATGCGTTCTGGGCCAAAATCCTCAGCCGCTAGTTTACTAAATTCGTATACAGATTGAAAAGTCATGAACTTTGCGTTACGCAAAGCTATCCCGTATGCTGACTGTCTTGTTTTCTCTCATCGAAGACGACTCATTAGCCCTCTCACTTCATCAAACACTGCCGCGTCGTCTTGAACGTTGATTACGATCTTCAACACCCCACTCGGCGCGAAGCTTGCCGAGCCTTCGGATACCATCGCGATCAACTTGTCGGGGTCGATCTTCGCTTCTTCCGTGAACTTCACCGCGAGCCTGTCGCCTTCCCGGTCGATCGAGATGATTCCCAACTTCGAAGCCTCTCGGCGCAGGCGAGAGTACTCGAACAGGTTCTCGACTGTCTGCGGGATCGGGCCGTACCGGTCGGCGATCTCCGCGTGTACGTCGGCAAGGTCTTCTTCGTTTTCAGCCGAAGAGATCCGCTTGTAAGTCCGAAGCCGCTGGCTCATGTCGTAGACGAAGTCTTCCGGTATTCGAATGTCCACACCGAGATTGATCGCCGTCGACAGTTCGTCTTCAACCGGCTCCCCTTTCAGCTCCCGCACCGTGCGTTCGAGCATCCGCGTATAGAGGTCAAACCCCATCGCGTCGATCTGTCCCGATTGCTGCGCGCCCAACAGATTCCCCGCGCCTCGAAGCTCGAGATCGAGCGCGGCGATTCTAAAGCCCGCGCCGAGATCCGAAAACTCTCGAATCGCCGCGAGCCGGCGCCGCGCGATGTCCGTCAAAGTGTCTTCGGCCGGTATCAGGAGATACGAGTACGCCCGGCGATTCGACCGCCCGACTCGCCCGCGCAGTTGGTAGAGCTGCGCCAGCCCGTACTTGTCCGCGCGATTGATGATGATCGTGTTCGCCAGAGGAATGTCGATGCCGTTTTCGATGATCGTCGTGCACACCAGAACATCAAGCTCGTGCCGTATGAACTTGAGGATGACTTCTTCAAGCTGCTTCTCGGCCATCTGTCCGTGACCAACTCCGATGCGGGCCTGGGGAACGAGGCGCGCAATCAATTCGGCGATCGTAAAAATCGTCTCGACGCGATTGTGAACGAAGAACACCTGGCCGCTTCGTTGAAGCTCGAGCTCGATAGCCGAGCGAACGACCGAATCCGAAAACTGAACGACGTGAGTTTGAATAGCGAGCCGATCGCGTGGGGGCGTTTCGATCACCGACATATCGCGCAGCCCGGCAAGCGACATGTTCAGAGTGCGAGGAATGGGCGTGGCCGACATCGCTATCACGTCGACCTTCTTGCGCATCTGTTTGATTCGTTCTTTGTGCGCGACGCCGAAGCGCTGTTCTTCATCGACGACCAGCAACCCCAGGTCCTTGAAGCGAATGTCTTTTGAGAGCAGCCGGTGAGTGCCGACGACCACGTCGACTGTTCCGGCTTCGAGCGCCTTGACGGTTTCGCGTATTTCCTTTGCCGAACGAAAACGCGAGAGCATATCTATGCGAGCGGGGAACGGGCTGAATCGCTGCTGAAAACTCTTGTAGTGCTGAAGGACCAGCACGGTGGTAGGCGCAAGAACAGCTACCTGCTTGCCTTCCATCACCGCCTTGAAAGCGGCTCTCATGGCCACTTCTGTCTTGCCGTAACCTACATCGCCGACGATCAGCCGGTCCATCGGCTGCGCGCTTTGCATGCCTTCCTTGACGTCTTCGATGGCCGACTCCTGGTCGGGCGTGAGCTGATACTCGAACGCGTCTTCGAACTCCTGCTGCCACGGAGTGTCCGCGCCGTAAGCGTGACCCTTGACCAGCTTGCGCTCGGCGTAAAGCTTCAGCAGTTCTTCGGCCATGTCGCGCATCGCACGCCTGGCTCGCGCCTTCGCTTTTTGCCACCCGATGCCGCCAAGCTTGTCGAGCGGAGGTTGATGCCCTTCGCCCGCCGAGTATCGCTGAACGAGATCCAGACGCTCGACGGGGACATACAACCGGGCTCCCTCTGCATAGGTCAGCAGCATGAACTCTCGAGTGTCGCCGCGGCCGCGTTCGAGCCCGGCAGCTACGTTGCCGGTGGGTCCGCCGGCGGTCGCGATTTGAACAAGCCCCTGAAACTGGCCGACGCCGTGGTCTACGTGGACGACGAAGTCGCCGACCTTCAAGTCTCCAAGATCGGAGAGAAAAGCGGCGGCGGTGCGCTTCTTTCGCGACTTCTTCGGAACCAGGCGTTGCGAGGCCGCGCGTTCGACGTCGCCGAAGACATCGCTTTCGGTGAGCACCGAAAGACCCGCCGCGGGAAGAGCGAATCCGTTTGTGAGCTTTCCAACCGTCACTATCCGATTGCCCGCAAGCGCGCCGCTCCTGGTTGTCAGCGACGGCGCAAGCTCGGCAGCGGTCGAATAATCCGCGAGCATCTCGGTTACGCGTTCGGCCAATCCGAGACTGGGCATCACGAACAGGGTCGTTCGAGTCTCGGATGCGAGATCGTGAGCCATATCCGCGATATGCCCGTGGTATCGCCGGGGTGATTGCGAGATGGCCGCGACGTCCGGAGTCGAGGAGACGATTGGGAAAAGGAACAGCGGCGCGGCCCGCTGGCTTGCGAGCTTCGAGAAGTTATCGATCGATGCGCTATCGCCGACGGCAACATCCGCGCTTGCGATAGTGAACTGCTCGTCGGTCGTAGCGGCATCGCGGCCCAGCAATCGAAGCTCGATGCGCGTTGCGGATTCAAACCGTGCTCGAAGCTCTTCCGCGGTAAGGAACAGTTTGTCCGGCGGCAGCGCCAGCTCGCCCGAATCGTCGGCGAGTGCGAACCGATCGCCGAGATAACGAAAGAGGTCGGCCGCGCGCCTCTCGATCTCGACCGGCTCGTCGATGACCATCACCGCGTCTTTGAAGTAATCAAAGGCCGAAGATGTGAGGGGCCTCGTCAGCGGTAATAAATACTCCCAACCCGGGAACGGCTCGCCACGTTCAGCGTGAGCGAGACGCGACCTGAGATCTCGACGGAACCGATCATCATCCCACTGACGCGCGGCGGCTTCTGCCCACGCCATGAACTCTTCGCGTCGCACCGAAAGCTCGCGCATCGGAACGATGATCGATTCAGAAGCGCGGCCGACTGAGCGTTGCGTGTCCGGATCAAACTCGCGAATCGATTCCACCGCATCGCCGAAGAACTCGATTCTATGCGGCGCATCGTGCGCCGGTGAAAAGACATCGAGTATCCCGCCTCGAAGGCTGAACTCGCCTACCGCGCCAACCGGTTCTTCGCGAACGTAACCGGCGGCGATCAACAGGTCCACGATCAACTCGAGTGGCATTTCTTCGGCTATGCGAAGCGTGATGCTTGAAGCTTTCAGCAGATCGGGTGAGATGGTTCTTTCGGCAAGCGCGCCAAGCGACGTCAGCAGGATTCGAGCGTCGCCACGCGTGGCGCGATAGAACGCGAGCGCGCGTTGTTCGAGCACCTCCGCGTGAGGCGATGTGCCGTCGTAGGGATCTGCTTCAATCGCGGGTATCGCAAGCACACTTTGATCGCCGGCGCCCACGCCGTTGATCGCACAGTAGAAGAAGTCGATATCCGACTGGAATTCTTCGACCTCGCGATTGGATCGAGCGACGAATATGACGCGGCGATCGAGCTTGCGCTGAAGCGCCGCGATAAACAGCGCTCGAGCGCTGCCCGCAAGACCCGACAACACGACCATGCGGCGCCCGGCGTTGATTTCAGACGCAAGTTGGCCCAGTTCGTTGCTTTCAAACAGAGTCCCGAAGACTTCCGGGTAATTGAGTTTAGGAACGTCGATAGCCAATCTCCACTCCGCGACTGCGAAGTAAAATCTTAGCACGACACATCTGATCCTCAGCGCTCTCAGCGGCCTCTGCGGTTGCGTTTGAGAGTGGTTCAAGAAAACCGCCGAGGACGCAGAGGACGCTGAGGACTGCTCACGAGCGAGTATTTAGAGCAACTGATTCGCTCTTACCTCGCGGCTCTTGTGACACTCCAAAAACCGACACAAGCCATCCAATCACGGACCGCTTGCCAAATGTAAGCTGGTGAGCAGGCAACCGTGATGGCGATGACGTCGTCTGAGGAGGCAACGGCAACGGCAACGGCAACGGCAACGGCAACGGCAACGGCAACGGCAACGGCAACGGTAACGGAGAACTTTTTTCCGTAGCCCAGGCGTTTACGCCTGGGATCGTGAGTGGCGACGGACTTCGAGCCCCGTTCACGGGGCTTGGAGGGGCGCTTTAGCGGCTTTGGATCCGTCGAAAGCCCGATAAATCGGGCTCGAAGATGAGATCAACCGCCGTCACCCAGGCGTAAACGCCTGGGCTAATGTAAAAGACCGGCCGTGGTTTCTAAGGAGTTGTGGATGCCGCTTCACGCCGCCCAGAAAGTATGAAGCAGCGGGTCTTCGCTCTGAAACGACGAGAACATTGACCGCTTCCTGGAGGTCGCCCGAGGTCACCAGAGGTCACCAGAGGTCACCATGTCACCATCGGCTGCGCTTGCAAGCGACGTTTTTCGCATCTTCGCTTTGTTGACCACGGGGCTTCTTGTGATCGGCGGCGGCACGATTGCTGTTGTCCGGTTTGGGTTCGAGAAGAGTGTTTCGCACGCGTGGGACTCTTATCGCGGCTGGCTCGTGATGGTGCCTGTCATTTCTGTGAGCCTGTTTGCCGGACGCGCGGTGACGATCTGCTTTTTGGCGATCGTATCAATCGTCGCGTTCACTGAATACGCGCGAGCCACAGGGCTGCATCGTGATCTTGCGATGACGTTCGTCAGCCTGGCGGGAATCGCCGGCATCGCAGTTATCGCACTCGCGCGCGAACCGGCGACAGGCGAACCGGGTCAGTACGCTATGTTCAATGTGTTTATGGCGATGCCGGTTTTCGTGAGCCTGGCACTCGTGCTCGTTTCCATATTTAGAAACCAGCCCGAAGGCCAGCTCAAGGCGATCGCGCTTGCGCTGTTCGGCTTCCTTTACGTCGGCTGGATGTTCGGGCATCTGGCATTTCTTGCCAACTCGCGCAATGCGTATGGCTATTTGCTCTACTTGCTGTTTGCCGTTGAACTCAACGATGTTGCGGCTTTCGTCTGCGGAAAGATGTTTGGCAGGCGTCCGCTGTGCACCAATGTGAGTCCGTGGAAGACGCGTGAAGGGGCGCTCGGTGCGGTAGTGATCTCGGCGTTGTTTCCGCTTGCGGTGCGTTTTGCGCTTCCGGAGTTTTCGGCGGTCGAATGCGTCATCGCCGGATTGATTGTCGGAGTCGGCGGACACCTCGGCGACCTCTCGATCAGCGTCATCAAGCGCGACGTGGGAGTGAAAGATATGGGCACGCTGATTCGCGGCCATGGCGGCGTGCTCGATCGGATCGACAGCCTGCTTTATGCCGCGCCTCTGTTTTTTCATTTCACGCGGTACGTTCACGGAGGGTGATTCTGGTCCTGTAGGGGTGGCCCTCCGTGGCCACCCCAGGGAGCGCAGGCATCCTGCCTGCTTCTTCGTTGTGCAGTGCCAGGCAGGCAAGGATGCCTGCGCTCCCAGGGCGAGCCACGGAGGGCCACCCCTACAGGAACTCCAAGGCAGTTGCTAAAGGCATTTGATATATGGAATGGCAGTACGAAACCGCAAAGGACAGCGGACTCTCTTTTACAGATCGACTCAAGCAGTGGCCTCGCGAGCCGGACCCGCTTGTCTACGGCGCGCGCGTTGCACTCGCAATGATGATTCGCGCCGCGATGAGAGCTTATTTTCGTTTCGACATCATCGGCCGCGAACGCCTCCCTCGCGGTCGCTCATTTGTGCTTGTAGCGAATCACGCGAGCCATCTCGATGCGGTTGCGCTTTTGTCCGCTCTGCCGCTGCGGTCGTTGCACCGGGCGTATCCGCTCGCGGCTCGCGATTACTTCGGGGCGAACAAATTACGCCTCGCGCTTACGACGATCATCGCGAACGTGATGTTGTTTGATCGGGACGCGAAGGGCTCAGACAAAGCAAATGTTCTCGATCGGTGCAGGCAAATGCTCGACGAGCGAGAGAACGTGCTCGTCATGTTTCCCGAGGGGACGCGTTCGATTGACGGCAGCCTGGGAATCTTCAGGCGAGGAATCGGCTCACTGCTTGCCGGCACGAAGTACCCTATCGTGCCCTGCCATCTTGATGGAGCTTTCAAGGCCTGGCCGAAGCGGACTGTGATTCCTCGCCCGGCGCGCGTGCGTCTCGTGATCGGCGAGCCTCGCACTTACGAACACGTCGAGCGAACTGAAGCAGGCGTTCTAGGGATCTGCGAAGATCTTCGCCTTGCCGTGCTTGCACTAGCGGAGGGTACCAGAGATTTCGCACTCCTGTATGGGCGGAGTAATCGAACTCGACTTAACGAGCCGATAGCGTGAAGAAACCGCTTTGCGAGCTTTGCGGTACTTTGCGAGCTTTGCGTTCAACGTATCTCTCTTTCTCGAGCGGATTCCTTGCGCAAAGCTCGCAAAGGACCGCAAAGCTCGCGGCGTCGGGTGGTTTCTAAGGAAGACCGCCCATACAGGAGTGCCCTAGTCGCTATCGAGACCTTTGTTACAAGCAACTGGTTTTTACAACTCAACAGACGACCCGCGCGGTCGATATCAAAGGAAGTCTAGTCATGATCAACATACTGACTTACGACGAGACGACGACTGACATCACGCCGGACGAGCATGCGATGACGCTCGAAGACGGCACCGAGTTGTTTTATCGCGCCTGGATTCCACGCGAGCCTGTGCGAAAAGCACTCGTCATTTTTCACCGCGGGCACGAACATTCAGGGCGGCTGAAGGACGTCGTGCGCGATCTTCGCCTTCGCGACGTCGCGATCTTTGCGTGGGACGCGCGCGGCCACGGCTACTCTGAAGGTCCGCGCGGATACGCCCCGAGTTTTAGCTGTACGGCTCGAGATGCCGATGAATTCATTCGTCACATATCTCACACACACGGGATTCGAATTGAGGATATGGTCGTCCTTGGGCACAGCGTAGGAGCCGTTACCGTGGCGCTGTGGATTCACGACTACGCTCCGAGTGTGCGAGCGATGGTGCTCGTAACACCGGCGCTGCGCGTGAAGCTCTACGTGCCGTTTGCGAAGACAGCGTTGCGAGTAATGCAATCCCTTCAATCCATTCTTGGGAAGCGACGAATGTTTGTTTCGAGCTACGTCAAGGGACACCTGCTTACACACGACCCGGAGCAGGCTCGCCGATATGACGAGGACCCGCTGATCTCTCGAAGGATTGCAGTAAATGTTCTGCTCGATCTGGACGATGCGGCCAGGCGGCTGATCGCCGACGCGCGCG
>Ga0134124_10004620_pt1 | contig 11076 bp, 10 predicted proteins | sample KB304_FD_96880 | JGI IMG/M metagenome (GOLD analysis project Ga0134124, IMG submission 96880) | Terrestrial soil microbial communities without Nitrogen fertilizer from Kellogg Biological Station, Michigan, USA - KB3-0-4 | ecosystem: Environmental > Terrestrial > Soil > Unclassified ... | reverse complement strand
GCCGGCGGACGGCTACACGCTGGTGCTCGCGCCGGCGAGCAACCTGACGGTGAACGACGTGCTGTTCAAGAACCTGACCTACGACATCCACAAGGATTTCGCGCCGATCTCCCTGCTGATCCTTACGCCCCAGGTGCTGGTGTCGCACCCGAGCGTGGGCGTGAAGAACATGAAGGAGGCGGTCGCCTACATCAAGGCCAATCCGGACAAGGCGAACTACGGCTCGCCGGGCATCGGCAGCTTCTCGCACCTGGCGGGCGAGATGCTCGGCTTCGAGACGGGCGTCAAGCTCCTGCACGTGCCCTACCAGGGCCAGGCGCCGGCGATCAACGACCTGCTGGCGGGCACGCTGCGCTTCATGTTCGTCGAGGTGATCATCGGCGCGCCGCACATCAAGGGGGGCAAGTTCACGCCCATCGCGATCGCCAATGCCACGCGCGCGCCCTGGCTGCCGGACGTGCCGACCATGGGCGAGTCGGGCTACCCGAACATCCTGGTGGCGTCCTGGTACGGCCTGATCGCGCGCAGCGGCACGCCCGGGCCGGTGATGACGCGCCTCACCAGGGAGGTGCGCGAGATCATGCGCTCGGCCGAAATGAAGAAGCGCTACGACGACATCGGCGCCTACACGGTCGGCAGCTCGCCGGAGGAATTCGACGTCTACATTCGTTCGGAGACCGCCAAGTGGCAGGGCCTGATCAAGAAGGTCGGAATCCAGCCACAGTAAGGCTAAAATTCAAAGCATCGGAACCAAGGGGAATGTCATGAAGAAGCTGTTTTGCATGATCGCGGTCGGCGCTTTGCTCGCAGCGGGTGCCGCCCAGGCGCAGGAAAAAGTCATCCTCGGCATGAGCGGCTGGACCGGGTTCCAGCCGCTGAAGCTGGCCGAGCTGGCCGGCATCTTCAAGAAGAACGGCGTCGACATGGAAATCCGCTTCATCCCGCCGGTGCCGCGCTCGGCCGCGCTCGCCTCGGGCGCCATCAACGCGGCGGCGACCACGGTTGACCAGCATATCGTCTGGACTTCCGCCGGCATCGACACCGTGCAGGTAATGCTGATCGACAAATCGAACGGCGGCGACGGCCTTGCGGTGCGCAACACCATCAACTCCGTCAAGGAACTCAAGGGCAAGACGATCAACGTCGACGGCCCGGGCACCGTGCAGCACTTCATGCTCTCGTACATCCTGGAGAAGAACGGCATGTCGATCCAGGACGTGATCCGCGTCACGCTAGGCGCGCAGCCGGCGGCGCAGGCTTTCGTCGCGGGACAGAGCGATGCGGCGCTGACCTACGAACCCTACCTTTCGACCATCCGCGCCAAGCCGGAGTCCGGCAAGATCCTGGTGACCTCGAAGGAGTACCCGGTGGTTATCGACGTGCTGGTCTTCAAGAAGGACTTCATCGCCAAGAACCCGAAGGTCGTCAAGGCGACGGTGGACAGCTTCTTCGAGGCGCTCGACATGATCAAGAAGGAGCCGGCCAAGGCCTACGAGCTGATGGGCAGCACCGTGAAGCAGACGGGCGATGCCTTCTCGAAGTCCGCGGCCTTCATTACCTGGCAGGACCGCGACATGAACAAGGCCTATTACGCAAAGGAGCACCAGCAGTTCACCGATTTCGCGGTGCGGGTGCTCAAGTTCAACCGCGTGATCAAGACCGACGTGAAGGCCAAGGAGATGGTGAACCTCTCCTTCCAGTAGACGGTTTTGCTTGAACCTCTAAAGCCGGTCTCGCGCGGCGCCAGGATCTTTCTCGGCGCCGCGTTTTTCATTGCGTTCTTCGCCGCCTGGGCCGCCGCCACCTTCGGCGGCTTCATCGACGGCATGTTCCTGAAAGACCCGGTCTACACCTTCCGGGTCGGCTGGGAGCTGTTTACCGAGTTCAACTTCATCCGCGACGTCGGCGTCACCATCTGGCGCGTGGTCGGCGGCTTCATCGTGGCGGCCGTGGTAGCGGTGCCGCTCGGCATCGCGATGGGCGCGTACAAGCCCATCGAGGCTTTCCTCGAGCCCTTTGTTTCCTTTGCGCGCTACCTGCCGGCGTCCGCCTTCATCCCGCTGCTGATCCTCTGGGCGGGCGTGGGCGAGGCGCAGAAGCTGCTGCTGATCTTCATCGGCTCGGTGTTCCAGATCGTCCTGATGGTGTCGTTGATCGTCGGCTCGACGCGGCGCGACCTGGTCGAGGCGGCCTACACCCTGGGCGCCGATTCGCGCGGCATCGTCACGCGCGTGATGCTGCCCGGCGCGGCGCCGCAGATCGCCGAGACCCTGCGCCTGGTGCTGGGCTGGGCCTGGACCTACGTGATCGTCGCGGAACTCATCGGCTCCGAATCCGGCATCGGCCACATGATCATGGACAGCCAGCGGCTGCTGGATACCGGCCAGATGATCTTCGGCATCTTCTGCATCGGCGTGATCGGCCTGATTTCGGACTTCATCTTCAAGTGGGCGAACCAGAGGCTCTACCCATGGGCCTTCTGAGCGTCGAGGCAGTTTCGAAGACCTTTCCGGGCGTGCGCGGCGGCCCCGACACGCAGGCGCTGCAGCCGACCGATCTGAAGGTCGAGGACAACGACTTCATCACCATCCTCGGGCCCTCGGGCTGCGGCAAATCCACGCTGCTGCGCATCGTCGCCGGCCTGGAGACGCCCAGCACCGGCCGTGTGCTGCTGGACGGCGTGCCTGTGTCGCGGCCGGGCCCGGACCGCGGCATGGTGTTCCAGTCCTACACGCTGTTTCCCTGGCTCACGGTGCGCGACAATATCCGCTTCGGCGCACTCGCCACGGACAAAATTGCGGACGAGCTGATCGGCAAGGTCGGCCTGCGCGGCTTCGAGAACCACTATCCGAAAATGCTCTCGGGCGGCATGCAGCAGCGCACCGCGCTTGCTCGCGCGCTGGCCAACGATCCGAAGATCCTGTTGCTGGACGAACCGTTCGGCGCCCTCGACAACCAGACGCGGGCGCTGATGCAGGAACTGCTGCTCGGCATCTGGGAGGCGGACAGGAAGACCGTGCTCTTTGTAACGCACGACATCGACGAGGCGATCTTCATGGCCAACCGCGTCGCCGTGATGTCGGCGCGGCCCGGGCGCATAAAGGCGACGCTGGAAATCAACCTGCCGCACCCGCGCCACTACACCATGAAGACGACGCCGGAGTTTTCGCACTACAAGGCGGAGATCACAGAGCTGATCCGCGTCGAATCCATCAAGGCGGTCGAGATGGGAGCGGCGTGAGCGAGATCTCGCTGCGCTACCTGAACTACCCGGATATCCAGGCGCTCGCCATGACCGACGCCGAGATCGTCGGCGCGGTCGAAGGCGGCCTGCGCGCGCAGGGCCTGGGAGAGGCGGTGATCGAGCCGCGCATGCACCTGGTGCCGGAGAAGGACTACCCGGGACATTTCAACGTGCTGCGCGGCTACATTCGTCCGCTCGGCCTTGCCGGGGTCAAGGTGGTCGGCGATTTCTACCGCAACTACGAGCGCGGGCTGCCGTCCGAGCTCGCGCTGCTGAACCTCATGGATCCGAAGACCGGTGTGCCGGTGGCGATCATCGACGCCTCCGACATCACCGACATGCGCACCGGCGCGGTAACCGCGATCGGCGCGAAGCACCTGGCGCGGAAGGACTCGAAAGTGCTCGGCCACATCGGCGCGCGCGGCACTTCCTACTGGAACGTGCGTCTACTGGATTCTATTTTCCATTTCGACGAGATCCGCGTGCATTCGCGCCGGCCCGAGAGCCGCAACGCCTTCGCCGCCGAGCTGGAGAAGGACCTGAAGAAGAAAATTACCGTCACCGCGGACTGGGAGTCTTGCGTGCGCGGCGCCGACATCGTGGTGGAGGCCTCGCGCCTGGAGAAGCCCGAGCCGCTGCTGAAGACCGCCTGGATCAAGAAGGGCGCCTGCGTAATACCCTACGGCACCATGAGCGCGGTCGAACTCTCGCTCACCGACATCATGGACAAGATGGTGATGGACGACTGGGGCCAGGCCAAGGCGGGGCCGTTCGGCGCGCTGCGCGCGCATGTGGATTCGGGACGTTTCTCGGAGAAAAACCTGCACGCCGAGCTCGGCCAGATCGTCGCCGGGCTCAAGCCCGGGCGCGAGCGCGACGACGAGACCAATCTCTTCTGGCACCGCGGGCTGTCGCTGTCCGATATCGCCCTGGGCGCGGCGATGCTCGACAAGGCAAGGCGCATGGGCATCGGCCAGACGCTGCGCTACCGGTGATCGTCAACGCAAGAATGTATTCGGCCACGCCGGGCGTCAAGACGGCGTGGAAGCGGTTGCTTGCCTGGGCTCTGGCGCGCGCTAAACTCGACTGGGAACTGCTCGACTACGATGCCCCCGCGCCGCTGAGCGCACTGTGGTCGCGGCAGGACCTCGGTGCGGCAATGATGTGCGGCCTGCCGTACTCGCAGCGCAAGCCCCGTCCGCAACTCGTCGCGGTGCCGGTGCCGTCGCCCGAGCGCTACGCGGGCCGGCCGGTTTACTTCACTGACATCGTGGTGCGCGCCGATTCTCTGCACCGCAAACTCGAGGACACATTCGGCGGCGTGGTCGGCTACACGCTTGAGGATTCCATGTCGGGCTATGTGGCGCTGCGGCGCCATCTACGTCCGTATCGTGCTGCCTATGGCAAACCGCTGTACCGGACCGCGGTTGGCGGGCTGGTCAATGCACGGCAGGTGATCGAAGCCTTGAGCGCGGGAAAAATCGACGTCGGCCCATTGGACGGCTACTACCACGACCTGCTACGGCGGAACGAGCCGCAAACCGCGGCGCAGGTGAAGGTGATCGCGGTGACGGAGGCGGCGCCGATCCCGCCACTGGTGGCGACCGCCGCGTTCAAGAACGGCGAGCTGGAGCGCATGCGCTCGGCGCTGCTGCAGGCAGGCGCCGCACCCGAGCTTGCCGCCGAGCGCGAGCTGCTGTTGCTGAAGCGCTTCGCGGTGCCGGAGGAATCGGACTACCGCGTCTTTGACCGCATCCTCGAGGAAGCGCGGCAGTTCCCCGATCGCTGGTAGGACCTACTTCGCGCCCAGCCCGAGACGCTTCGCGCCCTCGGTGTAGAGCTTGATCTTGTCTTTCATGAAGGCGTCCATTTCCTCGGTGCCGACATTGACCAGCTCGAAGCCGCTCTTCAGGCCGAGTTCCTTCATCTCCGGATCGGTGTTGAGCGCGCGCCAGAGGTCGGCGAGGCGCTTCTTCACGTCCGCCGGCGTGGACTTCGGCACGCCGATGCCGCGGTAGGTGCCGTCCACCCAGTCGATGCCCAGTTCGCGGAACGTGGGCGCGTCCGGCAGCAGCGGGTGGCGCTTTTCCATCGCCACCGCCAGCGCGCGCACCTTGCCCTTGTTGTTCACGGGGAACGCGGTATTCGAGCAGGCGCCGCCGACGTGGCCGCCGATTACGGCGATCGACATGTCGCCCGTTCCCTTGAAGGGGATGTAGGTGGTCTTGGTGCCGAAAATCGCGTTCAGGCGCTCATGCGCCGCATGGTTGGCTGAGTTGAGGCCGGAGCCGCCGAGCGAAATCTTGCCGGGCTCCGCTTTGACTGCGGTGATGAAGTCCTGGAAGGTCTTGATCGGGCTGGATTCCGCAACCACCAGCGCGTCCGGCGTGTAGTGGAACCAGAACACCGGCGTAATGTCCTCGGTCTTGTACTGCACCTGGCCCTCGAGCGGCTGGAACACCATGTGCGGTAGGTTGATGCCGACAACATTGAGGCCGTCGCCGGGGAGCGCGTTCATTTGCGCCCACATCAGGCCGCCGCCGGCGCCCGGCTTGTACTGGATCACGGTCTCGATTGCCGGACATTTCTTCTTCAGCACGATCTGCTGATGCCGCGCCGACAGGTCCGACTCGCCGCCGGCCGGGAAGGCCTGCCAGTAGTTGATGTTCTTGTCCGGGCAGGTCTGCGCTTGCGCGGCGGATGCGGCGAAAAGGAGAGCGATCAGAAATTTGTTCATGTCGCTCTAGCCTTTCAGTTGCATCGACTTGTACTCGAGAAACTCCTCGAGGCCGTAACTCCCGGCCTCTCTCCCATGGCCGGACTGCTTGAAGCCGCCGAAGGGAGCGTTCATGTTGAAGGCGCCGCCATTGACGTCGATCTGCCCGGCGCGGATGCGGCGCGCCACCTTCTGCGCGTGCGCGTCGTCGCCGGACCAGACGGCGCCGGCGAGGCCGTAGGGCGAATCGTTGGCGATGCGCACCGCGTCCTCCTCATCCTTGTACGGGATGATGGACAGCACCGGCCCGAAAATCTCCTCCTGGGCGATGCTCATCGAGTTCTTCACCTTGCCGAAGATGGTCGGCTTGACGAAATAGCCTCCCGGGACGCCCTCGGGCTTGTCGGCGCCGCCGGTGAGCAGTTCGGCGCCTTCCGCCTGGCCCTTCTTGATGTACTCGCGCACGCGATCCAGCTGCATCTGCGAGGAGAGCGGCCCGAGGCGGGTGGCCTCCGACATCGGATCGCCGAGCGTGAAGCCCTTGGCGGCTTCCACCGCCAGCTTCGCCGCCTCTTCGTACTTCGCCGCCGGCACCAGCATGCGCGTGAGCGCCGTGCAGGTCTGGCCCGAATTCAGGTAGCAGCCGTTCACCGTGCCCTTCACAGCGGCAGCGAGGTCGGCGTCCTCGAGGATCACCGAGGCGGATTTGCCGCCCAGTTCCAGCGCCACGCGTTTCACGGTCTGCGCCGCGACTTCGGAAATCCGCTTGCCCGCGCGCGTCGAGCCGGTGAAGGAAATCATGTCCACCTGCGGGTGCTTCACCAGTGCCTCGCCCGCCGCCGGGCCGAAACCCGTCACCAGGTTGAACACGCCCTTCGGCAGGCCGGCGGCCTCGATCACTTCAGCGAGGATGAAGGCGTTGAACGGCGCGACTTCGGAGGGTTTCAGAACCACGGTGCAGCCGGCCGCGAGAGCCGGCGCCACCTTGAGCGCGATCTGGTGCAGCGGATAGTTCCAGGGCGTGATGGCGCCCACCACGCCGACGGGTTCCCGGACCACGAGGGAATTGCCCCGCTTTTCCTCGAACTGGAATTCGCCGAGCATCTTCGCGTAGTTGCCGAAATTCGCGATCGGCAGGCCCGCCTGGATGCGGCCGGACATCTTGATCGGCATGCCGACTTCCTGTGCGATGGTGGAGGCGAGCTCGGCCGCGCGTGCTTTCAGGCCGTCCGAAATCTTCTGCAGGTACTCCGCGCGCTTGGCGGCGGGCGTCATGCTCCAGCCCTCGAACGCGGCGCGCGCCGCGGCGACCGCAGCCTCGATGTCCTTCTCGGTGCCGGCCGGCACCTTGCCCATGACTTCGCCGGTGCCCGCGTTGTGGACGTCGATGGACTCTTTCGAGGCGGGGCTGGCCCATTGGCCATTGATGAAGAATTTGTCGCGCGTGATCATGCGAATCTCCCGGGAATAGGCGGCTATTTTAGCCGACGCCCCGCGCTATACTTTCCGCCATGACCCGCACATCCAAAGCCGTGATCTGCCGCGAACTGAACAAACCTGTGGTCGTGGAGACCATTTCCGTGGACGGCCCCAAGCGCGGCGAGGTGATGGTAAAGCTCGCCGCCTGCGGCGTCTGCCATTCCGACCTGTCGGCCACCAACGGCACCATCCCCCTGCCGCCGCCGATCGTGCTCGGCCACGAGGGTGCGGGCGAAGTGATCGAGGTGGGCGAGGGCGTCGCAGGCCTTGCGGTCGGCGACCACGTCGTGACCTCCTTCATCTACATGTGCGGCAAGTGCAGCTTCTGCGCGGCCGGCCGGCCGGTGCTGTGCGTCGAGCAGGGCAAGGCGCTGGTGACGCCGCCGGAAGGCACGCCGCGCCTCAAGGATAAGGACGGCAAGCCGCTCAACATCTTCTCCGGCTGCGGCGTGATGGCCGAGTACGCGACGCTATCGACAGATAACCTGGTGAAGATCGACCCGAAGATCCCGCTCGACCGGGCGGCGCTGGTGGGCTGCGCGGTGACCACGGGAGTGGGCGCGGTGTTCAATACCGCGCGCGTCGAGCCCGGCGCCAGCGTCGCGGTATTCGGCTGCGGCGGCGTCGGCCTGAACGCGATCCAGGGCGCGGCCATCGCCGGGGCGGAGATCATCCTCGCCATCGACACCATGCAATCGAAGCTGGACATGGCGAAGAAGTTCGGCGCCACGCACGCGCTGCTGTCGAAGCCGGGCGAGGACCCGACCAAGGAGATCAAGAAGCTCACCGGCGGCGGGCCGGACTACGCCTTCGAGTGCGTCGGCTCGGGCGCGCTCGCCGAGCTCGCCTACAAGGCGATCCGGCGCGGCGGCAAGGCGGTCATCGTCGGCGTCGCGCGCGCCACCGACGCCACCTCGTTCAAGCCGATGAGCATGGTGTTCGAGGAGAAATCCATCCAGGGCAGCTATTTCGGCTCCTGCGTGCCGCGCATCGATTTTCCGCGCATGCTGCAGCTCTACATGGCGGGCAAGCTGAAGCTGGATGAGCTGATCACGCGGCGCTACAAGATCGACGAGGCGCCGCAGGCGTTTGCCGATCTCGAATCCGGCAAGAACGCCAGGGGCGTCATCGTCTTCTAGTTTTCGATCTTGATGTTGGCGCTCTTGATGATGCCCGCGTAGCGGTCCTGCTCGCGGCGCATGTAGGCTGCCATCTCGTCAGGCGTATTCGACGCCGTGTCCATGCCGAGGACGATGTAGCGGTCCTTCAGGTCGGAGGCCTGCACTGCCTTCTGGATTTCGGCGGCAAGTTTCACGAGGATCTCGCGCGGCGTGCCCGCCGGCGCGGCGTAGCCGATCCAGGCGGCGCAGTCATAGCCGGGCAGGTCGGCGGCTTCCGCCAGCGTCGGCACGCCGGGCATCGCCGCGCTGGGCCGCGCGGTGGAGACGCCGAACACCTTCAGCTTGCCCGACTTCACGTGGGTGCCGACCGAAGCGACCGTCTCGATCGCATAGGCCACCTGGCCGCCCATCAGGTCGGTGAGCGCGGGCGCGCTGCCCTTGTAGGGCACGTGCACCACCTTCAGCTGCGCCATCGAATTGAACAGCTCGGCGAACATGTGCGCGGTGGCGCCGGCGCCGGAAGAGGCGAAGGTGTACTTGCCGGGATTGGCGCGCACCAGCGCGACGAACTCCTTCGCGTTGGAGGCCGGGAAATTCGCCGGCACTACCAGCGCGAACGGCGCTGCCGCGATCAGGCTCACCGGCGCCAGATCCTTGAGCGGGTCGTAGGGAATTTTCTGCAGGTTCGGCATGATGGAGATCGGGCCGCTGGAGGCCGCCAGCAGCGTGTAGCCGTCGGGCGCCGACCTGGCTGCGGCCTCGGTGCCGATCGAGCCGCCCGCGCCGGGCTTGTTCTCCATGATGAACGGCTGGCCGAGCTGCTGCGACAGTTTTTCGCCGACGATGCGCGCGGCAAGGTCGGTGGCCTGTCCCGGCGGCCAGGGGATGATCACCTTGACCGGCCGGTTGGGATAGCTCTGCGCGTGTACCGTGAAGCTGAGGGCGATCGACAGGAACAGCAGAGCTTTTTTCATCTCAGACCACCTCGAACAGTCCAGCCGCTCCCATGCCGCCGCCGACGCACATCGTCACCACCACGTACTTCACGCCGCGGCGCTTGCCCTCGATCAGCGCATGGCCGACCAGGCGCGAGCCGGTGACGCCGTAGGGGTGGCCGACCGCGATCGCGCCGCCGTCCACGTTGAGCCGGTCGTTCGGGATGCCGAGCTTGTCGCGGCAGTAGATCACCTGCACCGCGAAAGCCTCGTTCAGTTCCCACAGGCCGATGTCCGAAATCTTCAGTCCCGTGCGCTCGAGCAGCTTCGGGATCGCAAACACCGGGCCGATGCCCATTTCGTTCGGCTCGCAGCCGGCGACCGCGAAGCCGCGGTAGATGCCCATCGGCTTCAAGCCGCGCTTGGCCGCCTGCTTGTCGCTCATCAGTACCTGCGCCGCAGCGCCGTCGGAAAACTGGCTGGCGTTGCCCGCGGCGATCACGCCGCCCTCGATCGCCGGCTTGATCTGCGACACGCCCTCGTAGGTGGTGTCGGCGCGGATGCCCTCGTCGTGCTCGACGGTGACTTCCTTCATCGTCTCGGTGCTGGTGACCTTGTCCACCACCTTCATCATGGTGGTGATCGGCGCGATCTCGTCCTTGAACTTGCCCTCGGCGCGCGATTTCGCGGCGCGTTGCTGGCTCTCGACGCCGTAGCGGTCCTGCACTTCGCGCGGGATGCCGTACTTCTTCGACACGTATTCCGCGGTCTGCAGCATGTTCCAGTAGATCTCCGGCTTGTTCTTCGCCAGCCACTCGTCCTTGCCGTGGTGCTTGTTGGCCTCGTTCTGCACCAGCGAGATGGATTCCACGCCGCCGGCGACGAAAATGTCCGCTTCGCCGGCGATGATGCGCTGCGCGGCGAGCGCCACGGTCTGCAGCCCGGAGGAGCAGAAGCGGTTCACCGTCATGCCCGACACCGTCACCGGCATGCCGGCGCGCAGTGCGATCTGGCGCGCGATGTTGCCGCCGGTCGCGCCTTCAGGCGTGGCGCAGCCCATGATCACGTCTTCGACTTCGGCGGGCGCAAGCTTCGCGCGCTCGAGGGCGGCTTTCACCACGTGGCCGCCCATGGTGGCGCCGTGGGTCATGTTGAGGGCGCCGCGCCAGCTCTTGCACAGCGGCGTGCGGGCGGTGGAAACGATCACGGCATCAGTCATTGAATTTTCTCCCTTCCTTTGCGAGTTTGACGAGTAGCGGGGCGGGTTTCCAGACCTCGCCCATGTAACCCTTGCTGAATTTTTCGATCGACGCGAGCACCTTCGGCAGGCCCACGGTGTCGGCGTAGAACATCGGTCCGCCGCGGTAGGGCGGGAAGCCGTAGCCCGTCAGGTAGACCATGTCGATGTCGGAGGCGCGCAGCGCGATGCCCTCCTCGAGGATGTAGGCGGCCTCGTTCACCAGCGCGTAGATCAGACGCTCGATGATTTCCTCGTCGGAAATCTGGCGCGTCTTGATGCTCTTTTCCTTCCGGTAGTCGGTGATGATTTTCTCGACTTCCGGATCGGGAATCGGCGTGCGG
>Ga0134124_10004617_pt1 | contig 11077 bp, 12 predicted proteins | sample KB304_FD_96880 | JGI IMG/M metagenome (GOLD analysis project Ga0134124, IMG submission 96880) | Terrestrial soil microbial communities without Nitrogen fertilizer from Kellogg Biological Station, Michigan, USA - KB3-0-4 | ecosystem: Environmental > Terrestrial > Soil > Unclassified ... | reverse complement strand
TGGCACGTCAGGGCTTCTCCAGCGTCTGCTTCATCACGCCGAGCCCCTGCTCGATGAGCCCGCCGACGTGGCCGGCCAGCTCGTTCGGCAGCAAGTCAGCCACCCAGACGACCCGGCTGCGTCCCTGGCCGTCGGCGAAGACCTGCATCGACGCGTTGTGGTGCGTGAGTCGGCCGCCGACCACCGCCCAGACGAGCCGCCGGGCCGAGTCGTCGACGTCCACGATCAGCTCGCGCGCCACCAGACCATTGGCGAAGGTGACGATACGGGCGTCACCTTCGACTCGGCTGTCGACGAGGAAGCCCGGGGCCAGACGCTTGTGCGGAGCGCCCCAGTCGCGCACCGCCGCCCAGACATCATCGGCGCCGCTGTCGATCCGAATCTCCCTGTGGATGGAAGCCATGGGTCCCTCCTCCTGGGGGAGCCGCTCCGCGCGCGGCTCCCCACTTCTGGAAACCCGGACCCGGCGGTTTGTGAAAACGGCCGGTGGCTTCCGGCCCGCTCAGCGCATGGCGGCCAGGGGGGCCAGGCCCATCTCCTTCGTGCACTCGGCGAACCACTGCAGCACCTCTTTGTGCAGGGGGATGCCGTTGGCCCGGCGGCTCTGGATCTCCTCGGCCTCCGACAGCCCCGGATAGAGGACGCGCTCCTGCCCCGGCGCCGGCGTGGCGGTCCGCAAGGTCTTGAGCATGTCGTCCATGGTGGTCTTGAACTGCTCGACGTCGGTGAACGCCTCGATGTTGTAGGCGGCGAAGTGGTTCTTGGAGCCGCTGCCGGGCGCCAGCATGGTGGGCAGGGCGCCGGCCAGGACGGTGGACAGGACCTCGGCCATGAGCGCGAAGCCATAGCCCTTGTGCGAGCCCTGCTCGCGGGTGCCGCCGAGCGGCGCCTGGTAGTACTCGTCGCGATCGAAGACGGGCTTCTCCTCCATGATCGGTATGCCGTCCTTGTCGGTCACCCAGCCGGGCAGCAGCGGCGAGGCGACGCGGATCGCCAGGCGGATCTTGTTGCCCGCGATCGCCGAGGTGGCGGCGTCGAAGAGCATCGGGGCCTCGTGGCGAGCGGGGGCGGCGAGCGCGATCGGGTTGGTGCCCAGCATCGGCTTCGACGCGAACGTCGGCACCACGCTCAGCCCCGCACCGGTGAAGCAGACACCCACCATGCCCTGTTCGGCGGCCTGCATCGCGTAGTGACCGATGGCGCCGAAGTGGCCGCTGTTGAACACGGTCACCACGCCGACCCCGACCCTGCGTGCCTTCTCGACCGCCAGCCGCATCGCCTTCGGCCCGACGATGACGCCCAGCCGACGCTCGGCGTCGATCACGGCGGTCGCCGGCGTCTCGCGCACGACGCGCCAGCCGGGACGCGGATCCAGCTTGCCGGCCTTGTAGTCGCGCACGTACATGCGCAGCATGTTCGACACGCCGTGGGTCTCGACCCCGCGCAGGTCGGTCATCGTCAGCACGTCGGCGCCCTCGGCGGCATCATCCGGGCTCACGCCCAGCTTCTCGAAGATCTGGGTCACCGTGCGGCGCAGCGCCGCCTCCGCGACGAACACCTGGTCTTTCTGCGGGACCTTGAAGCGCTCGAGGATCATGGCTGGCTCCCGGTGCGGAACGCGTTCATGGCCGTCACCAGCGCCGGCGTTCCACCGAAGAGATAGGTGACTTCGACGGCCTCCTGGATCTCGGCCTCCGAGGCGCCGGCGGCCCGGGCCCGGTTGGCGATGGTGGTGACGCCGTCCGGGTGCGACTGCAGCGCGTCCACCATCATCGTCATCAGGAGCTTGTACTTGGCCGGAATGGCCCCGTCGCGCAGGATGCGCTGGCGCTGGGCCATGTAGGATGCGACGAACTCGGGATCACGCTGCTGCAACGCCTCGATCCACGGGGGCAACGTCGGCTGCGCCATCGGGGCCTCCTCTGCCACCACGCGGGTGGCGGCGCCGAAGATACCACCGCGCGCGACGCCTTGACCACGTGGGCGGCGGCGGCTAGGGTCGGCTGCACAAGGAGACCCTCGACCATGGCGTTGACCCTCGCGGAAGCCAACACGATCGTCCAAGGCGCGCTCGACAGAGCCAGGGAGATGAACATCCGGATCAGCGTGGCGGTGTGTGACGCCGGCGGCCGGTTGATGGCGTTCAATCGCATGGACAACGCGATCTGGGCCAGCGTCTACGGTTGCCAGGGCAAGGCCATCGCCTCGGTCGCCTTCGGGCGGGCGAGCGGTGAGCTGGCCGAGCGAGCCGGCAGCCCGATCGTTCAGGGCATCGCGGCGGCCGAGGGCGGGCACATGATCCCGAGCCAGGGCGCGGTGCCGATCGTGCGCAACGGGGTGGTGGTCGGCGCGTGCGGCGTCGGCGGCGGCACCGCCCAGCAGGACGAGGACTGCGCGCGGGCCGGGGTCGCGAAGGTCTAGTTCATCCACTCCTTCATGAAGCGCGCGTAGCACTCGCGCTCGCCCGGCATCTTCGGCCAGCCCGCCAGCAGCCGCGCGGAGGCCAGGAGGAGACGGTCCCGCAGGTGCGTGGAGTTGTGGCCGTACTCCTCGAACGTGGAGTGGGTGATCTTCTGGTTGTGCGGATCGTCCTGGAACTTGCAGGCGGTGACCGCGACCGCGGCGAAGTAGGCGGTGCGATCGGCGCCGGATTTCAGATAGGCGTCGGCCACCGCGGTCGTGCGGGCGGCGTCGAAAGCCAGGATCGCCTCGTCCAGCTCCTCCAGCAGCGCCTGCGGTGAGCGGCCCGTCAGATCGACGGTCGCGGCCTCGCGCTCGAGCACCGGCGTGGAGAGCTTGTTCGAGCGGGCGGAGTCGTTGACGAAGTTGGCCATCAGGTACAGCACACGCGCCTGGTAGGGACTGGCGGTCGTGCGGAGCCAGTCGTTGGCGGTGTTGCAGTAGTCGAACGGATGCTGACCGTCGGTGAACTGGCGTCCGACCGTCGTCCTCAAGATCAGCTCGGCCGCGCCGATCTGGATGGCGTCCCCCAGGCTCCGGATCGACACCCCGTTGCGCAGATGGGTGGTGATCAGCGCCCAGATGGTCGTCGCGTCGGCCGTCATGAGCAGCGCGACCATCTCCTCGACCTCGGCCGGCGTCAGCGGCGTGTGGTTCGTCTCCGCCAGGTGTTTGCCGGCGTCGGGCAGATCGGTGGTCACCACCACGCAGGCGGCGTCGTAGAGCGAGTAGTACAGCGGGCCGACGGCCAGGTCGGGCACGCCCATGTAGTGGACGCCGCCGGACCGATCCCAGCCGATGAACTCGGCGAGGTCCATCACGGCCCGCGCGCGCAGCGCCTTGTGGCCGGTGTTCCGCGCCTTCCGTCCGGCGATCGTGTCCTGCAGGTCGATGAGCCCCAGGAAGATCAGGTGATCGCGCAGACGCGGGCGCGCCTCCGGATCGGCGGCCAGGCCCAGGAAGAGGCCATACGAGCGCCGCACGTCACCGCTCATCGTCGCGATCATGTGGGCGTGCAGCCGCTCGTCGACGGTCCCCTCCTCCGTGATCGGCGCCTGCTCTCGATGCCACACGACCGGACCATAGCTGGGCGGCGGCACCTGCATGCCCTTCATCGTGGCGTAGCGGCCGGGGTACCTGCCGAGCAGCTGATTCCAGATATCGAGGCCGGCCGGGATGTACCAGACGGACTGTAAGATCGGCAGCAGGCGATAGGGCTCGGGCAGGTACGGCGTCAGGCTGACGGAGGTCCGCAGGCCGAGGATCGTGTGGTCGTTGTTGATCAGCGTGATCTGGCCGTCGCGGACGTTGATGTGACTGGGCACCTGCACGAATGGCGCCTCGGCCGCCGTCACCACCCCGAGTGCCTCGCCGAGCGGACGGCCCTCGCGCCGTACCATCTGGAAGAAGAGATCGGTCGTGCGGGGTTGATCACGATCCAGGATGGCCGCCGTCAGCAGGTCGAGCGAGCGATCGGACATGGCGCCCTCCTTGGGCTCAGCGTGGCCCGTACTATACCGCCGCTCTCGACCCTCATGAATCTCGTGAAACGTGGTGGCGCCGGGGGCGGGCGACTGGTCGTGTCTGGTGGCCGCGCTTCATGGCGAGCCGTCGTCGCCGCGCTCGTTCGGCGTGGGCGAGCAAGCCGCCGACGGTCGGATCTCCTGGCGCCACCCCCTTGTATGTCTGATCGACGGCCCAGCGATAAGCTGAGCCGGGTGAAGGTGGGCGGGAGCCCGGCACCCCGGCACCCCCTGGGTCTCCCAAGACCGTCCCCAAGCTCGGGGGATGGGGGGTCGCAGCGAGCCCCACGCCGAACGAGCAGCGGCGACAGGCGAGCCATGCGCGCGGCCGCCAGACACGACCAGCCGCCCGCCCCCCGGCGTCTCCCGGTCTCGCGAGCTTCCTCGTAGAGGTCTAGTAGTAGACGGCCCGGCCGGCCCCGCCCGTCGCGACGACGAGCTCGCCGCTGACGGCCCAGGCCTTGTCGGAGGCGAGGAAGACGGTGACGTAGGCGATCTCGGCCGCGTCCACCATCCGGCAGATGGCGTTGCCGCGCGGAGAGTCGGGGGCGAAGTCGCGTCCCTCGACCTCCTCGGCGGCGATGCCGAGCTCCTTGGCCCGCGCGGCCAGCAGCCGCGGCGTGCGCTCCGTGCGCGTGGTGCCGGGATGCACGCAGTTGACCGTGATCCCGAAGCGGCCCACCTGCACGGCCAGCGTCTTCGTGAGGTGCACCATCGAGGTGTTGCGGGCGCCGCCACTGAGATTGCCGGCGTTGCGCGCGTTGGTCCCGCTGATGTTGATGATGCGACCCCACCGCTCCTTCTTCATGTGCGGGATGGCGGCGCGGGCGCAGCGCAGCGCGCCCACGTACTTCACGTTGAAGTCGTGCAGCAGGTCCTCGTCCACCACGGTCTCGATGGGGCCGGTGGCGGTCGCCGAGCCGCCGGGCGGCGAGCCGCTGTTGACGAGGATGTGCAGACCGCCCAGCTCCGCGGCCGCCTGGTCCACCATCGCGTCCACCTGCGCCTTGCTGGTGACGTCGGCGGCCAGCGGGAGGATGCGCCGGCCGGTCTCGGCCGCCAGCTCCCGCGCGGTCGCCTCGAGCTGATCCTTGGTGCGCGCGACGATGGCGACGTCGACCCCCTCGCGCGCCAGCTCCCGCGCGATGGCCTTGCCGATGCCCAGGCTCCCACCCGTGACGATCGCGTGCTTGCCCCGCAGCCCCAGATCCATCGCGTGACCTCCCGCCGTGTCGTGCGCTCGCGGACGGGATTCTAGCGCAGGTCGCGGGCGTGTGACCGCCGCACTCGCCGCACCGCGCTGGGCGGCCTCCGGTAGGCCGCCCGGAACGCCGCGTTGAATCGCCGGATGCTGGCGAACCCCGCCGCGAACGCGATCACGGACATCGGCATCGCGGTCTCGTCGATCAGCGCCTTCGCGCGCTGCACGCGGCGGGTCGTGGCGACGGCCAGCGGCGGCGCCCCGGCGTGCCGCGTGAACAATCGGCGCAGGTGACGGGGCGTCATCCCGAGCGCGGCGGCGAGGTCCTCGACGCGCCTGCCGTCGTCGAGGAAGCCCTGCTCGATGAGCCGCACGGCGCGCGAGACGCTCGCGGCGGCGCCCCGCCACGCCGGTGTCCCGGGTGCCGCCTCCGGCCGACAGCGCAGGCACGGCCGGAATCCGGCCCGCTCGGCCGCTGCGGCGGTGGGGAAGAAGACGACGTTGCGCGACTTGGCCGGTCTCACCGGACAGGTGGGGCGGCAGTAGATCCGGGTGGTCAGCACGCCCGTGTAGAAGCGGCCGTCGAACCGCGCGTCGCGGGCGAGCCGCGCGCGGTCGCACGTCCTGGGATCGAGCGAGCGCTCCGCACTCACACTGGCGCGAGCCTACCACGCGCGTCGGCGGCCACCGACGACGACGTCCGAAAACGGCGAGACGGCCGCGGGCGCCGTCGCTACGGTCGGGAGACATGCGCGCCCGGTACTTCTACGGCTGGAACGTCGTCGCGGCCACCTCCGTCATGGCGCTGTTCAGCTTCGGCCTGGGCTTCTACGGGCTCACCGTCTACGTGGCGACGCTGCAGCGGCTGCACGGGTGGTCGGCCGTCGCCGTGTCGGCGCCGGTCACGGTGTACTACGTCGCCGGCGCGCTCCTGACGATGGTGATCGGCGACGTCTACGAGCGCCTCGGCCCGCGCCTCGTCGTGGGCGGCGGGAGCCTCGCGATGGCCGCGGGGGTGGCGGCGCTCGGTCGAGTCACCGAGCCCTGGCAGCTCTATCCGACGTTCCTCGTGATGGCGCTGGGCTGGGGCGCGATGAGCGGCGCCGCCATCAACCTCATCCTGGCACCGTGGTGGGAGCGCCGCCGCGGCCTCGCCGTCAGCATCGCGTTCAACGGCGCCACGCTGGGCGGCGTCATCGTCACGCCCGCGCTCATCCTGCTCATCGACCGGATCGGCTTCGCGCGGGCGCTGACCACGGCCGCCGTCGTTCTCGTCGTCGTCTTGCTCGTCGTGGCCACGGGGGTGCTCCGGCGGGGCCCGGCCGAGCTCGGTCTCGGCCCCGACGGGGATCCCGGACCTTCCTCCGCCCACTCACGGCCGACGAGCGGCGCACCGCTCCGGCGCGGAGAGGCGCTGCGGACGTGGCGCTTCTGGAGCGTCTCGGCGCCCTTCGCGCTCGGGCTGGCCGCCCAGGTCGGCGTGCTCACGCACCTGGTGGCGCTCGTCACGCCGGCGCTCGGCGTGGGCGGAGCGGCGCGGGCCGTGAGCGCGACGACGGCGGCGGCCCTGCTCGGCCGCCTGGCGACGGGGATGGTCGTCGATCGCCTGAACCGGCGCGTCGTGGCGTGCGCGACCCTCGTCATGCAGATCGCGGGGCTGGCGCTGCTGGCCTCGACGGCCTCGGCGGCGGGCGTCTACGCGGGGTGCGCGCTCTTCGGCCTGGGCGTGGGCAATCTGACGACGCTGCCGGGGCTCATCCTGGCCGTCGAGTGGCCGCGCGAGCGCTTCGGTGCGCTCGTCGCGCTCGTGGTCGGGATCAACCAGTTCACGTTCGCCTTCGGGCCCTCGCTCGTCGGCGTCGCCCGCGACTGGGGCGGCGGCTACGGGCCGGCCCTCGGGGCCTGCATATTTCTACAGGCGGTGGCCGCCGTCACGGTCTTGCTCGGCCCGACCCGCGCGCGCCCGGCGCGTTAACGCGCTCCGCTCGACTCCGTCATCGCGCGGCCTCCAGCGCCACCTCGCCGAGGCCGTCGATCGCGAACCGGACGCGGTCACCCGAGGCCGGGAACCTGGTCGTGATGCTGCTGCCCGTCATCACGATCATGCCGCGGTCGAGCGTGCGGCCGCGGCGGTTGAGGAGATTCGCCAGCCACGCCACGGCCTCGAACGGGTGGCCCAGCGCATCGCCGGTCTTGCCCTGCCCCGCGGGCTCATCGTTGATCCAGCAGCGGGTCACCGCGGTCTCGAGATCGACGCCGCGCCAGTCGGTCACCGGGGACCCGAGGACCACGCCGCCGTTCCACGTGTTCTGCGCGATGAGGGTGAAGGCGTCGAGCGTCTTGTAGTCGGCGTCGCCGTCCTCCACCAGCTCGAACGCCGGCAGGCACGCCGCGACCCGGCCGACCACCGACGCGCGGGTCCACGGCCCGCCGCTCGCCGGCAGATCGCCGCCGAGGCGCACCGTCACCTCGAACTCCACGCCCAGATGGTGATAGGCGGCGAGATCGACGCGGCTCGGCGACGGGTATACGACCTTCGAGAAGATCGCGCCGGCGGCGGGCTGGTCCACGCCGGTCATCTGCTGCATCGCCTTGGAGGTGAGCGCGATCTTCCAGCCCGCGATGTCGCCCCGGCCGGCCTCGGTCATCAGCCGATGCACGACGTCCTGGATGCGATAGGCGTCGTCGAGCGGGGCGGCCCGGACGGCGGCGTCGAGCGGGCGATACCGGGTGCGCGTGCGATGCATCTCGAGGCACGCGCGAGCGGTGGCGTCGATGGTCTCTGGTGTCAGCATGGGCCTACTCGATCCCGAAGACGCGCGCGGCATTGTGGTACAGCCACTTCTCCTTCACGGTGTCCTTCAGCGGCAGGTCCAGGTACTCCTGGATCAGCGTCTCGTGCGGCTGGCTGACGAGGCCGGCCGAGAGCCCCACCAGGACCTTGTCCTGGATGAGCGTGTTGCCGAATTGCATGAGCATCTCCCAGCCCGAGCCGCGCTGGCCGAGGTACTTCCCGCGGTGCGCGGAGGTGTCGAGGTGCAGCTTCGGATGACGGCGCACGAGTGCGACCATCTCGTTCACCCACGGCCAGCCGCCGAGACCGCCGATGAGCGTCAGCTCCGGGAAGTCGATGGCCACCTGATCGAGGTGGCGCGGGTGGCCGAGATCGTAGGGCCGGTCGGTCGCGTAGTTCATCGACGAGTAGATGCGCACGGGGATGTCCAGCTCGGCCGCCTTCGCGTACAGCGGGTAGTAACGCCGATCGCTGGCCGGGATGCCATCCACGAGCGCCGAGACACCGAGGGCGATGAACTTCTGCTCGCGGATACGAAACTCCAGCTCACGGACGCCGCGCATGCCGTGCAGCCCACTGATACGGGCCAGGCCGATGAAGCGGTCCGGGTACTCGTGGAGCAGCTCCGCCACCTCGTCATTGGAAGCGCCGAAGGGCACGGCGCGGACGATGCCCACGCGCTCCATCATCTTCACGTACGCGGCCAGCTCGGTGTCCGGGCGCGGGTCACCGCCGTCCCGGCGCGAGCGGAAGATCCGCTCGTAATTGGCCATGCCGTAACCGGCCGGGCGTTCCACCGCGGCCGTCGCCGGCGCCGTGTCCGCGGGCGCCGCGGCGGCCTCCGTCGTGCGCTTGGGAACATTGCACTCCATGTCGATCACCCGCATCGGACTCTCCTTCTCAAGGGATACGCGGTTGAATCGTAGCCTATGTCATCGGCCCACGAGTGCAAGACGTGACGGGTCTTGACTCCCGCCTGCCGCGGCCCGATCCTTCGGCCGGCGCCGCTGGACGGCGGCGGGCCGCGGAGGGGTGGACCATGGGCGCGCGGACGGGCGAGCAGTTCCTGGATGGATTGCGCAAGACGCCGCGCCAGCTCTGGCTCGGCGACGAGCGGATCGCCGATGTCACCGAGCATCCCGCCCTGGCCGGCGCGGCCCGCACGCTGGCCGAGGTGTTCGACCGGCAGCATCGCTTCGCCGACGAATGCCTGATCCCCGATCCCGAGACGGGCGAGCCGATCAACATCAGTCACATGTTCCCGCGCTCGGTCGACGACCTGAAGCGTCGCAACCGCGGGCTGGCGCGCATCGCGGAAGCCACCGTCGGCTTGATGGGCCGCACGCCCGACTACATGAACGTGAAGTTCGCCTCCTTCGCCGCGCGGCCGTCGTTCTGGGCGGGTCCCGACCAGCGCAACGCTGGCGGCGCCGAGAACCTCGTCCGCTTCCAGCGACGACTGGCCCGCGACGACGTCTCGCTGACCCACACCATCATCCAGCCCACCGTGGACAAGGCGACGGACGCCAGGCTCGTCGGCAACCGGGTCGCGCTGCAGAAGGTCGCCGACACGGCCGGCGGCATCCTCGTGCGGGGGGCGAAGGTGCTGGCCACGCTGGCCCCCTTCGCCGACGAGATCGTCGTGTACCCCGGGCCGCCCATCCCGGCCGGGGCGAACGCGTACGCGCTCGGGTTCTCCGTGCCGGTCGACACGCCGGGCCTGCTCTTCCTGTGCCGCGACAGCGCGGCGGCCCCGGGCGCGCACCCCTTCGACCGGCCCCTGTCCAGCCGCTTCGACGAGCAGGACGCGGTCGTCATCTTCGACGACGTCGAGATCGCCCGGGACCGCGTGTTCCTCGACGGTGACGTGGAGATCTACAACGGCGTCGGCCGCTCAGGCATCCGCGACAACATGACGAACCAGAGCACGCTCCGCGCCCTCGTCAAGCTGGAGTTCGCCTACGGGCTCGCGACGCGCATGGCCGAGGCGCTCAACGACCAGAGCCCCGCCACGCTGGAGATGCTGGGCGAGCTGTCCAGCTACGTCGAGGTGACGCGCAGCGCGGTGTTGCTGTCGGCCGAGCACGGCCACCACGTGGGCGGTGGCGTGTGGTTCCCGGACGGCCGGCCGCTGCACCCCATGCGCTCGCTGCTCGCGACCTGGTTCCCGCGGGTCAACGAGGTCATCACGCTCATCGGAAGCCACAATCTGCTCGCCACGCCCACGCGGGCGCAGCTCGACGATGCCGAGCTGCGCCCGCTGATCGACGAATTCCTGGGCGGGGCCAACGGCGTGGACGCCGAGCGCCGCGCCGCCCTGTTCCGCCTGGCCTGGGACTTCGTGGGCAGCGGGCTCGGCGGTCGCAACGTCCTGTACGAGCGCTTCTACCTGACGTCGGCCAGCCGCAACCGCATCAACACGCACCTGAACCACGTCGACCGCACGCGCGCCTACGAGCTCGTCGACGGCATCCTGACCGCCGGACGCTCGACGCGGGGGTGACGCCTCAGTCCCGCCGTGTCCTGGGCGCCGGGCGCGTCCCCTCGTCGATCGCCGCGCGCAGTCGCGGCGGCGCCACCTGCCGGTACGCCTGCGCGACCAGCCTCGCCACCAGCGCCCAGTCGGGCTTCCGGTCGAGCCGCACGCCGACCCAGCCGCGCCCGCCCACGTAGGGCGGACGGAAGAACCGGACGGGATCGGTGAAGACCATCGCTTCCTGTTCCCCGAGCGGCGCTGGCAGCCAGACGGCCAGGTGGTCGGCGCCGTGGTGGTGATCGTCGAGCTGGGCGAAGAGCTTGCCGCGCACGCGCCACGTCGGCTCGCCCCAGGCGATCTTCTCGGTGGCGTCGGGCAGGGCTAGGCAGATGGCGCGCAGCCGGTCGACCGGCGTGCGGCCGGCCCGCCGTCGCGTGCGCGCTGAGCGGGGTCGCGCCGCCATGCCGGGCATTCTAGCCGACGGCGAAGGCACGCGCCCGCGAGCGGTGCTATCGTTGGCGCCGCGACGACAACTCCGTCGGGAGGTAGGCGATGCCGGTCTTCAAGCGTCCTGATGCCGAGATCCACTACGAAGTCCACGGCTCTGGCCATCCCCTGCTGCT
>Ga0134124_10004616_pt1 | contig 11079 bp, 10 predicted proteins | sample KB304_FD_96880 | JGI IMG/M metagenome (GOLD analysis project Ga0134124, IMG submission 96880) | Terrestrial soil microbial communities without Nitrogen fertilizer from Kellogg Biological Station, Michigan, USA - KB3-0-4 | ecosystem: Environmental > Terrestrial > Soil > Unclassified ... | reverse complement strand
CTGCGTGAAGCGGAAGATGTTGTCGATGAACAGGAGCACGTCCTGGCCTTCCTCGTCCCGGAAGTACTCGGCGGAGGTCACCCCGGTCAAGGCGACCCGCAGGCGCGACCCGGGCGGCTCGGTCATCTGGCCGAAGATCAGGGCGGTCTTCTCGATGACGCCCGACTCCTTCATCTCGTGGTAGAGGTCGTTGCCCTCGCGGGTCCGCTCCCCCACCCCGGCGAAGACCGAGATGCCGCCGTGCTGCTTGGCGATGTTGTTGATCAGCTCCTGGATGAGCACGGTCTTGCCGACGCCGGCGCCGCCGAACAGCCCCGTCTTGCCGCCCTTCGTGTACGGCTCGAGCAGATCGACGACCTTGATGCCGGTCTCGAACATCTCGACCTTCGTCGACTGGTCCTCGAAGGCCGGGGCCGGCCGGTGGATCGGATAGGTCTTGGTCGCCTTGAGCGCGGGCCCCTTGTCCACCGCCTCGCCGACGATGTTCATGATGCGGCCGAGCGTCTCCTTGCCGACCGGGATCGAGATCGGCGCGCCGGTGTCCAGCACCGACATGCCCCGCGTGAGGCCGTCGGTCGACGCCATCGCGATCGTGCGCACCTGGCTCTCGCCGAGATGCTGGGCCACCTCCAGCGTCAGCTTCTCCGAGTAGGAGAAGATGTCCTTGTTCTCCACGCCCTGCACCAGCAGCGCGTTGTAGATGGCGGGCAGCTGGTTGGGCTCGAACTCGACGTCGACGACCGGCCCGATGACCTGAACGATCTTTCCCGTGCTCATGCCTCCGCTCCTTCGTTCGCAGGCTCGCCTCGGCCGCGGCCGGCCTCAGCTCGCACTAGCTTCGTTCACAGGCTCGCCTCGGCCGCGACGGCCTCAGCTCGCACTGCCTTGCTTGAGGGCCTCGGCACCGCCCACGATGTCGAGCAGCTCCTTGGTGATCTTTTCCTGGCGCGCCTTGTTGTACTGGATCGACAGGATGTCGATCATGTCCTTGGCGTTCTTGGTGGCGGCTTCCATGGCCGTCATGCGGGCGCCATACTCGCCGGCGAGCGATTCCATCAGCGCGCGGAAGACCTGCATGCGCACGTGGCGCGGCAGCAAGTCGTTCAGGATGGCGTCGGGGCCCGGCTCGTAGATGTAGTCGACGGGGGCTTCGCCGTCTGCCTCGCTCTCGGCGGTCTTCGGGATGGGCAGCAGCTGCTGGCGGACCGGCCGCTGGAGGGCGACGGACCGGAACTCGTTGTAGAGCAGATGGACTTCGTCCACCTCGCCGTCGAGATACTGCTGCATGAAGGCATCGGCGAGCTCGGTGGCGTGTGAGTACGCCAGCCGGTCCCAGAAACCGATCATGTCGCGCTTGATCGTGTACGGGCGGCGGCGGAAGAAATCGCGCGCCTTGCGCCCCACCACGACCAGCGTCACCTCGGCCGTGTTCGACTCGCGGATGAACTCGACCGCGCGCCGAAGGATGTTCGAGTTGAAGGCGCCGGCCAGGCCTCGGTCGGCGGTGATGATGACGATCTGCCGCCGCGGCCCCTCCCGCTGCTCGAGCAGCGGATGACCGGTGTCGGCGCCGCTCACGAGATTGGCCAGCAGCTCGCTCATCTTGTTGGCGTAGGGGCGCGCGGCCAGGATGCGCTCCTGGGCTCGGCGCAGCTTGGCGGCGGCCACCAGCTTCATGGCGCGCGTGATCTTCTGCGTCGACTGGACCGAGCGGATCCGTCGACGGATATCGCGGAGCGTCGCCATCTAGGCGGCCTTGATCCCCTTGGCGGCGAGGAACTCGGCCTTGGCCTCGTTCACCGCCGCGGTGAGCTGCTCGCGCAGGGCGTCGCTGATTTCCTTCTTGTCGCGAATCTCGGTGAGGATCTGCGGCTGTCGCCGCTCCAGCCACCCGTAGAAGAACTCCTCGAACGCCCGCACCGCATCGACCGGTACGTTGTCGAGCAGGCCCTGGGTGCCCGCGAAGATGATCGCGACCTGCTTCTCGACCGGCAGCGGCGCGTACTGCCCCTGCTTGAGCAGCTCGACCATGCGCTGGCCGCGGGCCAGCTGCATCTGCGTGGCGCGATCGAGATCGGAGCCGAACTGGGCAAAGGCGGCCAGCTCGCGGTACTGCGCGAGGTCCAGGCGCAGCTTGCCGGCCACCTGCCGCATGGCCTTGATCTGGGCCGAGCCGCCCACCCGAGAGACCGACAGGCCGACGTTCACCGCGGGCCGGACACCACCATAGAAGAGGTCCGCCTCGAGGTAGATCTGGCCGTCGGTGATCGAGATGACATTGGTCGGGATATAGGCCGACACGTCACCGAGCTGCGTCTCGATGATGGGCAGCGCGGTCAACGAGCCGCGACCGAGCTGGTCGTTGAGCTTGGCCGCCCGCTCGAGCAGCCGCGAGTGCAGGTAGAAGACGTCGCCGGGGTACGCCTCGCGTCCGGGCGGCCGGCGGAGCAGCAGCGAGAGCTGGCGGTACGCGGTGGCGTGCTTGCTGAGGTCGTCGTAGACGCACAGCGCGTGACGCTTGCTGTCGCGGAAGTACTCCCCCATCGTCACGCCGGCGTACGGCGCGATGTACTGTAGCGGCGCCGGCTCCGAGGCCGACGCCACGACCACCGTGGTGAACGCCATGGCCCCGGCGTCCTCCAGCACCTTCACGACCTGGGCGACGGTCGAGCGCTTCTGCCCGATGGCGACGTAGAAGCAGAAGACGTCCTGCCCCTTCTGATTGATGATCGTGTCGACGCCGATGGCCGTCTTGCCGGTGCCGCGGTCGCCGATGATGAGCTCCCGCTGCCCGCGGCCGATCGGGATCATCGAGTCGATGGCCTTGAGCCCCGTCTGCAACGGCTCCTTGACGGAGGCGCGGTCGACGACGCCGGGAGCGTAGCGCTCGATCGGCCGGAACTCCGTGGTCGCGATCGGGCCCTTGCCGTCGACGGGCGCGCCGAGCGCGTTCACGACGCGGCCGACCAGGGCCTCCCCGACCGGTACCTGCGCGATGCGGCCGGTGCGCTTGACGGTGTCGCCCTCCTTGATGACGCGATCGTCGCCGAGGAGCACCGCGCCGACCTGTTCCTGCTCGAGGTTCAGCACCATGCCGACGACGTCGTTGGGAAACTGCAGCAGCTCGCCGGCCATCGCCTTCTCGAGCCCGTACACCCGCGCGATGCCGTCGCCGACCTCGATGACGCGACCGACCTCCTGGAGGTCGACCTCCGCCTCGTAGCCCGCCAGCTGGCGCTTGATGATCTCGCTGATTTCTCCGGCCTTGATCATGTCGTCCCCTACCCGCGCGCCAGGCGTTGCCGCATGCGCGCCAGTTGACCATCGAGGCTGCCATCCACGATGAGGCTGCCGATCTCGGCGACGAAGCCGCCGAGCAGGTTCTTGTCCACCGTCTCGTCGATCACGACCTGCCTGCCCTGGAGCGCGCGGCTGAGCCGGCCCGCCAGCGCCGTGCGATCACCGTCGCTGAACGCCACGGCCGTGCGCACGTGGGCACGGACACGACCCTGGGCGGCGTCGAGCAGGTCGCGGTACGCTCCGGCGATCGCGCGCAGATGATCCGCGCGACCGTGGGCGGCGATCAGTGCGAGAAGGTCGCGGCCCAGCTTGGACAGCTCCAGCCGTTGACCGATCTCCTCGGCGATCTTGCGCTTGTTGGCCGGCGTGACCCACGGGCGGCTCAGCACCGCGGCGAGCTGGCCGTCGTCGGCCACCAGTGTGGCGACGCGCTCGAGCTCCCCCTCGACCTGCTCGGCCTGGTTGCGCTCGCGCGCCAGCTCGAAGATCGCCTTGGCGTATGACTTGGCGACGGCGGGCGACGTCTTCACGACGTCTTCATCGCCGCGACGGCCTCCGCCACGATGCGGTGATGGTCATCCTCGCGCAGCGTGCGGCGCACGAGCTTCTCGGCGACGCCGACGGCGAGATCGCTCACCTCGCGGCGGAGCTCCTCGCGAGCGCGGCGGACCTCGGCGTCGAGCTGGGCCTTCGTGTCGTCGACCAACCGGCGCGCCTGGGCCTGCGCAGTCTCGATGTGCTTGCGCGACTCCTCGGCCGCTTCCTTGACGGCCTGCTCGCGAATGGCGGCGGCCTCGGCGTAGGACGCGCGCAGCTTGGCCTCGTTCTCCTCCTGCTGTCGCAACGCCTCGGCCCGCGCGGCCTGCGCCTGGTCGAGTGACTGCTTGATGGCGCTGGTGCGCTCTTCCATCTTCGCCAGGAAGGGCTTGTACAGCAGGCGCTGCAGGATGAAGAGGAGGATGAAGAAGTTGACGAACTGGACGATGAGCGACTTGTCGACGCTGATCAGTCCACCACCTCCGTGCTCACCGCCGCTCTCCGCCGCGATCGCGACGGCCGGCAGCACGAGGAGCAGCGAGACGAACGCGCAGGCAAGCCAGCCGCGCCAGTTGGAGCCACGCTGAGGCATGAGGCAGATTCCCCCGGTCTCGTGATGCCGCTGAAGGTTTGTGAAAACTATCACGCGATTCTGTCGCGTGTCAATGCCGCGGCTCGCCTCGGTCCATCGCCTCCGCTCGCACTGCCACGCTCACCGGGCCGGGGCACGACGCTCGATGACGCCGCCACCGACCACCTCGTCACCGCGATACCAGACACACGACTGGCCCGGCGTGATGGCCCGCTGCGGCGCGTCGAAGACCACCTCGGCGCGGCCGGGTTCAAGCACCCGGACCGTGGCCTCGGCCGGCTCGTGATTGTGCCGGATCCTGGCGGTCACCCGCAATGGCTCTGACGGCGCCTCGCCGGCGATGAAATGCGCCCGGCTGACCTCCAGCCGGGCGCACTCGAGATCGGCGGCCTCGCCGACCATCACCCGGTCGGTGTCGGAGTCTAGATCGATGACGTATAGCGGTCGTCCGCCGCCCAAGCCGAGGCCCTTGCGCTGGCCGATCGTGAACCCGGCCACGCCAGCGTGCTGGCCCAGCGACCGACCTGCGCGATCAACGATCGCGCCCGGACGGAAGACCGCGGGATCGCGATCCCTCAGAAACTCACGGTAATTCCCATCGGGAACGAAACAGATCTCCTGGCTCTCGGGCTTGTCCGCGGTCACCAGTCCGAGCCGACGCGCGTGCTCCCGGACCTCATCCTTGGTCAGGTCGCCGATCGGAAAGCGCGCGGCCGCCAGCTGAGACTGCGTGAGCGGCCACAGGAAGTCGGACTGGTCCTTGCGCAGATCGCGGGCGCGCCGCAGGACCAAGCGACCATCGCCTGGATCACGCGCTACGCGCGCGTAGTGGCCGGTCGCCACTGCAGTGGCGTCCCATGCGTGGGCGCGCGCGAGGAGCGAGCCGAACTTTAGATCCGTGTTACAGGCGACGCACGGGACCGGAGTGCGGCCCCGACGATACTCCTCGGCGAACGGACCGATGACCGCGCGATCGAACTCGTCGGCCACATTGAGAAGGTAGTAGGGGATACCAAGCGCGCCGGCGACGCGCCGCGCGTCGTCGACGGCTTCGGTCCCGCAGCACGAACCGAAGCGCGACCCGGCGTCCGCGGACTCGCGCCACGGCCACACTCGCATCGTGACGCCGACGACATCGTGGCCCGCCTGCACGAGGAGCGCGGCCGCGACGGAAGAATCGACGCCCCCGCTCATGCCGACCACGATGCGCTCCTGTCGCATGCGTTTCAGTTTCGCGCGCCAAGCAATCCGGCGAGGCGCTCAAGCTCTTCGGCGTTCGCGTAGCTGACCTCGATGCGGCCCTGTCGGTCGCTGCCCACGATCCGTACGAGCGTCATGAGGGCGCGCTGCAGCGTGTCCTCGAGGGCGGTCATCTCGGCCGAGCGGCGGCGCTGCTTCGGACGCGGCGGCCGGCCGGCGGTCGCGGTGCGCACGGTGTCCTCGGTGGCACGCACCGACCATTCGTGCGTGAGGATCTCGTCGCGTAGCTTGAGCTGCTCGCTCGCGATCGTCAGTGCAAGCAAGGCGCGCGCGTGCCCCATCGTGAGCCGGCCGGCACGCAAATCGTCCTGGATCGGCGGCGGCAGTCGAAGCAATCGCAGGGCGTTCGCGATCGAGCTTCGCTCCTTGCCGACACGCTGCGACAGCTCCTCTTGTGTCCAACCGAAGCGCGCGAGCAGCTTGTCGTAGGCCTCCGCTTCCTCCATGGGGTTCAGGTCTTCGCGCAGCAGATTCTCGACGAGCGCGAGCTCTAGGCTCTCGGCGTCGGTGACCTCACGAACGATCGCCGGGACACGGGAGAGACCCGCTTGACGCGCCGCGCGCCAGCGACGCTCACCAGCGACGAGCTGATAGCCCTCGCCCTGCCTGCGAACGATCACGGGCTGGATCACTCCTGAGGACTTGATGGAGGCCGACAGCTCGTCTAAGGCAGCAGAATTAAATACCTTTCTTGGTTGGTTAGGGTTTGGCTCGATCTCATCGACAGCCACCTCGAGGAGGGTATCCGACTCCGTCGGTGTAGCGGAGAGGAGCGCACCGAGACCACGTCCAAGGCCGCGTTTATTCATGCTTTAGGACCTCCCGAGCCAGCTCGAGATATGCGATCGCGCCGTTTGAGCGAAGGTCGTGCAGCATCACTGGTTTACCGTGACTCGGCGCCTCGCTGAGCCTGACGTTTCGTGGAATGACGGTTTCGAAGATCTCACCGGGAAAGTATCGGTGCACTTCATCGCGGATCTGGGCCGCCATGCTGGTGCGACCATCGAACATCGTCAGCACAATGCCGCCGACGCGTAGTCCTGGATTCAAGCGTTCACGAACGAGTTTCACCGTCTTCAGGAGTTGCGTAAGACCCTCAAGCGCATAGAACTCGCACTGTAGAGGGACCAGGACCGTGTCGGCCGCGACCAGGGCGTTGATCGTCAGCAAGCCGAGGGATGGCGGGCAGTCGATGATCACCCAGGAGTCCATAGGGGAGGCCCGTAGGGCCGATCGAAGTCGGCTCTCCCTGTGCTCCAGCCCGACGAGCTCTATCTCCGCGCCAACTAGGTCGATATCGGACGGCAGAATCTTCAACATAGGGATTGCCGTCCGCTTGACAGCCTTATCGAGGGGTTCAGCGCCGAGCAGAACGTGGTAGACCGTCGGACTCAGGCCGGCCTTCTGGATCCCCAGCCCGGTTGTGGCGTTGCCTTGTGGATCGAGGTCAATGAGCAGGGTCGGCCGCTCGGCGAGGGCTAGACCGGCTCCCAGGTTCACGGCAGTCGTAGTCTTCCCGACGCCACCCTTCTGATTGACGACCGCTATAACCTTCGGCACTTACTTGAGTGTTCCACGGCGAACATACCGCCAATCATTTGTCGGCTTTACTCTGAATAACCTGCGTTGCCTACGAGAATGTACCTCTATGATCCGCGATTCACAAGTTGCGAGGCGAGCGTCCCCTTAGCTGGCTCGGGGTACTCAACGCCCAGACCGGAACTGTGTTCCACGTTTCACACGATTCCACCGGCTCTCAAGTCCTGTGAACTACGAACCGTCTGGTAAGCCCCGGCCTAACTCCAGGCACGTCGACCCACGTCCCCCGATTCAGCTCGTGGGCGGCGGGCGGGCCAGAAACAATGACCAGACCTCCCGGCTCCGCCAGCCCAGCGGCATCGCACAGGAGCTGCTCGGCATTGCCCGCGCATCGCATGACGACCGCGCCAAATCCGGTGAGGCCCGCATCCTCGGCTCGATTACCGACCACGCGGATCCCTGTGAGAGCGAGCTCGCGAACGACCGTTAAGAGGAAGGAGACACGTCGCTGCCGGGCTTCGATCAGCGCCACCTCGAGCTCGGGTCTCACGATCTTGATCGGGATCCCGGGGAATCCAGCTCCAGATCCCAAGTCAGCGATGGATATGACGTCATCGGGAAGCACTCGTAGAAACAGGAGGCTATCCAGGAAGAGGTTCTCGACGACCCACTCTGGCTCCGTAGAGCCCACCAGACGGTGCACTCTTTGCCACTTCACGAGCAGGTCCAGGTACTTACCGAATGACTCGATCTCGTGCTGATGAAGTGCGCGCCCGAGGATCGGGTACGCGCCGGAAGCGAGACGATCGAGCGCGGCGCTCACTCTCGCGCCAACGCCCGGGCGAGCCGGGGATCAGGCGCGGCTGGCGTCACGCGCCTCGCGCGGCGCGCGCCTTCGGCCGATCCAGATACCATTGCTGGAAGATCTGCAGCACATTGGAAATGGTCCAGTAAAGGACCAGTCCGGCTGGCAGATTCAAGAACATGAACGTGAAGATGAACGGCATGACGAGCATCATCTTCGCTTGACGCGGGTCGCCCGCGACCGGGGTCATCCTCTGCTGCATGAACATCGTCACGCCCATGAAGATCGGCAGGATGTACGTCGGATCGTGACTGGCCAGGTCGCAAATCCAGAGGTGAGCGCCGAAGAGCCGCCCGAAGCAGAAGAACGTCGCGCCCTGCAGCTCGACTGACACCGACAGAGCAAGATAGAGCGCGTAGAAGATCGGGACCTGCGCGATCATCGGCAGGCAGCCCCCCATCGGGTTCACCTTGTGCTCGCGGTAGAGCTCCATCGTCTCTCGCTGCAGCCGCTGCGGATCGCTCTTGTGCTTGTTCCGAAGCGCATTGATTTGCGGCTGGAGCGCCTGCATCGCCTTCATCGAGCGCATGCTCTTCACCGTCAGCGGGAAGAAGAGAATCTTGGAGACGACGGTGAGCAGAATGATCGCGATCCCGTAGTTGCCGACGTGGTGATACACCCAGTTCATCAGCAGCAGGATCGGAACGCCGAGCCATTCCATCGGCAGCCCGCCCCAGTGACGAGGGACCGGGAACCCACCGAAGTTGATCGCCCCCTCGAGCCCGACCGCCTTGAGCCGGTCGTACTCCTTGGGGCCAACGAAGACCGTAACGTGTCCCTCCCACGCCTTACCGGGCTCGATGGTTGGAGACGCCTGAACGGCTATCGTCGCGCGACCGACCGGCTCCTTGCTCTTCGACTCGCACGCCTTATCCTCGCCACGCGCGATCAATTTGAAGTCCTCGCCGTGAGGAACGAGGGCGGCCATATACCAGACGCTGCCCGTACCTATCCAGGCTCCGTCTGTCGTGACCGGGTGAATATCGCAGAGGTTCTCCGCCCGAGCGATGCTGCCACCGGTCGACCAGACGATATCCGTTGGATGCTGGCCCTGGAACTTTTCCTTCGTCTTCTCGTCACGCCAGTCCTGTCTTGTGGACCAGGGCAAGGCGACGGTGACCGCCTGTGGCGAGCTCCCTGTGTTCTCGACGCGAATCCGCGTGTCGATGGTGTATGCGTCCGCACGGAAGGTCAGCGTCTCCGTCACTCGTAGCCCGCCGATGCCACCCGTCAGGACCAGGTCCTTGCTGGGCTGATCCGGCCCGAGCGTCAGTGAGTCCGCAGAAGGACGCATCGGTAGGACTTGCCCGCTCGAGTCCCTTACCGGAGCTATGACAAGACCGGTAGGACCAATCTCACCCACGGCCACCATCGGTTTCTCGCCTCGGTAACGGAGCACGAACTCCTGCAGCTTGCCGCCCTCGCTGCTGATCCCCGCGTCGTAAAGAGGCGTCGTAACTTTCGTTATCCGCTGGGGCGGTCTGGCTTCGGCCAACGGTGGCATCGGGATTGGCAGAGCCGGTGCTACTGCCGCCGCGTTAGGCACGGACGTCGGCGCGGGAGTCTTCGCCGGTTCCGTGGCCGCCTGCTCGCCTGCCTTCTGCGTTGGGACAACCGGTTCATGGCTGGGGACCAGAAATGCCTGATACAGAATGAGAACAGCCGCCATCAATACGACGGCTACGAACGCGCGCTGCTCCATGGTCACGTTGTCGGCCGCTCCCGGGCCGGTGGGGGGTCGTAGCCCCCGGGATGAAGGGGATGACAAGAAGTGAGGCGGCGGACAGCCAGCCAGGCTCCGCGCACCAGGCCATGTTCCAGCAAAGCCAGGCGCGCATACTCCGAGCACGTCGGCGCGAAGCGACACGCCGACGGCAACCATGGGGACACGAGCTGCTGATAGCCCGCCACGATGCCCGCCGCGATGCGAGAGGCCCTCATCGAAGAGCCCGCGCCCCAGGAATCGCCGTCAAGGCTCCGCGCAGTTGCATGGCGAGCGCCGCGAACGGCTCTGTCAGCACCGCGGGACGGCCGACGATCACGATGGATGCGCGCTCGGGCGCGGCGTCGCGACTCGCGCGGTACGCCTCGCGCAACCGGCGGCGAGCCCGATTGCGCTGGACGGCATTCTTGAGCTGTCGACTCACGGCGAACCCTGCACGTGTCGGCCCAGGCGTCTCGCGCCACAGCACAATGAGGGCGGGCCGTTTGATACGTCTGCCTCGCTGGAAAAGCGCCTGAAAATCAGCGCTGGTGGTCAACCGCTCGCGTCGGGGAAAGCGACCCGCTACACGGTGAGCCGTTTGCGACCCTTGGCGCGGCGACGCTTGAGCACCTTCCGCCCGCCCTTCGTCTTCATGCGCTCGCGGAAGCCGTGCGTCTTTGCCCGCCGGCGTCGATTGGGTTGAAACGTCCGCTTCATGAACGCGCTCCCCTTTCCGATCGTCGAACCGTCACAGTGTAGACACGCGGTGAACGTCAGTCAACCGACGAAGCCCTTGCGGCGTCTTCCGAGCGTGTGCTAGGGTGCCGCATCCGTCGTCCGGTAAATTCGTGAGAGGTGCCGTGTCGCGATGTGCCGGCGGCCTGGCGCGTATACCCCAACGATCCTGGCGTTACTGAGTTATCCCCACCTGTGGATAACTCTGTGTGTAAGTGAGGGCTCGGCCAGTGCTGGATAGCCTTTGGGCTCGCCTCCTCGATTCCGCATCGCACAAGCTCGCCCCTGCCGTCATCGATTCCTGGGTGCGCCCCTGCCGGCTGCTCGCCGTCGAGGGCGATCACCTGCGTATCGGCGCGCCGAATCGTTTCTCACGGGATTGGCTCACCCAGCACCACATGGATGCCCTTCAGCAGTCGGCCGCCGACGTCATCGGCGGGCGACCGCGGGTGTCGATCGTCGTCGATGACTCGATCGCACCCGCCGCGCAGGACATGCCGCCGCCGGCGTCCGTCGCCCGCCCCGCGGGCGGCGGCACCACCGAGG
>Ga0134124_10004615_pt1 | contig 11081 bp, 7 predicted proteins | sample KB304_FD_96880 | JGI IMG/M metagenome (GOLD analysis project Ga0134124, IMG submission 96880) | Terrestrial soil microbial communities without Nitrogen fertilizer from Kellogg Biological Station, Michigan, USA - KB3-0-4 | ecosystem: Environmental > Terrestrial > Soil > Unclassified ... | reverse complement strand
TCGACGCCGCCCTGCTTGACGTCGCTCGCCACGCCGATGACGGTGAACCACGGCGTCGCGGGATTGCAGCAGGGCCGCAGCCGCCTGCCGACCGGGTTCTGCCCCGGCCAGAACGCGCGCGCCATCGTCTGGTTCACGAGGACCATCGGGTTGTTCGGATCGCCGTCGCCTGGCGTGAACTCGCGTCCGTCAATCAGCGGGATGCCCATCGTGCTGAAGTAGCCGGGAGTCACCTGCTGGTAGTAATCGACGGAAGGGTTGTCGTTGCCTGCTTGTCCCGTCGTGTAGCCTTCGATGACGGTCGTGTTGGCGTTCACCGTGCGGAACGGCGGAAGCCCGGTCATGCCGGCCACCTTCAGCACGCCCGGCGTTGCCGCAAGCTGGTCCATCAAGCGCTGCTGAAAGGCGACGCGGTCGGTTGACCTCGGGTATCGCGCGATGGGCACGCTCACGCCGAATGTCACCAGCCGCGATCGGTCGAAGCCCGCATCCACGCGCGAGAGGTTGTCGACCGTCCGCAGCAGGAGTCCCGCCCCGGCGACGAGCGCGACCGCGAGCGCCACTTCGGCGACGACGAGCCCGCGGCGCAGCCTGTGACGCCCGCCAGCCGTCCGCAGCCCGCCTTCCTTGAGCGCGTTCGCTGACGATTGCGGCGCAAGATGCAGGAGAGGGGCGATCCCGAAGATGATGCCCGTGAGCAGGGCCACGCCGAGCGTGAAGGTCAGCACGCGCCAGTCGAGCTGGATGTTGCCGGACCTCGGCAGGCTCTCGGGAAACGCGGCGACGAGCGCGCGAAGCCCCGCGTTGGCGACCCCGAGCCCCATGACGGCTCCGATCGTCGACAGCAGGCAGCCTTCGGCGATCGACTGCCGCAGGAGCCGTCCGATCGTCGCGCCGAGCGCCGCGCGCACCGCGAACTCGCGTCGCCGCGCCTCGGCGCGCGAGAGCAGCAGCGTCGACAGGTTCGCGCACGCGATCAGCAGCACGAGCACGACGGCGCCCTGCAGCACCCAGACCGCGGTCATCGCGTTCCCGACGACCCGTCCGAGAAGTGGGTCGATTCGCCAGCGGTGCCCGGTCGTGCCCGGCGCATGGAGAAAGCCGTTCGCGGGGCCCGGCGCTTCAGTGGCGCGCACGCCGAACGCGCGCTGACGCCACTGCGCCAGCAGCGCCTCGAGCTCGGCCCGGCTGCTCGCCAGCGACTGCCCGTCGGCGAGGCGTCCGACCATGTAGTAGTTGTGGCCGCCGCGATTGGCCGTCGCCCGGTTGACGGTCAGCGGCAGCCAGACCTCGGTACGCTGATCGGCCACGTCGAACCCCGCAGGCATCACGCCGACGACGGTTCGTTTGAGGCCGTCGATCTCGATCGCCTTTCCAACGATTCGCTGATCGCCGCCGAACGAAGATCGCCAGAGCCCGTCGGAGAGGAGCGCCACTTCGGCGGCGCCCGGCCGGTTGTCCGCTTCTTCGAACACCCGTCCCAGCCGCGGATTGACTCGAAGCGTCGTGAAGAGATCGTGCGTGGCCAGCATCGATCGCACCCGCTGCGGACGTTCGGGAGCCGACACATTCGATTCCAACGCCTGATACACGCCCACCGAAGAGAACGCACGCGTCCACTCGCGGAACTCGAGGTACTCCGGCAGCGAGATCCAGAACTCGTCGTAGTTCGGAAAGGTCGACGCCAGGCGCATCAGCCGATCCGGCTGCTGATACTCCAGTGGCTTCAAGATCACGGCGTTGAGCACCGAGAAGATGGCCGTGTTGGCGCCGATGCCGAGCGCCAGCGTGAGGATCGCGGCGGCGGCGAAGCCTGGCGTTTTGGCGAGCATCCGGATGGCGTATCGAAGGTCCTGCATGGTGGTCTCCACAAACGGAATGCGTTGCCGTGATCGGCAGGCCTCGGCGGTCTGGGCGAGGCCCCCCATTCTGAGCAGGGCGTTGCGCCGGGCTTCGTCGGGCGGCATGCCGGCGCGAAGGTTGTCGTCGATGTGCGCTCGAAGATGGGCGTCGAGCTCGTCGCGCAGCTCTTGTTCGCCGCGCCCGCGGCTGAGGCTGCTGAATAGTCGAACGACAAAGGAGCGCATCGTTCGCACGGGCCTAGTCGTTGCGGATGGTGATGGCGGGATCGATGCCGGCGGCGCGCAGCGCGGGCATCGCGCTGCTCGCAATCGTCATCGTCAAGGCGACTCCGCCTGCGAACAAATACACGGACGGATCGGCGGCGGACAGGCCGAAGAGCAACGCACCCATGGCCCGGCCGGCCGCATACGCGAGCGGCAAGGCGACGAGGACCCCCGTGACGCCCAGCACCATTCCCTGCTGAAGAAACATGTTGACGATGGCGCCAGGTGTCGCGCCGAGCGCGATGCGGACGCCGACTTCCTGCGTGCGCGCCCGCACCGTGAACGACAGAAGGCCGTGGATGCCGACGGCAGCCAGCAGGAATGCCACGGCCGCGAACAAGCCGAGGACCATGATCTGATCGCGGCGGGATGACGTCTGGTCGGAAACGACGTCGTCGAACAGCCGAAGGTTCGTGATCGCCTGCTCGGGATCGGCGTCGTGAACGATGCGGCGGATCGCAGGCGCGAGCGCCATGGCGTCGCCTGACGCGCGCACGACGAGGTCGCGCGGCGCGTAGAAGATCGAAAACGGGGCGAGCTGTTCTGGCGAGAAGTAGATCTGCGGCTCGCTGGTCCGCTCGACGCCGCGGACGACGATGTCACCGGAGACGCCGACGACGGTTCGCGTGTGGTTGAAGGTGACGAACCGGCGGCCAATGGGATCCTGGTCGGGCCAGAGTCGCCTCGCCAGGCCTTCGCTGATCACCGCCGCCGGCACCGTCGTCGCGTTGTCGCGTGCGTCGACGAACCGTCCGCGCCGCAGCGGAATGCGCATCGTCGCGAAGTAGTCGGGAGTGACGAATCGTATGCTGGCGCGTGGAGCCGTGGCGGGATCGTCGACGACGCCCGGCACCGTGACCATCGAGATGCCTCCGCCAAGCACGAGCGGGAGCCCCGTCGTGTAACCAACGGAGAGGACGCCTGGAAGCGCGCGTGTATCGGTCAGGACGCGCTCGTAAAAACTGCGGCGGACGGCGTAGCTCGGGTATTTCAAGAACGGCAGGTTCGTCCGAAGCGTGAGCACGCCTTCCGCGTGGAAACCGAGCTCGACCGACTGCACGCGCCACATCGCCTTCACCAGCAGGCCGCCGGCGACGAGCAGGGTGACGGTCGCGGCGACTTCCGCCAGCACGAGCGCCGATCGAAGCCGGCTGACTGGCACTCCGGCGCGCGCACGAAGCACCTGCACGTCGGCGGTTCTGGACGATCGCAGGGCGGGAAGGACGCCTACCACGAGGCACGTGATCACCGTGGTCGCCACGGCGAACGCCAGCACACGGAGATCGACGGCCGGCCCGGCGCCGACCGGCAGGACGTTCGGGACGATCCGCGCCACGAGCGGGACTGCCGCGATCGCGATCGTCGAGCCCAGCACGCCGCCGACCGCCGCGACGACAGCGCTCTCCGCCAGCATCTGCTTCACGATCCGCCATGCCGAGGCGCCGATCGCGACACGGACGGCGATTTCCCGGCGCCGGGCCACCGCGCGCGCGAGCAGGAGGTTCGTCAGGTTCGTGCAGACGATCAGCAGCAGGCAGAAGGCGGCGGCGAAGACCGTCCAGACGAGCATGCGCGTCTGAGGCGACACGACGTCGCGCATGTCGACGACGGCGACGCTGACGCCGGCGTTGTCTTTCGGATACGAGCGCTCGAGGCGATCGGCGATGACCTTCGTCTCCCCCCGCGCCCGGCCGATGGACACGCCCGGGCGAAGCCGCGCGACGACATTGAGCAGCAGGTTGGTCCGCGACTGGCCCAGCCGGTCGAACGGCGGCATCGGCACCCACAGCACCGGGTCGCGCGATGGGAACGCGAAGCCGCGCGGCATGACGCCGACGACCGTTCGTGCGCGATTGTCGAGCGTGACCGTCCGGTTGAGCGCCTGCGCGGGGCTTCCAAACATCGTCGCCGCGAAGTCGTAGCTGAGGAGTGCGACATCCAGGAAGTTGCGCTCGTCAGCGGCCGTGAATCCGCGCCCGACGAGAGGCTGCACGCCGAGCACGGTCAGCATGTCGGCGTCGAATGTGGCGGCCTCGACCTGCCGGGGCTCGCCGTCTCCGAGCAGGGTCATCGGGTTGTCGAAGAGAAACGACGCCATCGCGCTGAAACTGGCGGAGCTCGCGCGCCAGTCCGTGAAGTTCGGCGGCGACGCTTCGATGCGCGTCATGCCCCGCTCGAGCTCGGACTGATAGATCCGTACGAGGCGATCGGGCTCGGGGAACGGCAGCGGCCGGAGCAGCGTGTAATCGAGAATGGTGAACGACGCCGTCGCGGCGCCGATGCCGAGCGCGATGACGGCAACAGCCGTCGCTGTAAACCCCGGCGCTCGCCGCAATGTGCGCCAGGCATATCGCAGGTCTTCGCGCGTGTCGTCGAGCCATGCGAGGGAGCGGGCGCGGCGGTGCAGCTCCTGCGTCTGCGCGAGGCCGCCGAGCCGCAACAGCGCCACGCGGCGCGCCTCGGACGACGTCATGCCGGCGCGGACGTTGTCGGCGACGTGCGCGTCGAGATGCGCGGCAAGCTCGTCCGCGAATTCCCCGTCGCGGCGGCTTCGGTTGAAGATGCCGAGCAGTCGACGCAGCGCGGCCTGCAATGAGACGCTCATGTCACTCCTCCCGCAGCGCGACAACGGGTTCGACGCGCAACGACCGCATGGCCGGCGCCCAGCAGGCGACCAGTCCGACGAGCGAAACGACCGCGCCCACGGCAACCAGCACGGCGGGCTCGCGGGGTGAGGCCTGATACACGATTTGCATCAGCAGCGGGCCGATCGCGAGCGAGAGCCCTGTTCCCACCACGGCTCCGACCGCCACGAAGGCCGCAATTCGGCCGAGCATCACGCGCAGCACATCCGTCCGCGTGGCGCCGATCGCCACCCGTATGCCGATTTCCCGGCGACGCCGCGCAACGGCGTAGGAGACGACGCCGTGAATACCCGTGGCAGCGAGCACGACCGCCAGCAGTCCGAAGACGCTCAACGCCGTCGCCGCCGCGCGGTTCGGAAAGAGGGGGAGCGCCAGCATTTGCCCGACACTGCCGGCGCCGTACAACGGAAGCAGCGGATCGAGCCCGGTCAGCACACGCCGAACCTCGGCGACCATCTGGTCTTCCGGCACGCGCGCCCGGACGAGCAGCGTCGTCGTGCTGTTGTACCGCTGCAGAATCGACGTGAAGACCGCGGGCTGCGGATCTTCGGTGAGCGAGCGATATTTCCCATCCGCGACGACGCCGACGATCTCGACGAGCGGAGCCTTCGGCGCGAAGCGAAAATGCCGGCCGACGGCGTCGCTCGTGCCAACGATCTGCCGCGCGAACGTTTCGTTCACGACCGCCACACGCGGCGCGCCTGAAATGTCGCGCGAGTCGATCGCCCGGCCTCGAAGGATCGGAATCGCGAGGGTATCGAAGAAGCCTGGCGAGACCGCGTACGGTACCGTTTGTCGGCCGCGCGGCACCTGCTGATCCGCGACGTCGGAAAACGCCCCCGTGCTCGACTGGTTGATGTTCAGCGGCAGCGTGTCTGAAAAGGCCGCGCGCTCGACGCCGGGCAGTCGGGCCACCGCCTCCAGCGCACGCTGCTGGAATGCCATGCCCTGGCTTCGGTCGTAGCCGCCGAGCGCCAGCTCGAATCCGACCATCGAGACTCCCTTGGCCTCGAATCCAATCGGCATCGTCAGCGCCTGTTGAAGGCCGCGCAGCGAGAACAGGGATGCGGCCACCAGCACGAAGCAGAGCGCCACCTGCACCGAGACGAGGATGTCGCGCAGCGGCCAGCGGTGGCGAAGACCGACCGCGGCGTCGACGTTCTTGAGCGCCGCATTTGCATCGAGCGTGGCCGCCTGGCGTGCGGGCGCCAGGCTGAAGAGGACTCCGGCCAGCATGGCGGCGAGGAATGTGAACAGCAACACCAACGGATCTGGACGAATGTCGAGGCGGGTCGGCAGCTCAATCGGAAGCTGCCACGTGCTCAGCGCAGCAGCCGCCACATAAGCGAGGACGTAACCGGCGGCGGCCGCCGCCACGGCGAGAAGCAGCGTCTCCGTCAGCAGTTGGCGGACGATGCGGCCTCGGCTGGCGCCGATGGACGTGCGAATCGCAATCTCGCGGGCGCGGTCGGCGCCGCGTGCCGAGAGCGTGCTCGCCAGGTTCGCGCAGGCAATCAACAGCACGAGCGCCGCGAGCGCCAGAAGTCCGACCGCGAAGGCCTGGACCGGCGACCGCAGCGAATCGCCGAGCAGTCCAGGTTTCGTCAGGCTGAAGGCGAGCCCTCTGTTGTTGTCGGGAAACTCGCGCGCCAGCGATCCGGCGATCGCATTGATGTTCGACGTCGCCTGGCCCGGTGAGACGCCGCTCTTCAGGCGTCCGGCCACCATGAGGTTGAAGGTGGCTCGGTTGTCGAGCCACGGATTGCCGATTTCGATCTGGGCCTCCATCATCATCGGTACCCAGAGCTTCGGCCGGAAGAAGACCTCGGTTCCGACGAAGCCAGGCGGCGCGACGCCCACGACGGTGTAGGGAAGCCGGTTGATGCGGATCGCAGTGCCGATGACAGATCGATCGCCGTGGAACTGCGTCAACCAGAAATCGTGATCCAGAACGGCGAGCGCCGCGTCACCAGGCTTCTGATCGTCGGCCTGGTGGAAGAAGCGCCCGAGCGCCGGTTGAACGCCCAGGACGTCGAAGTAATTGCCGGTCGCCAGGTATCCCCATGCGCGGTGGGGCTCGCCGCCGACTTCGACGTCCATCGGCGCCATGCGGTACCCGAGAAGGCCGTCGAAGGTCACGTTGCGATCGCGCAAGTCCCGATAATTGGGAAACGAGTGCGAGATCATCCCGCGGTCGTTGTTCGGCTGCACGAAGACAACCCGCTCGGGGTGATCGATTGGAAGCGGCCGGAAGACCACGGCGTTGACGACGGCGAAGATCAGCGTGTTGACGCCGACGCCCAGCGCCAGCGTGACGATGACCACCGTCGCAAACCCAGGATTCTTCCTGAGCGTTCGCAGTCCGTAACGGCAGTCCTGAAGCAACACGTCGAGGGCGAGCAGGCCGCGTCGATCGCGTCGCTGCTCCTGCGCCTGCGTGACGCCTCCAAGGGCGAGATGGGCGGCCCTCTGTGCCTGAGCGAGCGGCATGCCCGCGCGCACGTTGTCGTCGATGTGCGCCTGCAGGTTGCTGTTCAGCTCGTCGGCGAATTCGCGGTCGTCGCGGCTACGGTTGAAGACACCACGGACGCGATGGCACCACCGACGAAATGTGGCCATGACCTCTCCTGAAGTTTTACGAGGCTTCGTCTGTCGTGAGGAACCTAGCGAGAATCGCCTGTGTCTGCTCCCATTCGCGGGCTTCGCGTGCGACCTGCTTCTTGCCGGCGCGCGTGAGCTGATAGAACTTCGCGCGGCGATTGTTGTCGGATACGCCCCACGTGCCTTTGATGTAGCCCTCCTGCTCGAGCTTGAGCAGCGCGGGGTAGAGCGTGCCGTAGTTGAGCGCCAGCAGATGCCCGCTCGTCTGCTCGATGCGTCGCGCGACCCCATAGCCGTGCTGCGGGCCGATCGTTTCGAGCGTCTTCAGAATCATCAGCGCCAGCGTGCCTTGCCAGACGTCGGTTTTTTCGCCCATAAGTCACTACTCGCCGCTCGCTGCTCGCCGCGGGTTAGTCGTCGACGATCCAGCCGTCGCGAAGGTGAATCACGCGCGAGCCGTACGACGCGTTCACCTCGGAATGCGTGACTTGGATGATGGTCGTGCCGCCCTCGTTCAGCTTTCGAAACAGCTCCATGATTTCCTTGCCCTGCGCCGAGTGCAGGTTGCCGGTCGGCTCGTCCGCGAGGATCACCTGCGGGTTGGCGATGACCGCGCGCGCCACGCCCACGAGCTGCTGCTGGCCGCCTGATAACTGGCTCGGATAGAGGTCTTTCTTCCCGACGATCTGAAACCGGTCGAGGATGTCGGCAACCATGCTCTGCCGATCCTTCCGCGAGACGTTGCGGTACGAGAGCGGCACGTCGAGGTTTTCGTACACGGTCAGGTTGTCGAGCAGGTGGTAGCTCTGGAAGACGAACCCGATGTGGCGCTTGTGCAGCTCGGTCCGATCCTTCTGCGACAGACGGTGGACCGGGTAGTCGAGAAACATGTACTCGCCCGACCACGACGCGTCGTGCATGCCGAGAATGTGCAGCAGCGACGACTTGCCGGCGCCCGACGGCCCCATGATCGACACGAACTCGCCGGCCTTGATCTCGGCGGTGATGCGCCGGAGGACGAAGGCCTGGCTTGCGCCCTGCGGGTACGACTTTTCCAGATTGCGAAGGGAAATAAGCACCTAAGCTCGAAGCTCCTCGAGCGGCTCGCTGACCACGCGTCCGTCGAACAGGTGGATGCTGCGCTCCGCATGTCGTGCGTAGCGGGAGTCGTGCGTGACCATGCAGATGGTCGCGCCGGCCATGTAGAGCTCCTTGAGCAGCTCCATGACGGACTCGCCGCTCTTCGAGTCGAGGTTGCCGGTCGGCTCGTCAGCCAGGAGGATCACCGGCTCGCCGGCCACCGCGCGGGCCACGGCCACGCGCTGCTGCTGGCCGCCCGACAGCTGGCTAGGCAAGTGCTTCGCCCGATGCGCCATTCCGACGCGCTCGAGCGCGTCGGTGACACGCTGGCGCCGCTCGGCCGGCCGCATGCCCCGGTAGGTCAACGGCAGCTCGACGTTCTCGAACACGCTCAGATCGCCGATCAGGTTGAAGCTTTGGAAGATGAACCCGATCTCGCGATTCCGGACGCGAGCGCGCTCCCACGGCTTGAGGTCCGCCACCTGGCGGCCGTTCAGCGAGTAGGACCCGTCGGACGGCGAGTCGAGCAGCCCAAGGATGGAGAGCAGCGTTGACTTGCCGCATCCCGATGGGCCGGAGATCGCGACGTACTCGCCGCGGCCGATTTCGACGTCGATCTTCTCGAGCGCGTGCGTTTCGACTTCGTCGGTGACGAACACCTTCGTCACGCCTTGGAGCTTGATCACCGCGGGCATCTCTGATGTCTGCATCGCCACAACCTCGATTTTGGTTACCGGGTCACTTGGTTACCTGGTCGTCTGGCTCTCTCAAATAACGAGAGGACCCGATGACCAGATGCCAAAACTCATTGCAGCCGGATCCGGTCGACGGCATCCCAGTTCGTCATGTCAGAGAGGATGACCTGATCGCCCGGGTTGAGGCCGGACACGATTTCCACCTCGTTGACGGATGTCCGCCCCAGCCTGACCTGCACGCGCGTCGCAGTGCCGTCTGCGTGCAGCCTGAACAGGCCGACAGCGCTCTGCTCCTGGCCGCTGGCGGGGCGGCCGACTTTCAGCACGTCGGCCAGCCGCTCGAGCTCCACGGTGCCGTCGACGCTCAAATCCGGGCGCGCGCCTTTCGGGAGCGGCGCGTCGAACGTCACGTCCACCGTTACGGTGCCGTTCTGCACGGACGGATCGACGCGCACCACCCGCCCGCTGACGATGCCGATGCGGGTGTCGACGTTGGCGACCTGCCCCGGCTGGACGTCCTTGGCCTGCGACTCGGGAATCTTGAGCTCCGCCTTGAGCCGCGCGGGATCGGCGACGCGGGCCAGGTTGGTGCCCGGCATCACCTGCGCGCCCACCTCGACCGGCACCACTTGCAGCACGCCGGCCAGACCGGCACGGACGTGCAGGGCGTCGACCTGCTGCTGCTTGAGCCGCGCGATCGCCTGCGCCTGGGCAACCGCCGACTCCTGGGTGGCCAGCCGCGCCTCGTTCGACTCCGTGAAGCTCGCGAGCTGTTTCTGGGCGATGGCGTGGCGGGCCGCCAGCTGCTCGGCGTCGAGCTTCGCCTGGCGCAGCGTCAACTCGGGGAGGAGGCCTTGTTTCGAGAGCTGCTCGTCGACTTCGACCTGCATCGCGGCTTTCTTCGAGTCGGCGGCGATGGCCGCCGTCGCCGCCTCCTGGGCGAGGGCGTCGTTGCGAACCTGGACGCGGAGACTGGTCAGGCTGGCCTCGGCGCCTTTCAGCTTGAGGAGAGCATCCTGCCGCTCCTGGTCGAGTTCGGGGTTGCTAAGCTCGAGGATGATACTCGAAGGGGTCACGGTCGTGCCGGGCCGGAGGACAATCCGCTCGACGCGACCCTGGGTTGTGGCCGGAATCCATCGGATGTCTTCGGGCACGAGCGTGCCCTGGCCTCGGACGTCCCGCAGCATCGGCCCGCGCTTCACCGAGTCAATCCAGACGGTCGAGCGCTCCACGCCCGGCGCCGCCGGCTTCAGCCGTGACACGCCAACCGTAATCAGAAGCACGGCCGTCAACCCGGCAACGCCGTAAACCGTTCTCTTGATGCGTTTGCGCCGGCTTTGGTCGGGTCTCGCGATATCCATAACGTTCAGGCCCCTCGTTAGACGGTGCACCTCCCAGGATGGTTCGTCTGGGATGGCAATAGAGGATTCCACAGCCCCTATTGGAAAGCAATACATGGTACATGTTGACGGGCCACAGGGAGCGGTGGTAGTGTCCTGTGGTCTTTCAACAGAAGAGGGCTCCAATGGCTCCCGACGCAGACATCCCGTACGGCACTCTCGATCTGATGGTCCTGAAGATCCTTGACGTCATGGCCCCCCTGCATGGCTACGGCATCGCCCGGCGGATCGAACAGGTCGCGCAGGGGTCGCTGGCACTGAACCAGGGGACCATCTATCCCGCGCTGCTGCGCCTCGAACAGAAGGGATGGATCACGAGCGAATGGGGGGCGAGCGAGAACAACAGGCGCGCGCGCTTCTACGCGATCACGCGCGCCGGAAAGAAGCAGCTCGCCGCCGAAACCGAAAGCTGGCAACGGACGGTCGCCATCGTCACGCGGCTGCTCGAACACGAGCCGTAACAGCGAACAAGGGTGCCAAGGGGTTCCAGGGGTTCTAGAGGTTCTAGAGGTTCTAGAGGTTCTAGGGGTTCTA
>Ga0134124_10004613_pt1 | contig 11083 bp, 10 predicted proteins | sample KB304_FD_96880 | JGI IMG/M metagenome (GOLD analysis project Ga0134124, IMG submission 96880) | Terrestrial soil microbial communities without Nitrogen fertilizer from Kellogg Biological Station, Michigan, USA - KB3-0-4 | ecosystem: Environmental > Terrestrial > Soil > Unclassified ... | reverse complement strand
TCTCGCCCTTGCGGGCGAAGACCGGCGTGCCGCCGGCGGCGATGGCGGCCGCCGCGTGGTCCTGCGTCGAGAAGATGTTGCACGAGGCCCAGCGGACCTCGGCGCCCAGCGCCTTGAGGGTCTCGATGAGCACGGCGGTCTGGATCGTCATGTGGAGCGACCCGGCGATGCGGGCGCCCTTCAGCGGCTGGGCGGCGGCGTACTCCTCACGGATGGCCATCAACGCGGGCATCTCGCCCTCGGCGATGGCGATCTCCTTGCGGCCCCACTCGGCGAGCAGGAGATCGGCGACCCGGAAATCGTCCTTGGTGTGCGGTCGGGCGCTCATCACGCGCTCCTTTCTGTACGAGAAAAAAGTTCGTGAGCGCCGTTGCCGTGTCGAGGTCCTCGAGCCTGGCGGGCCGCCGAGCGGCATCCGTTGCAACGCTCCTCGAGGCGGATGTCATTCTAGCCCCGGTCGGGCCGGCGGCGCCCTGGAAAATGCGCCACCGGCCCGCGGAGGCTTGCGCGGTTATTGGCGGGAGAGCCGCTCCGTCAGGGCGTCACGGTGAAGGCGCCGAACAGTAGCCCGGAGCCGACCCGGAGGTCCCACACGGGATCCTTCCCGGGCTTGCCCTTCTTGATCGTGACGTTGGCCTTGATCGTCGTGCCGTCCACGAAGGTGACCCCGTTCACCGACGGCGACGGGCCCGATCCATCCTCGAACGAGACGTTCATGCCGGGGGCGAAGCCGGAGCCGGTGATCGTAACCGGCACGATCGCACCAACCTTCCCGGTCAGCGGGCTGATCCCGGCCACCACGACAGGCCCGCCGGGCGGAGTGCAATTGTTGGCGTTGAGGATCGTGACGGTCGAGCGCTCGACGTCGATGCGGAGCAGCGCCGAGGAGGTGTTGTCGGTGTCGTCGGTCTCGAGCAAGCGGCTGTTGGGATCGATCTGGATCGTCAGGCAGTAGTCACCGCTCCCGTTGCCCGTGATGTCGACCGATTGCCCCTCGAGCACGTACGCGTAGGTGTCGGCCCAGCCGACCGACATGCCCTGGATGGTGTTGCCGCACGTGGAGTAGACGGCGGTCGCGGGAGCGCCCGGCAGGCTGCCGTCGATCTTGTTGGTGTCCATCACGCAGAACGTCGTCTTGTTGCCGCTCCGCGGCGTGCCCGACGCGTTGACGGGCTCGAGCTGGTACAGGGCATAGTTGCCGAAGTGGAAGTGGTTGTGAGCCGGATGATAGACGAACGTGCCCGCAAAGTAGTCCTGGAACGTGCCGTCGCTCGAGTACACGCGCTGGTAGACGTTCTGGCCGCCCGACACGAGCTCACCGGCCACCAGTTCCAGCGGCCCCAAGCCCTTGTTCCAGCTCCGCGTGGTGAACCGGAGCTCGTTCCCGCCGGTCGAGAGGTTCGTCCCGAGGCGCACGTCCAGGGGCGAGAACGGTTGCAGGTTGGGTCGCAACTCCGCCGCCTGGGCGGAAGCGTCGCCGGCGACCGAGAGCGTGCAGAACCCGCTTAGAGCGAAGACACCGAGGCCAAACAGCAGCAGCTTCCGCATGAAGCCCTCCCATCGGATCGAGCATGTGTTGGTGCTGCGGACGCCGAGGACTGACCGACTCGACGGTCGCATCACGTCAAATTCAAACGATCGCAGCGGCAAGCGCGGTGCCACGCCGAGCGATACGGCCAACGCGCGGATTTCGCTGGTGCCCGAGGTAGGCATCGTCGAGAACCCGCCCGCACTGTAAAGCGATCCAACGATGTGCGAGGGCCCGCGAAGGGCGCCAGCAGGACCGCGCAACGCGATCGACGCGGAATCGCTTACCCTCGCCACCCGCGAGGCCCATTGCCCGATTCGTCAAGTTGCCCAACGTCTGAGGTCGGGCCAGCCGGACGCTGGCGCCCCGAGATGAGACCGGCGCGGCGGTGAAGCCGCGCCGGTGCCCTACCAGACTGCGATGGGCGAGATGGCTCCATGCCGACGACCACCCCAACCCAACCTACCCCTGGTTAGTTACCGGGCTCGTCCGGCTGCGGGACGACCCTCTCCGCCAGGCACTCGACGTTGGCGGCCTGATGGTTCTGGCCGTCAGATGCCAGATGCAGAGGCGGATCGAAGGTCGAGATGATGAAACCATCGCCATGGGCGATATGCGCCGCCAAAGCCCCCGCGCTGTCCTGGTTGAAGCCAATGATGATCCCCAGGAAGTGATTCGGCGTGACGAGAATCGTCCCGGCATCCGTCGTAAACGAGCAGTTCCCAGTCATGTCACAGTTGGCGCCCAGGTCGCGAGGCCCGCCAATGTTGTGGCAGATCAAGCCCTTTTTCTGGCAGTCGGGATCTTTGCCATCGACGAGACCGTCGAGGTCGTTATCGATCCCGTCGTCACAGATCTCCGGTCCCGGTTTCACCTGCGCCATCGCCTTGTCGATCGACAGCACGGGCGCAAGACCGACGACGAGGAACAGCGCCATCATGATAAGTAGGCTCTTCCGAGTCATTCCGTGTCCCTTTCCTCTGAACTGTTAGAGAAGATGCAGCATGTTGGCAGACGGCAATTGCCCGAGCGACGTTCTACTGAGGGTCACCTCCGTTCCTGGTCTAGTTGCCATGCGTCGGCGGGATCCCGCCATTTGCCCTCAGCCTCGAGACGGCCGCGACTGACGGCAAGACGCATGCCACGGCCCGGGAAATCGCAACGAGTCGATTCGTTTCGACTTTCAGATCGAGCTTGGGAAGGCCTTGCAAAACTGTACAGCGATTCGACACACCGCAAGGCTCCGAACCACCCAAAGACGGACACGAATTCTTTGTCGACCGGGGGGGAACCTGGCCTGAACCGAGTTGTGAGGAGAGCGTCATGTCGTCGACAGACCCTGCAGTGACGGGTGCCAAAACCGCAAGTAGATCGTCAATCAAGTCGGCTGGAGACAGGACAGGCGAGCCGAGCCGACTGTACTGGGCCGGCGGCGGCGCGCGCCCGACGGCCAGACCATTCACGACCGTTTCACGCGCGCCAGAATCGCGCCGCGGCCGTGGCCACGACCGTCGCCACGAGGGCCACGGGCACTAGCCAGACGATCTCCGGCGCGACCCGCGTCGCCGCGCCGGCGCCCATCGCGCCGACGATGTAGACGCCCCACACCGCAGCCAGTAACCGTTTGCCGTGGCCGGACGCCGAGGGCAGCACACCGTGGCGGGCGACGAGGGTGACCAGGCTGGTGAGGGTGCCGGTGATGAACGTGGTGGTCACGCCGAAGATATCCAGGCGACGGGCCGTGGCGCTCTGGATGCCCATCGCGACCGACGCGAACGTCACGCGAAGACCCAGCAGAGCGGAGCGATCGTTGGCGAGGGCCGCGAGGAACACGCACTCCACGATCAGGGCGATCGTCACGCCGCGCGGCCAGCCGTCATCGCGTGGCCCCTGGTAGGCGATCCAGGCACCGACGGCGCCGCCGACGAGAAAGCCGCCGAGGGCAAGACCGGCGCGCCCCGCGGCGTCGGCGTCTCCCTGTACCAGCGACAGCCCGAACAGCACCGTGTTGCCGGTCATGTTGGCGGTGAAGACACGGCCGAGCGCCAGGTAGCTCAGGGCGTCCACGTAACCGGCCGCCGCCGTCAGGAGCAGGAGGAGCGCGTGCTTGAGCGAGGCCGGAGCCCTCAGACTTTCTCGAAGTCGATCCGCTCCACTACGGGCAATCCTTGCAAATGGCGGCGCAGGCAGTCCAGTCCCATCTCCACAGCGCCCAGCCGTACCCACTCGCGGCCGCCGACGATGCGGCTGCGCCGCGAGGCGACCTCGCCGGCGGTCGCGATGGCCAGGCAGATCGACCCGCCGAACTCGATGCGGTCGGGGCCGTCGTCGAGGTCGATGAGCACGGCCAGCGCGTGGGTGGCGCCCGTCGCCTTCCGCGCCGCGGCCGCGACGGCTTCGGCCGTCTCGCGCGTCAGCTCACCGGCGGGCGGCGCGCCCTCGAGGCCGACGGCGTTGTACATCTCGGCGAGGTCGCGGGCCAGGATGCCGCGCCGGAACACCGTCTCGGCCCCCGGCAGGTGACCGATGCGGGCGGAGATCTGGCCGCTGGTGAAGGACTCCGCGACGGCCAAGGTGCCGTGGCGGCCAGCCAGCTCGCTGAGGACGACGCCCTCCAGCGTCTGATCATCCTCGCCCAGGATGAAGTTGCCGAGCCGCTTGCGGACCTCGCGCTCGACCGGGGCCAGCTTCGCGCGGACGTCGGCCATGTCCGTCCCGCGGATGGTCAGCTTGGTCTCGAGCTGCGGATAGTGGGCGCGGAAGCCGAGCTTCACGCTGCCGTCGGGCACCAGATCGTCGACCCCGGTCAGCAGCGAATCCACGTGCGACTCGCCGAGCCCGTAGGAATGGAACCGCTTGAGGAAGATCGCCGGCTGCAGGCCGCTGCGCGCCAGCAGGCGCGGGACGATCTGCTCCTCCAGCATGCGGCGCAGCTCGCGCGGCACGCCCGGCGTGAAGAAGAAGCGGGCCCGGCCGATGTCGAGCGCGAAGCCGCAGGCCGTCCCGACGGGGTTGTCGATCATCTCCGCGGTGCTCGGCAGCATCGCCTGCTTGCGGTTGTTGGGCGGCATGTTGCGGCTGCGCCGTCGGAAGAAGTCCTCCATGCGCGTCAGCCACTCCTCGCAGAGCACCAGCTCGCAGCCGGCGGCCTGGGCGGCGATCTCCTGCGACAGGTCGTCGACCGTGGGCCCCAGGCCTCCGTTGACGATCACCGCGTCGGCGCGCTCGCCGGCGAGCCGGAAGGCGCGCAGCAGGTTCTCGCGGTCGTCGCCGACCGTCGTCTCCCACTGGACGGACAGCCCGACGTCCTCGAGCTTCTGGCTCATGTAGGCGAAGTTCGTGTTGACGATCTTGCCGGTGAGAACCTCGTCGCCGGTGCAGATGATCTCGATGCGCATGCTCACCTTGCCTCGTCTAGCGAAGGAGTGTCAGGAGCGCGTCCACGACGGCCGGCGCGCCCGGCTTCTCGCGCGGCAGGAAATGGCCGGCGCCGGCCACGACGTGGCGCGCGGTGCCGGCGGGAAACATCGAGAGCTCACGCTCGGTCGCGCGCGACAGGCTCACACCGTCGTCGCCGCCGTGCAGGATGACCGTGGGGACCGTGATCGGCGGCTGCGTGGCCAGGCGGCGCTCCATCGCGTCGAAGCGCGCCTCGCCCGGTGCGTTGCCGTGTCGGTGACGGTACGAATGGATCACCACGTCGACGAAGTCGGGGTTGTCGAAGGCGACGGCCGTCCGCTCGAAGGTGGCCTCGTCGAACTGGTAGCTCGGCGACCAGTCGCGCCAGAGCATCCGGCAGATCTCACGGCGGTTCTGCGCGAATCCCAGTCGCCCGCGCTCGGTGTTGAAGTACCACTGGTACCAGAACGCCCGCTCCTGGGCGGCCGGGGCCGGGCGCGAGGGCGCCAGCGTGTTCTGCACGTTGTAGCCGCCGATCGCGACGAGCGCCCGCGCGCGCTCGGGGGCGAGGATGGCGGCCAGGCAGGCCGCGCGGCCACCCCAGTCGTAGCCGGCCAGGGCGGCGCCGTCGATCTGCAGCGCATCCATGAAGTCGAGCAGGTCCTGGCCGATCGCGGCCTGCTGGGCCATGCGCGGCGCCTTCGGGTCGACAAAGCGCGTCGGCCCGTAGCCGCGCAGGTACGGCACCAGCACCCGGTAGCCGGCCGCCGCCAGCGGCGGCGCCACGTCGTCGTAGGCGCGGACGTCATCCGGGAAGCCGTGGAGCAGGATGATCGGGAAGCCGCCGGAGGGGCCGGAGGCTTCGTAGGCGATGCCGAGGGTGGGCGTGCGCACCACGAGGGTCTCGGCGTGAAGGGCGGCGGCTGCCATCGGGACGGAATCATACACGCGATGCCGGGCATGAATGAGCGTGCTCCGCGCATCGGCGCGCGCCGGGAGCGCCCGCGGTGTACTCTTGCGGGGCCGGGCGGCCAGGGCGGGCGCCCGAGCCAGGAGGTCAGGATGTTCTTCGAACTGCGGCAGTACCACGTCCGTCCGGGCAAGCAGGCCGAGTGGGTCAAGTGCATGGAGGAGGAGATCATTCCCTTCCAGGTCAAGATGGGCATGGTGATCCTGGGCAGCTTCGTCGGGGAAGAGGACCAGAGCATCTACGTGTGGATCCGGCGGTTCGAGAACGAGGGCGAGCGCAAGCGCCTGTACGACGCCGTCTACCAGAGCGACTACTGGAAGAACGAGATCGCGCCCCGGGTGCCGACGCTGATCGACCGCGAGCAGATCAAGGTCACGCGCATCGTCGCCACCCCCCACTCGGTCATCCAGTAGATGGGGTTCTCCGCCGACACGCTGCGCGATCGCGTGGCCATCGTGACGGGCGCCAGCCAGGGCATCGGGCGCGCCATCGCGGTCGAGCTGGCCAAGGTCGGCGCCGACGTGGTGGCGTGTAGCCGTCGGGTGGCGGCGCTGGAGTCGGTCGCCGCCGAGGTACGGGAGCACGGGCGGCGAGCGCTGGCGGTGGCCTGCGACGTGGGCGACGCCAGGCAAGTCGATGAGGCGGTCGCGCAGACGCTGAGCGCGTTCGGCCGCATCGACCTGCTCGTCAACAACGCGGGCTACCGCATTCGCTCGCCGCTCGAGGACCTGCCGCGGCACGAGTGGGACGCGATGGTGCAGACGAACCTCACCGGCGTGTTCCTCTTCTCTCAGGCCGTGGGCCGCGTGATGATCAAGCAGGGCCGCGGCAAGATCGTCAACGTCAGCTCGGTGGCCGGACGCAACGGGGTGCGCGGCATGGCCGCCTATGCCGCCGCCAAGGCCGGCGTGACCGTGCTGACGCAGAGCCTCGGCGCCGAGTGGGCGAAGCACGGCATCACCGTCAACGCCGTGGCGCCGGGGCCGGTGGAGACCGAGGGCGTGCTCGAGGTGTGGAAGACGCCCGCGATGATCGCCCAGGCGGCCCGCGAGGTGCCGCTGCAACGCCTCGGCCGCCCCGAGGAGATCGCGTGGGCGGTCGTCTTCGTCGCGTCCGATCAAGCCAACTTCATGACCGGGGAAACGCTGTACGTGAGCGGAGGCCCACGCGTGGGCAACCGCGAAGACCCGCGAGGAGTCAGCACAGTCCCATGAGCCTATCGCCGCTCGAAACCGCCCGGAAGCTCGCGCCCATGATCCGCACGTACGCCGACGACGTCGAGGAGCAGCGCATGCTGCCCAAGCCGCTCTTCGACGCGGTGGCCGACGCCGGCCTGTTCCACCTGGCCTTTCCCCGTTCCATGGGCGGCGGCGAGATCGACCTGCCGACCTACATCCAGGTGATCGAGGAGGTCGGCAAGGCCGACGCCAGCACCGGCTGGGTGGTCAACCAGTGCGCGATCTTCGCCACCTACGCGGCCCGGATGCCCCGCGACATCGCCCGCGCGATCTGGATCGACAAGCCGCGCGCCGTGGTCGCCAACACGCCGCAGGCCAACGCCCAGGCCGTCGTCGTACCGGGCGGCTACCGGGTCACCGGGCGCCAGGGCTTCAGCACCGGCTGCCGGAATGCCTCGTGGATCGCCTCGCATGCGCAGATCATCGAGAACGGCAAGGTGCGGCTCGACAAGGGCGAGCCGGAGACGCGCTACATGTTCGTGCCGGTGGCCGAGGCCGAGCTGCTCGACACCTGGAAGGTGCGCGGCATGCGGGGCACCGGCACCCACCACTTCGCCGTCAACGACGTCTTCGTGCCGGCCGAGCGCACCGTGCTCTCCGTCACCGCGCCGCTGCTCGAACCCGGGCCGCTCTACCGGATCCCGCGCACGCTGGTGTTCGCCTCGGGGGACGCCTCGGTCGCGCTGGGCCTGGCCCGCACGTGCCTGACCGCCTTCGCCGACCTGGCCGGCGCCAAGACGCCGCGAGCGATGCCGGCGCTGCTCCGCGATCAGTCGATGATCCAGGTCACCGTCGGCCAGGCGGAGGCGAATCTTCGCTCGGCCCACGCGTTCCTCGCCGAGGCCGTGCGCGACGTCTGGAACCAGGTGACCTCGACCGGCGCGCTGACGCTGGATCAGCGCGCGACCCTGCGCATCGCGACCACCCACGGGATCCGGGTGGCTGCGCAGATCGTCGACGCCGTCTACCACGCCGCCGGGGCCACCGCGGTCTACGACGACCACCTCCTGCAGCGCCACTTCCAGGACATCCACGTGATCACCCAGCACCTGCAGAGTCGCCTGTCGCACTACGAGCTGGTCGGGCGGCACTGGCTGGGGCTGCCGGTGGACGAGACGCGACTCTGAGCCGACACTCAGCGAGCCGGCTGTCGAGGAGCACCCCGGCTCCGCCGGGGCGCGACGAACGTGTGGGGGTGTGGGGGCCATGTCGGGGCCCCAGCGCTCGCGCACGCCAGAGGCGCACCCCGGCTCCGCCGGGGGGCGACGAACGTGTGGGGGTTTGGGGGCCATGTCGGGGCCCCCATCTAATCAAGGAGGACTGACCGTGCCGAGAGGATTGACCGCCGTCCTGATGCAGCCCGGAAAGCCGCTGGAGCTGGAGACGTTGCCGACGCCGGAGGTCGAGCCGGGCGGCATCCTCATCAAGAACACGGCGGCCGCCATCTGCGGCTCCGACCTGCACTACTGGCGCAACGACAACAACTACAGCGGGCCCGACATCCGCCGGGTGCCGGGCCACGAGTTCACCGGCGTGGTCCACACGCTCGGCAAGGGCGTCACCACCGACTCGCTGCGCCGTCCGCTCAAGGAAGGCGACCGGGTGGCCTTCCCGTTCTTCAACCCGTGCAACCGCTGCTACTGGTGCATGCGCGGCGAGCATCACGCCTGCCCGCATCGCCACCGCAAGAGCCAGCAGTTCACGCTGAACGAGTACGCCTACTGCGACGGCGGCTACGCCGAGTACTACTACCTGCCGCCCGGTCACTACGTCTTCACGGTGCCCGACGTGCTGCCCGACGAGGCGATTCCGCCGGTCAACTGTGCGCTGTGCCAGGTCCTGCACGGGCTCGAGTACTCGGAGATGAAGTTCGGCGACGTCGTGGTCATCCAGGGCGCCGGCGGCCTCGGCATCTACGCCTGCGCGGTCGCCGCCGAGAAGGGCGCCTCCAGGGTCATCGCGATCGACAAGCAGACGCCGCGCCTGGCCATGGCGCGCAACTGCGGCGCCACCGACGTGATCGACATGAACGAGCTCCCGACGCCGGAGTCGCGCGTGCAGCGCGTGAAGGATCTGACCGACGGCCGCGGGGCCGACGTCGTGGTGGAGGTCGTCGGCATCGCGGCGGCCACCCTCGAGGGACTGGACATGGTCCGCTTCAACGGCACGTTCGTGGATATCGGCAACATCGTCCCCGCCCCGATCACGCTGCCGGCCACGAAGGTGATCACGCAGCAGATCAAGTGGAAGGGGCTGATGCACTACAACCCGTGGATCATGCCGGCCGCGCTCGACTTCCTGGTCCGGACCAAGGACAAGTACCCGCTCTCGAAGGTCGTCTCGCACAGCTTCCCGCTGTCCGACGTGAACAAGGCGTTCACCTTCGCCGAGTGGCAGGGCAAGAACACCGGCACGGCGGCCACCCGCGTGATCCTCAAGCCGTGAAGACGGCGACCTGGCGCGGCGGCGCCCGCTTCACGCTCGACGAGGTTCCCGATCCAGCGCCTGGCCCCGGCCAGGCGCTGGTCGCCGTTCACGCGGCCGGCATCTGCGGCACCGACGTGCACGCCACCCAGGGACTGTTCCCGTGGACGCCGCCGCTGATCATGGGCCACGAGTACACCGGCGTCGTGCAGGACGTGGGGCGTGGCGTGAGCCGCCGTCTCATCGGGCGCGCGGTGGCCTGCGAGCCCTCGTACGGCTGCGGCCGGTGCGCCGAGTGCAAGGAGGAGCGCGTCTCGCAGTGCGCGAAGTGCACGCGCGTGGGCGGCTTCGCCGAGCGGGTCGCGCTGCCCGTGTCCAACCTGCATCCCCTGCCCCGCGGCCTCGATCCGGTGACGGCGGCGATGACCGAGCCGGCCTCGTGCTGCCTGGCCGGGCTTGAGCAGTTCAAGATGCCCCCCGGCGCGACGGTGCTCGTGATCGGCGGCGGGATCATGGGGCTGCTCACGATGGTCCTGGCCAAGCGGCGCGGCGCCAAGCGGCTCATCCTGTCCGACCCCATCGAAGAGCGGCGCGCGATGGCCAGGCGGGTCGGCGCCTCGATCGTCATCGATCCAATCCGCGAGAGTCTTCGCGAGCGCGTGCTGGCGCTCACGCGCGGCCGCGGCGCCGACGTGGTGTGCGAGGCCGTGGGGAAGCCCGATCTGGTGGCCGAGGCGCTCACCCTCGTGCGGCCGACCGGTGTCCTGCAGCTCGTCGGCGTCAATCCGAAGGGCAGCCAGCTACCGCTCGACCTGTTCGACGTCCACTACCGCGAGATCGCGATCCACGGCGCCTTCGGCCGCGGCCGCGCCTTCCGGCGCGCGCTGAAGCTGATGCCCACGCTCGGCGTGAAGGCGCTCGTCACCGCGCGCTTCCCCCTGGCGAAGATCGAGGACGCGTTCGCCCACGCCACGGCCGGCCGCGGCGTGAAGACGATCATCACGCCGGGAGTGGCGTAGCCAGCCTCGTCGGACGTGCTGGTGGAGAAAGGACGGATCGAAGTCGGTTCACGTGGATCGCATCGGTATTCGGCCAGGTCTGGCCGGTCACTGCCCGTCGCCGCCTCCACGTGTCGATGGCGAGCACCGGCTGACACAGCCAGGGATCGGAGGCAACCGCATGCGAATTCTGATGGTGTCCCAGCTGACGCCGTACTTGCCTTGCCACGACGGCTTTCGCCTGGTGCCCGCGCACCTGCTGCGCGAACTGAGCTGCCGCCACGCGTTGGCGCTGGTGAGCGCCAACGTCGCCGCCGACACCGTCGAACAGCAACAGTGGGCGGGGCCCTACTGCGAGGTCGTCGAGACGCTGCCTCCCATGCGCTGGCACCAGCGCTGGACGCAGGAACCGCCGGCCGACGTCGAGCGCGCGCGGGTGGCCGTCGACCGCGTGATCAAGGCGTTCGCGCCGGACGTCATCCATATCGAGGGCGGCGGCCCCGCGCCGCTGGCCCGCGCGGGTGGG
>Ga0134124_10004612_pt1 | contig 11084 bp, 7 predicted proteins | sample KB304_FD_96880 | JGI IMG/M metagenome (GOLD analysis project Ga0134124, IMG submission 96880) | Terrestrial soil microbial communities without Nitrogen fertilizer from Kellogg Biological Station, Michigan, USA - KB3-0-4 | ecosystem: Environmental > Terrestrial > Soil > Unclassified ... | reverse complement strand
CTCCTGCCCGAACATCTCGGAATGCTTCCGGCAGAAGCAGGCGACCTTTCTCATCATGGGAAGGGATTGCACCCGCAGCTGCAGTTTCTGCAACGTCTCTGCGAACAGGCCCGCTCCTCTTGACCCGAACGAGCCTTCCCGGATTGCCGAGGCTGTCGTGAGCCTCAGCCTGGAGCACGTCGTCATCACAAGCCCTACCCGTGACGATCTTCCGGATGGCGGAGCAGGGCACTTTGCCGCCACTGTCAACAGGATACGGGAAACCTCCCCGCGGACCGTCATCGAACTGCTGGTACCCGATTTCCAGGGAAGCAGGGAGAGCCTTGCAACCGTGCTCTCTGCAAGGCCTGATATTCTCGGACACAACATAGAGACTGTCCCGCGCCTCTACTCGGTCCGTGCCGGAGCGGATTATCAGCGCTCCCTGAGCCTGCTGGAAGCTTCACTGGAGATGGCACCGTCGATCCCGGCCAAATCGGGGATCATGCTCGGTCTCGGCGAGACGCGGGAGGAAGTGCTCTCTACCCTTGCAGATATCCGCCGGACCGGATGCCGGTACATCAGCATCGGCCAGTACCTCGCTCCCAGTCGCAGTCATCACCCGGTAGCAGAATACATCGATCCTTCCGAATTCGAGCGCTACCGGGAGGAGGCCCTGGCAATGGGTTTCGCCCACGTGGAAAGCGCCCCCTACGTCCGCAGTTCCTACCACGCCGACCGCTACAAAACTCACTCTCGCAAAGCTTAAAGGTGTATAATAATAAGAGAAGTACATTGAACCCGATATTTCGAATATCGGGATTGGAAAGAAGGTGAGGTTATGAAAGTTCTGGACATCATTGTCACAGTGCTACTTGTCATTGGTGCTCTGAACTGGGGTTGGGTCGGTCTGTTCGGCTATAACCCGATAGGAGCTCTTTTTGGTGAAACTGCCGTTTGGACGAGGGGGCTTTATGCACTCGTAGGCCTGAGCGGCCTGTATGAAGCATACAGCTACACCATCGGCTACAGTGAAACGCATCATCGGTGGTGCGACTTGCACACCGCTGGAAGTCACTAAATGCAACAGTGCCTGGGAGCGGTTCCCAGGCACTTTTTTTATCTCTTTTTACGTCAGTCTCCATAAATCTGCTTTACCGCTCTCCCAACCGCCAAACTAAGCATCCATATTCGCGAAAAGAAAAAAGCCCCGCCGGGACTATCCCGGCGGGGCTTTTCAACAACAGGTGAATCATATCCCTACTTGATCTCTATCTCCTTGATGACTTCGGGTCTCACAGTAGGCTCCGGCTCAAGGGGCTTCACAGGCTCGAACTCTCTGGGAGCAGGTTTTCCCTGCATTGCCGCCGGGGCAAGCGGAGTCTGCTGCGGTGCCGGTGGTGCAGGAGATGGTGCTATCTGCCGCATCTGGGCCTCATCTTTGGAGGTAACAGCCGCCTGGCCCTCAGGCTTCTTCTCGCTCCTGTCATCCATAAAAGGATTACGGAAGTACTGCAGGAAGGCTGTCATGTCGGCAAACTGCTTGTTATACAGTGACGAGACCTGTTTCGACCACTTTATTGTCGAGTTTTCAGTCCGCGCAAACGCCCGCCCGATTCCCGGAATCGATTTGTTTTTTATCCTCACCTGATCCGTCAGGTTTGCCCGTGCCTCTTCAAAATCGGGATACTGCAGCGCAAACAGCGGCGTAAAGGTGATGAATTTCTGGCGGAAGTTCGGATACTCCCAGAGGAGGGTCCCTTCGGCATCGATAATCTGGGCGGTCATGATCAGGTTGTTGTAGCTGTCCTCCAGAACCGCCATGAAGTTGCTCGAATAGATCTTGTCGGTCATCAGAATCCCGCTTACAGTGACCAGCATCACGGCATCGACATTATGCTTTTCAATGAACTTTTTCAGCTCTTCCGGCTTGTAGAAATACTTGTTGTAGACGACCCCGGCATCGTCCCGCCGTTCACGCCGTGAAACGATGGTCGATAACAGCTGGTCAGGCTCCTCATCAAGGAACCGGACGGCAAAGTACTCGCCATTCCCTTTCAGGATATCTACAAGTTCCTTTTCGTTCTTCCTGCTGGCTTCACGAACGATCCTCAGCACCTCCGCTTTTTCAGGATGGCGGATTTCCGACTCGGCATCCAGAAAAATCGGGGCGACGCCAAGCACCTTGACCTTTTTCTCGTAGGCTTCCCGCGGAATATTGTAGTAGTTCGAGGCGCAGCCTGTCAGAAGCATTACCAGCAGAGGCAGGAACAGGTTTTTCAACGTCAGTCTCATGTAAAAATCTCCTTTTCAGAAATTCAGGCTTTATCCTGAGTTCGGCAGTTGAAAGTTGCCGGAATGAGAGCATCAGCGATATTTCGTTGCAATTCTTAGCGAAATTGAACTTAAACAACCGATACTGCCTGAGCGCAGCGAGGTGAGAACGTACACAACACCTTTGGCGGCTGTAGAGAAATGAGCTTAGAAGTGCAGAAATAGAGCGTCAGCTCGATTGCAGGCAGCTTTCAACTGCCGGTTTCAGGTTTATATCAAAAGCCGCGCTCTAATACCACTGTCAAAATTCCTTGAATTCGGAAAGCGGAAGAATTTCATAGCCTTCGAGTTTCGGCTCGAATATCTCACTCTCTATCGGACGGTTCACTTCCGGTTCATCCAGACGCAGCTGGAGGCGACTCCCTTCAGGGGTATTGATGCCTATCCGGGTGGGAACAGCGACATCCCCCGAGATCTGATAATCGCCGTAAACTACTTCATCACCGAATGCGTTGACCTTGCTGCGGACAAGCCCGGAAGAGTCGTACTGTACCTTCTCAAAAGTGCCGTCCGGGCGCGTGAATACTCTCTCAAGAGCCGGTCCGGCGGGCTGCGACGGCTCGACAGCCCACTTCATGAGCGGCCAGACCCTGACCCCCAGCGAGTCGGGAAGATCGCGCATCTCCCCCTGCCACCCCTTCTTGAGGCTCTCCCTGAGGCAGAGTATCCTGTCTCCGTTTACGATAATATCCATAAGGACCTGGCCAAATGGCGAAAGTATCGACAGGCGGAAGCTTTCGGGCCTCTGGTAGAAAAGAACCCCGTTCCCCCCGATCTTTCCTGCCGGGGACGTAAGAGATACATTCACCCCCCCCTGCAGGGTCTCCATCACGATCCCGTGGACCGGCTCCGTCCTCACGGGAGCTGCTGCGCAGCCGGCAAGAGCCAGCATGAAGAGAGTAGCGGTAGCAAGCCTTTTCAGCATCCGGCGACCTTCAATAGCCGGTCAACCCGGTATCCGGCCTCTTTCCCGGCCTGTACAAGGAAGCGGCGCACCTCATTCCCGGCGGTTTCCGCTTTTCCCGGTTTGCCTGCCGAGGAGACCTCTGCGACAAATTCAAGCCATTCGAGCATGACCTCCCACCGCTCTTTTACAAACCACGTGTGTCTGCCGCTGTGATGAAGGCCGATAAAGATCGAGACATCCCTGTCCTCAAGAAGCTGCGGCAGAAGTTCCGACAGTTTTTCGTGCGAAAGGGGGATGAACCGCTCCCATTTGAGGAGAATCCTGAAGAGTGCCATCACCGAGGCGACATCCAGCTGTGCCAGGCTGTCACCTTCGGCAGCTGCCTCTCCGGCCAGCTCTTCCTCAAGCGGTCGCGACAGACCAAACTCATGGACGATTTCGGCTGATGCGCCATCAGGACGCTCCTCTGTCAGTTCCCCGGCGCGATGAAGGGTCAGCCACGTAAAGGCGAGGATTTTCGAGGTAAACCCGTCCAGGAGAGTCCCTTCTCCTGCCGCGACAGTCTCCAGATACTCAAGTTCCCTGATGATCGCCGGATTCAGGGCTGCCGGTTTGCCGGGAAGGTTTGCGGTCCGGGCAAGAGCGGTCAGGAACTCTTGCTGCGCCGAGGCGAACTTCTCCTTCTCTCCCGTGAGCTCTTCCGGAGAGAGTCCCTCGAACTCCCCGGTCAGAATGCTCCCGGAATGTTCGATATGCTGCCGGAACATGTCTATCAGCGCGGCATAACGGATCTGCTTCACCTCGTCGTCCATCTCTGCTGCAGGCCGATCACCCAGCTGATAACAGAGTTTTCCCCAGGTGCCGTACTCGTCATCCCAGATTTCCCGGAAATCGAGAAGCACGTGGTAGTCGTAGGGACCGAGGCTGATATGGAATCCCTGTTCGCACAGCTCCCGGCCGTTCCTGATATACTCCATGCCGTCCGCGTAATCCCGGAAGATGTAGTAGTGGCGGCCGTCCCCCTTGAATCCGAGGGCATGGCCCAGCGAGGTCCGCCGAAGTTCCGTGGCTCCCGAAGCACTCTTTACGGCTATGGAGGTCGAACTCTGTATCCAGCCGGAAGTTGACGCAAACCTGTTATGATAGATCACCAGCGCCCGCTGATCGCCGAAGCGGTTGGAGTAGGCGAATACGTCCTCGTTCACGTGAGTACCGATGTGGAAATCGTAGAAGGTGAAGCTGTCTGCGCCGGAGAACAACCACCTGCGCCTCATCAGCGGGAAGATCCGGCGCTCGTGCTCCCTGACGAGATGCTCGTCCACCTTTTCGTCCCAGTAGGCCTTCTTGTACTCCATGCCGTACTTTTCATGAAGACCTTCGATCTGCCCGTGCCCCAGCATCGGCAGACCGGGCATCGTCACCAGCAGCACACAGGCGCCGATGTACTTGCTCTCCTTTCCGAACTGTTCCACCGCGGTCTTTTCGTCAGGGTTGTTCATGAAATTGACGAACCGCTGCAGGACCTGCGGGTTGAATTCGAGTACGTTCTTGACGGTCTGGCGATACTTGGCGTTCTCCTCCATCTTCAGCATGTTCATGAAGGCGCTGTTGTATACCCGGTGCATGCCGAGCGTCCGGACGAAATACCCTTCCATCAGCCAGAACGCCTCGGCAAGCAGGAGCGTATCCGGCACTTCGGCAGCGACCCGGTCTACTACCTGGCGCCAGAACTCCTCGGGCATGGCAGCATCGAACTGCTCCCTGCTCATCCCGTGCTCGGCGCGGGAAGGGACTCCATGATGCCCGGGCTGCGGATACCAGAGGCGTTGATAATGCTTCTTGGCAAGCGTCATGGCAGCGTCGAAACGGATGATCGGAAACATCCTCGCCACATGGAGTATGGTGCCGATGACCGCCTCTCTCACCTCCGGATTCAGGTAGTCGAGCTGGGCGGTATCGTTCCAGGGGGTGCTGGTACCGTCATTGCCGTGGTAGATGAAGCGGGTGCGGCCGTTCCTGTGGTCGTAATGCTTGAACACCACTGCAGCATCGCGCCGTTCCCAGTAGCCGTCCTCGATATGCAGGCTGATCTCGCTCGACGATGACAGATCGACCCCCGTGTATCGGTAGGCAGGGTAAGGGGGGTAGTCAAGCTGGACGAACCACTCCGGGTGCTCTACGGTCCACCGGGAAAAGAGTCCCGTATGGTTCGGTACCATGTCGCTTGCCAGCCTTATTCCTCGCCTCAGCGCCTTGTCCCGCAGCTTCCAGAAAGCCTCCTCTCCGCCGAGGTCCTGGGCGATGGTATAGTCGAAAAGCGAATACGCCGAGGCGATCGCTTCCGGATTCCCGCACACCTGCTTGATCTTCTGGGAGGCAGCAGACCTCTCCCACAGGCCGATCAACCACAGACCTGTCACCCCCCAGCGGGAGAGCAGGTCGAGCTCGGCATCCGGAATCTGGTCGAGCCGGGTTATCTCTTCCCCGTACTTCAGGGAGAGCTGCCCGAGCCAGACGTATACCATCTTTGCCAGGAGCACAACATTCGGCATCCAGTCGGTGTCCGAAGAGAACCGTTCCGGTTCAGGGTAGTAGTCATTACTCCCGGGTCCCCCCGGAAAAGAGCCGAATTCAAGGACCGGCGCCCCGGCAGGCTCGCCATGCCCCCCGAAGAGCCGCCCCTCTTCCTCCATCAGCGCAAATGCGATACCGATCTCGGGCAGCAGCTCTTCCGGGATGATGCCCTGCCAATGTACTTTCATGAACTTCAGCTGTTCGAAGAGCGAATCCGGCGCAGCTTTTTGCGGAAGCCGCAGGAGTTCCGGAAGGGAGAGCCCGAGCGATGCAACGGGAGGAGCTGCGGCCAGGGACCTCTCCATGCTTCCGGCAAACTCCCCGCATGAGCTCGACAGGATCAGCTCCTTCCAGTCTATCAGTTTGCGGAAGCTCTCAAGGGCACGGTTCGAGGCCGCGACAGAGAGCAGCAGTATCTCGGCAATGACCATATTCAGTCGCCTGGCAGAATCCTCCCGACTGCCCAGCCAGACAGCAGGCTCAAGCAGGGGATCTTCGATGAACGGGGTTCCGGGGAAGAGCCTGCAGAAACTGTCAGCAAGAGAAGACAACCCCTGCGAACCGATGGGGACACCTGCAAGATCGAGCAGGGAGGGGATGAGGTCGGGGCACTGCCTTTCGAGGTAATCCCGGACAATATGCCTCTGGATCTTCAGCTGGATGGAGTAGAGGTTCAGCTCGCCCGAAAGGACGGCGTCTCCGCTACGGTTCAATTTCGAGGCCAGTTCACGATAGAAGACGATCCTCGGTTTGCCTGAAGATGCAATATCGGCGTGAAGCTCCCCGAGAGAAAGTTTCTCCCAGAATGCTCTCCTGATCTGCAGAGAATACGGAAAGTATTCACCCCTTGAAGCGGTTTTGTTCATATGTTCTCTCATTTGCGGGGATCTGTTCATCCGGTATCATAGCACGGAACAGAGTCGATTGCTTCGCAAAATCTCCATCTGATCCGGCACATCGAATTCGCCTTTCAAAGAGTTTGACAATGACAGCCGGCCGCCATAATGTATGAAAAAATTTACGTAAAAGGAAATCAGATGACAGAAGAACCTTTGACATCTATCAGCGAGCTTTCGAAATCGCTCGGGCTTACGACAAGGACGCTCCGTTACTGGGAAGAGGTCGGGATCATCGAGTCTGCAGAACGTGCCGACGGTGCCGCGAGGGGGTACACCCCTTATTATGTGAGGCGCATAAAGTTTATCATGAAACTCAAGCACCTGGGATTGACGATCAAGGAGATGCAGGCTCTCTCTTCGTTCTATGGTGATGCAAAGCAGACGGACATGATGATACCTGCCCTGATAAGAACCCTTGACGAGCATATCGAAACGCTCGACCAGAGAGTCGCCAATCTCACGGCGCTGCGCAAAGAGATCGACGAGTACCGCCAGCGTATGGTGGACAAGCTGAAACGCTGACAGGAAAACCATGACCAGACATCTATTTACTGCCTTAGCCATCTTCCTGCTTGCATCGCAAGGGTGCCGGAGCGACACGGCAGGAGTTGACGGGGCAAGGCTGCTGGAAGAGCGCTGTTTTGTCTGCCACAAGGTCGACATCCCCAAAAACGCCAGAAAATCCAGGGCAGAGTGGGACAAGACAGTGACCAGAATGATCAATCATGGGGCAAAGCTCTCTCCGGAAGAAAAGAAAATCCTTGTCCGCTATCTTGCCAGGGTCTACAAACCCTGAACCGGATCACTCCCTGAAGTTCCTCAACAGATGCAGCCTCAATTCATCTTCGAAAGCTGCCTCCCTGTCTCCGCAATAGACCATTGACGACCCGATCTCAGCCGCGAGTATTGCTGAAAGATACTTTTGCGGGAGACGGCTGACCCTTCTCCTGTAGGCAGGTTCTTCCCGTATGATACGGGGGAGATGCGCGTAAATCGCTCTCCTGAAGAGCGGCTGGGCAGCAAGCTCGGGCCGCTGCTGAAAATACCTGAACAGTTTGCTGTAATAACCGTTTATCTCCCCGCTTATTGCATCCGAGATCTCGGTACAGAGGGCACCCGGCTGCTCCCGGCGCCTTTTGAGGATCAGAATGGCCTCATCCTCAGCCCGCTTTTCAAGTATCTCCAGTACATTTCCTACATACCTCTCCTTTTCCGCCAGGAACTCCTTGTCAGAAAGAAGCAGGTTGGCGATTATCTCATATGACGATGATATCACGCCGCATTTGTTCGCCGAGGCATCCCTCATGATGATGACGCCGCGCTTCTGCAGAAATATGCGCGCTTCCGGAGTTATGAAGGAGTTGGCCCCCTCGACAATAGCCTTGGCAGAAGGTGTCCCGTCAGCGAGGAAGAAGCTTTCCCAGTTGGCAGCATCGATACTCTCGGGCCTCCCCCCGGCGGGTATGAAAAGGTCGGCCTTTACCGTAAAAGGGAGCGCTCCGTACTCTTTGGAAAACTCGTCTATGGAGATCCATTCTTCAGTTGTTCCCGTCTGTCCGCAGCTTATTTTGCGATACAGCTCGCGAAGCCCCTCGCGGCGGCTGCCGCTTCGGAAGAGAATGAAACCGCCCGGATGAAGAGCGCTTGGCATAAACCCCTCAAGATCATCCTTGAGCAGGATCCTCCGAAGTTCGGAGTGGTCTATCCCTTCCGGATCGAATAGAGCTGCCGTGCCGTCCAGGATGAGTTTTATCCTTATCTTCGGACAGCGTTCGAGCATGATCCTGATCGCGTTTCCCGCGACATCTCCGTTCGGCCCACCGGTAAATTTGACCGAGAATGAATCCCTGCGGATGTCTACCCCCAGCTCTTTCATCGTGATTTCGGCAAACTTCACGACGCCGGTCGAGGTAACCCCATACTCCTTATGGTTTATTCCGACCTTTTTACTGGATATCAGCCCTATCCCCAGCATATAGCCCCTGGATTTCGAGAGCCAGGCTATTGCCTCGACCATTCTGTCCTGCAGATTCTCATCCGGGCCCAGTTCGATGGGTTCATCCTCCCGATAGTAGTCGATAACCTGGGGATGGAGTGCGACCCCGTCCTTTGTCACGAAAATATCGAGAAAGGCATTGGTTATCCCGTACTGGAGCTTGAACAGCCGCCACTCTTCAAGCCCCTCTTCATAGCGGCGACGATCCGATACATCCAGAATGGTCACCAGCTTGGAACCGCCCTCATAAATATCCTTGTTCTTGAAGTGCTGGGTGTGAGCAAGAACGAAGTTCTCCCGGAAAAGGCTGTTGGCATTCGTGATGAAATCGTCCTGGCTGCGCGCGATCACGGTTCGCCAGCCACCGCGGGCAATATCCGAGAACCCGATGTGATAACCGAAACCGAAGCGGCTGAAAAAGAAGGTGATCCGGAAGGGCTCCGTGGGAGGAAGATCTCCGGTTGCTTCCGGTCCCAGCTCTTTCAGATAAGCCGGATCGAGCCGGAAAGCCAGGGCCTGTTTTTCCAGCACAAAGAAATTGGTCTTCAGCGTGTGGGTAATGAAGGAGAGACAACAGCCGAAAATGGTGCGGCGAACTTCGTCCAGATGACGGTGGCCGGTATTGTATTCGGCAACGGCCTCCCTGGCAGCGGCAAGAGCAAGCGCATAGGACTCTTCACGATCAATGAGCGCCGGATCGAATCTGGCCCGGAACAGCCCGGAGAACTGCAGGGATATTTCGGGATGGGCATGGAAAGCGCTCTGGACATCATCGAAACCGAAGCGGTCCGGCTGGTTGTGGGCCAGGTTGCTGTAGCAGAATGCGATGAAGGCATTCATAAGGACAGCATCCTCGCCTCCCATCAACCCGGTGGTGACCAACTCCCGATAGCTGTAGGAACCCGTCGACAGTATCTGGGCCGTGGAGAGTTCACGCCTCAGCCGGGTGAACTGCTCGCAACCCTTGTCCAGCCCCCCCCCATCACGCTGCCGCACATAGAAGGTACCGAGAAAATAGGGATGTATGCCGTTGCTGATGGTCAGGCAGTACGCTCTCCCTACGCCAAGATTCAACCGGTTGAACACCTCCATTATCTGAAGGAGAAAGTCGCGCTGGGGTGGATTGCCGACTGCGAACAGCACCCGGTACTCGCCACCACCCGGCATCTCCTCCAGCCCCAGATAGAATCCGTTGTTCTGGTTGCCGCGCTGGAGCAGGAGCAGTATCTGGGCAACCCGCGCCGTTGGGGAGACCCGGACATATTTCTCGTTATTCAGCCAGAGAATCCGGAGAAGCCGGTCAAAATCCTTCATGTCAAAGGCGGGAAAATTGTTGCGCAGTTCGCTGCCGACCCGCCTTCTGACCCCCGCAGGGATAACTACACCTTGCCCGGCCATGATCTCCTGATTGCTCTTGCGATCGAATTCGAACCGCTGGATCTCGAGGGACCTGTCGAGACCCGGCAGAGGTCCGGCAGAGTGGGTAATGACTGCATAGGAAATCTCGTGCTCATCCACCCGGCGCAGTGTCTGGTAAAGTGAGCCGGGATGATTGACCACGGCCATGATGAGAGCTTTCTCCCGGTCGGCCAGGATCAGCCGCCTGTTTTCACTCAGGGTCCCCAGCTCCCTTTCCAGAATGGCGTTGGCCAATGGCTCGTCCTTCATGGAAACAAAGTAATAGGGATTCATCTGATCGCGCAGCCAGCGACGGTTGATCGCCAGCTCGCTTCCGGTTTTCCCGCTCTCTTTTGTTTTTGCCATCGGTTCAGCTCCTCTGGAAAACGTTCGGATTTCGCTGTTGACCCGCAACTCCATGCGGTATAAGTATACACAAAATATTAAACCTATGGGACGCAGATAAAATCTGGAACGGGGATCAAAGCGGATTTTAAAAACTTTCAACCTCAGATTCGGTTTACAGGTTAATCCGCTTTTATCCGATTTTTCCGCCTTTTCTGCGTCCCATTAAGGTTTTGCTTTTCCTGTTCATATTCGCAAATTTTCTGGAGGTCTCATGCGCGAACTTTACGACGTGAGTGACATATCTCACGCAATCCAGCTTGCCGTTGCCCCGGTCTTCCTCCTCACCGCAATCGGCGCCATGCTCGGAGTAATGACCAACCGCCTTGGCCGGGTAATTGACCGGGCAAGATTGCTGGAAGGGCGGCTGGAAAATGCCTCGGGCGAAGATGCCGCAGCACTGCATTCGCACCTGATCATCCTCTCGCGCCGGGCCAAGCTGATCAATCTCGCCATCACCTTCTGCACCATGACCGCCCTGCTGGTCTGCAGCGTAATTGCGGTCCTCTTCTTCGGCTCCTTCGTCCATTTCGATATTTCCGCACCGGTCGCCATTCTTTTCATCCTGGCGATGATCCTGCTGGTGATGGGG
>Ga0134124_10004610_pt1 | contig 11085 bp, 9 predicted proteins | sample KB304_FD_96880 | JGI IMG/M metagenome (GOLD analysis project Ga0134124, IMG submission 96880) | Terrestrial soil microbial communities without Nitrogen fertilizer from Kellogg Biological Station, Michigan, USA - KB3-0-4 | ecosystem: Environmental > Terrestrial > Soil > Unclassified ... | reverse complement strand
TTTCATCCACATAGGTGTAGACCTGTTTCCGGCCGCTGAACTGCTCGGCCAGGTCAAAGGCTTTGAGTATGGAGCAGGAGTTCCCCTTGCCCCCTCCCAGGTTGTAGACTTCACCACAGCGGGGATTCCTGTAAAAGGCATGAATGAAGCGGGCCACATCCTCGGAGTGGATGTTGTCGCGCACCTGTTTGCCCTTATAGCCGAACACCCGGTACTCGCGTCCCTCAAGATTGCACTTCACCAGATAGCTGAGAAAACCGTGCAGTTCGACCCCGGCGTGGTTCGGGCCGGTCAGGCAGCCGCCCCGCAGGCAGCAGGTCGGCATGTCGAAATAGCGGCCGTACTCCTGGACCATGATATCGCCTGCCACCTTGGAGGCGCCGAACAGGGAGTGCTTGGACTGGTCGATGGAAAAGGTTTCGGCAATGCCGTTTTCATACGCGGAATCGTCATAATCCCAGCGGGTTGGCAGCTCCTTCAACGGGATCGAGTTGGGCAGATCGCCGTAGACCTTGTTGGTGGACATATGGATGAACGGTGATTCGGGACAGGCCTGTCGGGCAGCCTCCAGCAGGTTGAGTGTGCCGACGGCGTTGGTATCGAAATCGTCGAACGGGATGGCAGCGGCACGGTCATGCGATGGCTGGGCGGCGGTATGGATGATGCCGTCAGGCTTGAGTTCCTTGACCAGCGCCAAAACTCCCTGGCGGTCGCGAATATCCAGTTCGTGGTGGCGGAAGTTGGGAAGCGTTTCAACCAGACGTTGCTGGCTCCAGCGGGTGTCGCCCAGGGGACCGAAGAACGTAGCCCGTTGGTTGTTGTCGGCGCCATGGACGAAAAACCCTTCGCTGTGAAAAAAACGGACAACTTCCGAACCGATCAGTCCCGAGGAACCGCTAACCAGCACTGTCTTGGTCATAATCAATCCTTTCCATGAAAAACATGATCAGAAGGAAAATAGACATAACAAGCATCAAAAGTACACCGGAAAACAGGAGCTGTTCCGAAAAGTCCAGAACCACATCTGCCGCCTTTGAGAGATATGCGTGGGGCGTGTCGGACACGACAGCCGCCTCGTTAACACTTCTTGGCAATATCGGCCGGATATACGGGTCGTTCAGCAGATTCGCATACTGGTTCTCATCCCGATGCGGGATATCATACTTGTGCTGTCGTGCAAGCGTGCTGATATTGCCTGATTGTAAAAAAGCACGTGTTTTGGAAATCTGTATTTCATAGGATTCCTGCCTCCACGGCAACGGGCCGGTCAGATTGTCCGAGGTCATCCTGACAAGATAATAGGAGTTTGTCGTCACCCAGATTGCGGCCAGCAGGATAATAAATTTTTTATACCGTTCCGTACTGCTCGAAAACAGAATGATCATTGCGAGCACATTGACCGTCATGCCGATCGCCACGGGATCGGAATATTTCGAACTGAGAGCGACCGAGTTTCTGGAATATGCGAGAGCGATTGCATTTCTGGAATATGCTGTGGCAACCCCTTGCAATATGACCCAGAATCCGAGGGCAAGGGCAAACCGTATCCAAGTCCTGTCATCGGTCTTGCGAAAGAGATACATGACAAGGAGCAATACCCATGGAAGCCAGTTAATCAACCACCAGGAATCGCTCCGGTAATGCGGCCAGGAAGCACAATGAGCAAATACCGTCAGAAACTCCCCGAACGTTTGGGCTTTATATTGTTCGTGACTGACCACATGAACAAGGAGCTGTGACCCGACAGCAATAACCGCAACTGCAATTACCGTTTTCACGATGAGCATGCGTTTCTCATTCCAGTCATGCCGGTTCCGCAGGAAGATGACCATATACATGCACAGCGACGCAATTGATGCCATTAACCCCGACGCCATGGTGAAGAGGGCCGATATCTGCAGCACTCCCAAAGCGGCACACCATTTCGCGTCCATTCCATCGCTCTTGCAGGCTACATACAAAACAGCCATGGAGAATGCCGCCAGGAGGTAAAACTGCGATTGGAACCCCCACAGGGCATTTTCCCAGCCAAAGGGCAATGAAAACGTGACCATGATTGCCACTGCCCATAATATTCTTGAGACGCTGTCCAGTCTTCGCGCCACAAGACAAAAGAGCATCACGGCGGCGGCAGTGTAAATCAGGGCGTTTATCACCGTCTGAAGCAGATTGTCCCAGAGCCCGTTTAATATCAGTATCCCGAGAGACAGCAGCCTGGTAAACAGAATCCTGTGTTCATTGCAGGGGACAAAAAAATCCCCGACCTTGAGCGTACCCGCGAAGAAAGGCTTGTAAAGACCTTCTCCTTCCACTCCCCAGGAATCAAACCAGGGAAGATCCGTTCCGAAGTTCTTCAATACCAGCAGGCGAGAGCCGGCTATGGCAAGAAACAGCGCCAGTGAAACAACAAACAACTGCCTGCGATCGTCAAGAATCAACCACTTGAATAGACGGCTCCGGGAAATCCCAGCCACTAATTGACCGGCAATACATGCGATTGATGCGGCAATTTTAAGCATAGGCGCGGTTCCAAAAATATGTGAATAGAAACTTATCGTTACCACTCAAGCTACCTTCCCCCCTGCTCCTTTTTCGCCAGATCCTCATATAACTCCATATATTCCGGAATTCTCGTTGCGATGTTGAATCTCGTTCTGACTGTTTCCCTGCCCGCTTCCCCCATCTGTCGACACAGTGATGGATCGTCCAGCAGCCGTGACATCCGCTCAGTCAGCGCATCAACGTCTCCAGGCCTCACTAGATACCCGTTGACACCGTCATTAACAATTTCATTCATCCCGATGATATCATTGGCTATAACCGGGACCCCATGGGAAAGGGCTTCCATGACCGCAATGCTGAGACATTCCTGCAACGAGGTATGAACCAGAAGAGTAGCTTCCCGATACACCAAATCCGCTCGATTGGTCGGACCGGGAAAAAAGACCCTGCCCTCCATGCCGTGCTCCCGAACAAAGTTTTCGAGACGCTTCACATAGCCCCGCGCTGAAAGCCCGACTGTCCCGTAAAAATAGAGTTCCGCATCATCCCGATTCAGCCGGCTGAACGCCTGCAGCAGCAGATCCTGTCCCTTGTTGGCATTGATGCTGCCGAGCATGACGATTTTCTTCTTTTGACCTGGGACTTTTACCGGCAAAGGGTCGGGTAAGCATATCGCATTAAGGATCAGGCGCTTCTGTTTTGCCGGCACACCGGAAAAATGTTCGGCGCAGTTCCTCGCGCAGAATACCACGCAATCCGCCATGCCGACGGCCTTGACAAGGAGCCTGCCGATTCTGCCAGGCCGCTCATGCAGATGAAAAACGACCTTGCCCCCCAGACACTTGGCAACAATGACCGAAATGTCCAGTTTTATACTATGCACATGGACAACATCCATCTTCGACAGAAGCTTCATCATGTGGAAATTCAGGATCATATTGTTCAATCGCCACAAGAGCGCCCCGCGTTTTCCAAGCGTTATGACCGTAAACCCGGCATTTCGCAATTCCGCAGAATAGATACCGTCATAGGCGAACAGAACCGTAGACTCTACTTTTGCCGGATCGAGGTTGTATATGATCTGTGACGCCACGGCAGGCACGCCGCTACGCCGGGAATCATGCAGAAGATGAAGAATTTTCAGCCTATTTGACATGGATAGAGACCGCTTTTCTCGTTTATCATGGAATAGTGCAGCGGCTATGACAACATGCCAAAATATAATAAATCAGCGCGTATGTCTTTATTTTAAGCCTTCTGGATCTCATAGCCTTGAGAAAATATCCCTTGCTCTCGTCGAACAGGCCAAGACATTTCTTGGCTATGCCGATTTTATACGAGAGCAACAGCTCCGATTCCAGACGGTCCGCGGGGCACAGATAATCGATGTATTTCCTGTTTACGGCAATTTCTCGCGCTACATACTTTTCGGTATACTCAGAGATATTTTCGCCATCGACCCAGTAGGCACCAAGGGACTGAGGAATGTATAAAAAACGATCCGTCAGCCTTGATAACCGGAGCCACAACTCATAATCCTCGATCGCTATAAGACTTTTATCCTCAAGAAAGCGGTCGGTTTTTTCCAGAACATTTTTCCTGACGCAGACGCTGGAGGTAATGATGGCATTGCCGTTGGTCATCAACTCGGCAAAAGCGGGGCTATCAAAATGCCTTCCCCGTTTTTTCACCGGCCTCTTGCCGGCCTCCGAATAGACATCGCAATCGTGGCAAATAACGTCAGCATCTTCGATCCTGGACGCCACTTCCGCCAGTTTTCCCTGGTACCACCAGTCATCGGCATCGAGAAAACAGATCCATTCCCCGTCGGCCGCTTTCAACCCGTTGTTCCTGGGCCGGGCTGGCCCCCCCCAGTTTTCCTCGTGGAGATAGCGCAGGGGCAACTTATCAGCAAAGGACTCAACGACAAGCCCCGTATCGTCCGTCGAGCCATCGTCACAGACAAGCACCTCGAAATCCCTAAAGCTCTGAGTTTCAAGCGATTTAAGCGCGCGACGCAGCTTTTCGGCCCGGTTGTAGGTGGGTATGATAATTGAGAAGAACGGCCGGTGTTCGAACAATGACAGATCTCCGTGTAACAAATGGCAACCGGCTACTTGATCACCGTCAGATAGTACGTGAGTGAATTCAACGGAAACAGATGTGATATTTTTGCCTCATAAAATTCCGGCTTTTTCTCGGCAAGCAAGATTATCATTCGGTGAAACAGTCCGATTCCGTTTTTCTTGAACTCGCGGTCAAACTCGATCTTACCAACTTTGAACTTGGCGGACGTGTAGCAATACTTCTTTGAAAAATCGTGGTCAGGATCGAAATAATTGAACCATGCTGCACCAAAGAAATTTCTGTGGGTCGGGTCGATTACTGCATAGAAACTCCGGAAATACGGCACCCCAATGGTTACCCTGGCTCCGCTTTCACATATCCGGTAAACCTCCTCCATTACCCGCATCGGCTCGGATACATGTTCCAGAACCTGATCCATCCAAACTTCGGCAATTTCGCCGTCAGCAAATGGATAAGGAAACACGTTCAGGTCATGGACGATATCCACTCCAGGCAATTCCAGGCTGTCCAAGCCAGTATAGCCGGGCCGCTTGGAAGTGCCGCAACCAAGATCCAGTTTTTTCATTATCACCTGTCTATCAATTCAGTATAAATATCGGTGTATCTGCCTATTATCTTCTCCAAAGCGAAATAATCATGATATCGCTGCAAAGCGCTTGCACCGTATTGTTTTCGCAATTCCTCATCATAATATAATTCCACAATAGTATCTGCAAGCTTATGCAACTGCGAAGGATCGAGGAGAACTCCATCCAGATTGTCCCTGATCTCTTCGATAATTCCGGCGACCCTTGTCGAAATAATGATTTTGCCGAGTCCCATAGCCGAAAGTATTACCAGAGGCATATCTTCATCTCTGGTGGATGGCAGAACAAACAGGTCCGCGGCATTGATAAAGTCATAATAGTCTCTACGGTTGCCGGTCAGTACTACCTTATCGACCAGATCATGCTGTTGAATATAACTTTCAATCTTGAAACGGTCTTCGCCTTCACCAACCAGTATCAGTACCATCTTCTCAAAAAGAACTGGATCTTTTTTTCTTATATCAGTGAGGGCTTGCAGCAGAAACATCTGACCTTTTCTCTCGGTCAGAAATGCCACGGTCGCTATGACGAACTTTTCATCAGGCACCCCGAACTCCGCCAAAAGTTCAGCGCGTTTCTTTCCGACACTCTCCTGCCGCATGGCATTGAATATCTGGATAACCTTCTCGCCCGGGATCCGCCGGCGCTCGACAAGCGCGGTTCGGGCCAGGGAAGATGCGGTGGTAAAATAATCGACGCGGTCACCGATGTATCTGTCAAAAAGCTTCTCAACAAAATTCTTTTGTTTCCGGGCCTGGTTATTTACATTAAAGATGATTCTGGGCACGCCCGCCATCTTGGCGCTGAAAACCGCAACCAGACATGAACGAGCGCCGGGGTAACCGCCATTATTGATATGCAAAAGATCGGGTTTAAGCCTCTTGAAGAGAAAAAACAGGCGAAGATAATTATATAGTGCGTATATGCCGATTTTTTGCAGGAAATGGAAAGGCAATTTGCAGACAGCTGCAATATGTTTGTTTATGCCGCCCAGATCAATCCGATAAAACAGATTGTTATTGCTTAATATGCGCAATGGATATCTGTTGGGCATCGAAGAAAATCTCTGATCGACGCCAGCCTGGTATTCTTTGCTCCAGGCATATGCATAATGAATGTCATATTTATCGCTGATTTTTTCACTGCCGAGAAGATTGACCAGCAAGTTCTCGCAGCCGCCAAAGATATAACAGTCTGAATAAAATAAGATTTTTCTTTTCATGTATTGTTATTTCTTTCAGACATCAATGTACAATCTCCCTGACAAATTGCCATGTTTTTGCAATGCCTGTTTCCAAGGGTGTAACAGGCAGCCAGGAAAGTTCGGTTTGCGCTCTCGAAATATCCAGATAAATTCCAGGAACATCGAACATCCTCTTATCTTTGTAGATCACCTTGACGTCTGCACCGGTCACACGTCGTATAACCTCGACAATGGCATTAATTGAAGCGCCTTTGCCACTCCCCAGATTAAAAACACGTGATTTTGTTTTACCTGTAGATGCACTGTAGATCCCGTCCACCAGGTCATTAATGAAGATATAATCCCTGGTTATCTCGCCATCTCCCCATATCTCTATGGCTTCGCCCTTCGCGACTTTCCCGAGAAAAACCGTAATTGCCCCCTGGATGCCGAACGGATTCTGCCTTTCACCATAAGGGTTTGACGGTCGCAGGACGACATAATCCAGGCCATACAGGTGATTATACAATGATAGGTATTTCTCAATGGTCAGTTTCGTTATACCGTACGAGCACAAAGGTTCCGTTGGGCTCTCTTCCGTTATCGGCAGAGTCGCCGGAGTACCATAGATCGTGCCACCGGAGGAAATGAAAACAACCTTTCCGATACTATTGGCTACGCACTGCTCCAGCAGGAATAACGTTTCCACAACATTGGATGAAACATCGAATGCAGGATCATCATTGGATGTCTTTGGCAATGTCGTGCTGATCAGATGGAAAACCGTGTCAATATTCTTCAAGGCATCTGCAAGAAGGCCTCTGTTGCCAAAATCTCCCATCCGATAATCAACCTGCGCAAGAGGCTTTCGATAATGTTCCTCATACTTGTCAAATACTCTGACAGTGTGACCTTCCGTCAGCAGCCTATCTACAAGATGGGAACCGATAAAGCCGTTCCCGCCGAGAACAAGTGATCTCAATTCAGTCTCCGTTCGTTTGAAAATTGCTTTCGGCAATAACCGAACAACATAAAAATTGATCGGTAAAATCAGGGTCTGCTACGGCTCTTCTGGGCTTTTTTGTCCGATAGTTATCGTATCGTAAGCTCTCTCAACGGGGAGCCCCAATTTACCGAAGATGGTGGATAACAACCTCTTCCGCAGTTCCTGGTGATCCCATGATATGCCCGGGATAAATTTACTGAAATTGGCGGTTTCCAAAGATTCCCACTTTGACATCAGTACCGTTAACCCGGCCTCATCGTATAACGCCTTCATCCCTTCGGGATAAATCCTCCAGCAATCAACCGGGGCCTCATGGTAGTACCAGCTGACAGGATTAATAGTTATCACCAGACCGTTTTTTACAGCCACCCTGGATAATTCCTTAATCCAGATCCAGGGTTTTTGCACATGCTCGATGACTTGCCCTGAAATCACGATATCATAGCTGTCATCGCTGACGGCGAACCGGTATTGCTCACTGCAGGAATACGTTAAGTCCGCGCTCTGATAGATATCAAGCGTATGCCAGGTAATGTCAAGTTTAGCAGCTACCATCTTTGCAAACGTTGAGGGGAAGTCGTCCGGCCCTATTTCCAGCACTCTCATTCCTGGCTTGAATAATGGCAGGGCGTATTTTTCAAAAAGCAATTTACTGTTGGTATGCATGGCTATCCTTATCTTTTATCGCAAATAAAATGTGTCAATTTAATACCTCTGGTATCTTTTTTGTTGGTAAAATATGGTGTTTTTATTATGTCCGACAGGATAAAATCAGAATTTTCAATGGCCTTTTGCCAATACCATAAAGGGTAACATTTATCCCCAAGATGAGGATCATATAAACATCCGCTTGAGGATATTGTCGTTGAAACCGGTTTGAATCTATAGAGCAGAATGTTTTTGATAATTATTATGAATTGTTTGATAGTCAACGATAAATACCGATAGTTTGAATACGGCGTCTCATTAAGTATCAATAATTTACCGGTTCTTTTTAAAACCCTATGAATTTCTTTCAAAACGCTTTCAAGATTTTCCGCGTGGTGCAGCGACGAGCACGCGACCACCATATCCAGGGATTCATCTGCCAGCAATAGCGGAGAAAACAGTCCTTTTACCGGTATAATTTTTTCCTGTTTACCACCCATTAATTTCACTATTTCTGGAAACATCTTTTCCAGAAAGAACTGACTGGAATCCAGAAGGTGGATTTTCCCGATCTTTTCATGATTTGACAAGTACGCACTGAGCCAGCCGGTACCGCCTCCCATGTCGAGTACGGTTGCATCATTTACCAGATACCGGTCCCATTCCACAACTTTTACGGCATCCAGCAGATTCCATACCTCGTTCAGGCACCTGAAATGCTCTACAGGTTCCCTCCACATGCGAAGATACTGCGGATAATGGACCTCAATCGAGGTATCCCACTGCGCCACCAGATACTTAATCTGCTCGTCTGTCCAGTTGTCCATATAGTTCCATTCAAATTCAGTTTTGAAGTACCCGCAATTTTCTCAGAGCATCTCGTATCTCTTCCCTGTCCATTCCGACCAGCCACGGCACCATCCAGATCAGACCGGCTATCAACACCGTATAAATTGCAGTAGCTGCCAGAAACGGTATAATCAGCGTGAATTTGTTGGTCATGGTACTCACGTCACTGAAGATACCGACCACCCATTTCGACAGAAAACCTGCCCCCACGGCCGCACTGATACCGATAACCTGGTATGACCAGTTGTATTTCCATTTATGCTGCCTGGCGATGACCCAGGCCTGCACATTGACCGAAACTATGCCCAGAAGAACCATTTTTAGAGCCATCCCCATCGCCCCCAACCCCAATCCCGGCAGCAGATTAGACGATGGGGCCTGGGCCAGGTACGAAAGCGGCAAACTCACTAGCAGCATAACGAGACTTATGACCATGTAGGAATGAGTGTTTCCGCTTGCCAGAAGCATGGTGCCGCCGATCTGTCCCATGGACTGATGGATCGGGTAGAGGAACATGATCATCAGCACAGGAACAGCCATCAGATAAGCCTGTCCCAGAAACACAGTCACGATCTGTTCGGTCCAGGGTATTAGCAGGCCGGACAGAATGGCGCCGAACATCACCAGCCCCCGGTTTACCTTGTGGTACACAAGCGCCACACGCGCCTCATCTTCGCGTCCATGGGCCTCGGCGATCTCCTTCCAGAAGACGTTGAGGATCGAGGAGGTTGCCAGGAGGCTTACCGCGGAAAACTGGAAGGCTATCTGGTAGAACCCCTGCTGCCCTGATCCACCGAACCGCTGCAGCATCCAGCGATCGGCAAATTCGTAGATAAAGCCGGCCCAGGCGACGAGAACCAGCGGCTTGCAGTATTTCTTGTACTCCTCCAGAGTGGCCCTGAAAAAAAACGGTTCGACATTACCGTTCCCCGGCTCATCCGCCCTTTGCCGCAGAAGCCTGAACGACCAGATGGTTGCCAGAATATATTCGCCGATGATGAGCCAGAACAGCATGCTCACCGACAGCCAGCCATTGATCAGCAGGATTGAAACCAGGGCCAGATGAGTGATTCCTACCGCCATGCTTATGGTCTGCACCCGAACAGTTTTTCGTGCCGCTTCGCCGATCTGGTTCAGGGTCTGCCAGACCTGCTGCTGCATGAACGAAGCGACAAAGGCAAGCAAAATTACATCAAGGGAATGGCCGAGCCAAACCTTATGAACGATCGCCTGGGGCATAAGCACGGTAAGCAATAGCACCGTGATCGCAAACTGGAGCGCCAGCCAGGCGAAATACATGAGGTAAAATCTGCGGCAGCGCGGTTTCTGGGCAATGAACGTATAAAAAGCCGTGGAGCTTCCCATATCCAGCAGAGAACGTATCGCGGTGAAGCTTCCCAACAGAAAGCTGTAGTCACCGTACCCGGACGGAGTCAGACCACGCGCCACCAGCAGGCCGGTGAAAAAGGAGATGCCGGAACGGCCGAAATTTGCAGCAACGGATACGATGAACCTGGTTTTTGCCGACGTGGAGTTGATCATCCGGCTAACTCAACCGATGGGGCACGAACAATCTTCTCCCTCGCTATCCGATTGAACTCTCCCGCCCATTTATTGACCGCATCCGGTGATGTCTTCACGAATTGATCACAAAAAGCGCGTCTTGACGCCTGTCGATCCGCTCTGTTCCACCAAGCCTCGACATCTTCGTAAGCGCTGATAAGCGCTTCAGCGGCACTTTCAGGAGAATAATAAAGAATGCCGGTTGAGTGCAGGCTCTCGTAGTAAGGCTGCGCTTCCTTGCGCACCGGGTTGCTGCCCGGGTCCCAAAACAATATTGTTGGCTTATCAGCTGAAAGTGCCTCTGCAAAGGTGGTTTCCTGATGGTCACAGACATAGATGCGTGAATTGTTGAGGCTCTCAAGAAATGGTATGTCCCATCCCTCGATCGCAAGGCCAGGACACTCTTCGTGCAACCTCTGAGTAATGTTCCAATCGTAGTCCGACAAATGGGGCCTAACTCTTAGCTTTGACATGAGCCGTGCAGGCACACTTCGCAGGAATCGAACCTGCCAGCCTAGGTACTGAACAAACTGTGCCGGAGTATATGGAAACTGGATTAGATAACGCTGACGGGAGGTAGTCGCATAGAGAATTCCCTCCCGTCGATTATCCCCCCCAATAACTTTCCTGCCCGCCAATTTTGTAGATGGAAAAGGGAT
>Ga0134124_10004608_pt1 | contig 11089 bp, 10 predicted proteins | sample KB304_FD_96880 | JGI IMG/M metagenome (GOLD analysis project Ga0134124, IMG submission 96880) | Terrestrial soil microbial communities without Nitrogen fertilizer from Kellogg Biological Station, Michigan, USA - KB3-0-4 | ecosystem: Environmental > Terrestrial > Soil > Unclassified ... | reverse complement strand
TGAGCGCGGTGGCGGCTGGCCGCATCCTGAGCCCCAAGATGGCCCGCAGCCAGATCTCGGGGGCCATCGTCGGTGGGATCGGCATGGCGCTGGAGGAGGAGAGCGTCATCGACCAGGCCTTCGGGCGCTTCATGAACCACAGTCTGGCCGAGTACCACGTGCCGGTCAACGCCGACGTGCACGACATCGAGGTGATCTTCGTCGACGAGCGCGACGACGTCGTGAACACCCTCGGCGCCAAGGGGCTGGCCGAGATCGGGATCGTCGGCACCGCGGCGGCGATCGCCAACGCCGTCTTCCACGCCACCGGCCGCCGGATCCGCGATCTCCCCATCCGCCCCGACCGGCTGCTGTGAGGGAGGGTCGTCGACTGCCTGCAGACGTGGGGGTGGGAGAACATGCGGCTCGAGCGATCGAGCCCGGGACCAGATGTCACTAGCGCCGCGCCCGGCGACCGGCGACGATTCAGCTGGAATGGACTGGTCCACGGTGGTCGCGACGGGGCTCGGGTCGGCGTGGCTATCCGGTATCAACCTCTACGCGACCGTGCTGACGCTGGGCCTGCTCCAGCGCTTCGGGCTCGCGCGGCTTCCCGGCGACCTCGGTTATCTATCCGAGGGCTGGGTCATCGGCCTGGCCGTGCTGCTCTATCTGATCGAGTTCGTGGCCGACAAGGTTCCGGCCGTCGACACCGTCTGGGACGCGGTGCACACCTTCATCCGGGTGCCGGCCGGCGCCGTCCTCGCCACCTCCGCCTTCGCCGACTTCGACACACCGGTCCGGATCGCGGCGCTGCTGGTCGGCGGTGGGCTGGCGCTCGGTGCCCACGGCTCCAAGGCGGCGACGCGGGTGGCCGTCAACACCACGGCACCCGGGGGCGGGATCGTGCTCAGCCTGGCCGAGGACGCGGCGACGTTCGGCTCGGCGCTGCTGATGTCGTTCTTCCCGGTGGTGTTCCTCGGTCTGCTGCTGTTCGCGGTGCTCGCGACGGCGTGGCTGGCGCCCAAGGTGCTGCGCGCCGTCAGGAGCGTGTCCGCCACGTCCGCCCGGCTTCGCAAGCGCTAGCGTCGGGCTACGGATCGCCGGCCAGGCGGAGTGCGCGCTCGAGAAGGGCCCGGCACTCGGACTTGTCGTAGGCGAGGTAGGTGGCGGCGCCGTTGCGGACGGGATCGCCGGCGTAGTAGCGCTCGTACTGCAGCTGGCGCATGCCGAACGCGTCGCCGGCGAGGTCCCAGGCGAGCTTGTAGAGGCGCACGCGATCCACCGCCGGCATCCCCGCGGCGCCGCGATAGTAGCGCTCCACGAGCGGGCCGATCGGGCTGTCGAAGTCGGCGCCGGACGGCATCATCAGGAGCCCGCCGGCGCCGAGCGTCTGGAGGATCTCGATCACGCGCGGATAGACGCGCGGCAGGAACAGCCGCAGCGTCTGCAGCGGCTCGAACTTCGTGCGCACCGTCCCGCCCGGCGTCGTCTCGTGCTCGACCTCCGCGCGGACGATACATGACTTGATCAGCTCGACGTACTGGATGCACTCGCCCAGCATCTCCTGGACGTGCAGGAACGCGTCGCTCTTCACCGCCTGGGCCACCGCCATCGCGACGCCGACCGCGAACTGCACCTTGACGAGTCCGCGCACCGCCGTCTGGTGGGCGGTGTGCTGGCGCAGGTTGGTGTCGGGATAGAGCGCGTTGCCGATGGCGACGTCGTTGTAGAGGAAGACCCGCTCCCACGGCACCAGCACGTCCTCGAACACCACCAGCGCGTCGGCCTCCTCGAAGTTCGTCGCCAGCGGGTGATCGAAGCTCGAGCGGCCGCCCTCGTCGAACGGCTCGCGGCAGAGGTAGCGGACGCCGGGGGTGTCGATGGGAATGGCGAACACGACGGCGTGCGGCTCGTCGCCCGGGCGGAGGCCGGGAAGATTGTAGATGGCCAGCTCGTCGGCGAGCGGGGCCAGCGTGGCCAGCATGCGGGCGCCGCGGACGACGATGCCCTCGCTGCCCTCGCGCACGACGCCCATGTGCAGGAACGGCTCGGCCTGCTCGCCGGAGGCGCGCGAGCGGTCGATCTGCGGCGTGATGAGCGCGTGGGTGAGGAACAGGTCGCGCTCCCGCACGTGCTCGTAGTACCGCACGACGTTGTCGCCGAAGCGCTGGCCGCCGCGGGCGAAGACGTCGCGCGCCTCGGCGAACGCCATCAGCGTCGTGTTCAGGAAGTCGGGCGAGCGACCCATCATGCCCAGCGTCGCCTCGGCCACCAGCCGGAAGGCGTGGCGCCGCTTGACGAGATCGGCGTGCGTGCGCGGCACCATGAAGGCCGTGGCCACCGGCTCGCCCGAGGTCGGCGAGGCATAGGTCAGCACGTCGCGATGGGCGGGGTCGTGCTGCAGGTCGTAGAGGCCGGCCAGGTGCGCGAGCGGGCGGGCGAACGCCGGGTGGGTGGTGACGTCGTCCACGCGCTTGCCGCGCAGCCAGACCTCGCGCGGTCGCGCCTTGAGCCCGGCGATGAACTCCGCTCCCGTGCGTACGCTCATGGGTCTGTCAGTCCTCCTCGTCCCCGGGCATCGATGGCTCCCGCCTCAGAGCCCGAGGAGCAGCTCGTGCTCGAGCCACGCCACCACGGCGTCGGCGCCGTCCGCCGCCGTGAGATCCGTGAGGACGACGGAGCCCTCGCCCTTCCGCTCGCGCAGCACGCGCTCCAGGCCTCGAGGGTCCATACCGCGCGCCGCCGCCGTGTCGAGCTTGCTGACGACGAGCAGGCGCCAGCGGGCGGCGGCATCGGCGCCGTCCGCCGCCGCGAGGTCGAGGACGCCGATCGTGGCATCGACGAGGTCGGGACTGAACGTCGCCGCCGCGCTCTCTCCGGTCCGCTCGACGAGCAGCAGATCGGGCGTGGGCCGGTCCGCGCGCACTGTCCCGGTGCCGGAGACGGCCACGATGAGCCGACCGGCCAGGCGGCGGCGGATCGCGTCGATCAGCGTGCTCTTGCCGGCGCCGGCGGGGCCGCCGACCCCGACGATGAGCGGCTTGGGAACCCCGCGTGGCGAGCGCTCGATCTCCGCCGTCGGGCTGAACGCGTGCGCGTGACAGGGCTGTCCGGGGCCGTGCGAGTGCTCGTAGGCAGGGGCGCGGCGGGCGGAGACGGCGGTCGGTGGCCCGTCCCAGCGCGCCATGAGCGAGTCGTCGATCGGACACGTCGCCGCGCGCGCACCCTCACCGGCGGGGCGCGAGGCGAGAAAGTCGAGGCCGCAGCGCACGCAGCGGAACTGCTGACGTGGCCCGGCCGTCGCCCCGTCGCGCGAGCCCGCGCCGTGCGCGTCCCAGTAGTGATGGGTCTTGGCGACGACCGTGATCGTGCTCTTCACCTCGTCGTCGAGGCGATAGCCGGGGCCGGCGACGAGCAGCAGCCGGTCGTCCTCCGCGCGCGCCTCGACGTTCTCGAGCACGATCGCCTCGGCCAGCCACGTCGCCATCGCCGGCGACTCGCAGGTGACGGCGATCCAGCCGGGCGCGGGCGCCTCGCAGTAGAGCCCCGTCGTCTCCCAGATGCCGCGCCGGATCTCGGCGACCATGCCGGGGTCGGCCGCGGTGGCATCGCCCGGCACCGCCGGCGCCCTCAGCGCACGATCCGGCCCCCGGTGCGGTGGCCCGCCGTGCAGGGCCAGGTCGCAGAAGCTCTCCCACATGGCGCGCCAGTCCGGGCGCCCGTCGGGGCGCCACACGAACGGCGCCGCCGTCATCGGCGCCGGATCAGCAGCCATCGTGTGAGCGCCGGCTCAGCGGATGTTGCTGATGCTGTTCTTGACGGTGTCGTGCCGGGTCTTCAGCACGTTGGACACCGAGGTGAACACCTGGTTCTCGGCGCCGCCCCGGACGGTCCGGCCCCTGACGGACAGATCCTTCGCCGCCCCGCTCTTGGCCCGCTTGACGCTCGGCTTCACCGGCTTCGTCTTCATCACGCCCCTCCTCGGAGGCATCGACGATTCGTCCGCGCGTCGAGCGAGTCTACGACGTCGCTCACGCCGTCTCGACTCGCCGCCGCACGTCCTCGCGCAGCGCGGTCTTGCTGATCTTGCCGACCGCCGTGACCGGCAGCCGCTCGTACACCTCCAGCCGCTCGGGCAGCTTGAACCTCGCGATGCGGCGCTCCTCGCTCAGATAGCGCGTGAGGTCGCCGAGCGTGAGCCGGCCGCCCTCGCGCAGCACCACGCAGGCGCAGGCGCGCTCGCCCAGCACGGCGTCGGGCATCGCCACGACGGCGGCGTTGAGCACGGCCGGATGGGCGACGATGAGGTTCTCGACCTCCTCGGCGCTGATCTTCTCGCCGCCGCGGTTGATCATGTCCTTGGTGCGCCCCTCGACGACGAGGTTGCCGCTCGGGTGGAGCCGGACCATGTCGCCGGTGCGGTAGAAGCCGTCCTCGGTGAACGCCACGCGGTTGTGCGCCTCGGCCCTATAGTAGCCCCGGATCGTATACGGCCCCCGCGTCTGCAGCTCGCCGACCTCGCCCGCCGGCACCGCGCGTCCGGTCTCGTCCACGATGCGGATCTCGTCGTCCGGTGACACCGGTCGCCCCTGCGTCTCGATCACGACGTCGTCCGGATCGCCGTGCCGCGTGTAGCAGAGCAGCCCCTCGGCCATGCCGAAGACCTGCATGAGCACCGGCCCCAGCGTGTCGAGCACGCGCCGCGCGGGCTCCGGGTTCAGCCGCGACCCGCCGACGCACAGCGTGCGCAGCGACGCGAGATCGGCGCGGGCCAGGCGTGGATGATCGAGCCAGCCGATGACACTCGCCGGCACCGCCGGCACCCAGGTGACGCGCTCGCGCTCGATCAGCGAGAGCGACGTCTCGGGATCCGGCGCCGGCGCCAGCACGACCCGCGCGCCGAGGAGGAGCGCGGCCTGCACGCCGGGGCAGGCGAGCGGGAAGTTGTGGGCGATCGGCACGCCGATGAGCAGCACGCTGTCGCCGTCTACGCCCGCGGCCGCCGCGGAGACCAGCGAGTTGTACAGGTAGTCGTCGTGCGTGCGCGGGATGACCTTCGGCAGCCCGGTGGTCCCGCCCGACAGCTGGAAGACCGCCGGCCACTCGGCGGCGGGTTCGAGCCGCTCGAGCGCGCCGGCGGGGTGGCGCGTCTCGGCCGGGTCGGCCAGCAGGTCGCCGAGCCGTGTCATCCCGCGGCCCCCGCGCTCGCCCAGCACCCAGACCTCGCGCAGCGACGGTGTGGCCGCGCGAACCTCCTCGGCCATCGCGATCCCATCGAAGCCGCGGATGTCCGACGGCAGCAGCCAGCCGGCGGCGTCGGTGTGGCGGGCGAGGTAGCCGATCTCGGCGTGACGATGGGCGGGCAGGCAGGCGACGGGAATCGCTCCGACCTTCAGGCAACCCAGGTAGGCGACGACGAACTCGACCACATTGGGAAGCTGAAAGATCACCCGTGCACCGGAGTGCAGGCCGCGCTCGGCCAGGTGACAGGCGAGCCGGTCGACGAGCACCCCGAGGTCGCCGTAGGTCAGCCGCCGCTCGCCGTCCACCAGGGCGACGCGGTGGCGATGAAGCGCGACGGAGGCGTCGAAGGCGCGGCCGAGTGGCGTGCCCCGCCAGTAGCCGCGTTCACGGTACAGGCTGGCAAAATCGTGGGGCCAGGCAATGACGCCGTCGATCGGGGAGGCCAGCATCGCCCCTCCCTGATACGGGCCGGGGCGCGTGTTGTCAACGACTCCGCCTCCCGTTCTCGCTACTTGCGTTCCCCTGACGGCGTCTGTGGGAGACGCGCTGTCGATGACCGCTCGTGCTGGCATCACGTTTGTATCTGTTGCTCGGCGCGGAGGTGCGCCATGAGGATTGTGACAGTCGTTGGGATCGTCGCCCTGCTCGCCGGCTGTGCCTCGTCGCGGGCGGCCGCACCGGGCACCCAGACCTACGTCGGCGAGGTGTGGAACTGGGACAGGAAGGACTCCGTCGTGACGATGATGCAGGACGGTGGTCAGCTGGTCCGGGTCAAGGTCGCGCCGGAGACGCTGAACACGCTGCAGCTCCACCAGTTCACGCGGGTGACCGGCGTGCCGGCCGGGCCGGCTGACCTCGTCCACACGACCCAGACCGCCGGTTCCTTCAACGCCGTGCCCAAGGGCCAGCCCGAGATGATCGAGGTGGCGGGCACCGTGACCACGGTCGACCCGAAGGGCCGGATCGCCATCAACTCACCGCGCGGTCCCGTCCACGTGTGGGTGGCCGAGGGTGCCGACCAGCGATTCACCAAGGGCGCGCCCGTCACGGTGCGCATCAGCGTCCAGCCGGTCGATCTGATGCCCGCCACCACGGCGGTGGCCCCGACGCCGGCTCCGGTCGGCATGCCGTCGGCGTCACCGACGAGCGAGCCGGGCGATCACGCCGTCGTCACCGGCCGGATCATCGGGATCACGACGGGGATGCTCATCGTCGAGTCGCCGACCGGCCCGATCCAGGTGCTGATCGCCGACAGCAGCCGCTACAAGATCGGCGACGCCGTCCAGGTTCGCACCTCGGTGCGCACGACATCGTGATCGTGCACCGTCCGGGCGGCCGGGGTACGATACCCCGGCACGTCCGGAGGTGAGCGGTGTTCCCATACCACGACGAGAACGCGACGCAGCGAACGCCCGTGATCACGCTCGTGATCATCGCGGTGAACGTCCTGGTGTGGGTGCTGATCGAGGGCGCCGGCTCCGCGCTGCCGCTGGCCCGGGCGGTCTGCGACCTGGGACTCATCCCGGGTGAGCTGACCGGCCTGCTGCCGCCGGGCACGCGGTTTCCGATCGGTGAGGGCCTGGTCTGCCTCACCGATCCCGGGCGTCAGGTCTCGCACATCTTCACGTCGATGTTCCTGCACGGCTCCTGGATGCACCTGCTCGGCAACATGTGGTTCCTGTGGATCTTCGGCAACAACATCGAGGACTCCATGGGCCACGCGCGCTACGTCGTCTTCTACCTGCTCTCGGGCGTGGCGGCGGCCGCGCTGCAGATCGCGATCAACCCGGCGTCGAATATTCCGATGGTCGGCGCCTCCGGCGCCATCAGCGGAGTCATGGGCGCCTATCTGGTGCTCTACCCCCGCGTGCGCGTGTGGACGCTCATCTTTCTCGGCTTCTTCGTCACCTCGGTCGCGTTACCGGCCTGGACGATGCTGCTGTACTGGATGGCGCTCCAGTTCCTGAGCGGCCTGGTGGGATTCTTCGGCGAGCAGCAAGGTGGCGTCGCCGTCTGGGCGCACGTCGGAGGCTTCCTCGCCGGCGTCGTGCTGATCAAGCTCTTCGCGCGCGCCGAGGACGTGGCCGCGCACCGCGAGCACCAGTGGCGGCCCTCGGGGCGGGTCCGCGAGCGCTGGGGCAGCTAGACCGCGTGCCGACACGGAGGATCGACATGACGCGCTGGCTGCGAGGTCTCGCGCTTTTGATGCTGGTGCTCACCCGGCCCGAGGGCGGGGGCAAGTTCTCGCCGATCGGTCGCGTACCGATCGACGACTGGGCGACCGCCCGGAAGTAGTCAGACCTTCGCGATCGCGTCCTCCACGACGGTGCCCTTGAAAAAGCTCGGGTTCATCGCCGTGTGCAGCCCGGCGGGGTTGGCGAAGACGAACTGACGGAAGTCGTCCTCGTTGATCAGCCCGTGCTCCACCAGCTCCCACGCCTCCTCCAGGACCTCCGACATGTCGAGGACGTCGAAGTGGCCGACGTCGGAGCTGAAGATCGGGTTGAGGCGGTGGTTGCCGTGACGGTCGAAGGCCCAGGCGGTCATCGGGTCGTCGGCCTCGCAGCCGAAGAAGAACCGCTCGGCGAAGTGGCGGCGTAGCTCCTCGCCCGACTGCGCGGCGACCTCGGCGAAATCATCGAACTTCGCCTGCCGGTAGGCGCGCTCGGTCGCCTCCTGGGCGCTGGTGAAGGGCTCGGCCAGATTGATGCAGCGGAACAGCTCGTCCATCTTCTCCGCGTAGCGCTCGCCGCCGTACTCGCGGAACAGCGTCTCCATCTGCTGCAGGTCCAGGTTGGTCGGCTTCGTCTGGCTCTCCATCGCGGCGCGCCGCCGCCGCTCGAAGTGGCCGACGAGGTCGGTCACCAGGTTGCAGGCCCAGCCCACGCCGCCCTCCAGCATGGCGAAGCGCAGCTGCGGGAAGCGGTGGGTGACGCCGCCCAGGATGAGGGCCTTGGCGAACGCGTGGCTGGCGTTGGCGAAGTGGCCGATGTGGTTGTAGGTGAAGCTCCACACCGACTCGCGCCAGTTGGTGCCCATGCTGCCGGAGTGCGCGGTGACGGCCACCTGCAGATCGGCGCAGCGCTGCCAGAACGGATCGTAGTCGTAGGCGCTCTCGAAGCCGAGCGAGTCGACGTAGGTGCGTACCTCGTTGAGCGGCGCGCCCTCACGCATGAAGGCCGGCACCGGCCGCCGCACGTGATTGGCGATCATCACGACCTTGAGGCCGAGCTCACGGATGGCGTACGTCGCCTCCTCGATCGCCTCCTGGGGCGTGTGCACGGGCACCACCGCCGCCGGCGTGATCCGATGCCGGTACGGCTTGAACAGATCGGCGTTCATCTTGTTGACGGCGCGGGAGACGCCGCGGCGGATCTCTTCGTCGGGATTGGAGACGAAGAACAGCCCCAGCGAGGTGTAGAGCACGCAGAAGTCGATGCCGAAGTCGTCCAGGCGCTCGTAGAAGAGGCGCGGGATCATGGCGGTGGCGCGATCGAGCGTGTTGGCCGGCTCGCCCCACCAGGTCGGCCGGTGCAGCCGGCGCCGCATGCGCTCCTCGGGGGCGATGTCGTACCAGGTGGTGTCCTTGGCGCGCTTGACGAACTTGTCGACGACCGAGGACCCGGCGACGTCCTTGAGGTAATCGAGGAAGATCGGGATCGGCTCCAGCCAGTGGCCGTCGCCGTCGATCACCGGATGGTCGAGCCGCGCTCTCACCGCCGCCGACTTGGAACCCCTCGTGTGCGCCATCGCCATCCTCCCGGAGACCGTTGTCGAGGAGCGCCACGGCCGTGCCGGGGTGCTCCGAGCGTGGGGGGGATCGGGGGGCCATATCGTGGCCTCCCATGTCCCGATCTGCTCCGCGTATGATAACGCCGCCATGACACCCCTGCGCCGCGCCATTCTGTGGGTCGCCCTCGCCCTGCTCGCCACGCTCCCGTCCGGCCCGGGGAGTGCGGCGCCGCCGACCAGCGTCGAAGGCGTGCCGATCGATCCGGACGCCGAGCTGATCGTCGCCCTGACCGACGACACGACCAACATGGACCCGCGACTGGGCATGGGGTCGATCCGGTCCAACTACATCCGCCAGGTGTTCGAGAGCCTCGTGGACGTGGACCGCCAGGGCAAGCCGGTGCCGGGCCTGGCCCTGTCCTGGAAGCCGGTCAACGACCTCACGTGGGAGTTCGCGCTGCGCCGCGGCGTCACCTTCCACGACGGCGAGCCGTTCAACGCCGACACCGTCCTCTTCAACCTCGACCGGATGTTCCGCAAGAACCTCGACCGGTGGGGCATCAAGGACGTCGCCGCCGGCACCGCGTTCGACAAGGTCTACCCCTTCGTGACGCGCTGGGAGAAGGTCGACGACTTCACCGTCCGCGTCCACACGAGCGAGCCGTCCGCGAGCCTCTGGGACATCCTGGGCCGCGAGCCGCTGGTGCCGCGCGCGTGGACGATCAAAAATGGGGTGGAGGCGCTGAACGACAAGCCCGTGGGCACCGGTCCCTGGAAGCTCGTCGCCTGGAGGCGCAAGGACCACATGGCCTTCGAGCGCAACGACGCCTACTGGGGCGCGCCGCCGCTCACGAAGCGGTTGCGCCTGCAGGTGATCCCGGAGGCGGCCGCGCGCATCGCCGCGCTGCGCGCCGGCCAGGTCCACCTGGTCGAGGCGGTGCCGCCGCTCGACGCCGAGGTGCTCGGCCGCAATCCCGCGGTCAAGGTCGTCACCAGCGTGCAGAAGCTGGCCTGCCGTCTCTACCTCAACGGCCGCACCAAGGACACGTACGACTCCGGCGGCAAGGACGGCGCCTTCATCGACCCCAGGGTCCGCCTGGCGCTGAACCTCGCGGTGAACCGTGAGGCGATCATCGCGAAGATCTTCTACGGGCTCGCCGTGACCAACGCCTCGCCGGTCGCCACCGTCGCCTACGGCTACGCCCCGCAGCCGCCATATCCCTACGACCCGGCGCGGGCCAGGGCGCTGCTCGCCGAGGCGGGCTCGACCGCCGCGCGGCCGCTGACGATGCAGCTCCTGCTGCCCGCCAAGCACTACGGCCAGGCGTTCGACGAGACCGTGGGCGCCGTGGTCGAGATGCTCAAGACGGTCGGCGTGCAGGTGACCGTGCAGACGCTCGACTTCGGCACGCTGCTGCAGACGCTCACCAAGGGCACGCTGCCGGCCAATGGCGCCTTCGCCGCCTGCCGCACCAGCAACAACCTCGACGCCGACGACTTCGTCCGCGACTGGGCGTCCACCACGCTGGTCAACTGGACGCCGTACCCGCCGGAGCTGCTGACCCTCTACCAGTCGACCCGGCGCCAGGTCGACGTCAAGAAGCGGCAGGCCTCGCTCGCCGAGCTCCAGCAGAAGATCCGGGAGTGGGCGCCCGTCGTCTCGCTCTATCAGGAGAAGAAGGCGTACGCCCACGCGACGCGCGTGCTCCAGTTCGTCCCCACCCAGGAGCTGAACATGGACTTTCGCGGCGTCGCGCTGAAGCGCTGACCGCCGCGTGCGCGCCTTCCTGCTCCGGCGGCTCGTCCACGCCGTCTTCGTCGTCTGGGGCGTCGTCACCGTCGTGTTCTTCCTCGTCCGGCTGACCGGCGATCCCGCCGCCCTCCTCGTCGACGCCACCGCCACCCGAGAAGAGGTCGCGCGTACCCGCCAGATGCTCGGGCTGGACCGCCCGCTCTACGTCCAGTACGTCGATTTCTTGACGTCGGCGCCGCTCGGCGACTTCGGCGTGTCGATCCGCGAGCGCCGGCCGGCCATGCGGATGGTGCTGGAGCACTTCTGGCCGGCCACGGCCCAGCTCGCGCTCGCCGCCCTCGTGCTGGCGGTGGTGCTGCCCATCCCGCTCGGCGTGAT